>Ga0255756_1004855_pt1 | contig 12803 bp, 12 predicted proteins | sample 011ome_20_FD_179956 | JGI IMG/M metagenome (GOLD analysis project Ga0255756, IMG submission 179956) | Coastal salt marsh microbial communities from the Groves Creek Marsh, Skidaway Island, Georgia - 011509CT metaG (version 2) | ecosystem: Environmental > Aquatic > Marine > Intertidal zone > Salt...
TAGGAGGAGGCGGCGGTGCCCGAGGAGTTTGCGGCGCCTCGGAGTGTGATGATGAAGAATTTAAGTAGGGGAGAAAGGGGGGGTAGCGGTACACGTAGTTTGACACTCAGTTCATCACGAGACGTTTTTTTCGTTCCACGCCGCGCGCGCGGCCACAAAACACGATGGCGGAGGAGGCGCCGCCGCCGCCGCCGCCGCCGCCGCCGTCGCGGGAGATGACCCCCCTCGAGCTGATGCGGCATCGGAACGATCTCATGCACAGCGCGGAGAGCATCCACGCGGGACGGTCGTTCGCGCCGAGGCCGACGGACGTGTTCATCGTGACGTATCCCAAGTGCGGCACGACGTGGGCGACGCAGGCGCGTTCTATACACCGGGCCCCATACGACCGCGTCGGCGTGGTGAACGCCGATCCTTAAGGAGTTTGCCCGGCGCATCTCTCCGCCCAGGGTCCCTCGCTTTCAATCCCCGCCCTCGGCGCCTTTCAACTACACCTGACGCCTTTGAACTCCACCCCGACACACGCTCGTATGGAATGGCCCTCAGGTGTGTCACCAGATTCGCTGCATCGCGTCGAACGCGTCGTGCGCGGCGAAGCACGCCGCCGCGATGGGCGGGCCGGCGTCCGGCGCGACTGCGCGCGCGCACGTCGTCGACGCGATGGCGTTCGGAGAGATCACGCAGGTCGTGCCGTGGGACATCCTCGCGCTGGACTGCGGACAGCGCCTCGACGACGAGCAAGTGTGCGACCCGAGGCTCTTCAAGTCTCACGAGCGATGGGAGAACGTCGCCAAGGGCGCGCGGTACGTCTGCGTCGTGCGCGACCCGCTGGACGTCTTCTTCTCCTTCTACAACTTTCTCCCCGCGTACATGGGCATCGCGCCGGGGAAGATCACGCACGAGGAGTTCGCGGACGCCATCTTCGCGGGCGCGTCGCACAGCGGACACGTGTGGGCGCACTTCTTGGGGTACTGGGAGCAGAGAGCGCGCGAGGACGTTCTGCTGGTGTGTTTCGAGGACATGAAAGAGAACCTCGCGCGCGTCGTCGAACGCGTCGCGCGATTCATCTTGGGCGACGGAAACGGTAACGGTGACGGAAACGCCGCGAGCGCGAGCGCGTTCGAGTGGACGAGCGCGATGACGGACGAGGTGTGCGAGAAGTCCGAGTTCGAGTACATGCGGTCGCGCGCGGCGCAGTTCGACGATCACTTCGTTCGCGAGGAGATGTGGCGCCGCGTGCGCATCGACGAGAACGAGTGGGGCGGGGATAAGCTCGTGGGGAAGGTGCGCGAGGGCGGGGGGAAGGTGGGCGGGGGGAAGGAAGGCATGAGCGCGGAGCTGCGGGAGAGGATAGAGAAGCGCTGGGACGAGGTCATGAGACCCGCGGGGTTCGAGGCGTACGCCGACTTTCGAGCCGCGATAAACGCGCTGTATCGATGAATCGATTAATCCATAATAAGGTTAACGCTAACCGTACGTAGGATCGATCACCTCGACATTACTGTACGTCGTCGACGTCACGAGCCTCGCCTCTCTCGGCGCAACGCGCGCAGTGCCAGTACACGCACTCCTGGATGCCCTCCCAGCAGTGGAGCGGCGTGAACCCCATCCGAAGCAGCGCCGCCTCCGCGTCTCTTCTCGCGGCGGATGCGGCGCCGACGCCGGTCAAGAATCGCTCGTGCCACTCGATCAGAAGCTGGCACGTCGGCGGGCCGTCCGCGCCGTAGCGCTCTTCCCACCCGCGTATCACCTCAAACTCCCCGCCCTCGATGTCCACCTTGACGATATCGACCCCGTCCTCGTGGCCGAGCTTCTTCATCGTTCGCCACAGCGCCGCCGCCGCGAACGCCTCGCGCGTCTCAGGGCCGTTCCATACGAGCGAACGTCGGGGTGGAGTTGAAAGGCGTCGGTTGAAGTTCAAAGGCGTCGAGGGCGGGGATTGAAAGCGAGGGGTGGGCGGAGAGAGACGCCGGGAAAAGTCCTTAAGGATCGGCGTTCACCACGCCAACGCGGTCGTATGGGAACCAGTGTATAGAACGCACCTCGTCCGTGAGCATCTTCGGACGCGCTTCCTTCCTCTTCCCATCCGCGCCCGCCGCGTCGATCGTCACGGGGACGAACGCGTCTTTGTGCGATCTCGGTAACGCCATCGTGAGCGTCGTCTCGTCGTCCCTCGACGCGAGCAACACCCGGTGCCAATTCCACCGCTTCGGGACGCCGCCTCGCTTCGCGAGCTCGACGATGAACTCCGTCGCGACGTGGGTGTTGTCGAACCCGTGCACGACGACGTTCGGATGACGCTTTATCACCGCCGCGTCCCAGGTGATGTCGCGCCCGACGCCGAAGGCGTAGACGATCGCGCCCGCGGACGCGGACGCGTCCGAGGCGGCGGCGGCGGCGGGGGCGTCGTCGTCGGTGTCGGACAGGAGTTTCGGCGGCGGCGGCGACCGCGGCGGCGACGGATGCGGCGACGACGCCGACGCCGACGACGCCGCCGCCGCCGCGTCCTCGCCCCGCTCCCACGGCAGCGTGGCGCCGCCGACCGAATCCTTCGAATCCTCCTTCGAATCCTTCGCGTCGAGCGCGCGTCTTCTCGGCCCGTCGCCGCCGTCCCTCCCGTCTACTACTCGCGACGACGGAGATCTCCGCGCCCGCGCGCGCGCCTCGAGCGCGTCCGGGACGTACTTCCACGCGTTCCACCGCCATCCGTACTGCGCGAGTCTCTTCGCGGACGGCGGCGCGCACGTCTTCTTCTTCGTATTCTTCGTATTCTTCGTATTCTTCGTATTCTTCGTATTCTTCGTATTCTCCTTCTCGAACGGCGCGAAGTCGCCGCGCGCGGCGTCGCCGCTCGCGTTCCAGAGCGCGCGCTCGCTCGCGGTCTCCGCGAAGAGATCGCGCGGGGGGTGTCCGAGCTCGTGATGCGAGACGTGCTCGTCCATCTCCCGCTGCGTCATCGTCGTCGGCGCGGCGGCGACCGCGACGGCGGCGATCGACGCCGCGACCGCCCACGCGAGGAGGAGCGACGCGGGAGACGGCATCCTCTCTCCGCGCGTCCGCGATGTGATGCGCTCGACGCGCGCGATCGATCTGTCGCTGTCGGGTCGTCGCGAAAAACGTAACTCCGAAGATGCTCCGAACCAAACCCGAGCGTCTTGTTATACGACTTGGCGTAGTACGAAATCATCCGCCGAGTCTAACTAGATCGCCATAGGACACAATCTAGGCACTGTCGAACAGCGTTTTCCACGGCTCTCGTTCGCCGACGGTCCGAAAGACCGGTGCGGGCGCGACGTCGACGTCATCGTCTCAGAACGCGTCGCGCCTCCCGCGCGTCCGTCGCCCGTCGGACTCGTGCATGCGCGTGAGCCCGGAACCGAGGGACACGGAGGACGTCGTGATGTCTACGGAAGCCACGGTCACGATGGAGGCGTACGCTCCTCCCGCGCCCGCCGCGCGCGCGCCCGGCGGCGAGAAAAGGTCGTCGTCCTTCTTCGGCTCCTCCCCGAAAGCGGGCAAGGACGCCGCCGCGGTGGCGGACGACGAGAAACCGTCCCGCATCGAGCGTTACGCGGACAAAATTAACGGCGCGATCACTGGCGCGTTCTTCAGCCTCGGGCACGGGATCGCCGCGTCGCCGCGAAAGGCTGCGCTCTGCGCGCTCGCGCTCTGCCTCGTCTGCGCCGGAGGGATCGGCTACCCGGGCCTGGAAAACGAGTCCAGGTCCGAGAAGCTGTGGATCCCCGCGGACACGCAAGCGCAGGACGACAAAGCGTACGTGGACAACTACTTCGGCGCGGAAGCGCGGTTCGGCGAGGTGATCATCAAGCGCGCGGACGGGACCTCGGTCTTGACCCCGGCGACGTTGAATTCCATGCAGACCCTCGTCGATAAGATCGAAGCGGCGTCCGTCGTGTACGACGGCGCCACGATCTCGTGGACGGACCAGTGCTACTACGTCGGCAGCACGTGCTTCATCGAACACCTGAACAACGCGTTCTCGTCTACGACGGACCGCGACACCGCGAGCGAGATCATCGCGAAGGTCAATCTCGCGTCCATTCCGAACGTGGTCACCTCTGGGACGATCGACCTCGACAAAGTCGCGGGCGGGATCACGTACAGCTCCGGGAGCGTCACCGAGGCGTCCGCGCTTCGCATTTCGTTCCTCACCAAGGTGCACGAGACCCTCGTCGACGGCAGGTGGGAAGACCCCCGCGGCGAGGCGTACGAGCGCGTTCTTCTGGACATTTTCGAGGCGGGCGTCGACGGCCTCGAGCTCTCGTACATCGTCTCTCGGTCGTTCAGCGACGAGTTCGGAGACGCCATCACCGGCGATCTCGTCCTCCTCCAAGCCGCGTTCGTCCTCATCCTCGGCTACGCGACGCTCATGCTGAGCAAGTGGGACGAGGGCTGCGTCGGGACGCGGTTGAGCGTCACGCTCGCGGGCATCGTCGCCGTCGGCATGGCCATCGCGTCTTCGTACGGGTTCTGCTCCTACTGCGGCCTGTTCTACTCCCCGCTCATGAACGTCCTGCCGTTCTTGCTGCTCGGCATCGGCGTGGACGACATGTTCGTCATCGTGACGCAGTACGACTTGCTGTCCCAGGACTCGACGTACCGCGACGGCGATCTGAGGACGCGGATCGGTCGAGCCATGGGCGTCGCGGGCGCGTCCATCACCGTGACGTCGATGACGGACATGTTCGCGTTTCTCATCGGCAGCAACACGTCGTTGCCCGCGCTGAGGAACTTTTGCTTCTACGCCGCCGCGGGCGTTTTCTTCGTGTTCGTGTACCAGTGCACGTGGTTCGCCGCGTGGTTGACGATCGACGAGTGGCGCCGCGAGAAGAACAAACGCGACGTCTGCTGCTGCTGCGTCGGCACCAAGTCCCCGTGCCTCGCGTGCTGCGACAAGCGTAAGGACGGGAAGACGCGCGTGCAGCACTTCATGGGCGAGAGCCTCGGTGGGACGCTCACGAAGCCGTGGGCGAAAGGGCTCGTCGTCGGCGTGTTCACCGCGATCGCGATCGTCGGCTTCGTCGGTTGCGCGCGGATGAAAATCGAAGCCGACGTCAACGACTTCATCCCCGAAGGGTCGTACCTCAAAGACTGGCTCTCCGACAGCGACTACTACTTCACCAAGGTTGGCGACGCGATCGCGCTGTACACGAACAACATACAGATCAACACCGCGGAGAACTCGAAGGTTTTGAGGCTCGCCGTCGCCGCGTTTAAGGGGGACGCGTACGTCAGCGCGGACGCGACGTACGATTGGGTTACCGCCTGGGACGCCGACGGGACCCGAGGCACCGTGGACACGGCGTACTCGTACTCGAGCTTGAAGACGTGGCTCGACGGCAGCGGCGCGGCGTACGCGAACGACGTCAAGTGGGTCGACTCGTCGAATCCGGCGTCCGGGATTTACTCCGCGCGCGTCCGAGGGAACCACGTCAAGACGGCGACGTCGGATGAAAAAGTCAAGTCAATGGACTCGTTGCGCGCGACGCTCTCCGGCGTCGCCGGGAACGGCGACGGCAGGGTGTTCGCGTACAGCGCGTCGTGGTTAAACTACGAGCAGTACAAAACGATCGAGGAGGAAGCGCTACGGAACATCTCGAGCACGATGGCGGTCATGGTGGCCATCATCGCGTTTCTTCTCGTGAACCCCAAAGCCGTGCTCGTCGTGTGCCTGTGCCTGTGCCTCATCATCATCAACATCATCGGGTACATGTACTTTTGGGATTTAAATTTCGACTCCGTGACGATCATCATGTTGATCATCGCGCTCGGGTTGAGCGTCGACTACGCCGCGCACATCGGACGCGCGTACTTGGAGACGAGAGGCTCCCCGGATGAACGACTGAAGGCGTGCTTGAACAACATGGGCGCCGCCGTCTTCAACGGCGCCTTCTCCACGTTTCTCGCCGTCGCCGTGCTCGGCGGGTCGCAGTCGTACGTGTTCATCACGTTCTTCCGGCAGCTCTTCTTGTGCATCACGCTGGGTTTGTCCCACGGGTTGATCCTCCTTCCCGTGTTGATGTCTCTGGTGAACCCGAAGCCGTACGCGCAACACACGGCGGCGTATTGACGACGAGCGTATCTATTCTTAGTGTTTATTCTTTCGCGTCCGTCTCTCGAAGGAGACACGGGACGCCTTGTTAGGCCGCTCGCTGCTGTACATAGCAAACGCCATTTTTTTATACGATCACCACGGCATGACGTGATGCGCGCGCGTTCTTCTCGTCCGTCCGCGCCGGTTTCGATCCGCAGTCGAAAACGTGATCTCGACCGTGCCGCGATCTGTCTCTGCTAGTGTGCAACTTTTTAAGATCAGCGCGCGATCGACCGCTCGCCTCAGACGTCGGCGCGCCCGGGCATGTCGCCTCCGGTCGTCTCGCCAGTCGTCGGGTCTCCATCGCGACCGGGCGCGTCCTCTCTCGTCGCGAACCGACCGCGGAACCCCGCGGCGTCGTCCTCGAGGGCGACGGCGATGGCGGAGGCGTCGTCCGATGGAGCTGTCAAGCGCGTCGTGGGCCTGGGCGATCCCGTGAGCGACGTCCTCGTTCGCCTGGACGAGCCGTCGTACGCGAAGCGCGTGTTCGCCGCGTGCGGGATCGCGGAGCCCGGCGGGTGCCTCCCCGTGGACGCGGACGAGGACATCGCGCGGTTGCTCGCCGTGTGCGGCGGCGAGTGGGTCGACTTTAGCGGCGACGACGGCGACGACGGCGCGTCCGCGTCCGTCTCGGTCGCGACGCCGGAGTGTTGCCCGGGCGGGTCCGCGGCGAACGTCATGAAGGGCATCGCGAACTTGGGCGGCGCCGCGTCGTTCGTGGGGATGATCGGGAAAGACGAGACCGGCGCGCGGTATCGCGCGCTCCTCGCGTCGCAGAACGTTTCTCCCATCCTCCTCGAGTGCGAAGACGACGACGAGAGCGGCGGCGAAAGATCCCTCGGAAGCGCGCGGTGCATCTCCTTGGTCGAGCGCGACGGCCAGCGCACCATGCGAACCTACCTCGGCGCGTCGTTGCGGATGTCCGCGAGCGACTTCCCGACCGACGAAGCGCTGACCGGCGCGGCGCTGTTACACGTGGAGGGGTACGCGTTGTACCGGCCAGAGTTGTGTCTCGCGGCGACGCGAGCGGCCAAGGCGAGGGGCCTGCTCGTGTCGTTGGACCTCGCGTCGTTCGAGGCGCGTCCCATACACTGGTCCCCATACGACCCCGTCGGCGTGGTGAATGCCGTCTCTTAAGGACTTTTGCCGGCGTGTCTCTCCGCGCACCCCTCGTTTTCAATCCTGACACACCTCGACGCCTTTCAACTCCGCTTCTGACGCCTTTCAACTCCACCCCGACGTCGCTTCGTATGGAACGACCCTGAGGTGGTTCGAAACTGCCGCGCGACGCTGATCGAGGTCCTGGAGAGTGGGCTCGTGGACTTGCTGTTCGCGAACGAGGACGAGGCGAGGGAGCTTGTCGGCGCGTCCGCGCTCGGCGTCGGCGGCGGCGGCGGCGGCGCGGCGGATGAACGCGTCGACCGAGGCGATGACGAAAACTTCTTTAACCGCTCCGACGCGGATAAGGCGCTCTCGTGGATGCTTCAGCACTGCGCCGTCGCGTGCGTGTCGCTGGGCGCGCGCGGGTGCGTCGCGCGCGCCAAGGACGGCGCGAAGGGCGTCGCCCCCGCGGTGCGCGTGCCCGTCGTTGATACCACCGGCGCGGGCGACTCGTTCACCGCGGGGTTTTTGACCGCGTATTTGAGGTGCGTTCTATCCCGCGCACTGGTTCCCGTACGACCGCGTCGGCGTGGTGAACGCCGTTCCTTAAGGACTTTCTCTCCCGGTGTTTGTCTTTCTCCGCCCACTTCTAGGTTTCGATCCCGACGCGCCTCGACGCCTTTCAACTCCGCTTCTGACGCCTTTGAACTCCGCCTCGATGACGTTATTCGCTCGTACGGAACGACCCCGAGGGGCGGGAGCGTGCAGGCGTGCTGCGTCGCCGGGTGCGTCGTGGGGACCGCGCTCGTGCAGGTGTTGGGCGCGGAGCTGAGCTTCGGGAAGTGGGAGGAGCTGTCGAGGGAGGTGAACGACGTCGTGGAGAGGTTGGGAGGAGGCGAGGCTGGAGGGAGCCGACGAGAGTAGGTGGTGCGCGAGAGCGGACTGAAGAGACTATGAATTAAATAATTGGGGCCCCGATTAAAAAAGTTCATCGGTTTGTTGAAAGGGGACGCGATCAAATATTGAAACCGAGTTGTGGGTGAAAAACTTTTATTGAACGCGCCTGTCGTGATTGGCGAGAACACGTCAACTCGACGCGCGCGCACCGAATTGTCGAAAAGAAGGACGTCTCGTCGCGCGCCAGAGGATCTCGCGCGATGCGGTCGCCGCGCGCGACGCCGTCGCGCGCGCTCGTCCTCCTCCTCGCGACGCTCGTCTTCCTCGCGTCGCACGCGGCGTTCGTCTCCGCGAACGTCCTCCCGAACGCGGCGTGGAAGACCGCGGTCGCGACGTTGCGAAGGCAAGGCTTGCTCCGCGACGACGCGCCCGAGGACCCGACGGAGGATTCCGGGTGGGAGGCGCAGCGCTTAGCCGCGGAGGCGGAGGCGTCGGACGCCGCGGCGAAGCGCCTTCCGCGGACGGCCGCGGACGTGTACTACGACGACGCGATGGCGCTCCTCGCCGCCTCGGACGGTACCTCCCCGCGGACGACGCGTACCGCGGTGGCGCTGCTCCGCGACGCGCTGGCGTCGGACCCAGGCGCGTTCTATCTCACACTGGTCCCCGTACGACCGCGTCGGCGTGGTGAACGCCGTTCCTTAAGGACTTTCTCTCCCGGCGGTCGTTTCTCTCCGCCCACCCCTCGGTTTCAATCCCGACACACCTCCCTCGACGCCTTTCAACTCCGCTTCTGACGCCTTTCAACTCCACCCCGACGTTCGCTCGTACGGAACGCCCCTCAGCGCACGGGCCGTCGTTGACGCAGCTCGGGCGGCGACATCAGCTCGGCGACGGCGTCGACGGCGGGCTCCCCGACGACGACGCCGCGTTCGAGCTCTTCAATCGCGCCGCGGAGGTGGGCGACGCGGCCGCGCACGCCGAGCTCGGGTTCATCCACGGCGTGGGATGGGGCGGACGCGAAATCGACGTCCCTCGCGCGCTTCTGCATCAATATTTCGCCGCTCTCGGCGGCGACCCGAGAGGTCAGATGGCGCTCGCGCACCGACACGCCAGGGGCGTCGGCGTCCCGAAGTCGTGCCGCGCCGCGGCGCTGTATTACAACCCAGCCGCGGAGAAGGTGGTCGAGAGCGTCGACGCGGCGGTGCCGGGGATCTCGCCGTCGGTGGAGAAGCACAGGCTCAGGCGCGTTGTGTGTACAGTAGTCTATGAATACGCGCGCATTTCACCCGCGTTTCTCCCGGCGTCGACTCAACTTTGATCGCGTCGTCCCCATTCAACTGACTGACCGCCGATGGATACAACACTTCTTTGCTTCGGCGTCGCCCTCGCAGCGTCGAGACGGACGCGTCGTGGCCCAGCGCGAGAGCGAGAGAGCAGGACGTCGTGCAGTACTATCAGTACAGCGCGGCTTTGGGGAACGCGAACGCGGCGGCGGCGGTGGGGCGGTTGCTGCACCACGGCGCGAAGGGCATGACGCGGGACCACAAGGCGGCGTTTCGGTACTTCGCGCAAGCCGCCGCCGCCGGGGACGCGGACGCGACCGCGCACTTGGGGCACATGCACGCGAACGGGGTGGGCGTGAGGCCGTGCAACGAGACGGCGATGTCGCTGTTTAAGAAAGCCGCGGAGGACGGCAGCGCGCACGCACGGTACGGGTTGGGATACATGCATCTCGCCGGGTTCGGCGTGGAGCGAGACGTGAAAAAGGCTGCGCAGTACCTGACCCAAGCCGGGGAGCAAGGGAGCTCGGACGCCAACTTTTTGCTGGGCGCGATGCGCGCGCGCGGCGTCGGCGGAGAGAAGGACGCGGCGAAAGCGGTCGCGTCGTTCAGCGTCGCCGCCGCGCGCGGGCACGTCCCCGCGACGTATAACCTCGCGATGATGCAGCTCGCCGGAATAGGGATTTCGCCGTCGTGCGACGCCGCGACGACGCTTCTGAAGTCGATCGCGGAGAAGGGACCGTGGGTCAAGGACATCGAGAACGCGCACGCGTTGTACACGAAGAAGAACCGCAGGGCGGCGTTGCTGCTGTACTCCAAAGCCGCGGACCTCGGGATCGAGGCGGCGATGGCGAACACCGCGCACGTGCTGGAGCGCGCGGGGGAGTGGTACGAGGAAGCCGGGTTTGACCCGGAAACGCGTCTCGAGCGGGCGTTACATTATCACCGCCTCGCCGCGGATCAAGGCAACGTCCGGTCGCTTCTGCGGATCGGAGACGCGTACTGGTACGGCCGCGGCGCGAAGCGAGACGCGAAGAAAGCCGCGGCGGTGTACCAGCAAGCGAGCGCGCACAGGAGCGCGCAGGCGATGTTTAACCTCGGGTCGATGCACGAGACGGGGGTCGGTTTACCGAAAGATTTGCACCTCGCGAAGCGGTACTACGACATGGTCCTGACGACGGATCCGCACGCGTGGGCGCCCGCGAAGATGGCGCTCTGGAGGCTCGCTCTGCGCGTCGCGATCGAGGCGCGCGGAGAGAAGATTGACGAGATCGTCGGCGTCTTGCGTCGGAACAAAGACTTGGTCGTCGCGGGGATACTTCTGTGCGCGCTCGCGTGCGTGTTGACGCTGCGCGTGGCGATGGGGGTCGCGACGACGCGCGACCGGAGGGAGCGCGCGGGCGCGAGCGCGCGAGAGGCGGCGGCGGCGGGCCGGGACGCGAGGCTGGCGCCCGTCGTCGCGCCCGCGGAGTAGAAGCGACGAAACGAAGAACTAATAAGAGACCGAGCGTAGCGTCGTAGCGATGTCATGCGTGACACACGCCGATGAGTGATTGATGATGACGATCGTACGTCGTACGTTTCTTATGTACACGTCCATCACATCGCGCGTCCCCTCGTCACTTCGACGACGACCTCGCGACGGCGGTGGCGGCGGCGGCGTCGACGCCCGCCCCCCCCGCGGGTCCGCGTTCTCCGTCCCGCTCGCCTAAGGGCCATTCCATACAAAAACGGTTCACCGGTCAGTTGAAAGGGGGCGCGATCAAGTGTTGAAACCGAGCGATGGGTGAAACACGTTTGTATAGAACGCACCTAAATACGCCTCCAGCGTCGGGGAGAACACCTCGTATATCACGCACAGAGGGCGGTTACCCGCCCAGAAGATGTAGTGTCTCGCCCAGAACGGCCCTCTCACCCCCCACGCGTTTTCTAACGCGACGCTGTCGCCGAGGTACATCCGTCGAACTTCGCGGAAGAGCTCCGTCCGCTTATCGCTCAGGTTCATCCACACCGCGCGTTCGGACGCCCCGCCGTCGCTCTGCTTGACGAGAGTGTAGAGGGCGATTCATTCCAGGGTACAAATGAAGTTCGTTCGTTCGTTCATCGGCCATTTGAACGCGAGTGACGCGATCGATCGAACGTCGAAACCGATCGGCGGGCGGGTGAAACGCGGGTGAAACGCGGGCGGATTGGATTCGCGCCTGAAGGATGTTGAATCGCTTCGCCGCGTCGATCGTCCACCACGACGACGCGTACACGAGCGGGACGCCGTCAGTGCCGCGGCACAGGTCCACCTCGCGCTGGAGGAGCCGCCTCTCGTCGTCGTCGGCGCCCGCGCCCGCGCCCGCGCCCGCGCCCGTGAGCGCTCTGAGGACGTCCGCGGGCACGGCGGCGTCCGCGGCGACGTCGTCGACGGCGACGAGCTGTTGCCGCAGAACTTCCACGTTCACCTTCGGGGTGGAGTTGAAAGGCGTCAGAAGCGGAGTTGAAAGGCGTCGAGGACGGGGATTGAAACCGAGGGATGGGCGGAGAGAGTCGACGGCGAAAGTCCTTAAGGATCGGCGTTCACCACGCCGACGCGGTCGTATGGGAACCAGTGTGAGATAGAACCAGCGTCTCCGCCTCCGCGCTCACCTTCCCGTCCGTGAGCAGCTGCAGGTGACGCGTCACGCTGCCGTCGGACAGCAGCATCACGCGCCACGGCGGCGCGAGCAGCGGCCCGAGCGCGCCTCCACGCCCCATGACGCCGGGCTCCGTGAACTCCCAGGACGTCTCCCCGAGCGCGGGCCATCGCGAGTCCGCGGCGTCGGCGTCGGCGTCGGCGTCTCTCAGCGAGACGGGGGCGTCGCGGCGGCGGAGATCGGCGCCGTCGTCGAACGTGTTTGAGGGCCGTTCTATACAATCGAATGTCGGGGTGGAGTTGAAAGGCGTCAGGTGGAGTTGAATGGCGCCGAGGGCGGGCGTTGAAACCGAGGGGTGGGCGGAGAGATACGACGGCAAAAGTCCTTAAGGATCGGCGTTCACCACGAGAACGGGGTCGTATGGGAACCAGTGTATAGAACGCGCCTAACGTGGTCGCGAGGTGGTCCGGCGCATGTGTTGGGCGCGGCTGCCGCGCGGGCGCGACGTCTCCGTCGTCGAGCGCCGTCCCTCCGACGGCCGTCTTCTTCTTCTTCTCGACGTCCTCCTTCGCGTCCTCCTTGGCGTCGTCCGTCGCCAGCGACGACCGCGCGACCGCGTCGCGGTCGCGAAGGACGCAGTCGCCGTTGCGGTGCTCAGCTGACAGTTTGCGTGGGTGAAGCGATCGGTCAGTCGAACGTCTTACCGGTCAAACGTTGAAAGGGAAGCGCGAGTGAAGAGTGACGACGGGAAAAGTCCTTAAGGAACGGCGTTCACCACGCGAACGG
>Ga0255756_1004860_pt1 | contig 12785 bp, 7 predicted proteins | sample 011ome_20_FD_179956 | JGI IMG/M metagenome (GOLD analysis project Ga0255756, IMG submission 179956) | Coastal salt marsh microbial communities from the Groves Creek Marsh, Skidaway Island, Georgia - 011509CT metaG (version 2) | ecosystem: Environmental > Aquatic > Marine > Intertidal zone > Salt...
TCTTCGTCGTCTTCTTTTCGTCCTCTCGGTGGTCTTCTTCTTCTTCTCTCTCTTCTTCTTTTTGTCGCATCATCCTCATCGGATGGCGTTCTTTCTTCATCGTCATCATATCTGCACTCTTTCTCGATTCGCGATATATAAATATAAACATATAACGAATAATGCGTTGTTCAAACCGATATAATCGTAATAAATAGAAGAATCACAGAGCAGTAGAGTAAACGCTCCTCTTCACAGAAGAAGAAGAAGAAGAAGAAGAAGAAGTACACGGACACAACAACACGGGCACAAAAGCTCTGCTCTAAATCTCTCTTTACTCCTCAGTCTGATGTGATGTTTCTTTTTTTTCTCTTTTAAGTGTTGTGTGTGGTGTTTGTGTGGTGTTTGTCTCTTTTCTGCGTGTGCTTTAAAAAAAAAACAAAAAAAATGCGCTCCTTTTTTCGTTGTTTTTTGCTTCTTCTTTTTCTCGTTGAAAATCATGTGGGTTTTTTTTTCGTTTCATCACAAATATATACACACACATAAAGTCGTCACAGAGTGCGTTATAAATACGTTGTCAGTGAGTATATATACGCATACATATATATAACCAGATTTGGGAACCAGACGATTTGGCAAAAGTTTGTTTCGAAAAAGCGGGAGGACTTTTTTTTGTGCGTGAGAGAGAGATTCTCTTCTTCTTCTTCTTTCTTTTCTTTTCTTCTTTAAATACGTAAGTTAGGGGAAGAAATTGGAATAATTTTAGATTTATACACGCGAGAACGAGAGCGCAATAACAACAGAGGTGGTCAAAGAAGGAAAGAATAATAATAATGGTGACGACGAGACGACGAGGACGAAATAATGCGATTCAGACGAAAACGACGACATCTTTCTCAAGAGAAGAAGAAGAAAACGGTTTTAATACGAAGATGAAGACAACAACGAAAAAGTCGAAGTCCAAATCGAAGGAACAACAACAACAACAACCACAAAAGGAGGCATTGGCGAAAGAACAACAACCCATTTGCGGAAGAAAGACAAGGACAGAAACAAAAACAAAAACAACCTCAAAATACGAGATTCAAACGCAAAAATCTTTACAGCTCGATCGCGACGAGCGTTTTCAAGAAGAGCACGAACCGTTTCTTTTCGGTCCGTACGCCGCGCCGTGCCCGGAAGCGAGATATCGGAAATGGCTTTGCGCGGATTGCCCGACGTGTATGAAAATAGACGCGCCGTTGTATGCCATTCATAACAAGTACATTTTGAGCGGGTACCGGACGAGAAATACGTTCAAGGATGCACTCAGGTCGGTGTTTAAAAAACACAACGAAACGACAAACATTTGGACGCATTTGATTGGGATGATTTTTTTCTTTACGTTTTTAGTCAACGTGAAAGAACCGGAACGAGTGCAAATGATACCAGAGACGTGGGTGACGGGAGCGAGCGCGGAGAGAGTGTTGGGGTTACAAATGACGCAAAAGTGGCGAGAGAAAGTCGTCATGGTGGACGAAGGGTTGCGAGAGGCGAGGAAGAGCTTCGTCAGGGAGAAGATTAGCAGGAGTAGTAGCGCGACGACGAATAAGGACGAGGACGACGACGAGAAAAAAACGCCGTTGCCGACTTTCGAAAAAGACGATATCGAAACGAAAGAGATGGAACGCTCGATTGACTCGATATTGAGCGCGTCGAAGAATTTACGCGAGCATTTGCGCCGGGAGGAAGACAGACCGTTTAAAGAGTTGAAGAGAGAAACGGCGATGTTTATACAAGAAGCGAGACGGTCGTTGCGGAAACACCAATCGTATAGCAACCGAGAGAAAAAAAAGCACCAACAAAAACAACAACGAGAACGAGAAGAGGACCCTCAAAGGCGCGAAGAGAAAGAGGACACGGACGATCCGGCGTTTGCAAAAGTTACCGAAGCTTTGAAAGAGGTACAAAATGTTCTCGACGAAATCCCAAAAGACGTCGAGAGATTGAATAAAGTCCCTCGATGGCCCATGCGCGTGTTTTTATTGGGCGCTATACTCTGTTTGGGATGTTCCACGTGTTGTCACACGTGTTGCAACATTTCGCATCAAGTGTCCACGCGGATGTGGAAAGTGGATTATCTCGGGATTGCGATTTTGATCGTCGCGTCGTTTTACCCGGTCGTATATTATTCGTTTTATTGTTTACCGGAATTGAGGGACTTTTATTTATCGTGCGTGACCTGTTTAGGCGTCGCGGCTTTAATACCGACGATTTTACCGAGGTTCCAAAAACCTTCGTGGACGCCAATTCGAGCGGCGTTGTTCACCGCGTTGGCGTCGTTTGGTTTCTTTCCTTGGTTTCACAACGTTTTTTTCGTTTGGAAAGTTGTACCAACGCCAATTTGGCACGGTTTTTGGTTAGAGTTACTCATGGGTTTCTGCTACTGCTCCGGAGCGTATTGTTACGCGTTGAAGATTCCGGAGAAGTATTGGCCGGGGAGATTCGACGTGTTCGGGTGCGGTCACAATATCTTTCACATCATGGTCGTCGCTGGTGCGTTGGTGCACTACGAAGCGTGCTTAGTCTTAGAGCTGTGGAGAGATCACCACGCGTGTGAAGCGGACGAGGTGATCATGCGCGACGCTTTGGTGTTCGGAGGCTATTTCGGCTTTCAAAAGTTTGATTTGTTTTCGAGTTTGCGAAGACGAAAAGAATTTTAGTCAAACAAAAAGTCAACGCAAAAAAAATGTTGGTATTTATAACTTATAGTCATCATCATCATCATCATCAATCAGGCCGTATGTAATTTAATAAACAAACACAGATATAATTAGTAGATCATCGTTGTTATTATGCTCTCTTTTGAACGTCTGGAATCGTTCGTTATATTCGTCGTTCGTTTAACCTTTCGCGTCGCGGCGAAAGCGTTGTTTTCCTTTTCCTCCAGGAGCCGAACAGGAAAGAGGAGCACGAATAGTAATAGCAACTTGTTTAACAAAGAGCATAAAATACACGCGCTGATAAAGCACTTGCGAGAGATTGAGCGGCACGAGGAAGAGCTGAGCGTGAAGTTAGCCATCGTGCGGCGACAGCTGTGCGAAGAGAAGATGAAAAATAGTAATAACGGCTGCGGCGCGGTTCGTCATAGCGGTAAAGTCGAGCCCAGAAAATGCTCCGCATCATCATCAATTGAATAAATTTGTATTAATATAGTAATTATTAAAATTATCTTTGTGGTGTGAATTCCCTTCACTCACTCTTTCTCTCCGTCTTAGTATACTTCCTCTCTCTAATGTGATACTATTTTACCAGAAGACACCGTCGTCGTCGTTTAGAGTCTGTCTTCATAGTCACCCAACGGCGGGATGGCGTCCTTGAGACCTTTTCTCTTACGGATGTCGCCGATGAGCTTACCAGCTTGGGTGGTCGGGTCGAGCGGATCGGAACCCAACATGTCCCAGTGATCAAACACGCACTGCGGGAAGGCTTGGCCACCAGTCGCGGCACGCAAGGTACCGGTGAAACCGAAGGATTCCATGACCGGCAAGTACGCCTTGATGTTGTAAATCGGCGTACCCGGGCGTTGCGTTTCTTCGACGACCATACCTCTCTTTTGCGTAACGGTGGAGTAGATGCCACCCAACGCTTGTTCCGGCGCTTGGATTTCAACCAAATAGACCGGCTCGTACAAGCGCGGTTGCGCGGTGAGGCACGCAGCGTATAAGACTCTACGGCACGTCGGGATGATTTGGCCGCCACCTCTGTGGATGGCATCCGCGTGCAAGACGACGTCGTGAATTTCAAACTTGATGCCGCGCATGTTTTCTTCAGCCATCACACCTTCTTTCGTCGCCCATTGGAAGGCAGCGACGCACGAATCCTTAATTTCGTTCACGTACTGAACCCCTTTACACATGTCGACGATCAAGTTCGGACCAGTGGTGTCCGGACCAAAGCACCAGATCTTCTTGGACAAATCTTTATCCCAGTTGAACTTTTCCGCTAAGAGGCGACCTCTCGCCTTGACTTCATCTCTCGGCGTCACGTCTCCGTTGTCAATAGCCTCGGATAATCCGTCTTCCAAAGGCGTAGCTTGGAAGTACAAGCGGTTGTGCTTGTTCGGGGACTTGGACATGACCATGTGGTCGGAGGTGCCCAAAACCGTTTCTCTGTAGGAAACAACCGGATCGGAGATGCGAATCTCCGCGCCGCCCATGAAATCTTCTTGCAAATCCTTCAAGCAAATTTCCAAGTGCAATTCACCGGCGCCAGCAACAATGTGTTCGCCCGACTCTTCGATCGAGCACTGGACCATCGGGTCAGACTTGGACAATCTCTTCAAGCCTTCGACCAATTTCGGTAAATCTTGAGAGTTCTTGCATTCAACCGCGACGCGGACGACCGGGGAGACGGAGAACTTCATAGCCTTGATGGTGTGCGCTTCAACATCGCCTTCATCCGTAATCGTGGCGTTCTTTTGGATGAATTGATCCAAACCAACGCACGCGACGGTGTTACCAGCCGGAACATCATCGATAGAATCTTGACGACGACCCATGCACAAGACCGTTCTTTGGATAGACTTGATGTACAAATCTTTCTTCTCACCCGGCACGTAGTGCGGACCCAAGATTCGAACCTTTTGGCCCGTTCTGACGGTACCGGAGAAAACACGGCCGAACGCCAAGAATCGACCCTTATCAGCAGTCGGAATCATCTTGGAGATGTACAACATGAGCGGACCCTTGGAGTCGCAAGTGCGGATACCTTCGGCGTATTTGTCGTCGAGCGGGCCTTCGTACAAAGTGTCCGCGCGGTACTTTTGAGCAGTCGCAGGCGACGGCAAGTAGTAGATAATCATCTCAAGCAACGCAACGTCGGCCGGCAACCACGTTTGCATGACTCTCTTCATGAGCGGTTTACCCATCAAGTCCAAGTCTTGCGGCTTCATCTTGTCCTTGACTTGCAACTTTTCAAGCATCGGGAACAAAACGTCCTTGTTGTCGTTCATGGCGGCATCAATGACGCGTCTGATCGGCTCGTAGCAAAACTGGACGAAGGCTCTCATGCAAGTCTTGGCGCCGGTGTGCTTGTTTGTCCACTTCTTCTCCTTCGGGTCGAAGAAGTTGTCGCCCCAGAGCTTGCCCATCATGCGCTCTTGCTCGATGCCAAACTTCGCGGCGTACATCTTGGCGAAGACGGTCAACGTAAACGCCCAGTTGTGTAAACCAGCGGAAAAGCAGACGGTACCCTTCTCCGGAGAGACGCAAACATCGCCCAAGGCTTCATCGGTGTACGTCGCCATGACGATGTTCGCGTTTTCGATAACTCTGCAAAAGTTTTGGTACGCTTCTTCGCCATCCAACATGAGTTCCAAAAAGCATCTGTCGAGCTTATTCACCGTCATTACCGGTTTAATACGCTCGCCCAACGCTTGTCTCAACACAGTTTCCGTTTGCACGCAAACGCCTTCCACGCAATCGACGACGACCAAGGCGCCGTCGGTGATGCGCAAAGCGGCGGTAACTTCAGAAGAGAAATCAACGTGGCCCGGGGAATCAATCAGGTTGATCAAGTAGTCGTTGCCGTCTCTCGGGACGTCCTTCGGGATGCGCGCCAAATCTTCGTCGGAAACTTTGTAAAACAAAGAGATGCCGGTCGATTTGATCGTGATGCAACGATCTTGCTCGTCTTGACGAGTATCCGTCAAACGCGCATCGCCGGCGTTTTCTTGCGCGATAATACCCGCCGCCGCGACCAAGGAATCCGTCAATGTGGATTTGCCCTGTTTATAGAAAGAGAGTTAGTAAAAAAGAGGAGAAATCGCGTCGCGTGCGCCCTTCCTCGTTGAAAGAATGTTGAAGAGGAGGATGCTCAGAGAAAAGAATAAACCCATTTCTTGGTGCGGCGGCGACATCGCGAAATCGGAGAAAATCGGACAAATTTCTATAATAAATCAAACACGTACGTGATCAACGTGAGCAATAACAGACATGTTACGGATGTTGTGGACTTTGTCCATTTGACGACGCATGTCGTCGATGGTAAACTGTTCGGAGAGAGAGGTCGCATCGGTCAGTTTCAAGGTGGATTTCGATAAATTTCGCGTATTGGGTCACACAAAAGTGCTCAAGACGCGAAGAGAAAATGCAAGAAAAAAATGCCATCTCTTTGGAGATGGATGTGCGTCGCGAAGTTAAACGAGTCGCGTAAACAGGAGAACGTAACGGTCGCGTACCTTAACCATGGTGTGAGACTGTTTTTTATCGGATTTGAATTACTGAACACGCGTAACAACCGTGCCGTTTAACTGAAGAGAATGTCCGATTGCTTTTGGTTTCGCCTCTGAGTGAAAAATTCTTCCTTCTCGTCTTTCTGTGTCAGAAAAAGGCTTGAGATATTTTCGTGATTAGAAAAAATACGAGGATATGTAGTAAAATGTTCATAAATAATAAAACGTAGATGATTCCTCTTTAACTAAGAGCACTCACCCAATATCAATACAGCAGTACATCGTGGAAACACTGTAAACACGATCATCAAACCGGGTTTGAGTCGGAGTCGGAGTCGGAGTCGGCGTCGGCTTCTTTTCGATTTGTTGGGCGTCGGCTTCTTCGGCTTCGTCTTCGTTCGGAAGCAGACGGCGGCGGACGCAAACGGCAACAGAAGAGGCAACAAAACAGCCACTTGGTTGCACTGAGAAGCTTTTTGAAAAGGTATTTCCAGAGACCAAGTAAAACGATGCCGGCTACGGCACCTTGGAAGAGGCCAGAGATAAATAAGGATTTTTGGGAAACGGCGTTGGAGTCTTTCGCGGACGTTTCCTGTGTCAGAGAGTCGTACGAGGACGGGTACGCGATAGCTTCGATGTTTACGTGCGCGATGCTTGTGCACGGTTTCGTTGCGTTCGATGGTGTTGTTTCTTGTTGTTGGATTCTGCACGAATCGTGTTTCCAATCGTATTTCGCGTTGATGGTCTCGTTCATTTTCTTCGCGTTGTACAATTTGACGAAACCGTACTCGAGAGTGAGTTCGAGCGTGTCGCGCACAACTCTGGGTGTCTTTTTCATCGTTTTGGCGTCGTATAGTACATAATGGAAGAAAATATCGCGAACTGCGCTCGGTGGACCGGCAATTCTGATCTGGTTACGTAACCATTTCGTGACGACAATCGAAGAGGTGTTCAACTTTACCGCGTCTTCGTGTTCAGACGGGAAGGCTACGCTGACGTTGGCGAGAAAGGCTGCGTTGCTCGGGTTTATCGATTTTATTGTCACGGCAACACCAAACACCGAGTCATAATCTGGATATAAATCGTATTCGAACGCTTTATAAAACTTCAAGTACCCTCCAGTAGGCAGAAGAAACGTCGACGATGAATCATTGATATGCGTCTCGTTCGAATCGACTCTGAGTAAGTACGAAGGAGAAGGAGAAGGAGGAAGAGCGGATGCACTCGCGTCCATGGAAATGTTCCGAAACTTTGCAGGCGCGTGCGGAACGTCTGCCGTGACTGTAAACGAGACGTTCAATACCGATGGAACTATCCATCCATCCAAAATATCTCTCGCGCTGAACGAGAGCAGCAGCGGAGGACGAAGAGAAGCGTATCGAGTCGTCGTACTCACCGCGTCGCCGAAAATATCAACATTTGGCGCATTAAAGTAGAAATCATCCGGAACGAACAGCAAATTTGCAAATGCGACGCATCGTTCTATGCCATCTTGCCCTTCAGCATCTTCTGTCGTCGTAATCATGTACGTGTGCTCGAGTCGAACGACGTCGTTTTCTTTCAGCGGCGTCTTTCTTTTATCTTCCTCGGCGACTACCGAAGACGTCGAGATTGCAGGTGTACGTATCAAGTACAAAGTTCCGTTCGTAGGCAAAGTTTCAACAATAGCCTCTGTTGCGTTATCTTTACAGTCCAATCGTAAAACGTCTATGGTAAACTCGAGGGGCACATTTTCTTTCGTTTCCTTGACCGAAGAGAAGGAAGAAGGAGGCATCTGTCGAACGGGCGACTGTACTCGAAACTCCACTTTGGTTTCGTTTACCGCTTTTTCGTCGTATTTATCGTACACGTAATACGAGAAAAAATCGGATAAATACTCTTTCTTTTCTTCGATTATTGAAGGAACGAAGTTTACGACGTCATCTAATCGATACGTGAGCGATTCGGCTTCGGATGTGACATCGATGATATCTCCAAGATTCAACGTTTTCGTATTCTCTGGAGACGAGGAAGCGCTCGACAGTCTAACCTTCCCGATCGTTGGCATTCTTGACACTTCAATCTTTGAGATGTACTCATCATCGTCTCGAAACTCGATTTGAAACGATTTTCCTTCTTCGCGTCCAAAATACTCGACGACGTGAAAGACGCCCGACGGAGCATCGTTCACGGGAGAAACGAAAATTGAAACCAAACCTTGGTTCAAAGAGTCTACGGTCTCAAATTCATTCAGTAAAGATGTTTCTGTTGCTTTGAAAGAAAAGCTTGCATATAACTCCAACGTCGTTAGTTCATTACTATCGTGTATCCATGAATGGTCGTTTGGTTCGGGCGTATAAAATACGGCGTTGCCGAAACATTTGAAAGGAACGCGCGTGACCGGTATCGCCGCGGCCTCGTCGGCGGTTTGCATACTACTGTCAGCATCATCACCATTAGTATAGTTAGTATCATCGTTGTTAGCATCTCCTATCGGTATGGCTTTCAGAACGCCTATCTTCGGTAAAGTGAGTATCGAGAAGGCATGCTTTACTGATGAAATTGTATGATTCAACGCGCTACCACTCGTCGGTGTTATCGTCGCGTTGTAATAATCATCGTCCGCATATTGAAGCACGATTTTCGCCTCTTTTACGTCTTCATTGATCGTAACGTTTACATCCACTGCCAGCGGTGCCGCGTTCGGTAATCCAGCGTGAAAATTGAGCGTAATCTCTTCGTCGCTTATTTTTTTGTCGTACATGGCAAACGCGTGCACGGTGTTTGTCCATTCCCAAGTATCGTCACTCGAGTCGTGCGCGTTATTCGCGCTCGTGCTTCCGAAATACGGCGCGGACGTTTCTCGCCACGCGCTTGCGAATGGAAACTTTCTCTTACCGTTATCGTCGACTAAAACGTCTCCGATGACCTCGTCTACGATTTTTGTCCCGTTCGCGTAACACGAGATTCGATTTTTTCCGAGCGCGTTTTCCTCGTCGTCGTCCGAAAACGATGCCGTCAGAACGAAATGATTCACAGCGTTCGCTACAAACGCGCTTGGTTTTGTGATTACCGAAGCGCACGTCTCTGCCACTAAAGTTGGATAAATTGCAATCGGCTCGCGCGACCGAAACCCGACGCTAAAATCAGTCCCAATATAAAGCGCAAAATCAAACTCATCCGTGCAATCGAACGCGCTCGTCCAGGCGTACGGGTTAAACGTCTCGTTTTTTTTTGGCGTTTCCAGCGTGAAGAAAGGAGTGAAATGCCGACCGGTGAAACCATCGAGTTTTTGTAAACGAGGGGTGATCCAAAACTCAACGCTAAACGCTTTCGCCTCGCTCGCGCGCGATTTAGCATCGAATATTACATCCATCGTCGAGTTCGACTTCGTCCTCGTCGAGGAGAAGAAGGAGGAGGAGGAGAAGGAGGAAACGTACTCCTTCGTTTTTGACGAAAACGTCACGCCCGATGTGCCTTCCGAGCACCACCGTTTGTGATACAAAGAATCATCCTTCTCGTCGACGCTTTCCTTCGGCGGCCAAAAACGACCGAGCGTCCCAAACGACGACGACGATATCGTTCGATTGGTCTCGTCGTCGTCGTCGTCGATGCTACTGCTGTTGTTGTTGTCGTTGTTTCTATCAAAATCATCCATGAAAAACACGTTTCGTTCGCACTCTTCTCGAGAAAACGCGTACTCGCTCACGACGAAAGATCTGTTCACCGAGCGCCCGGTGTAATAACTATACCGCGCGGATGCGAAGAAATAGTTCCTCTGTGTCGTCAAAATCGAGAACAACGACAACATAAACAATCTGCTCGTGTGCATCTTTTATGTGTTGTTGTTGTTGTTGTTCAATGAAACAGCGAAACAGCAGCCAACAACCACGGCGTGATCAGAGTTTCAGATCTCAGAACGAAAAGTGAAAAAAACCGTTTCGTTCGAACACGATTTCCCGAACGAGATACATCGTTTTCTGCACCGAAGACGTACACTTCGAAAAGAAAGCGAAGGCTACAAAACACATTCCTCCTCCTTTTGTTGGTGTTCTCGTCGTCATCGAGGGAGAGAAAAAGAGCCCGCGTTTGTGTGTGTTTGTGTATATATATAATATGTGTTGTTGTTGTTAAAAAAAAGAGTGGAGATGCGTGAGATCCGCATGTGTGTCGTTTTTTGCCTGCAAATGAAAAAAAAATCTCTCGATTTTCTGTTTGGCCAGGGATCTTCGTCAATGTTAAACAGCGATATAATAATTTTCAACACCGCCTCTTGTTGCGTCCACTCGTCGCACATCATGTTGGCGGCCACTTTAAAAAAAAAAAAACGAGAGAAAGGACGAGAGAAAAGAGAGATCTTATTCTACGAGAAATCTCTTCAGTTTTACTGCTCTCATTAGTAGCTCTCTTAATCAACTCTCTCGAACGAACGAAGGCACGAGAAATACGAGAAGAGCTTTAACAACAGAAAAGGAGGAAAGAGGCCCACGCTTTCGAGAACGCGCGGAGCAGTCGTTTTGCGGTGAGTATTTGTTCGGGTGTGTATTGTTTGGGAATTCTTATCAAAAAGGTTCTGGAAAAACGCTCTTCTTTTTCTCTTCTCTAATAAGAGCAGATAGAGATAGAAAGAAGGAGTCTAGCGATGTACGAACCGTCCATCCGACGGAAATCGTTGCAATACTCGTGCGATATATGCGGCGAGATACCGATTTTAAGGAAAAGATGGTGCTGCGACGTGTGCGAAGATTACGACATTTGCGACAACTGCCACCAGACGCAAAAAGAGCGGCTGTTGAAAAAAACGAATAGGAAGAATAAAAATAATAGTAGCAAAGATAATACTAACAACAACAACAACAACAATAAAGAGAAAGGAGGAGGAGACGTGGCGATGATGAGCGATTCGGACGAGGAAACGGACTCGGAGGAAGAGAATAGCGACGAGGAGGACGAGGGGGACGACGTGCACACGGACTCGCACTCGATGCGAGCGTACGCGGTGAACGAGACGATGGAACCGTTGCACTCGGGGAAGTTGTCCTCGGTGGCGGAGGACGCGTGTTGTCGGTGGTTTATGGACGCGTTGAAGCAAGCGAAGAGAGGTGATCCGAACCAAGCCGCGCTGGTGTCGCAGATGATGTTGGAAGGGTACGGATGTAACGCAGACCCGAAGGAGGCAAGGTATTGGGCGCACGTGGCTAGAAACGCAGGCGCGCGCAGAATCGAAGGCGTTTACGACGAGTTGCCTTGAAGTATCGCATAGATAGCTTGTTTTATAAATATGATTTTAGTAGAGAGAGAGAGAGAGAGAAAGAAAGAGAGAGAAAGAGAGAGAATTGCGAAGCAGCGAGTTGACACGCATGATGAAGAAAGTTGCATATAAAAGAAGAAAGAAAACTTTCAATAATAATAATAATACAAACGTGCGTCTCATAGTATCGTGTATAGCATGTTTCTATTGATTGCATGATGCGATTGACAACAAAAGGGTGCGTGTGTGTGTGTGTGTTCGTATAATACTTTGGTTCAATACTCTAGGCGACTTCTTCGTTTTCCTTTTCTTCAGTCTTCTTGGAAAAAAAGTCCGAAATCTTCTTACTCCCGTGCGTTTCCACCTCTTTCTTATTCTCTCCGTCCTCGTCCGCCACCTCCACGTCTTTCTCCGTCATCTTTTTCGGCTCTCCTTCTTTCGGTTTCATCGCGCTTACGTGGTCGTGCAAAAAATCAAACTTTTGCTTCTTCAACACCGCGCGTTCCACGTCCAAATATTTAATCGTTTTCCGTTTCCCGAGTTTCATGCTCCCTAACGCGCTTTGCGTCAGCATCTCGCAAAATAACTCCGTGGCTTTGGTGATTAACTTCGTCGCGTCCCCGGAGGCAACTTTCACCGATTTGTCCAATTTCATAATTCTTTTCACCCGCGAAAGTGGCAAACTCAACGAGTTCCCATCCTTGTCTTGATTCATCATCGATTGCATTTGCGTTTGTTGCACCAATCTTTCCGCCTCCGTCATCCCGTCTTCTTTTGGCAAGTCCTCCTCATCCTCATCATCATCATCGTCCTTCTTATCTTTATCCTCGACATCTTTCTTCTCATCCGCTCTCTCGTTCCTCTCCCGTTCCTCTTTCTCGTCGAATTCTTTCTCGCACTTTTCTTTAAACTTTTGCTTCTCCTCCTCGGTGAGATTCTTCCATCTCCCGGATATTAATTTCGCAATGTCTCCCATCCCGGGTTTTAAGTTGCCTTTTTCGTTCAGTTCTTTTTTCGCCGACTCTCGGTTTTCGGTCGTGAAGACGATGTACGCGGATGGGCGTCGTTTACCAGAGCCTCCTCCGGGTCCGGAGGGTTTCTTCTTAGGTGGCATGATGATGTGTGATTTTAAAAAATTTTTGTGCGGGTTTTTCAAAACGACGAGAGACAAAAACACCCCTACGTGCAATAAAAATAACTCAAAATCACATCGTCAGAGGGTTCACAAAAACAACCACAAAGGAAACTCTCTCTCTCTGTGATTCCATCTCGAGAGGCAACAATCATGGAACCGAGGCAGCGTCGCCTTCGCGTCATCCGCCGTTTACTCTGCCTCTTCCTCTTCCTCTTTCTCGCCGCATC
>Ga0255756_1004869_pt1 | contig 12763 bp, 10 predicted proteins | sample 011ome_20_FD_179956 | JGI IMG/M metagenome (GOLD analysis project Ga0255756, IMG submission 179956) | Coastal salt marsh microbial communities from the Groves Creek Marsh, Skidaway Island, Georgia - 011509CT metaG (version 2) | ecosystem: Environmental > Aquatic > Marine > Intertidal zone > Salt...
GGTAGACTTTAACGAGATCTACGGTCAAGATGAGAAGAAGAAAACTACTCGTCGTAGCCGTCGTGCTAAGGCTACAACTGAAGCTCCAGCTGTTGAGGCTGCGGTAGAAGAGGTGGCTGAGGAAGCTCCAGCGGTTGAAACTAAAGAGGAATCTGCTGAATAAGAATATATAATGCACCAAATAGGTCATTGTTAATTAACTTTGGGGGGAATTGGGCGCAGCCTAATTCCCCCCTTTTTTTGAATACAACTACGCATGAAGAACGCCACGAAAAAAGCTGTCTTGTTATTAGAAGACGGAACGCTGTTTCACGGGTCCTCAACGGGCTTGGATGGTACGGCATATGGTGAGATCTGTTTCAATACAGGTATGACCGGTTACCAAGAGATTTTTACCGATCCAAGTTATTTTGGTCAATTGATGGTAATGGCCACATCCCATATTGGGAACTATGGCGTTCATGCAGAAGAAGTCGAGAGCAACAATATTCAGATTGCGGGTTTAATTACTAAGAACTTCAGTGAAGTAGCATCGCGCGCTGGGAAGAGTGACAGCTTGTTTGGATATTTTGAAAAACAGAATAAAGTTGCCATCGCTGATATTGATACAAGAGCTTTGGTTCGCCATATCAGGGATGCGGGTGCAATGAATGCGGTTATCTCAACCGAGATTCATGATGTTGATGCTTTGAAGGCAGAATTAGCGAAATGTCCTTCAATGGAAGGATTGGCATTAGCGCCAGTGGTAAGCACTAAGGAGCCTTATGAAGTTGGTCCTGAGGAAAGTGAAGTGCGCATCGCAGCTTTGGATTTAGGTATTAAGAATAATATCATTCGCTGCATGACCGAACGTGGTGCACGCGTTAAAGTTTTCCCGTACAATACATCAACTGAAGAGATGATGGCGTGGAATCCTAATGGCCTCTTTTATTCCAACGGACCTGGTGATCCTGCTGCATCGCCTGAGGTTGTTGAAGAAGTGGCAAAAGGAATTTCATCAGGCCTCCCTGTATTTGGGATTTGTCTAGGACACCAGATGATTGCGTTGGCAAGTGGTTTGAATACTTACAAAATGCATAATGGTCATAGAGGAATCAACCATCCAGTAAAGAATGTTGAGACGGGCTTGGGCGAAATTACTTCTCAAAATCACGGGTTTGTTGTGAAAATGGAGGATGTAGAGAAATCGGACAAAGTCGTATTAACGCATATTCATTTGAATGATCAGACAGTGGCGGGAATTAAGCGCACTGATGCGAACTGCTTCTCTGTGCAGTACCACCCAGAGGCTTCTCCAGGACCACACGACAGTAGATATTTATTTGACCAATTCATAGAGGAAATTAAGAACCACGCTTCCGCGAATTAAAATTGAACTAACACTCTAAACTGAAAAAATTATGTCTGTAATTACGCATGTACACGCAAGACAAATCCTTGATTCTCGCGGTAACCCAACTGTTGAAGTTGATGTAATCACTTCTAGTGGAGCCATGGGACGTGCTGCGGTTCCATCCGGAGCGTCCACTGGTATTCATGAGGCAGTGGAACTTCGTGACGAAGATCCAACCTATTACATGGGTAAAAGCGTTTTAAAGGCAGTTGATAATGTGAACGATATCATTGGACCTGAATTGGAAGGTGAAATTGTAACAGAACAAGCCGCTATCGATCAAATCATGTTGGATTTGGATGGTACGGAAAACAAAGGAAAGTTAGGAGCAAATGCCATTCTAGCTGTTTCCTTGGCCGTTGCAAAGGCAGCCGCTGAAAGCACAGGTCAGCCATTGTACCGTTACATAGGTGGTGTGAATGCACGCACATTGCCAGTTCCTATGATGAACATTTTGAATGGTGGATCACACGCAGACAATTCTATTGATTTCCAAGAATTCATGGTAATGCCATTTGGTGCTGAATCATTCAGCCAAGCATTGCGTATGGGGACAGAGGTTTTTCATAACCTGAAAAAGGTATTGAAGAGCAAAGGATATTCTACGAACGTTGGTGATGAAGGTGGTTTTGCTCCATCAATTGGTTCCAATGAGGAAGCGCTAGAAATCATTCTAGAAAGCATCGAAAAGGCTGGATATACTCCAGGTAAAGATATTTGGATTGCAATGGATGCTGCTGCTTCAGAATTCTACAATGAAGAAAAAGGCAAGTATGTGTTCCATAAAAGTGACGGTCGCGAGTTGACATCAGATGAAATGGTGGAATACTGGGCTACATGGATTGACAAATATCCGATTGCGTCTATTGAAGACGGTCTTCACGAAGATGATTGGGCAGGATGGGCTAAGCTTCACGCGAAGATTGGTGACCGAGTTCAGCTTGTAGGTGATGATTTGTTCGTAACCAATGAGAAGCGAGTAGCTCGCGGTATTGAGGAAGGTAGTGCCAATTCAGTGCTGGTTAAAGTGAATCAGATTGGAACACTTACAGAGACGATTAATACAGTAACATTGGCGAATCGTCACCAGATGACCGCTGTGATGTCGCACCGCAGTGGTGAGACTGAGGATGCTACTATTGCAGATTTAGCGGTAGCGCTGAATACAGGTCAAATCAAGACGGGATCGGCATCACGCTCTGACCGTATGGCGAAATACAATCAGTTGCTTCGTATCGAAGAAGAGCTCGGTGATAGAGCAGTTTTCTTGGGTACCAACTTCCCCTATTTGAAATAACCCCAAAAACCACCTATCATGGACAAGATAAAAGAGCAGTTCAGAGATATTTTCCCAGGCATTGTTGCTGATACCAAGGCATTCTTGAAAGAGAATTCAGACAAGACCATTGGAGAAATCAAAGTAGGCCAATTGTATGGCGGTATGCGTGGTATGCCGGCATTGATTTGTGAGACCTCAAAATTGGATCCTGAAGAAGGAATTCGATTCCGCGGGTACAGCATCCCTGAATTGCAACAGAAACTACCTAAGTATCCAGGAGGTGAGCAGCCATTGCCAGAAGGTTTGTTTCACTTGATGTTGATGAATGAGATTCCTACTGAGGATCAAGCACGTCGACTCAGTAATGCTTGGGTGCGTAGAAGTAATGTTCCCGTGCACGTATTCAAGGCTATTGATGCATTGCCTAATCGGACACACCCGATGACCCAGTTTTCTATTGCTATCATGGCAATGAGAACAGAGAGTGAATTTGCAAAAGCATATATGGGTGGCGTTTCAAAGTCTGAATATTGGGATGCAACGTTTGAGGATAGCATGAACTTGATCGCGCGTCTTCCACGTGTTGCGGCATACATTTACCGCCGTATGTACCACAATGACCAGCACATTGAACCAGATCCAAAACTTGATTGGGCGGGTAACTTCGCACATATGCTTGGATTCGATAACGATGAGTTCAAGGAGTTGATGCGTCTTTACATGACCATTCATGCTGATCACGAAGGTGGAAACGTTAGTGCACATACGGTGCACTTGGTTGGTTCTGCTTTGAGTGATGCATACTTAAGCTTTGCAGCAGGTATGAATGGTTTAGCTGGACCGTTGCACGGTTTGGCAAATCAAGAAGTGATTCGTTGGATCAACAATATGCGTCAAGAATTGGGCGGTGGATTGCCAACAAAAGAACAGATCGCAAACTACTGCAAGAAGACTTTAGCGGATGGAAAAGTCATTCCTGGTTTTGGTCATGCAGTACTTCGTAAAACAGATCCACGTTACACTGCACAGCGCGAATTTGCTCAGGCTAAGATGCCAAATTCGGAGTTGTTTAAGATCGTAAGTATGATTTACGAAGTCGTTCCTGATATCTTGAATGCGACCGGAAAGGTTAAAAACCCTTGGCCAAACGTTGATGCGCATAGTGGTCAATTATTAACCCATTACGGATTAGTTGAATACGAATTCTACACCGTTTTGTTTGGTGTTGCCCGTTCATTGGGAACCTTGTCTAACTTGATTTGGGACCGCGCAATGGGAATGCCAATTGAGCGACCTGGTTCGACGACTACGGAACTATTGAAAGAGAAATTGGCTTAAGTCAATAAAACAGAAGTTTTTACAAGCCCTGAAACATGAAAATGATTCAGGGCTTTTTGTTTGATTTCCAGTGGTTTTATGTTTTTAAAAGTCATATATTTGCAGCCCTTTTCGGACATGAAGTGCACGACCGGAAAGAAACTGAAAAAAATATAACCACTTTCGGGCCAATGGGAAGTGTGCACTAGGATCCGAAATACAACAATTTTTTCTCTCATGTCAGAAGAGAATCAAGTACCACAAGAAGAGGTACAACAAGAGACTCCGGTTCAGGAAGTCGCAACTACCGAAGAAAATACAGACGAAACACGAGTTGAGGAAACTGTAGAAGAAACTCCATTTAGCTGGGCTGACCTAGAAGGCGGTAACGAAGAGACTGCTAAAGCTCAAGAAGAAATGGCTGCTATGTATGAAGAAACATTAGGTTCTTCTATCGAGCACCAAGTAGTGGAAGGTAAGGTTACCGGCAAGACTGACCGTGAAGTAATTATCGACATCAACTCTAAGAGTGAAGGTGTTGTTAGTTTGAACGAATTCCGTTACAACCCTGAATTGGCAGTAGGAGATACTGTTGAGGTTTTGGTTGACCGTCAAGAAGACAAATACGGACAATTGGTTCTTTCACACAGAAAAGCGCGTTCTATCAAAGCTTGGGACCGTGTTAACGAAGCACACGAAAACGATGAGATCGTTAAGGGTTACGTTAAAGCACGTACTAAGGGTGGTATGATCGTAGATGTATTTGGTCTTGAGGCATTCTTGCCAGGATCGCAGATTGACGTTAAGCCTATCCGCGATTACGATCAGTACGTTGATAAGACAATGGAATTCAAAGTGGTTAAAATCAACCATGAATTCAAAAACGTTGTTGTTTCTCACAAGGCACTTATTGAAGCTGACCTTGAAGAACAGAAAAAAGAAATCATCTCTAAACTTGAGAAAGGTCAAGTATTGGAAGGTGTGGTTAAAAACATCACTTCTTACGGGGTATTCATCGACTTGGGCGGTGTAGATGGTTTGATCCACATTACTGATTTGAGCTGGAGCCGTATCAACCACCCATCAGAGGTTGTTGAATTGGATCAGAAAATCAACGTGGTTATTCTTGACTTTGATGAAGGCAAGACACGTATCCAATTAGGTCTTAAGCAACTTGAGAAGCACCCATGGGATGCATTGGATGCTAACGTAGCAGTAGGCGACACCGTTAAAGGTAAAGTAGTTGTCTTGGCTGATTACGGTGCGTTTGTTGAAATTCTTCCAGGTGTTGAAGGTTTGATTCACGTTAGTGAAATGAGCTGGTCTGCACACTTGCGTAGTGCTGGTGATTTCATGAAGGTAGGTGATCAAGTTGAAGCTCAAGTATTGACATTGGATCGCGAAGAGCGTAAGATGAGCTTGGGTATCAAGCAAATGTCTACTGATCCATGGACTGATATTGCAACTAAGTACCCACAAGGTTCTCAGCACAAAGGAACAGTTCGCAACTTTACTAACTTCGGTATCTTCCTAGAGCTTGAAGAAGGAATTGATGGTTTGATCCACATCTCTGACTTGAGCTGGACGAAGAAAATCAAGCACCCGTCTGAATTCACTTCTATCGGTGCAACTCTAGAAGTTGTTGTTCTTGATATCGATGCTGAAAACCGTCGTTTGAGCTTGGGTCACAAGCAACTCGAAAACAACCCATGGGATGATTATGCAACGGTATTTGAAGTAGGTTCTACTCACACCGGTACAATGATCAACTCAGGTGAAAAAGGTGGTGATGTAAGCTTCGCTAACTTCGAAGGAGTTGAAGCATACTGTCCTGCACGTCATATCACTAAGGAAGATGGCGCGAAACTTGAAAAAGGCGAAACAGCTGAATTCAAGGTGATCGAATTCAACAAAGAAAACCGTCGCATTGTAGTATCTCACGTAGGTACCTACAAAGAGGTTGAAGTGAAGAAAGGTCGTTCAGCATCTTCTAACAAAGGTGGAAACGTAGTAACATCAAGCACTAACGTAGAGCGTTCTACAATGGGTGATCTTGATGCACTTGCTGCTTTGAAAGAGCAAATGGATAACGAGAACAAGTAATTGTTTTATCCTTTTGATATTCGAATCCCCGGGCCCTTGGCCCGGGGATTTTTTTTGCCCGCTGCCCGCGGGTCGCGCGAGTGTTGTAAATTCGGGATATGAGAATTGGAGAAATTATTGCAAAGCTGGAGCAGTGGGCTCCTCCTTTTTTACAAGAATCCTATGACAATAGTGGCCTAATCGTAGGCAATGCTTCTTGGGAAACCTCAGGGGTACTTGTTGCTTTAGACTGCTTGGAAGGTGTGGTTGACGAAGCCATCTCGAAAAATATAAATCTAATTGTGGCGCATCATCCTATAGTGTTTTCGGGCTTGAAGCGCTTCAATGGTCGCTCATACATTGAGCGCGTGATTATGAAGGCGATCAAGCATGATATTGCCATCTACGCGATTCATACCAATCTCGATAATGTGCTTTGGGGTGTAAACGCTAAGATCATGGAGCTGCTGGGCATTGAGAAGTTTAAGATTCTTCAGCCCATGAAAAACGCCTTGTTAAAGTTCCAAGTCTACGCCCCTGAGAATGATGCCGCGAAAGTCGCAGAAGCGGTCTATTCCGCAGGCGGAGGTAAGGTAAGTGCTTACGAAGAATGCAGTTTTACAACTTCGGGTATTGGGACTTTCAAGCCCACTGATGGCACAAATCCAACAGTTGGTTCAATAGGAGTTCGTGAAAGTGTGGCAGAAGTAAAAATGGAATTCATCGTGCCTTCGTTTGTGAAATTCGCGGTTGAGAATGCGGCCCGCAAGGCGCATCCTTATGAGGAAATGGCCTTCGAATGGCTCTCTATTGATAATGAAGCTACCGACTATGGTGCGGGAGCCGTCGGCTCATACATCGAGCCAAAAGACTTCGATGCCTTTCTATCACAAGTGAAAGCAGCATTTGGAACAACCATAAAATACACACAGCCGGCAGGAAAAACCGTGCAAAAAGTCGCGGTTTGTGGCGGCTCCGGAAGTTTTTTGTTGGGTGCTGCTAAAGCATCTGGTGCAGACGTTTTCATCACTGCAGATTACAAATACCATCAATTCTTCGATGCGGAAGGCAAAATCAGCATCTTAGATGTGGGACATTTTGAAAGTGAGCAGTTTACAATCAACTTAATTGCTGACTTCATTGAGAAAAATTTCCCTAAATTTGCGGTTCTCAAAACAGAGGTCAACACAAATCCTATACAGTACTATTAGTATGGCTAAGAAGGCGAAAGAATTAAGCGTAGAAGATAAACTAAGAGCTCTTTACGATTTGCAAATCATTGATCGTCGTATCGACGAGATTCGTGCATTGCGCGGTGAACTTCCTTTGGAAGTAGAAGATTTGGAAAATGAGGTAGCTGGTTTGGAAACTCGCATGGAAAAGGTCAACAACGAGATCGCAGATCTTGAGGCAGATATTAACGATAAGACCAACCTTAAGGCTGAGTGTGCTGAGAAAATCTTGAAGTACACGAAAGATCAAGAGCAGGTGCGCAACAACCGCGAGTTTGAAGCCATTGCTAAGGAGATCGAATACCAAGAGCTAGAAATCGAATTGGCCGATAAGCGCATCCGCGAGTACAACGCTAAGATTGAAGCTAAAAAGGAAATCAATGCAGCCAGTGTAGAGCGTTTGGAAGAGCGCAAGACACATTTGAAGCATAAATTAGCAGAGTTGGATAGCATCATGTCTGAGACTCAGAAAGAAGAAGACTTACTCATTGCTAAGAGTCAGGAAACTAAAGGAACAATCGAGGCTCGCTTGGTTGCAGCATACGATCGTATTCGCAGCGCAACTAAAAATAAGCTGGCAGTTGTTAGTGTTGAGCGCGGTGCTTCTGCAGGTTCATTCTTCGTAATTCCTCCGCAACGTCAGATGGAACTTGCGCAGCGCAAGAAAATCATGATTGATGAGCACAGCGGTCGTATTCTAGTTGATCCACTTTTGGCTCAAGAGGAAGAGGAAAAGATGCAAGCAATGATTGCAGGTTGGTTGAAATAATCAACAAAGCGAAATTTATAGAATTGAAAAACCCGCGCCAGAGGCGCGGGTTTTTTTATGTGCAATACTGAAGAAACTTCGCATCTCTGATTGATGAGGAGTCGAAGGCGACTCGACTTCCTACTTGGAGCAGATATAAAGCATCTCGCGTTTAGGAAGGGCATATTTTTCGAAGAACCCTTCAGGGAGCTCCTTTTGTGCATCGAAGACGGTCACCTTAAAACCTGCGGCTTTTAGGCGGTCGGGATAATCTTGTCCATAGAGACGTACATGGTCGTATTGACGGAATCTACGCTCACGCTCAGCAGGATCCTTAATAGACGGGTCTTCATCAGTTTTTTCGTAATCCGGGTCAAGTGGGACCTGCATTATAGCCAATCCTCCTGGCTTTAGAATACGACACAACTCGCTCATGGCTTGGTGGTCACTGTCTACGTGCTCGAGCACATGGTTACAGAAAATGGTGTCGTAGGTGTTGTCTTCAATTGGGATCTTTTGAACATCAAAACGGAGATCCGCCAACGGTGAAAACAAATCTGCGGTTGTGTAGTCTAAGTGCTTCATCTTCCGAAATCGGCCATAGAAGCATTGTTCCGGGGCAATGTGTAAAAGCTTTTGTGGACGAGTAAGGAAGTCCGTATGGTCCTTCAGATAGAGCCAGAGTAAACGGTGACGCTCAAGGCTGTTCGTACCGGGACAAAGTGCATTATCGCGTTGGTTATTGCCGTAGCCGTATGGGAAGAATCTGGAATATCCTCTGCCGTCAATCGGATCAACAAATTTGTTGCCTTTGAAGATGACCGGTGCCACCCATTGAACGAGATAACTTAATCGGATAAGAAGGGGGCGAGGCACCTTGGCAAGGGCCCATTTCATGATTCTTGCAATCATAGTTTTTCGTATTCTGCGGGCTCAAGGCCTAATGCGTCATAAATGTATTGGAAGGTACTCAAGATCTCGGGTTTTCCATTAACCACGGCGACGTCGTGCTCAAAATGGGCGCTGTTCTTGCCGTCCGCTGTAAGAATGGTCCAGCCATCAGGCAGTTGCTTAATACGATGAGTCCCAAGATTGATCATTGGCTCAATGGCGATGACCAAACCTTCTTGTATTTTTTTCCCGCGACCGCGCTTTCCGTAATTGGGCACTTGTGGTTCCTCGTGCATTTGCTTTCCGAGGCCATGCCCCACCAATTCACGAACAACACCATAGCCTCTACTTTCAGTGTATTCCTGCACTGCCGCTCCAATATCACCGACACGATTGCCGGCTTGAACCTCGCGAATCCCGGCATACAAAGAGGCCTTAGTATCCTCGAGTAATCGGGCCGTATCGGCATCTACCTCACCGATAGGAAAGGTATATGCGTGGTCCCCATAAAAACCGTTCATCAACACGCCACAGTCTACCGACATGATATCGCCTTCTTTCAAAGGCTTTTTACCGGGGATGCCATGCACTACTTGAGCATTTGGAGACATGCATAACGTGTTTGGGAAATCATACATGCCCAAAAAGCCCGGTATTCCGCCATGGTCACGAATGAATTCTTCGGCTTTTTTGTCCAATTCCAATGGAATAGCGCCAGGTACCAAAAGAGGCGCCAGCATGCCTAACGTTTTACTGACCAATTGCGCACTAGCGCGCATTAATTCTATTTCCTCAGCACTTTTATACTTAATCATGCTCTTGGTTTCAAAAGGTTTAGTCCTGTCATTTCTGCAGGTTGCTCTACACCCATTAGTGCTAGAAGCGTTGGTGCAATATCGCCCAATCGCCCCTCTTCAAGGGTATATTCCGCTGCACTACTGCCCACGAGGAAACAAGGTACTACAGTAGTGGTATGTGCTGTATTTGGCGAGCCATCCTCGTTAAGCATACAATCCGCATTGCCGTGGTCGGCCAAAATGATGAATTGAGTATCTGTTTTTAATCCTGCTTCTACTACGTCCTTTAAGCATGCGTCAACGGTTTCACAAGCTTTAATGGCGGCTTCCATAACGCCGGTATGACCTACCATATCTGGGTTTGCGAAGTTTAGACAGATGAAGTCGGTTTGACCTTCTTCTAATTTGGGAACAATCGCATCACGGATATCCCCAGCACTCATTTCAGGCTGAAGATCGTAAGTAGCCACTTTTGGTGATGGGCATAAAAGTCGACTTTCTCCTTCGAATGGCTTTTCACGGCCGCCAGAGAAGAAGAAGGTTACATGCGGGTATTTCTCAGTTTCAGCAATACGGATTTGTGTCTTTCCGGCCCCTTCAAGTACTTCGCCGATGGTATTGCTGAGGTTGTCTTTTCGGAAAACGACGTTGATGTTTTTAAACGTTTCGTCGTAGCTCGTCATCGTGGTGTAATGCAGCTTTAATGCATGCATATTCTGCTCATGGAAATCTTGCTGTGTGAGCGCCTGCGTAATTTCACGACCCCGGTCGGTGCGGAAGTTGAACATGATCACCACATCATTCTCTTCAATTTTTGCAACGGGCTGACCCAAGTGATCCACGCAAACGTGTGGCTCCATGAATTCGTCGGTAATACCGGCGTCGTAGCTCGCTTGAACGGCACCCAAAGGATCTAACGTCGTAGCACCTTCGTTATTGACCATCAGGTGGTAGGCTTTGGCAACGCGTTCCCACCGTTGGTCGCGGTCCATAGCGTAGTAGCGTCCTACAAAAGTTGCAAGTGTTCCAGTAGTTTGTGCCATATGGTCGGTAAGGTCGGTAAGGAATCCTAATCCGCTTTGTGGGTCACAATCACGACCGTCCATAAAAGCGTGTACATAAACGTCCTGGAATGCTTCTGCAAAGAGCCAGCTGCATAATGCTTTTGCATGATTGATGTGGGCGTGTACACCGCCATCGCTCACAAGACCGAGCAAATGAATCTTGCTGCCGTTGGCTTTAGCATGGCTTAGCGCAGCCTGAAGCGTAGGATCGTCAGCAAAGTCGCCATTATCAGCAGCCAGGTTAATCTTGACTAAATCTTGATAGACTACGCGCCCCGCACCTAGGTTCATATGACCTACTTCTGAATTTCCCATTTGTCCATCAGGCAGACCTACATCCAACCCAGAGGTTTTGATCCAAGTTTGCGGGTAGTTTTGGTAGAGGCTATCAACGAAGGGAGTGTTTGCCTTATCGATAGCGCTTACTTCAGGATTATCGGCGCGTCCCCATCCGTCGAGAACGATCAATGCTGTCTTTTTCATAGTGTATTGTGAAGCGACAAATTTAGGGATTCTCTTGGCAAAAAAAGACCCGCCAAAGGGCGGGTCTTTTTTTATTCTCTCCAAATTGTTATCCACGGCGAATAGCCGTAGTATCGCAATTCTTCCATTTTGTATTGTCGCTCATATGATGAGTAATAAACCCCTAGAACGACTCTGTATTTTTTTAGAGGTAAAATTTCCCAAATGAACGGTTTACCAAGACCTTTTGGTAGCTTGTTCAAATATTGAGTTGCATCTTCCGGAGAATCGAACGTTTTAAGAACTATTGCGTAACCAGTCTTGTTGTTAGTTTCATTGGAAGTATTCTCGACGGCAGGCATTACGAATGGCGACCCCATAGTTTGTGGTGGATCGGCCGAAATTTGAGGTTCAGGATTTGAATCATTCGTGTATGGCGAGTTTCGGCTATTGGAAACATTGGTTAATTTCGAATTCTGAGATGGTGCGTTTTTAACAGCATTTGCGTTTTGACTTTGAAGTTCATGCATTTCTTCGAATCTGTTTTTGCTGATACCTTCTAAATTCGATTTATCTGAGACTGTTTCATCCATCCTTTGGGATTTGCCAGCATTTAGAATTGGACTCGCTTTGGAAAGCGAGTCAACTTTGCTTTTCAGTGCTTTATTTGCTTCTTGAAGGGTGAAGATCTGTTCGTTCTTAGCAATCATTGAACTAACAATCGATTTATTGTTTTTATCGAAACGGACTCGAAAAGAAGTATACCATCTGCTCAATTGGTCAATGCCACCTTCTTGAATCAGTGCATCAATATTGTCCCTTTGAAAGAAAGTGTGACGATATCCAATTGCCAACGTAGCTTGTTCAGTTTCAAATAAATCCAAACTCGCACCTAGCGTAGAGAAAGTACTCAATGAATTTCCACCTGAGCTATTATAAGAGGAGCTTTGTGCTCTGACTAAACTCATACCTCTCCCTAACGAACCATGCCATCTTAAAGGCCACGCTGCCGATTTCCCCATGGTGTAAAAATTATAGTGTCCAGTGAATTCAACTGGAACCATTTTTGTTGAAAAAGATCCGAGCCGAGCCGACCCAATAACTCCCAATGAGGCTTCTGCAGAGATTCCTCTGAATAGTTCGGCATACGCCCCAATGCGCAAGCCGCTATTGTTCGCAGCATTGCTAATAACTACTGGATTGATAGAAGAGATTTGGTCGCCTATTATAAAAGACTCTTCAGCAGAAGTATACCATGAATAGCGTATTTGCGCCTGAGTCGAAAAAACACCAACAATTGCAAAAAATAAATATAGCTTCTTGGACATTTTTAATGACATCTAATTTATTGCAATAAGATATTCAAAATTATTCACTTCCTCCGCGGCATGCCCTTTTCTAAACAATCGGGCGGTATGTTCGCCTTTCAGTTCCATTGAATTCCCATGCACTCTAATCCAGGATCCCTCACGCAGTCCATAAACGGGTTGCTCGTTGA
>Ga0255756_1004870_pt1 | contig 12762 bp, 9 predicted proteins | sample 011ome_20_FD_179956 | JGI IMG/M metagenome (GOLD analysis project Ga0255756, IMG submission 179956) | Coastal salt marsh microbial communities from the Groves Creek Marsh, Skidaway Island, Georgia - 011509CT metaG (version 2) | ecosystem: Environmental > Aquatic > Marine > Intertidal zone > Salt...
ATAGCACCGGATAAAACGAGAAGAAGAAGAAGAAGAAGAATAGGGGTTGCTAAACGAAAACGCGGACATGCCCATCGCCACCTTCGCGGACTTGAAGAAGAAGAACTCGTCCTACTCGAGCGGCGGCGGCGGAGGCGGAGGCAACAAGTACAAGAAAAGGAAACCCACTCCGGCCTCGAATGCGGTGAAAAACGCCCCGTGCACGCGTTGTGGGCGCTCGACGCACCTCGCGTCCGCGTGCACGAATAAAACGCACATCGACGGGTCGAAAATCGACAAGGATGAGAAATATTGCCGAGACTGCGGAGTGGACATTTCAGACGCGCCGAAACATCACAAGCAGTGTTACGATTGTTTTAGGGGAATAGAGAAACCGGTGTGGGAAAAGTTGCAAAGAGGGGAGAGAGTGAAAGGCGCGAGTTTAATGACCAAGGAGGAGAACCGATCGATGGAACGGAAAGACGACGGGAATAAGACCGAAGAGGCGAAAATGGAAAAAAAGATAACGCTGGACGAGGAAAAGAGGAAAGAAGAGAACGCGATGACGAAGATTGGAAAAGAAGAGGAAAAGAAAGAGAAGGCGAAGAAAAACAACGCGTTTGCGGACATGTTCGATTGGAGCAGACCGACGAAGAGTTTGGAGAAGTGCTTGAAGGACAATCAACGCGTCAGAGAGAAAGAGAAGGACGAAGAGGATCAAAGAAAGGAAAGAAAGGAGGAGAAAGAACAGGAGGAAGAGATACTTCCGGAATCGCCGCCGATGTTTGCAGGAAGAGAGGTCGATCGAGAGAAGTTGACGAAATCCTACGAACAAACCGAACTCGCTTGGAACGAAGAGAGCAAGAAGAGAAAATTGGAGGAAGATATGAAACCCATCGTAATTGACGACGATGACATTGACGAACAGAAGGAAAAAGAGAGGAGACGCAAAATCGAGAAAAGAAGAGTGATGCTGGAACGCGCGAAGAAACGTTTGCTCGGGTTTCGAGAACCCGAGGACAAGGAGGGCAGAAAAGAACAACAGGAATCGAAAGGAGAAGACTGGGATGCGAATGAAAACCCGTTTTGGCAACCGCCGATGTACATCCCTGCCGAAGGGCCATGTGCAGAGGATTTGCAAATATCTACAGATGAATACGTGGAAGTGCGAGACACGGGATTACAATGGCAGGGAAAGTATCGCGCATGCTTAGATACGGGGAACGGTGGGTTTACATTGATTCAGAAGCACATCGCACAAACGCTCGGTTTATGCGACGCGCTTGGTCGGCCGACTCAATCGAGATGGGAGAAACGATCTGTCCACGGCGTCGTCGCTGGTGCATCTGAATCGCTTTACTGCTGCACGTTGACGTATCGATTGAAAGGAAAAGAGATCACGTGCAAAGCCGGTATTACGCACGCACGCTTCGGATGCGATTTGCTCATCTCGAGACGAGAAATCCAAGAGTTTGAGCGGTCTGGGTACACCTTCCGAGCTTGAGTCCAACAAAGGAATGCGTGAATGCTTGCGCATAAAAACAGAAACAGCAAACACAACAATGGCATTAGAAATAGATTGAAGCACCGCATCGAGCAGATGCCTGTAAAGAAACGCGCACAATTACTACAATAATAAATATGTACGAAGTATATTAAATTAGGCTAATGAAACAACAACGGAAACGATCCAGCGATACATCCCATGGTTACGCCAGTCATCGCCCCGCCCAACCTTGCCACCACCACTCGCATCTCCTTCGCCTGACACGCCGTCATCTTCACCTCTTCCGTCAATCCAAACTTTGCGCATAAATATTCAATCTTATTCGCCAAACCGACGCCGCAGACGTCAGACAACGTGTTCCCTATTGCCGCTGCTGCCATCGTTGATAAACCCAACGATACTCCAACCGACGCTTCAATCGTTTCCCCAAACGCTAACATCAACGCATTATCTAAAAACCCAAACCCGATGAACGGATACATTTGCGACAGTGCCACAGATTTAAGCTGCGCGTAGGTGATTTCCTTATTGCCATGATCTTCCTCTTCTCGCTCGTCGCTTATAACCTGCTGCTCCTGTAAATGCCGCCATAAAAACGCTCTGTGAAAGTTCTGAAACTCTTCAGGAGTCAGCAGTTTATCTCCGTCGCTATCGAACGCCTCGAACATTTTCCGCTCTTTCTCTGACATATCGCTCTCGCCTCTCTCGGTGGTAACGAACAAACTTTTAAACACGTCTCGTTTCTCTTTCGCGGTTAACGACGTGAACTGCTCGAGCAGAGCATCGACTTTCTCGCTGCTTTTATTGTTAATGGCATCATTCATACCACTGCCTCCATCGCTCGTTGAAGCAGAAGAAGAAGAAGTCGACGCCGAGGAGGAGGAAAACATCCGCCGCGCGTTTGCGCACTCTCGATGGTCTCGTCCTTTTCTCGAAAGATAGGTATTGTTGAAACCACTCCGCGCGTGCTCGTCCTCGCCTCTCAAAAGCGACGACACTAACGACGACGATGACGACCTATTATTAAAACGTGAATGCGTCTCAACGTCGCGCAACAGCAGGTGAAGACGGTTTTGTCGGAGCAGGTGTCGAAACGCCATATGTTTCACTTTTTGTGTTGTTTTTGGCTTTTTCCAAAACTTTTACGATACGAATGTAGGGGAAAAAAAGTCGTCAGAGTGGCGCGCTCGCATACGCATAGCGAAACAACAAAAAGAATGGCGCGAGGCTTATCTCGCGACCTCGCTCGCGAGAAGAACGCGAAAAAATCCTCCGCCGGCGCGGCCAAAGGAAACAAAGAAACGCTGACGCCGCAGCAACGCGCGGAGAGAGACGCGAAAGCGATGCAGGAAAAAAAAGCCGCGAAGGAGGCACAGAAAGCGAAAGATTTAGCGAGCGGGAAATTAACTCCGGAACAAGTGAAGGAAGAGGAGGCGAGGAAGGCGAAGATGCGAGAGAAGCAGAAGATGAGCCAGTTTGCGAGTAATAATCCGCTGTTGGCGAAGAATTTAGCCAAGAAGTGATGATCGTCGTTTTTATCGTATCGATGCTCGTAATTTGTATTAATTCTCTCTCCATTTCATAAGATACGCGCACACGTAAAAAACTCGTTTTTCCCTCTCTCTCTCGTCGTAGCTCGCGCGAATTGAACAAAAATGAACAGCATCATGGACAAATCGACCGCGGAAAAACGCGAATCCATCGAGCAACCTTCTTTTTCCGCGTTTCTTCCTTCGCATTCAATGATACGCGAACAACTTTCGAGCGCGGAGACGCTCAACGCAAAGCTCGAGAAGGAGTTGCGACAGTTTAAGGACAACGCAAAGCGAGAGGAAGAGCGACGGAGAGAGAGCGAACGCGAATTTAAATTCGCGCGGCAACTCAACGCGAAGCTTACGAACGATTTGATTGAATGTGAAGCGTCCAGAAGCCGGCTCAGAGCGGAACTAGATCAGTTGCTTTCCAGCGCGCAGTGGAAAGAGAAACGTATCCAAGTTTTGAAGGAAGAGGTGGAGAGGAAAGCGCAGAACGAATCGGAAAACATGCACCAGCGAATGGAAAGAGAGAAAGAAAAACTGCAAGGAATGATGGATGGAGATGGGCTGGTGAATGTTCTCATCGCAAAGATGTTCGGGACGTCCGTCTCGAACGATGAACAAGATGTAGAAGAAAGCGCTGTAATGACGGCGGAACCGGGCGAGAACGAACGTCTGCTCCGAAGCGTTTCCGAACGCATGCAATTTACCAGCGAACGCGCGAAACAAAACAAACTCGTGAGCGACATCGAATCTCAACTCATCGTGACTAAAAAACGACTCATCAAGTGTGAAACCTTCCAATCTGAGAGCGAATCGCAACTCGTAAAGGACAAGAGCGAGCTCCAGTCCGCGGTCGCTCGTTTGCAGTCCCTCGTCGAGAACCTCTCCAACGTAGAAAAGACGAAAGACGAAGAAATCGCTAGATTGAGACAAAAAAGAAGAGCGTTGGAAAAAGAGTTGGACGATTTGAGCGCGGAGTTGGAAAGCGTCAAAGCGTCGTCCTCGTTTCGCAAGGTGTCGTAGCGTCAGATGCGTTACGTAGGGGCTCTCTCTCGTATTTTCTTTTGTATTTGTTACCTTCAGCTGCATAAAAAAAGCACGCGCGCTTTCTCTCTCTCTTCTGTTTATTTATTATCTCTCTCTGTCACGCGCGCGCTGATCCACGATGTCGTCGACAACGCCGGAACAGCAGCAGCAACAACAACAACAGCGAAATAGCAACGAGGTCGCGTCCACCAGCTCTCCTTCTTCCTGGTATTCGTGGCTTCCGACGATTCAATCGCCCTTCTCTTCCAATTCCGCGTCTTCTGGTAATCCTTTCGCATCGATGATGATGGGATCGTCCTCGCCTTCGACCACGCACGCTGCTCAGCAGCAGCAACAACAAAACAGACGCCAAATCGCGAAAATGGACCAAGCCATCGCGAACAGATTTAAAAAAACCGGAGAGAAGTACAACGTGAAAGTCGTTCTGAGAGGCGATTCGGCCACTGGGAAAACCGCTCTGTTGCGGCGCCTGCGAGGAGGAGATTTCATTTCTGAGTATAATCCGACGAGCGAGATAAAAACCGCGCACGTGGAATGGAAAGCGAAAGGTTCTTTGCGCGATGAAATCATGCTGGAAGTGTGGGACGTGGTGGATAAGGCGAACGCGAGGAAAATCTCGGAAAGTTTGACGCTGGCGCACCGGGCGGCGCTGATGAACGGACCAGTAGGCGAGGCCAACGGTGGGATTGAAGAAGGCGCGCATACGTTTCCGTTGGATGCGACGATGGTTGATGTGTATTCTAACGCGCACGCGGCGATATTTTGTGTCGATCCGAGCAAGAAGTGGACGTACGAGTACGTTTTACGGGAGATTGAGAAAGTGCCGACGCACTTGCCGGTGGCGATTTGCTTAAATTTTAGAGATTACCCGGCGTCGAAGAGGATATTACATTTAGACGACGTCGAACAAGAGGTAGCTAGGTTGTTTTCGGAGACGAGACCAATTCGGCCTTTTGTGTTTGAGACGAGCATGTTGAACAATTTCGGATTGAAAGCGTTGAGCACGTTTTTACACGTCCCTTTTTTGTGTTTGAAACGCACAAATTTGGAGAGTCAGTTAAAACAGAATACGTCGCACATTGTTCAGGCGCAAGAGGCGTTGAGGACAATGAAAACGTCGAGTTCGTACGAGCAATATCAGAGAAAGATTGAAGATTCTCAGGAAGCGAAGATGGCGCATGAACAAGTTGGGTATGGTGGTGATGCAAAATCTGCGGGAGTGGCGGCACCTGCGCCGTTGCAAAAGCAAAGTAGCTTTAGCGGTGGTAAAAAAGAGGAAGACGAAAATGCACTGACGTTTTCGAAGTTGTCGAACACAAAGATTGGTGAAGTTCCGTTGGTTTTAGCCTCAGCGGCGATATCGTCGGCGTACGCTGGTGTTTCAGCCGTCGCCTCACAAACGCCTGCAGAGCTCGCCGGAAATCTGGCAAAGAACGCCAAACAATTCGCGACGCTTGGTCTAGCCGGCGATGGTAAACCAAAAAACTCAAACTTCAAAGAAGCGACGGAGGAAGAGTTGAAAGTAAAGGTGTTGCCTCAGTTTTCGCATTTGCCTGGAGGAAAAGTAAACGCCGTTGGCGGGAAGCAAATCGAAGAGCCGCTCGGCGCCATGGAAAAACTCATTTTAGACGCCGCGGAGAAGAAAAACGGCGGTAAAGACGACTTTTTCGACGACGATGAAGAAGACGACAGTGATGACGATCGCAACGGAAGAGATTGGGACGAGGACGGGACGCCGAAAAAGTCCACCGCGATTCGTATGGATGGATGGGATGATTCAGATGACGACGATGAGGACGAGAAAACTAAGAGCGCGACTGCAAACGTAAGTACACCAAAGAGCGCAGAGTTCATTCGAACAGTTCCGAAAAGTGACCCGTTCTTTGGGGGCTCCAAGTTAGTGAAAACGCCCGCCGATAAGGCGAAAGAAGCTGAAGAGGCGCGATTGAGGATGCAACGAGAAGAAATCGCTGCGAGCGCTGGTTTGAATAGCAGTGGCAAGGACGACGACGATATCGACCAGCTGGCGAAGGCGTTTGAATACGAGGAAGTGAAAGATCCAAACTCGATCGATTCCTTTGCAGATGCTTTGCAGCCGACGCTCGGGTTTAAAACGAAGAACTCGCAAAGCATGTCGTCGACGGATTCTGCCTCGAAGAAAAAGAAGGAGAAAAAAGAGAAGAAGGAGAAAAAGGAGAAAAAGTCCAAGAAATCTTCGTGAGATGGGAAGTCACACGCACGCACGCACTCGTACATTAGTTCAAAAATAGAAGACAGTTTTGTTATAGCATATCTTAGCAAGCGCTCATGCGTATTTAGCAAGTGATGTTTTACATTTAATCTAAATTTCCCATCTCAGTTGGTCTAGAGGGAGAGCATGGAGAGCTCTTTCTGTCTGGTCCTTCATTGTCCTCTCCATCAGTCGAGTTATCAACGGGAGTGGTAGGAGCTTCAACACTTGAGGGTGGATAATGAGCGTCCGCAAAGAGCGACCACGACAACTCTTTCTTTTCTGCCAACTCGAGTAGATTAATCTTCTCCGTAGACTTATCGAAGAAATAGTAAACTTCTGCATCTAAGGTTTCCCGGTTCAGCTTCTCCACCTTTGCATCGTACCAGCAATTGTCGCATTCCCAGTACGACGATACCACTTTGCCAGCGAGAGCAGCCAAAACTGCTCTGTTAGGAGGACTGAGGAATTTGAAATCGCGCTGCTTGTAGTTTCGATACGCATAACGCTCTCTCTTATGTTTTGGATGCGTGCTTACTACTGGACCAATTTTTTCGTACAATCCACTTTCGATTCCTTCTTTGAGCTCAGATTGAATCATCGTCAAGCTGTACTTTCCTCGAAATCTTGCATAAAGGTCTTCCCTTTTTAACCACTTCACTTGTTCATTACAGGAAGTGAAAAACGTTCGAAACTCTTCGCGCAGCTCTTCGCGCAATTGCACATCACCATTGCCCCTCGCACAATGTTCTCCTTCTTTCTCTCTCGTTCCGTCAATATTCTTCACCGTCTTCTCCAGTACTCTCGTCGCTTTCTTCAAAGTTTCGGTGTGCTTTGTCGTCAGTTCATCGTGCGCATTTTTCCACGCCAAGTCGTTCCGAACCGCATTCTCTAACGTTTTCGTGAGTTTTAACATTTGTTCCGTCAGTATCTCTAACTTCTTTTGCACGTTCAATCCATCTTCTTCCCCGTTCTCGTCTTCTCGTTTTCGTTTGCTGCTTCTTCTGTCGATGTTGTCTTCAACCTCTGGCAAAGGTTCGTCTCCAAGAACTTTCACTAAAATAATCTCGTCGTCGCGAAACACATCGATCGAGTTCGAGCCCAAGTATTCGAACTCGCCGGACGCGTTGAACACTTTTACTTCTTTCCCCAACAAGAACGGACACTCATCGCCGATTTGGCGGACCGCGTCCGCGACACTGATAAAGTTTTCCCTGTTTTTTATTTGTAATACAAATTTCGTTGGGTACGCCTTGCTTACAATCGTAACGCGCAACCGTCGAGGAGGAGAAACGCTCAATGCGGTGGCATCGATGTTCGTGTTCGTGTCGTCGTTTGACGTGGTATTTTCCGGAGAGACGACGCGATCGGAGCTCTTTCGGATGTTTGGTAGGAACGTATTCATTGATTTCTCGAGAAGTGCGCGTGTGCAAAATTGAAGATTTTTACGCGGGAGATATTCTTTCTCGGAGAGAGATATTTTAATCCTCCTCCGCATGCGTTTATACCGTTCGACTTTGAGCAAATGGCGCGCGTGTTTCTCTCTCGTGACTGCGATTATTATTACATCTATTGCTACTAGAACTACTATTGCTATTATTAGTATTATTACTGATGCGCTGTTTCTTTTTCATAACAGCTTCAGAGCTCTCGCGACAGCCCGCGTCCCTTTGTGCTTTTTCCCTTGCGGGGAGATGTAGTAGTTCTCGTGGCTACCATTGCGGTAATAATGAATATCGACATCATCCCAGCCTTCTGGCAAGGTCCCGTTCAAAGATTTTATGTAGCTTCGTAACGATTGAAGCGCGCGCTCTGCGTTTTCCAAGTCCTTCGTCGGGGAAGGAGGCGGCAAACGGTAATGAAATCCGTCCCCAGTTTTGGCGTGCCGTTGTCGCGTGCCGTTGTCGCCATCAACTATCCATGAAAGATGACCCTTACTACACGCTTCCTCCATGTCCAAATACTCTCGATCACCATCTTGATAAAATAAGGAGGACTTTCGTTCGAGTTCATCGAACGAGAGGACGGTAGCCACAAACCACTCGGGCGGATCTTCAAACTTGACCGCAATCATTTTGCCCACCAACCGAGACGAAATTTCAGCGGCCGTGAGCAGTTTTCTTCGAGACCCGACCGGTTCGAATGTCAGCGTTGAATTGTTCGTGTCGTCACTTGGCAAGCTTTTGGTGAGTTGAAGAGAAGATGTTTTCTGCTTTTTTAGCACCTTCTTGTTTTTAACTTTTGACAACGGCGATTTTACACCTTTCTTTGCCATGGTGTATGTCCCCGACGACAATCGTTCGTAAATACCCGCTCTGCGGCCTTTTGATGCTAACGAGAATGCGCTATTGGCATTTATATTTTCTCTTTTGGCAAGATCTGTCATGTTAATACCTTTTCCGCCCGAACGAACGATCGCCGAGTGCACGATTTGCCTGATACTCAACGGCACCTCGTCCTCGTCCTCGCTCGACGAGTCGTCATCACACTCGGTAATGTTTCCTTCTTCGCGCTTCCTGCGAAATTGATTCTGTTCCTTTTCGAGATCCATCATCGCGGTTAACGTCATCTCTGTCCCAGGTGATTTTTGTTTGCCGCGATTCATCGCTTCTCCCTCGTTCGGCTCTAAAGATTTCTCTCTCTCCGAGAGAATTTTTACTGTGATAATTTCATCGGGCTTCAAAATGTCAGTCTCGGTGTCTCCAAACAACTCGTACCCTTCGTTTTCTCCTTCTCCTTCCTCCACAAACAAACGAACTTCTTTACCTCGTATTTCTGGTACCGTCCAGAGCTGACGTTCGACGAAATCGCGTATGGTTTTGCACTTGGCGGAATCAATTTTAGACACGAACCTGATGTTCAACTGTTTCAAGACGATTCGCACTCGCGGAACGTACGAGGAGGAAGACGGAGGAGGAGTTTTAGAGTTGTTCATGACGACGTTTTCGTCGGAGACTTTAAAATCACCGACGTTTTGATTTGGTTTGTGGATGATTTTATCCTTACTCGTGATGATGTTCGGTAAGAACGTGTTCATATTTATACCCCTCTCTCTCTCTCTCTGGTGTCTCTTCCTTTTCTTCTGAAGATATATTTTTTTGCGAAGTGAAGCTTTTGCGAAGTAGAGATAGTGCTACCGCTATTCATACAAACGACGTGCTTTGATGTTCGCTATCGCGCGTGTACTACAGCATTATGTTACAATGTATTTTTTTATCCGCTCTATCTTCTCTTTCTTTCTTTCTTTCTTTCTCTCCATTCCGCTTCTCTTTAGAATGCGCGCTACTCCCTCAGCATCTCTTTCGCTCGCTACTTTCACCATCCGCCGTTGTTTTGGTGCACGGTTAGCTGCATCATCTCGCCGCTTTTATTCTTGAACAGCGGCAGTACAGGAGACGACGCGTTGTTGTGTTCGCTATTGACGTTGCTCTTTTCATCTCCTCTCTGATGTTGTGGTTTTTCTTCGTCGACGTCGAAGGAGGTGGTAGTATTGGTGTTGTCATTCATCAAGAAAGCGCCGCTGAGGTTTTCGTCACCTAGGCTTTGTTGAAGAAGGAAGAAGTCGGGTGGAGGCCAGGATGTATCCGCAGCTGCCGCTGCTGTGGCTGAAAATGGTTCTTTTCCCGATGGACATTGCGTGTGCGTCTTTTCGCGTTTCTTTGCTGGTGGAGTGACGATATCGTTGTCCGCTAACTTTCTCTTCTTTGCTGATTTTGGAAGCTTCGGAACGTTCAGAGCTCGAGCGACTTCAACTTTTGAGCGATATTTTTTTCCCTCCGGTGAAAAAAAGTAGTGATCTACATGTCCAGTTAGCGCAGATTGACCGCTCTGTCGCACTTTGACTTGCACCGACCAGTTTCCTTCTAGTTTACCGCCACAAGAAGAAATATAGTTTCTCAACATATCGAGAGAAGACGTTTCATCAACTAACTTGGCTTGCAAAGTCAAAGGCTTTCTTCTTACCAGTGGCCAAGATATTTGATCGCTCCCGACAGCCTCGTCTAAATTGATATCTTCTCTTTCACCGAGCATTTTGTCGTTGAGGTCGTCCGCCGGGTACCATAACTTTGCGGTGGAATTGTTCATGTTCAGAATTTCGGCATCGAACCATTCTCCGGTATCCGGCCATAAAACCGAAATCCACTTCCCCTTCAGCGAAGGGCCAATATCGCTCAAAGTAAGGAGATGACGACTGCTGTGATGTGCTTGGATGCCCTTACCACTATCTTCGTTTATGTGCCATGGACATGAGAACACACTGTGCGGACACCGAACTTGTTTGTTTGTGGGTGCGCCGCACGCAACTTCGCCCGGTTTCAGAACGATGCGCACTTTTGTAGGGGTAACTTCTTGCGTCTCCTTATTCACCTCAGGTCTTGTGGTGGCGTCGTTCTTTTTCTCGCATTCAGATTCTGCAGCCATTAATTTCTGTTTTTCTCGTTCATCCTGCTCTTCTCTTCGCCTCTTTTCTTCCTCTTCCTCCACTTTCTTTTTCGTAGCTTGCAAACGCTCCTCTTCCAACTTTCTCTCTGCCTCCAAACGCGCCTCTTCAATCTGTTTTTGTCTCTCTGCTTCTGCTCTCTCTCGCGCGGCTGCTGCCTCCCTTTCTTGTTCAGCTTTCAGTCTCGCAGCTTCTTCGATTCGTGCGCGCTCGGCTTCTTCGATTCGTGCGCGCTCGGCTTCAGCTTCCCTTTCTTGCTCAGCTTTTAGTCTGGCGGCCTCTTCACTTCTCGCGAGTTCCATTCTCCTTGCTTCCTCCTCCGCGGCAGCTCTTCGCTCTTCCTCTGCTTTTCGCTTTTGTTCTTCTCCCTTTTCGCGTTGAGCTTTCGCCGCTGCCTCTTCCGCTCGTCTTTCCTCTGCCTCTCTTTCCTCTCTCTCTTTCTTTCTTTGCAGTTCGACTTCGGCATTCCTCGCCAATAGCTCTTCCAGTCGTTTCCGTTCTTTGAGTTGCTCTTTTTTTTCTTGTTCGATTTTCTCTCTCTCAACGCGTAACTCGTTTTCCATGCGCTTTTGCATCTCTTCCACTTTCTTCAACGCGATGACTTCTTGATCTTTGCTATCTTTTTCTCCCTCCGCGCTCAGTTTAGCTGTGCCCGTCTCTGTCGCTTTCTCTTCTGGCGTTACTTTTTGGACCTGCTTACTCCACTTAGGCATGGTCGCGTGCTTTTGGCAAAGCGTGCACCCCGGCATTCTCTTTTCGGTGCATGACCAAAGGCCTCCTCCTCCTACACACATCCACTCTGGCTTTTGGTCCTTCCTCAACAATGTCGTCGTGCTCTCTTCCAAATGCATTTGAGTCCCCATTTGAGCTCTCTCCTTTACGGCGTAGAAATATCTCCCGTGACCGAGTTTCACATATAAACCTTTCCTGATACCGGAATACACAGAGTTACGGACAACATCCTTTTCTCGTTCGGATCCGCTCTTGCGTTGGAATATTACTTTCATGATATCGCTCATTTGCAGACCAGCTCTACCGGCGCCTTTGACGACTTCATAAATCTTCATTTTGATCTTTGCTAGATCGACTTTCGATATTTCTCTCTCGTCTCCTTCTTCGGAGGAGGAGGAGGATGAAGACAGGGCTTCCAATCCGTGCGAGTCGTCATCGCCGCCGCCGTCGTCATTGTCGCCAACCTTATCGTCGGAACTCCGAGCATAGACTACCTGCGCGGTGAGTCTGAGACGCTCATCTTCTTTCGACCGAACCGGTGTCTGTTTCTTCGTCACTGTCAGTCCCAACTGCGGCGTCATCGCGTGTTTCCTTTCAATCGGAAATTTATTTTTCAACCACCAAACGACCCATTTTCCATCACTTCCTAGGGCGATGCGTTTTGGAGTATGAGTGGATAAACCCCAGTGTCGAACAACGAGATCATTCGAGGTATGGTTTTTGAGTTCGTTAATACTTCTACCAGCATCACTACGGGGTACCCACCCACCGAGGTGCGAACTCGTAAAAATCTCGAGTTCGTTGAATCTTTCTTCGTTTTCAAAAACCCTGTACCCATACTCCAATTCCTCCTCCTCCTCCTCCTCCTCCTCCTCCTCCAATTCCTCCTCCTCCTCCAACTCCTCCTCGTCGTCCCCGCAAACGACCACGTAAATCCTATCCTCGTGTCCCAAAACGTCGCAACTCGTGTCTCCCAATAACTCGTACTCGTCCAGAAACACTTTCACTTCTTTCCCTCGCAAGTAACTGTTCCTGCACAGCTTCCTAGAGACGAACTCCCGTATGTTTGAGCACCCGGAAAGCTCCGCGATGAACTTCGCGCCTCTCTGTTTTCCATTGGCGATTTCGACTCTCACTCTCGGCGCTACAACCGAAGCCGCCGCCGCCGCGTAGTACCGCTGTTGTTGTTCCCTCGGAACGACGACGTCCGAAGACGTCACCATGTTTAGGAAACTCATATGAGAGGACGACGACGACGACGACGACGACGACGACGACGACAACGCGC
>Ga0255756_1004874_pt1 | contig 12751 bp, 7 predicted proteins | sample 011ome_20_FD_179956 | JGI IMG/M metagenome (GOLD analysis project Ga0255756, IMG submission 179956) | Coastal salt marsh microbial communities from the Groves Creek Marsh, Skidaway Island, Georgia - 011509CT metaG (version 2) | ecosystem: Environmental > Aquatic > Marine > Intertidal zone > Salt...
GACGAGACGAGCGGCGGGTCGTCGTCGTCGTCGTCGTCGTCGTCGCTCTTTCAGCGACAACGACAACTTCGGCAACAACCGCAGCGGAGAGAAAAAGGCGCAGAAACCGTTGTCGCGAATTCTTCTTCTTCTTCTTCTTCTTCGTCCGGGGCTCCGAACGGCGCCGCGAGGCCGCCTCCGACGACGACGACGAGCGCTCCATCTGCTCTCGTTTCGAAACACCAACCGTTCGTTTTCGCGGCGCGAGCGACGACGACGTTTCTCTCGATAAGTCTCGCGACGCGACGAGATGTGGCATCTCGTCGGCGGAACAGACAACAGAGCGCGAACGAACCGTTCTCGAACGACCCGAATCGACGCGCGACGGACGTGCTGCTTCTTTCGTTGATCTCTGGATATTCGTTGCAACTGCTGACGAGACAGAAGGCGACGGCGGCGTTCGCGAAGGTGAACGCGGACGTCGCGAACGGACAATATTATCGACTAATTACGTCTGCGTTTTTGCACGGCGGGTTGTTGCACTTGTTCGTGAACGCGTACAGTTTAAACGCGATCGGGAGCACGGTGGAGAGGATATTTGGGAGGTCGCACGTGTATGCCGCGTTCGCCGCGAGCGCGGTGAGCGGGAATATCATGAGTTATAAGATGAGTCAATATCCGGCGGTTGGCGCGTCTGGGGCGATTTTCGGGCTCGCGGGCGCGTTTGCGGTGTATTTATATAGACATAAGGACGTTTTAGGGGTTGGTGCGGAGGAACAGTTGAACGCGTTGGGGACTAGCTTGGCGATTAACGCCGTGTACGGCGCAACGAGCGCGAGGATCGATAATTGGGCGCATTTCGGCGGGTTAGTTGGAGGGTGCGTCTACTCGTATTTGTTCGGACCGAATTTCAAGAGGGATAACTTAGGTAGAATGAAGAATAGACCGATAATTGATTTGCGATGAAATTTTGTGCGTGTTGCATCGTCATCGCACACTTCTGGTTCATCTATACATGTACGCGCGCTTTTTGATTTCATCAAAACATGAGATTGTTCTTTTTACACTATCGCAGCTCTGCCAGGAACGTTTCGAATAACTTGGAGTTTTCATCGCCGACCAAAGATTTAGCGGATTCGTGCAACTCACTCAATAACTCCTTCACTCGTTCGGCAGTGAATGGACCGCCGTAAATGTCTGGATTTTCGGAAGACGTGTCGTTGAGGAGGCGAGAAAACTCTTTGCCGAATGATTTTGATTTCATAAACGGCGCCGCTTGCGCGGACGCGATCGTTCCATAAATGAACATCCACGCCAGTTTTACCGTTTCGGTTGCTTTTTGCGTGCCTCCTCGAATGCGCACCTCCTCGAATATGACAAAGAAAGTGCCCTGTGGTTTTTCGGCGATCTTCTTGCTCCCGTCGCCGCTTCTGCCGCGAACGACGTTCGACATGAACTTTACCAACGGAACGATGAGCACAGATATGACCGCGTCTCTCACCTCGGAGTCTTCGCAAAGCACTTCACAACACCTCGCTAAAGTCGCGAATATTCGCCACCTCTTCGGATCACCGTTCCCATGCATACCAAAGCTTCCAAAAAACGCAGGTGCGTTATATTTTGGATACACCTCATCCAACGCTTGGACAAACGCCAACGCCGCGCACTCCGTGGCGAGTTTCAAGCAATCTCGAGCGACTACACTGGATGCTTTCTCGCTTTCGTTTGACGTTTCCACAGCTGCATCGTGTAAATACTTATCGTATAACGTCTCTCCGTTTCCATTATCTATATCTGCGGTACAAATAGTTCTCAAACATTGCGCACCTTTGGCCGCGTACCACAGTCTCGTCCAAAGTTCGGTGTCTCCGAGGTTACTCGTCTCCTTTGGCGCAAATTGTAACAACGCCAACGCTAATCTAACCATTCTCATCGTTTCTACTTTCCCGCCAGATTGGTGCGCGTACTCCACAATCTCCGTGTTAAACGCGAAAGATGCGAACGTATCTAAAAACGCGCGAAATTCTTCCGTCTGGCCATTCCACGCGTCGCTTTCTACAATCTCGTGCACTTCTCTCGTCATCGCGTACGCCGCGTCGTAAAATGCCATCAGCATATTCTCTTCGTGTTGTAGTTCTGTTCCATTCGTGTTGTTCTCTTTTTGCGCCGTCGTCAAGGGGACCGGATACGTCGCCAACTCCGCCGCGCACTTGGCCATATCCTGTTCCCACATCTCCGTTACGATGTCCGCGCACGTCTTCACGATCCCGCACTTCAGCTCGAGATTCGCGCCGCCATCACTACTCTTCCTCCCTAAAAAATACGCCTCATCCATCGTCGCAACTCTCCTCAACGCGCACGACACACAGTCCAACACCGCTGGCGTCGGATCGTACCCGATCCTCTCAAAATAGTGCTTCACGCTCCTCATCGACCGCAACGAAACCACTCTTCGCAAAAGGTCCAAACTATTCATCAAATACTCCCCGAAACTCACCTCTTCGTCGTCGTCGCCTCTCTTCCCCGCCTTACTATTGGCAGCATCAATCGCTTTTTCTTTCCATTGCATCGCCTCTCGCTCGTCTCCAGCCATCAACAGCGCGAGCGCGTGCCCGGGCAACTCCTTCAATATCACACCCACGTTCACCTCGTCCGTCCCTCGCTTTCCTTCGTGCACCAAAACCGACTCGCCGTCGATGACTTTCACCATGGCGTTTTGACCTCCTCTCGAAAAGGTTCCCTTGTCGTTGTTGTTCCCTTTGCCGATGTTGGTAGTGCTTGCAGAAATCGTCATTTTCTGTCTCTTGTTATTCGTGATAGCATTCACCGCGCTGTCGCCGGTTATTTGATTCCAATTGGCGACGAAATCGGCAATCAAACGCACGCTCTTCGATGGGACGACCGGGACGCGCGTCGACGCGAAACCGGCGCCGGATATCGGCGGAGCAAAGACAGCACCACCACCGCTATTACCACCACCACCACCATCGGAAGTGTGCGTTTTCATCGTCATCATCATCCGGACGGTTTTATGTGTGCGTTGTGTGTTGGGGAAAAATGGAGTTTTTGGAAAAAAAAAATGAATGGCTTTGTTCACTAATCTTCCACGCGCGCGCATAAAAAGAGCAAGTTTATACGTCATCATCATTCGCAGTCATGGCGATAGCAGAGGCGTACCAAGGGCGGAAACCGCAGTCAAAATCGGACGAAGAAAACGCTTCTTCGAGCAAGAAAGACGACGCGTCTTCGCCGTCGGCATTCGCGCCGATATTCGAGGCGTACGCGAACAACTCTTTACTCATCCGAAACGTGGCGATGCTCGTTTTGTACACCGTCGTCGTGCTTTCTATCGGCGCGATCGCGTTCAGTCCCGCTTCTCCTTCTTCTTCTTCGAGAGATGTTGGTGTTTCGAGGTTTTCGGACGGGGTGACTAAAGTTTACACCTCGGATTTGGTGGGAAATCGATTCGCCGGAGTGAACGACCAGAAAAACCAGTGCTCGCGGGATTTAGCGTTGCACATGCTGAGAGAGGCGTATTTTAAAAAGCAAGAAGCGGACGCGCGTTTACCGAAAGTATCCATGGACGATAAGGGGAGGTGGGGATCTTTGAAGGAGAAGCAGAAGAAAGCGCACGCGGAGTTGAAAGGGAAGCAGGATTGCGTGGCGTATTTGATGCCGGACGTGAACGACGCGTTTAGCGCAGATTTGGAAGCCGGGTTGACGATTGACGGGAAGCAGATGAGGAGAGAGCAGGAGAAGATGAAACCGATTAGAGATTCGTTGAGAACAGACGGGAGAGAAGGGTTTGAAGATCAGAGATACACTCAGAGTATTAGGAACGCGTTGATTAAGGAGAAGACGTGGGATCCGTTCGGGAGAGATTTGAAGACTGGGGACGATTTATACACGGGCGAGTTCGATAACGAAGTCCCGGGACAGTATTAATGATCCTTTGTCGAGTTTAAAGCTTTCTCATTTTATTGCCATCGTATTCTGTTCTGTTACTATTATTACTATTACTATCTATAGCGTGCTTGTTATTACAATATTTCGTTATTTTTTTCCTCTTTTCCTCGCTCGACTCACTGTTTCCTCACAAGTTTCTTGGTCGCGCGGTAGATTTTAGCTGCTTCAACGGCGACTAAAGGCGGCGTTGCTCCGATAAAAGCTCGCCAACCACCAATTTCTATGGCATCGAAGAGCATTTCCGATACCAAAGAGAGCGACTCGTCCACTTTTTTTCCATCACCACTAGAAATGCTCTCTTCAAGCACAAGCCAGGCGGAGTTGTATAAAGCGTTGGCGACGAGAGCGCCCGCATGTAAAGCCTCTTGGTCAAGTTCGTCTTCGTCGTCATGGCCGCGATCCGGGCGTCCGCGTTCGAGTTCTCTCCGTTTACGCTCTTCGTGCGTCCATTCGCGTTCTTTTTGCTCGTACATTTCAAGTTTTTCTTCGTGTTCAACATCAGAGTTTTCACCCGGTTGTTGTTCATCTAGTTGCTGCTCTTGTTGAGTGAAAAACGCGTTGAAGCGCTTCATCAACGCACCGCTCTTTTGTCGCAAACGCGACTGACGCTTCGACAATTTCCTCGGAGTTTTTCGTTGCGGAGCCTTGTTTTCCTCGTTTTCACCATCACCACCGATCTTCTTTTTATATAGCGTCGCTCTTTTCCAGGTATCGATGGCTTCGTCGTACGCCACTTTAGCCAAATCTCGATGCTCCCCGGCGGAGTACTCGTACAACGCGTCACCTAATTTTAAGTACGCCCACGTTCGTTCATTTGTCGTCGCCGACGGATCGTGCGCTAGCTTCCTTGCTTCTGCGACAAATTCTCTCCTTAAACGCTCTAAACTGCCTATAAAACCACCCGTCGCGCGCATTTTTTTGTTCTTGGACGCTTGTTTGAGATAGTTTGCCACAATTCCCGGCACGCGAGGACGACTTCTTTCGCCGCCTGCGCCACCAAAGAGCAGTTTATTGGCGAGCACGTTTGATTTACTTTCCTTGTTCGATTTCTGGAACGCTTTTTCGTACAACCAAATTGAATTGTGCGTGGAGGATGACACTCCGTAATCGCTAGCGACGTCGTACTTGAATCTCGCTTCGCTGAAATTTCCGGCTTGAAAACTTTTCAACGCGGATTCCGCGATTTGATTGAAAGCAGATGTCTCCGCAACTTTTCGTAATCTTCGGGCAGCCATCATACATTGAGAGTTACTTTTATTTCCCTCGCCACCATCGGCGTGGCGTTGATCGTGACTCGTGACTTCACTCAATTCAAGAGATCCGGCGTTGTATTGACACGAGATGTGTTCGGGGAACATGTCCGCGCATCTGCGAAAGTATATATACGCGAGAGACGTGTTTGGCTTGTTGCCTTCGACACCAATACCACCTCGAAACATTAAACCGGCGTTAACCATGCCATCGGGCGAGCCGAGCGCGGCTGCTTTTCGAAAGTGTGTCAATGCGAGCGTTTTATTCGCCTCAAATTCGCCTTCCGAACCGTAAAACGCAGCAAATCCTAACCCGTTATATGCATCTGCGATACCTTTTTCCGCCGCCTCCTCGTACAATTCCATCGCTTGCGTTAAATTCTTATCCACGCCTTCTCCTTTTAACATCAATTTCGCAAGACCAACGGTACCTTGAACGTTTCCCGCGTTATGCGCTTGCCGATACATGTTCGCTGCCGCTTCATAGTTTCGCACTAAACCGCGATGGCCCCAATAATGCGCGTTGGCTAAATGTACCATTGCGTTCGCATCCCCGCCTTGCGCGTTGTTCATGAGCCACAACGCTCTTTCGTCGGGTCGATCAACGCCGGCCGTGTTAGCAGCCCCGATATCGCTATCCACTGCAACGACTACATCATCGTCGGTGCTCGGGTCAAAATTTATTTTCAAGCGATCGTGTAATCGCTGTTTTTCAATGCGTACTTGACCGGACGGTTTGTTGTACTCTTCGTACGCTTTTGTAGCAGCGAGAAAAAGGTATTGCGAAGCGAATAAGCAAGATTTTTCACCCCACGTTTTGCGTCGCATGGCATCCACAGCGACAGAAAGACGCATGGCGGGGTCGCCCAAGTATGCGCCTCGCAATCTGTGATACGCCGCTCGAGAAGAACTTTCCTCGCGAGAGGTGACTTCGTTGAGTTTATTCGTATCCATGGGATTATGACCTTTATAAACGAATCCACCGCCGGCGCGGTAAACGTACTCGTGTGAAAGTAACGTTGCTGCTGCTCTGCGCGCTTTGTCGCTTCCAGCTGCGGCGGCTAAGCGGTACAGATCTAACGCCTCTCGCAATAACTCATTCCTGTTAACTTTCGTCTCTCCTTGCCGTTTCCACGGGTTGGACAAGGCGAGCGCGAGCTTTTCATCCGCGAGCTTTCGAGTTGCCTCGGCGTATTTCTTTTTCGTATTGAGCGAGCTAAAATATTCCTCGCGGTCTTTCGAAGCTAAAGTTGCCGCGAGCGTTGCCTCGGCGTTCTCATAGTTTTCATCTCCAGGATTGGATGATTTCTCTTTGCTCTCGTTTTCACTCTTCAGCGCTTTCATCTCTTCTTCTTGACTGCTCGTCGCCTCGATGCCTCCGCCTCCGTCGTGTGGTATCGGTTCCGGATCAAACGACATCATCTCTAAAATCTCCAAGTTTCGAGACTCTAATATGGCTTCTCTCTCGAACCCGGACGTTTCTACTCTTCCAGAAGAGAAAAGATTGTCAGCGTCTTCGCTTTCCGCGCCGCCCGATCCTACATGTCTTGCTTCGTACTTCGACCACTGCGCTTCGTAATACCACGCCGCTGGATCGTCGATTTGCGTTTGGGATTTGCGTTGATATCTATCCTCGTGGGAACATCTCTGTGGTACCGTTCTTTCACTGGCACACTGTTGTTCTTCGGCATCAATCTCATCGATCTCGTCGTCGTCAATCTCGTCGATCTCATCGTCGTGGTAGCAGCCACAATCCTCGGCTCTCACCTCTTCATCATCGTCAAACACCATTCTCAACCTCGGTCCGTGTATTAACCCTTTCAAACCACTCGGTGGTTCAAATCTCGCTTTCAACGACGACATCCTTCTTTTTCTTCTCTCTCTACTTTCCCCGCCAATCGATAACGTGTCGTCTAACGAGTTTGAACTCGTCGAGCGCAGCGACAAAAACAACCCGTCTCTTTGCGTCGACCCTTTATTCGGCGGCAACTTATACTCTACGTCTACGATGCCATCTAAATAAAACGTGATCGTCTCCTCGTCGACGACTAACGCCACGTGGTGCCACCTGTTTGCCACCAATCTCCTCTTCGACTTCCCGCTCACCGTAAAACTCGCCACCGGATCCGGCAGAGACGAAAGACTCGTCCCGGCTTTGCGAACCGTGTGTGTTTTCCGAAACGTAAGCGCGAAGGACACCGCGGACCCTTTCTCTACCACATTCACGCCGTCGTCGTCTAAAAACGTATTATCCTCGCGCCGCGCGCTCTCGTCTGCTTCTTCGCTGTAACCAGCATCCTCGCCAAATTGTCCCATCTTCTTCTTCTTCTCCTCCGTCGAAGAAGAAGAAGTCGTTCTCGGTTCAACGGTCAGCGCTAACGCCGGATGATCCGGATTCGACATTCGTGAAATCAACGCGCCGCCATGTTCCCAATTATCCGCGTCGTCGAACAGAAACACCGAACACGAAAAGCTAAAACTTTTCGCCATCGAGAGCGGCTCTAAGCTGTTAAAAAACGGCGTCACGTGGTCGCCGGTGAGCGTCAGCGTCCCTTCCGCGAGAACGCCATCATCTCCGTCGAAAGAAGAAGTATTCGTCGCCCCCGTCCTGAACGCGTTCAGATTTGACGCGTACGGAAAGCCTTCGTACGGCCCCGTCGAAGAAGACGAAGACGAAGACGAAGGAGAAGAAGACTCCGCGTTGAGAAGCAAAAGGAGCGACGAAAAGACGACGACGACGACGACGACGACGAGCAGCGACGGCACCGTACGACGACGAAGCGGAAGAGCGGGCGCGCGCATCGTCGCTTTTCTTCTTCTTCTTCTCTCTCTCTCTCTCTCACTCTCTTTGTGTGTGTTCGAAAGCAATCGCTCTTAAGCTCTCCCTGTTGTTTTGGGGAAAACTCGCGACTTTTTCTCCTCCCTCTCTCTCTCTTTTCCGTGAGAAATAAATCGGATAAAAACAAAAGAGATGATGAAACCACGAATCAAAGTGATCATCGACACGGACCCGGGAATCGACGACGCGTTCGCGATTCTCATGTCGCTGTCGTGCTCTTCTGAAATTGAAGTTCTGGCGCTCACGTCGTCGTTCGGGAACGTGCGGACGGAGAAGGCGACGGAGAATTGCAAAAAGTTGTTACGGATATGGTCGACGTCGTCGTCTGGGGACGAGAAGAAACGGAACGGCGATGTTTTAGTCGCGGAAGGGTCGAAGAAAGCGCTGAACGGGAAGCAGAAGGAGCACATCGCGGATTTTGTGCACGGGAAGGACGGGTTTGGTGATTTTGAGACGAACGATGATGACGCGAAGAAGGAGGAAGGGGACGCGGTAGAGTTGTATCCGGGAGGTAGCGCGAAGCTGATGTACGACTTGGCGAAGAAGTATCCGAACGAAGTGACGGTGATTTGTTTAGCCACGGCGACGAACATCGTGAACGCGTTTCGGGAATACGAGGAGTTGCCGAAATTGCTGCGTTCGGTGGTGCACTTGGGAGGCGCGTATACCGTGTGCGGGAACGTCAATCCGGCTGCGGAGGCGAACGTGTACGCCGACGCGGAGGCGGCGGACGAGTTGTACGGGACGCACGGGGTGGATATCTATGCGGTCGGTTTGGATGTGACGATGAATGTGAGAATGTCGGAGGAAAACTTGATCAAAATGAGAGACACCAAGTGCGCGAACGAGCGAGAAAAGTTGACGGATAAAGAGAGGCTATTTTTGTTCAACGCCAGTCAATTTTATATGAATTATCACATCAAATCGATGAATTATAGAGGAGTGCTGCAACACGACAGCGTGTGCGTGATGACGGTGATACGCCCGGAGTTGTTCGAGTGGACGAGAGCAAGAGTGAGGGTCGCAACGGAATCCTTCGCGAGAGGTATGGTGATTATGGACAAGGAAGGAGAAAAGAATTGGTCGTTTGAAAACGCGTGGACGGAAAGGCCGCTGATGAACGTGGCTTTAACGGCAGATTTTGCGGCCATTGAGAAGGCTCTCATGGAAAGATTCATTTAGCTGAGCAACAGTGCGGGCTTCCGTGTAACAATAGTAGTAGTAATATGTATCCGCGAGCTCTCTACGTATGTCATCATGAATTTATTACATCTAATACTTACTAATACTATTGTGGTATGTTTCTACTTACACGCACGTTCCGAGAGATGAGTCGCACACGCGTTGCGCGCAGGAGACTGCATTTACGCCGCACTCCAATATCATCGTGCAGCTGTGGTCGGCGTTTTCATCCAAGACGTGACAAGATGATTCCGTTCCCTTCGTTTTCTTAAATCTCTCGCGAACATCCAAGCGGTACAAAAATTGATGCGAGTACGGCACGCTCTTCTGATACTCCTCCAACTCCAACTTTGCTTTTTGCTCCTGCAGATATTGTCGTTGAGATAGAAGCTCCTGCTCTTGACGCTTTTCCATCTGCAATTTGCGTTTTTCTTCTCTCTCTTGCGCTTTCCGTTCCTCCTCCAATTGTTGCGCTTCTACAAGTTTTTGTTGCTCTTCTACAAGTTTTTGTTCCTCCTCTCGCTTTTTGATCACCTCGCGCTGTTGCTCTTCGATGTGATTCAATATTGCTTCGCGAATTTTTTTAGCCTTTTCGCGCTTTTCCGGCGTTTCATCATCGTCGTCTAATCCAATAATCTGAACATTATGTTTGTCGGTTGTAGTCGTGTCGTCTCCTTCTTCGTTCTCTCTTTTTTCATCGTCATTATTATCATCGTCACCTCCGTCCGAATCCCACCACTCGTACTCGCCTTCCACACCCATCAATTTACGCTCTTCTCTTTTCCTCACATTTTTCTCGTTTCGCGCTCTCTCTGCTTTAGCGATTTTGGCCAGCGTTTCTAACACGATTTTCGTCGCATCGTCTCCACCTTGTTCGCTTTGATCTAACTTCTCCCATTCGTCGGATCCCACCGGCGCACTCTTTCCTACTTCTCCCTCTGTTTTCTGGAAGAAACCCAAACGAACGCCCACTTCTCGAGTGCGTTTCTCGACCACGTTTTCCATACCATTTGACTCGTCTTGGACGTACGGACACTCTCGATAAGCTGGTAACAGATGTCCTTCGGTGGTAAAAATGATCTCTTTGCTCGTCGGGGTCTGATTTTCTCCGCTCGACCCGTCGACTTTGAGAAACTGGAAATCCGTAAATAACAAGTACAAATACTTCAACGTTTCGCTGAGAAAATACGATGGCATGTGATTGCTTTTTTTCTTCGTCAGCGCGTCGTCGACAGTTGTAAACCCACCGGGAACTTTCGAGTGCTTGATCAAATCTTCCACGATAATCCTTCCGTCTCTCAAATATCGCTTATCACGCGTCGCTTTATACAAAAACGACGTCGATTCCGATAATTCAGGTCGGAGATAGTACCCTCGTTCGGTCGAGTGTAAAACGTCGTCCGCGATCATGTATCTTTCCGGAGACATGCCGTATTTTACCCAGACGTTCATCATTAACGTGTGCGAAGATCTAGCGCGCTCGACATCGCCGATCATGGCCTGCAGTCCCGGCCAGAATTTTTGCAAGGCTGTCAGTTGATGGTGTCGATCGTCACCGGTGTTCATTTCCGCATCGCTAAACCATCCGCTCGATTTATGGTAATACTTCATCACCGCTTTGTAGGCTGGGACGAAAATTTCTAGGTACTCTTCGTCACCAAACATGAGATAACTTTTTAACGCGTATTCGTGAAACGAATCGCCATTCGCACCAATGCCACCGACAGAATCGACCCACTTCCCAGTCTCCACGTTAATTATAGATCCTAACAAGTTCGTTCGGACATTTCTACGACTCCATAAATCTAACATGGCCTCTTTCGCCTTCTCTTCGAACCTTTTATCTCCAGTTAATCGACTCAACGTTCCGAACTCCAAAGCCAACGTCCCAATCGCCGCGACGTTCGTGTTTGGTTTTTCTCTGACAGGTCCGTGCTCTAAATTCACCCAACCGTACGGTAACTTTGTCGCCTTTACCTTTCTATTCACCTTTTTTACGTCATCTTCCTCGAAGGATTTTAGAAGCATCTCCCCGAACGTCTTCGCCATCCGTAACAGCGACCCGTCGTACTCTCTCTTCTCGCCGTTTTTATACATCCCTTCCTCTCCGACGTTACCGAAACACACGGAATTAAAATGTGCCGACGTCGATACTTCTCTGTACATTTCTTTGCTCCATTTTCTCACCCCTTCGTTCCCAGAGGCTAAGACGTGCCCACTCAGAAGCCCGCCTAATATTCGAATATTTGCCTCGAACACGTTCACCCTCATGTTCCTCGAGTTCCGTTCCAACCGCTCCATCCAATGCTTCGACAGCCAATCGACGCTTTTCGTAAACTCCTCTCCGTTCCCCATCACCGCCAACGTGCTCAAACTCTCTATCAAACTCATCGCTAAACCGTCGTACTCTTTGTTGAAATATTGTCTGTCTTGCGCGTTCGCGCCCAACTCTTGCAAAGTATTCGTCGGCTTTTTCGAAACTGGTTTCAATTCGTCCGCGGGAAAGGCGAAGGTTTTGTACCCATCGAACGCGTGTTGGAACATCGATTTCACTTTCGCCGCGTACAATCGCGCGCGCAATTTCACATCTTCCTCCTCGGCAGCCCCGGCGCGCGCAAATACTGGATGCGGCGAGAGGAGAATCATCGCCATCATCAACACCACCACCATCATCATCATCGCGCCAACGGTTCCTCGCGCGCTGAAGAAATAGACGAGAACGTTGCGTCTTCTTCGTTGTTGTCCTTCTCCATCGCGAAGAGAAAGATTTCTTTTCGTCGTCATTTGTCTCTCTGCCCCGAGAGAGAGAGAGAGAGAGAAAGAGAGATGTACGCAGAGAGAAGCAGAGGATGAGCGGCGCAAAAAGAAGAAGAAGAAGAAGAAGAAGAAGAAGAAGAAGAAGAACGGGTCGCGACGACGCGAGCGACGCTCGAAAGCGGTTTGTTCTTTTTGTTTGACGCGTTGTTTCGCTGTAACTCTCTTCTATATACTCGCGGGAATTTTTTGTATCTAAAAAAAATCTCAGATCAGACGTCCATCTTCTTCGTCTGCTGCTGCTGCGCCTTCTCATCTCGTCGCGCTCTCACACCATTTTTAATTTGTAGCCGAGAACACACGTCATTGAGTGACCTCTCCAACCCAGCGGATACTTGTTCGGCTGCGCTTAGCACAAGGTGGTCACCACGAGGGAGGCATCCAATTTCTGCGATGTGCTCGGTCAATAACGCTTTTATTTCAGACAAAATAAATTCTTTGTGCTGTTTTTCGATCAGTTCTTCGTTACTTTGCGGATGCTGCACGATTGACGCCATACTCGCAAATCTCTAAAACACGTGTCCGCGCGCGCAAGGGATTTGTTTTGAAACGCCGCGTCGCTTTTATCTCTTCCGAAGTTTCTCTCTGCTTTCTCTGTTTGTGCAAAAAAAAAGGGAGACTGGAGAGAGAGAGAGAGAGTTTGCTGGTGAGTGAGTGTTCTTATTTAAAAAAAAAAGAGTTGCGAAAACGCACGAGAATGAAAGTGCCGGAACGCTCCTCG
>Ga0255756_1004876_pt1 | contig 12749 bp, 10 predicted proteins | sample 011ome_20_FD_179956 | JGI IMG/M metagenome (GOLD analysis project Ga0255756, IMG submission 179956) | Coastal salt marsh microbial communities from the Groves Creek Marsh, Skidaway Island, Georgia - 011509CT metaG (version 2) | ecosystem: Environmental > Aquatic > Marine > Intertidal zone > Salt...
TCTTTTCTACAAGATATTCTTCAATCGCTCGCCGTCCACGTGCATGAAATTTTTCAATCCGCTCCCTTCCTTGTGCATGAAATGCTTCAAATCACTCGCGCCGCCGCTGGTAGTACCTCCTCCGTTCGCGGCTTGCACCGCCGTCGTCGCGACTGAAAAATCCGGCACCAACAAATACACCACCATAATAACTAAACTAATCAAAGCGCCGTTTTGATTAAACGAATTCACCTTCTCTCGAATCCTCTTCGCTAAATCCTTATCCTCGATTTCCTCCAACTCTCCGGCGACGTCCCAAGCGCCGGCTTGCGCTATGTTTCACATGCCGCTCCGTTCCGAAGCGAGGAATCCGTAGGAAAGATACACCATCGGGAAAAGCGCTACGCGCGCGAATATCGGTTGCGGGAAGACGAACACTTGCAAAACCGCCGCGAGCGCAGTCGCCGATGCAAACACGCGACCAACCGTTCCTTGTTTGTATTACGTAATCGAGATGTAAAAAATGTCAGTTACACGTCCTCCTATAGTACTGCTCTGTGAAACGCGCGCGCGCGTAAAACGCGAAGAAAAGAAGGAGAAACGACTCTTCGAAACGGATTTGAAGAGACAAACACAAACCAAAACCAACCTCTCCTCTTCCTCTCCTCTTTATCGATCACGGTTAACTCCTCCGCGGCTTTCCGTCTCAAATTCATTTTCTCTTCGTCCGTGTACGCGTTCTTCTCCGACGCGCTCATGGTTTCTTGAAACACGCCGTACTTTATTCGTTTCCCGCTGTTCGGTGCGTACAACTTCTTGAACGTTTCTTGAACGGGATCTTTTGTATCGTCCTCGTCCGCTTTCGCTTCTGCGGATCGCACATACGCTCGTTTCGACGACTGCTTCCTTCCTCTGTGTCGTGCTCCTTTGCAGGAGAAGCTGTTCCAGACCGTTTCGTGTGGGGTGGTCGCCAGAGAAAACATCAGACGTGGATAAAGTGACGCAAAACGTCACTTCCAATTCCCCTCTCAGAGAAAGCAAACAACTTTGAATCATTATTCCTCGCTGCTCGACGTCCTCTTTCCATAAAGCGCTCCGAAAAGGACTTCCTCGCTTTATGCCGCGCGGGTGGTGCGTTGGATTCTCCTCCTTTTCCTCTCGTTCTTCTTTGGGGAGAAAGTTCTTTCCTCCTCGCGCGTCGGCGGCGAAATCCAATTCTTTTCTTTCGGCGGCGAAGAAGACTCGATTTGCCGCTTTTAGCGCCGCAAAGAAGAGATCCGCGTCGAGTGGTAGTAAAACGAATACGTCGTCGTCGTCGTTCCACTCGGAAAAAGTCGTCTCGACGGAAGACGAAGAAGAGAAAGAAGAAACGAAAGGAGGAAGAGATTGGACGGAAAAGATGGTGAAAAGCGAGAACTTTGAGAAAGGCAAAGCGAGAGCGTTGGAAGCGTATTCGAGAAACGCTCAATCGGGAGAGTCGATTTTAACTTTGAAAACAGATGATGCGTTAAACTTGGAGGAACACGCGCGGCCGAAATGGTCTCGAGATAGGGAGACGGCGAACGTGCCGTCGACGTCGCGAGCGTTGTTGTCGATAGCGCCGATGATGGAGTACACGCACAACCATTTTCGGTATTTGTGTCGATTGCTCTCGAAACGGGTGTGGTTGTGGACCGAGATGGAAGTGGACATGACGTTGAAACACGTGCCCGTGGAGTTAAGGAACAAGTACGTGGATTTTACGTTGAATCAACACCCGTTGGTGATGCAATTGGGAGGGTCGGACGCGGACGCGCTTGGATTTTCCGCGAGTTTAGCCAAGCCGCACGGGTACGACGAGATTAACTTAAACTGCGGGTGTCCGAGCGAAAAAGTAGCCGGGAAAGGGTGTTTTGGAGCGACGTTAATGCGAGACCCAGATTTGGTCGCGGAATGCTGCGCGGCGATGGCGAAGAACGCGGACGGGATTCCCATTTCCGTGAAGTGTAGGATCGGCGTAGACGGGAACGACTCGTACGACGAGTTGTATAGGTTCGTAGAAACGATCGCGAGTAAATCACCGGTAAGAAGGTTTCACGTGCACTGTAGGAAAGCGTTGTTGAATGGCATCTCTCCGAGTCAAAATCGTTCGATACCGCCGTTGAGGCACGAGTGGGTGTACGCGTTGGCGAGAGATTTTCCGGAGTGCGAGTTCTTCTTAAACGGCGGCGTGAAGACGTTGGAGGAAGTGAAGACGCAACTGAGATGTCAACCGACCGATAAAGCGACAGCGAACACGATTAAAGGCGTCATGATTGGTAGGCAGGCGCACGCGGATCCTTGGGGTTTGTTATCTCGAGCCGACGTGGAGCTGTTTGGCGAGTCGGAAAATCCGTGTAAATCTAGGAGAGACTTGTTAGCGAAATACGCCAAGTACTGCGACGCGACGCAAGGTAAAAATGGAACCATGAAAGACGGAAGCCCGGTCCCGGCGCCGAGACATTTCATGCACTCGATACAGAACATTTTTGCCGGGTGCACGAACGCGAAGATTTGGAAACGGTTAGTGGACGATCAGTTGCAAGGTTCGAGGAAGAAAGAACCAAATTTAACGGTGACTGAAATCATGGAGAGAACTTTAGGGTGCATTCCGGACGAAGTTTTAGACGCGCCACCAGGATATGCGAATTTCGGGAGCGACGCGCCGGCAGGAGAGTACGTACCGATTGGAGAAGGGTTGAGCGAAGAAGAGAAGGAGTGGACGAGCGAAGTGCCGGTGGTTGGAGGCAACTTCCTCGCTCGCAAAGATCTCGACAGGATTTTTTCCTAGCGACGACGAGATAACAAACTTGTATGTATCATTATTATTATTACCGTATGGTAAACGTACAGTACTGATATGCTTTACAGATCATATTTTTACTGTTATTACAACGTGGATAAAGAGAAATCAAACGACTTTTAGTAACTTCGCCAACACTTTCTTACTCGCGCACATGCCATCGACAGCGGCGCTGACGATTCCGCCAGCATACCCCGCGCCTTCGCCAATTGGGAATAAATTTTTCGTGTTTTCGCTCTCTAACGATTCCGAGTTGCGAACTATGCGCACGGGACTACTCGTTCGCGTTTCTGGGGCGTGTATCAAAGCTTCCTTTCCAGCGTATCCGGGCATTTGTTTGTCGAATTTTTTCAACGCAAACTGAATAGCTTCGGTGAGATGTTGCGGGTATAGCGTCGTCAAATCGGCAGATTTAATGCCGAGACGGTACGAGGAGCTCGGCAAGGATTTCTCGTCCGAAACAACGCCGAGCAAGAAATCGTGAGCGGTTTGTACGGGTACGGTTAAATCGCCGCCACCTAAAACAGCCGCTTTCCGTTCGATGTCCTGTTGAAATAGAATGCCGCTCAAATGCGGCTTCGTTTCGTGTTCGTCGTTGAACGGCGCGCAATCTTCCAACTTGACGTTCGTGACTAACCCAGAATTCGCCCAAAGCGACTGACGGCGACTGAATGACATGCCGTTAATGCATAACTCGTGCACATTTGTCGACGTCGGAACGATTTGACCTCCGGGACACATACAAAACGAAAACACGCCTCGATTGTCCTCTTTGTTCGTGTGCGCGACTCTGTAATCGGCGACGGGAATGCGCCCTTTCCCTCGTTCGACTTCTTTTGCAAACCGTTCCCCGTATTGTAACTCGTTTAACAATTCCTGCGGGTGTTCGATACGAAAACCACTCGCGAATGATTGAAATTCGAGTAATACGCCGTCGTTGGAGAGTTGTTCGAACAAAGCTCTCGACGAGTGACCGGTGGCTAAAACCACCGCTTCGGCGTGAATCGTTTTCCCCGACTCTGTCGTCACACCTACTGCCTTGTTATCTTCCACCATAACTGTCCGGCACGTCTCGTCAAACATAATCTCGCACCCCATCTTTTCCAATTCGTACCTCGCGTTTCGTAAAATCTTCACCATTCGGTCCGTTCCTAGATGCGGCTTCCCCATTTGCAAAATCTCCGGCGGCGCGCCAAATTCCACGAACGTTTTAAACACGTCTTTCACTTCCTCGCCGTTTCTACCAATCCTCGTCGTGAGTTTCCCGTCGCTCCACGTCCCGGCACCGCCTTCGCCGTAACACAAATTCGACGTCTCCGATAACCGTCTCCTGTGGAACAAAGCGCCGATGGCTTTTCCTCGTCTCTCGACCGGTTCGCCTCGCTCTAAGATGACTACTTTCGTATCCGCGCTCAGTCTCGCCAACGTCAACGCGCAAAACAACCCCGCGGGACCTAAACCGACGATAACGACCGTTCTTTTTTTATTCTTGTTCTTCTCCTCCTTGAACTCATCATCTCTACTAAACCCGTTTACGTCAACCTTCTCCTCCTCCTTCTCCTCCATCTTCGTCCGTTCCACTTTCTTCCTCTCCGCTCTTACTCTTCTCGCGGACCCGCCGCACATCTCCACGAATTCGTCCGAAACATCAATCACGTACGAAAACTGCACGCGGTGTTTATCATCATCTTCTTCTTCTTCTTCATGGTAGTCGTTAGCGTTCTTCGTCTTCGTTCTGCGCGCGATGCCTCCTCCTCCTCCTCCTCTAGCGTCGCACGATTTCCTCGCCACTCGTATCCGTTGCTTCATCATCTCGTCGTCGTTTCGTTGGAGGATAGTTTCAATGCTCGTTTTCTTCATCTTTCGCTCGATGTCGTCCTCGATGTCCTCGACGTCAAGATGTAAGACTTTACAGACTCGTTCGAGTATTGGTTTAGAAATCGAGAAATCGTCTTTACCGACATCCTCCGAAGCGTCGATGTGGACGTCGAATATTCGCCATCCGTTTGTTTTCGTCTCGTTAATGCTCTTTTCCTCCTTTTCCTCGTCTGAGAAGCGCGTTTCTTTTGTCTTCTTTGTCTTCTTGGATGATGATGAACTCGACTGCATCGGCGGCTTAATCCCCTTTGAAGCGAATTCATTCTTCTTCTTCCTCCCTCCTTCGGTGAAGGTCGCGTTGCGTCTGCTTCTCGAACCGCGTGACGAAAAAGAGCGAGAACAAGAACGACGCGTAGGACGGGGACGCCATCGATGCCACGAGTCGTTCGTCGTCGTCGTCGTCATCCCTTTCGTCTTTTGCGTCAAGTTTTAATGAGGTCGTCGTTAACTGTTTTTTCTTCCAATTGAATTCAATCCTTTTCGTCACACTTTGCGCGCATAAATACACACGCACTCACGCATGAATACAGCGCTTCGACGAGCAGCCAATAACAGCGAGCATTCGTTGTCTTTGTGTCGACGACTTTTACGGTTTTCGTCGTCTTATGAATCGGACAACTTTAGTCACGGGGAAACGTCCAATTCCAATTCCAATTCAGGAGGAGGAGGACAAACGACGATGCACTTCAACAGCACCGGAAGTGGCATGTTCCGAGAAATCGACACCCTCGCGCTCACGAGACAGTTACAAAAGGACGACGTGTTCACCGAAAAGCAAGCCGAAGAAGCCGTGCGGATGTTCGTCTCGTGTTTAAAATCCGCAGACTTTGTCACGCACGCGGAATTGCAAGTGGAAGCGCAACGCAATCGACACAAGTTCGAACGGTACCAGATGATCTCGGACGCGAGAATCGAACGCGCGAACGTGAAATCGGAAACCGTGGAGAAGGATTTAAAACAAGAGGCGGAGAAAATCAGGTCGGAGTTAAGGTATAACTTCGAGAAGATGAATCAAACTTCACGGTTGGACTTGAATTTAGAGAAGGGAAGGATGCAAGATAACTTGACCTTGATCGATAACAAACTGTTAAGCACGGAGTTACGGTTAGATAGGGAAATTCAATCCATGCGAACACATCTAGAGATAAAAGTGAACGATATCATTCGGTACGGGTTAGGGACGTTAGTGTCAGTTGGAGCGTTAGGATTGGGGTTTCTGAGGTTTCTCACGTGATTGACGCGTATATCACATGATATATTCTTTCGTTTATCATTGCGCTCATCATCCAGTGCTGCACTACATGTACTACTATTATTATTACTACTACTACTATTACTTCTACCACTATTTTCTAAAATTCTCATTTGTTTCATTCGAACCAAAAAGTTTGCGTGCTCGCTTTCATCGCGCGTTTCTTTCGACCGAGTTCGTGTAAAACGCACTCCATCGCGTCCATCGGGTCCAACTTTTTTGGATTGCTTCCCCAGGCGACGGATTTCCACACTTTCTCGATCGCTTTCTGTTTGTTTCTGATTTCTGATTTCGAAATTTGTTTCAGAATATCAATCGTTTTCTCGGCGTCGACTTCGGCGATTTTCACGCTGAGCTTGGTCCAATCTAAACTGTTTTCGTACGGCAGCTCGATTTCGTCAGCGATGATGACTGGGATGCACCCGACCATCATCGCTTGGTACGCTCTCAACGTCCACGGCGACCATCCTCTCGGACACAAGCAAAACGTGGATTTCCTTAACTCTTTGCGATAACAGTCGCGATCGCACGATGGGATTTCCTCCGTGAAAATGACGTCTTTGTGTTTCTTAAACGCCGCTTCCATCTTTGGTCGAATACCTCGCGAGTACGCCAATATACCGGCTTTGTTTAAAATTGTCCCTCGGAAGAACGCAAATATATCTTTCTTTAACGACGATTGTTTCCTCAACTTACCATCGATGAACTCTGAATCCGGTTCTAATCCTGGAATGACGATATCTTTCCACGTGTTGAACTGTTCTCCGAACGACCGATCGCCTTCCGGCGTGAGAAAGATTGATTTCTTAATCAGCTTTTTCCAATCTCTAAAAATATGAGGCCCTCTGGCGCCGGGAAACGACCACACGTGGTCTCTCCCATCCGTTCTATTCCAATACGGGTACTCCGTTTGAATCGTTTTCAACGCGTCTCGATACCACAAATTCGTCACTTTCATCGCGTTGTTCGTGCCCGAGTTTTGCGTCTCTCGGAACAAGTAACACTCGCCGTATATTGGAACGAAGAAAAACTCCGCCTCCTCTGGATCGTTGGTTAACACCGAATGATGCAACAAGTTCTCGTGGAAACGAATTTCAGTGCCGTATTGATCTGTGCGACATCTCGGTTGGTCTCTGGCTAAATCCGCGTTGAATTCAGGTTTCAAATCGTAGACGAAAATTTTGAAATCGTGTTTGCCTCTTTTCGGTATCAAATCGTCCAAGAACGGGTCGTCTGCCGCTTTACTACTACTACTGCTGCTCTGGTAATCGTCTCCATCTTCACCGGAGGACAACAAATTTCTGCGTCGTCTCCGAGACCCCTCCTCTCCTTCCTCCTCTTCGCACGTCGGCTTCGGCGGACACTTCCGCTTCGGCGGACACCGAATTTCTCCCGCGCTCTCCTTCTTCGCTTCTCGCAAACTCGTCTCTATGAATTCGTTCATGTTCTTTTCAAGCTCTTTCACCGCACCTTCCGCTCTTAAACTTGAAAATCGTTCTTTTTCTGCTTTCTTTTCGAGTTCGAGCCATCGGTAGGAATCGTTCGCATTAGAGCGCAGGAGTACGGATATTAAGAGAAGGAACAGTCCAAAGAAGATTTTGAAGGCAAATTTCACATCCTCCTCCTCCTCCTCATCATCACCATTATCCGCGCCAAATCCAATCTGAACGGCACGTAAAAACCTCCCTCGTCGTTTCCTCGTTTCCCGTTCGTTCGAGTTGGTCTTCTCTCCTCGTAAAAAGAGCCTCCTCGTTAAAGGTTTTTTACTCTTTGAATTCGTCCCGACGTCTCTTCCTGCACGTGTTGTTGCGTTTCTTCTCGTCCCGTTTTCATCGTCCGTGACATCGTTTTCGTCCTCGTTCGAGGTTTTCCGTCGTCGGTGATTCGCACTGCTATTACCAACAGTCGCGCCGCTGTTGAAAAGTTCTCTCGCTCGGAGCTCTCGCTCGAGGACTTCTCGAGGATCCATTTTGTGACGATTTTCCCCGAACTTTGAGTTTTCCCCATTCCTCGACGCGCGCAAAGAGAGAGAGTGAGAAACAATGTCAGACGCCTCTCAACGCACCCAAATGGACCCGAGAATGCAACAATTCCTCGAGGAGGAGAAGCGAAAAGCCGTGTTCAACGAAGTCGTCGCGCAACTCGCCTCGGTGTGCTTCGAGAAGTGCGTCAGCACACCGAGCTCGAAATTGAGTTCGTACGAAGGGACGTGTTTGTCGCACTGCGCGTTGAGGTACATGGAAAGCGGACAGGTGATTTTAGGGAAAATGCAAGGGCAATAGCGAGGAGTAGAGATGATGCGGAATTCGTCGCGCTTTGGTGCAATTTGGTAGAGAAAGAGCGCGTGCGTGTACGCGTAGCAGAGAGAGCGAGAGAGAGAGATGTTAGGGGTTAGGATTTCCCCTGAAAGTGTGAGCGTAGGGAGAAAGACGAGACGAAGAGAAAGAGACATTCGTTGGTGTCGGAGCTGCGGAGTGCGTTTTGTGAATGCCGCGCGCGTTGTCTCTTTCATTCCAAGCTATTATTGTGTTCGTATTGTTGTTATTCGTAGTAGTAGTAGTCTGTCTCTCTCGCTCTCGCTCGATCTGCGTTTTTCCTAAAATACGTACCGGTACTGCTAAAAGTACGCCTCGTGTTCGGTTTCCTCGAGCGAGTCTTCGTCGTTTTCAAACTGGCCGAAATCTTCAGGACCGTCGTCGTCGTCGGTGTCGTCTGTTTCGTTGTTGTTGTTGTTGTTGTTGTTCGCGTCGTCGTCGTCGCTGGCCCCGCGGTGGCGGTCGTTCTTGATGTTGTTGTCGTCGCGGCGGCGGCGGTCGTCTTTCTTTTTTAAGCGGCTGGTCGTTTGGTTGGTTTTGATGACGTCGTGACCTCCGCCTGCTCCGTGTCGTCGTCGGCCACTTCTTCGCGCGTTGTTGTTGTTGTTGTTGTTGTTGTTGTTGTTATCGTCGTCGTCGTCTTCGACTTTCACTCCGCCGCGGTCGTCCTCGGGTCTCTCGGTATCCTCGTCCGTGGAGTCGTCTAACGTCGTCGCCGATTTCCCGCCTCGTTTTCTTTTCTCTAACTTCCGTTTGAGTCTTCGTTTCCTTGTTTTCTCCTCGGCGTCTCTGGCCGCTTTCGAGAGTCGAGTCAAATCCTTCCCGGCGGATTTCGCCTTCCCACTCGCGGTGGCCACTTTATCTTCGTCGTCCGAGGACGAGCGATATTCCTCTTCTTCTTCTTCTTCTTCTTCCTCGTCGTCGTCGTCAAACTCGTACCCTTCCATCTCGTCGTCTTCGGAGGAGGATTGATACTCGTCCTCTTCTTCCGCTTCCAACTCTTCCAGTTTGTTCAACCGGTCGCCAAAATTATCCTCCGCGGCTGCGGACTTCTTCTTCTTCTTCTTCTTGTCCTCGCTTTTACTCGCCGCGCCGGCGCCGCTCCCTTTCCTCTTCGCCGGTATTGTCGTCGTCGCTTTCTTACTATTCCCACCGCCGCCAGAGATCTTCTCTCCTTCCTTCTCCTCCAAATCCTCCTCCTCTCGCTCCTTTCTATTCATCCTCCGATTCATCGCCGGCGGTCGCAAACGCGCGAACTCCTCCATGATTTCCGCCGGGAACCCGTACTTCGGGTCGAACATCCAATCTTCCACCGTGTCCTCTAACGTCCATTTTTTCTCTTTTTCTTCCTTTTCCTCCTCTCGATTCGGTTGATTGCTCTTCTTCTTTTTACTTCCCTCTTTGCTCTTCTTCGTCTTCTTTTCCTCCTCCTCCTCCTCCTCCTCCTCCTCCGCAGCAAGAGGAGGATTCAAAGAAGGTTTCGTTTCCTTTTTCTTCTGTGATACATCCTTCCAACTCTTCGTCCACTCGTCGTCTAAATCTCTATTCGTCGTGTCTTTGCTTTCGATGTAATACGGAGAGTTTCGGTAAAAGTGTCGGAATTCCGCCGCGAGCGCGGCGAGTTCCAGGTCGTCGTCGGTGACGTTCCGATGGAAGATTTTCGAGTAATCGAGAGGCGGATACAACGGATCACGATCTTCGTCCTCTTCCTCGTTTTGAGCCTTTTCGGGTTCCTCTTCGTTTTCTTCCTCGTCTGCTTGGTCTTCTTGGTCTTGGTCTTCTTTCTTTACCGCCGCCGCCGAGGCGGATGCGTGTTGTTGCCGACGACTCATATTTGTGTGATTTTTTCCCAAAAAGAAGAGAGAAAAAGTGAGGAAAATTTTCACGTCTTCGCGTGACGACGATGACGATGATGATGACTGTGCGCACAGTAGTGTGTCTCTTTTCTTGTGTTTATCATCTTTAGTATTAAAAGGCTGTGTTTTTTACGTATGTTTTTTAGAAGAAGATGTCGTCGTCCTCTTTCGCCGCTCCGTCCTCCTCGAAACCACTTACGGTTTTGGCGGTATCGAGATCTTTCGCGTGTTTTTCAATGCGCGATATTATGCTCGCTTTATTCCCACTTTTCGGTAAATTGTGCGCGTCCAGGTACGTTTTCAGCACATCGACGGTTAATTCGCTCAGAGAGCCTTTCTTCGCTCTCTTGACGAAAGTTTCAAATCCGGGACGGATTTCTTGGACGACCGTTTTGAGAGCCTTTTCGCCGCCTTTCGACGGACCTCCGCGGGCTTTTCGTTTAAGACCAATGATGCCGTTCCCATCGTCGTCCTCGTCCGCGTCCTCGTCGTTTCCACCAACTCGGTCTTGTTGTTCGATGCCGTACGTCGTTTGACTGAAATTACGAATGTGCGCGATGACGCCGTGCTCTTTCCAAAGCTGTTCAATCGGCGGGGCGGTATCGTCCGAGATTTTCTCCACTTTGCGTTTGTTCAACGCGATCGCTTCTAAAGCTTTATAGTGCGCCTGTAACTCCGGGTTTGAAATTCTCGTCGGGTGGTACTCTTGGAGTTCCAGAGATTCTACCAAAGCTTCCGCGGCTTGGATTTGGTCTTCCGTCGCGCTCGTTTGCGGCGCAGATTTGCCAATTGCCTTTTCCGGTTGGCGCAAATCGTCTCGAAAAGGAACTTTAACCACGTGGAATCCCGCGGGAACGCCTAAATACGCGTCGTTTTCAACTTGTGGGATCAACGCGACGTACTTCACCTGAGACTTCGCGTTGTACACGTCCGCGCACAGCACCGATACGTGCCTTTCCGCGCACGCCGTTAACAACGCGCTAAACGCCTCTTTTCCGCCAAACACGGTTTCGTCCGCTCTCACAAATTTACCTTGTCCTTTCAACAGTCGATCTCGTTGCGTCACTTCACTCGTATCCACGAAACCTAAGCAGTGCATTCCAAGCTTACACGCGTTCGCGTGGAAATTCTTACTCGCCGCGTACGTCGCTTGCTTCTCCGCGTTCTTGACGATGACTTTTTGTTTCTCTGGTCCAATCTCTAAATACGACTTCTTCGGCGCGACGACTTCTCCGGATTCTTTATCTAAATACACCGTTTCCGTTCTTAAATCTTGATGATCCTCCGCGTCCACGTATTTCGGCGCCGGTTTAGTTGTCTTTTGTACCAAGTGTACCACAGTAAACGGCAACGCGAACGTGCCGTCGTTGAACCAAACTTTCGTTTTCCGAGGTCGGCGTCGGGTGACTTTGCGTCTGGAGACCACCTCCAAGTTTTCCACTCTCGTTTTCGACGAGAGCACGATATCTAAACACTCGTCTTCGTCCGACGCTCTTTCATCTTCGTTGTTGTTGTTCAAAGTATCTTTCACGACCGTTTTGTGCTGTTGCAACTCAATGCCCTTGTTCCGAATCTTCCGTCTCTCCATCCACGCCTCTTCTTCTTCTTTCAACATCCTCTGTACCTCCTCGTCGTCTCCGGCGTCTTTCAGCGTTTGCATCACAATCTTCCTTCGGCGAGTCATCTCCTTCTTCTCTCGTTTCTTCCTCGCATAACGGAACTTCCTCAGCGCCTCTCGCCAAAACGACCCTTCGGAGACGTCAAAATTTTGAAACGCGTACTCCTTCTCTCCGTCGCGTTCGACGAGTTTGCCGTCGTCGCCGATTTTCGGTCCCGGAAACAATTCTAACTTCACGCCCGCGTTGGCCATCTCTTCGCACCTCGCGATTGTCGCTTCTTTCGCCGTCTTCCTATTACTTTTGCTCTTCTTCTTCTCCTTCTTCGGCGTGCCCATCGAGGACGTCCCCTCGGCCTCTTTCTTCGACCTAAACACCGCATCGTCGTTCGTGAACACGTACGCGCTCCTCCGCGTCTTCGCGTTCCTACTCAACATGTGCGACGCCGTCCACAACGCGTGGTTCATCGCGTTCTCTTCTTCCTTCTCTTTGTCTTCTTCTTCACCGTAATTGCTGCTTCCAATTTGATCTTCGAATAACATCTCTCCAAACTCTCCGTTATCGATGAAGTTTGCAATCGCGCCGACTCTTTCCGCGGTAATCGGCGCCAACTCGTGGAAGACGAAAATGTTATCAAACTCCAACTCGCCGGAACGGTTTTTCGTGTTGTAAAACACTAATCCGATTTCATCGTCCGGAGTGCACACCACTCGGTCTCTGAGGACGTTTCGGTACGCGTTTAACGCGACTTGGACGTAATTACTCGATTTCTGCGTTTGTTCGCTTTCTTTGGTGTTTTCATCGTCTGCATCGTCGCCGTAATAGAAGTAGTTTTTCGAAATCGGCAGTCGATTCGTTTTCGCGCAATCGACGAGAAAAACGATCGATTCCTTTTCCGAAACCGATGTCTTGTCTTTTTGGGTTCCTCCGAACACGTTATCGTCCGCGGTGGCGTCGATGTCCGCGTATTCCGCGTCCGAGGAGTCCTCCTCTTCTCCTCCGTTGTCTTCAAAATCGTCGAACATTTAGGAG
>Ga0255756_1004913_pt1 | contig 12689 bp, 17 predicted proteins | sample 011ome_20_FD_179956 | JGI IMG/M metagenome (GOLD analysis project Ga0255756, IMG submission 179956) | Coastal salt marsh microbial communities from the Groves Creek Marsh, Skidaway Island, Georgia - 011509CT metaG (version 2) | ecosystem: Environmental > Aquatic > Marine > Intertidal zone > Salt...
CGACGCGACGACGAAGGAGGTCGCCGCTCTGGGCTGGCACGAAGCCCGCGTTTGCCAGCGTGGCTCTCTCGGTCACTCGTTCGCGCGCGCTCAGTGGCTCTCGCGCGTCTGATTTCGAGCAAACTGTTTGCGCGTACGGAAGTACGCGTACGTCGTATAATCGTAGTACTGTACACACGTTTTTTTTGGTTCTCTTTTGGTTTTTTTTGGCAGAGACGGCGGGGCTCGTCGTCGTCGCCGTCGCCGTCGCGCGGTCGAGCGTCGCGAGACGACGACGTAACAAAACTCGGTTTCATTGATTAGTATGCACAATAATTGAGCGCGTTCATTCCGCCCCCCCGCCCCTCTTCCACTCTCAGCACATGGACTTGACGCCCTCGACCAAATCCGCGGCGCGCTTCACCATCACCCGCTCCATCTCCGTCGCGTACGGCACCGGCGCGTCCTCCATGCATAACCTCCTGACCGGCGCGTCGAGCTCGTCGAAGAGCTCCTCGCTCACCAGCGCGCTGAAAGTCGCGCCGACGCCGCCGCTCCGCGTGCTCTCGTCGAGAATCGCGAGCTTGTGCGTCCGCGCGAGGCTCGCCTGGATCGTCTCCTTGTCGAACGGCTTCAAGCACGTCAGCTCGATGAGGTCGACGTCGTACCCCTCCGCGGTGAGCGTCTCGATCGCGTCCTCGCTCTCTTTCGTGCCGTGCAAGTAGGTGAGCACGGTCACCGCCTTGCCCGCGGCGATCGACGCGGCCGACGCCTCGTGCTGCAGCGTCGCCTTGTGCAACGGGAGGAAGTTGTCCACCTCGCACGGCCCGCGGGTTTTCATGAGCTTCACCGGGAGGAGAAGCACGCCCGGGCCGTTGTCGCGGATCATGCTCTTCGCGAGGCCGTAGGCTTCGTGGGGCTTAGGGTCGAGGGTCCATCGAGCGACGACGTCGGGGTGGAGTCGAAAGGCGTCAGAAGCGGAGTTGAAAGGCGTCGAGGTGTGTCGGGATTGAAAGCGGCGAGGGGTGGGCGGAGAGATGCGCCGGGAGAGAAAGTCCTGTCCTTAAGGATCGGCGTTCACCACGCCGACGCGGTCGTATGGGAACCAGTGTGAGATAGAACGCGCCTTGGACGCGGTGCAGATTTTCAACCCGGGAATACCCATGATGTACGCGTGAAACGGCTGCGAGTGCTCCGCGCCCAGCGACTGGTTCGGCGCGGTCCCGCCCGCGCCGATGACGGTCATCGGCATGTTAAACTGCCCGCCCGTCGTCGCGAACGTGTTCCCCGCGGAGGAGAGCTCCGCCATGCCGTAGATGCCGAAGTTGGCGTTCATGAGCTCGACGATCGGTCGGTACCCGTTCATCGCCTCCCCGAGAGCCTTTCCGATGGGGTTCAAAGGCGTGGGTGGAGTTGAAAGGCGTCAGTTGGAGTTGAAAGGCGTCGAGGGCGGGGATTGAAAGCGAGGGACCCTGGGCGGAGAGACACGCCGGGCAAAGTCCTTAAGAAACGGCGTTCACCACGCGAACGCGGTCGTAATGGGAACCAGTGTACAGAACGCGCCTTTCCGATGAAGTGCCCCTCGTCGATGATCTCGTCCGCCGCTCGCAGCGTCCCGAACGCTTGCTGCGTGTTGGCCGGGATGTTGTACGAGCTCCCCGCCTGCAGATCCTCCGCGTGCGCGACGCACGTCGGGTCTCGGACCATCTCCTCGAGAATCGCGAGGTTGACGGCGTCTCCGATGGAGATGCCCGCGTCGCTCCCCGCCATCGCGCGCAGCGCGTCGATCCTCGCCGCGAGCGCGGTGAGCGTCGCCTCCGGGACCGTCGCCTTCGTGACCGCGGCGGCGAGCTCCAGGCCCATCTCCGGCTCGCGCGCGGAGTAATCCACCTCGCCGGTGGGGTCCGGGTACTCGAGCTTCGCGGCGAGGTCCTTCGGCGGCGGCGGCGACGCGTTGGCGAAAGCGAGCGCCTTGGCTACCTCATCGCGCGCCCTCGCCAGCGCAGCCTTTTGGTCCACCTTCTTCGCGTCGTCCGACTCCTCGAAGATCTTGATCGGGTCGCACGTCGCGCGCGCCCAGCGCTTCTCGTCCTTGCGGTTGCGCTCGTGCTCGGGGTCCGCGGGGGAGTGCCCGTTGAACCGAAACGTGTGCACCTGGAGAATCGCCGGGCCCTTATTGCGAACGTGCTGGATCGCCGCTCGCCCGATGCGCATCGTGTCCTGAACGTTCTGCCCGTCCGCGAGAATGCCCGGGATGCCGTAGTGTTTCCCCTGGTTGAACACCTCCTGGTTCGTCGCGACGTCCTTCGTGAACGTGTTGATCGCGCGACCGTTGTCGATGACGAGGAATAAAATCGGAAGGTTTTCCTGAGGGCCGTTCCATACGAGCGAACGTCGGGGTGGAGTTGAAAGGCGTCAGATGGAGTTGAAAGGCGCCGAGGGCGGGTATTGAACGCGAGGGACCCTGGGCGGAGAGATGCGACGGGAAGTAAAGTCCTTAAGGATCGGCGTTCACCACGCCGACGCGGTCGTATGGGGACCAGTGTGAGATAGAACGCGCCTTCGCCGCCGCGTTCAGGCACTCCGCCATCCGTCCGTTCTGCGCGCCGCCCTCGCCGACGAAGACGATCGCGATGCGGTCCTCCGCCTCGCCCGTGCCGAGGTGCTTGTCGAGGACGATCGACCGCGCGGCTCCGACGGCGTAGGGTAGCTGCTCGGCGACGAGCGCCCACCCGCCTTGGAAGTTAGTCTCGACGTCGTACACGTGCATGGATCCGCCGGTGCCTCTGCACGAGCCGCCGTCGCGGCCGAAGAGCTCGGCCATGACCGCGCCCGGGTCGACGCCGCACGCGATCGCGTGGCAGTGGTCGCGGTAGTACGAGTGCTTCAGGTCCGTCTTGCGGATCGCGTTCGAGAGGAGCGCGGGGATAGATTCCTGGCCGTTGTCGAGGTGCATGAAGCCGCGAATCTTGCCCGCCATGTACGCCTGGTTGCACTCGTTCTCGAAGTCGCGGCACAGCTGCATCGTCTCGTACGCGTTCGTCAGGTCCTCGTCCGAGAGCGCACCCGCGGCGGCGATGTCCTCCTCGGACATCCCGAACGTCGTCTTGAGCTCTTCTTGCGCGATCTCCCACGGCGTCACGATTCGAAGCCGCTCGAGGTTCGCGGGCGCCTCCACGACCGCGCGCGCGCGGACGGCGACGCGCGCGGGCGCGGACGCGCGACCGCGCGCGCCGTAGCGGGGGACCATGGAGGTGCCGGCGCGGGCGAGCCCGGGCGCGGCGACGGCGAACGAGGACGCCATCGTGTGACGGAGGACGGAGGAGCGGTCGCCTGTTGGGAGGCGGGAGGGCGCGCGGGTGAGGCGACGAGCGCGAAGATGGGTGCGACGCGCGGGCGCGAAAAAGACCGAGACGGACGCGAGACGCCGCAGGGATTTCGACGACGCGGCGTCGACGCGACGCGCGCGGCGATGACGGTGAAGACGGTGAAGACGCGAGGGACGCGCGCGAAGAAGACGCGCGCGCGGGAGGATCGCGAGCCCAGCGCGCACCTGGGAGGTACAGAGCGGCGTGCGCCTGAGAAGTGCTGACGACGAGGGTGGAAAAGCGCAGGGACGCGGACGCACATCCAGAACCAGAGGTGGAGAGATGCAGCGCGCTTCACCGCGGCGAACGACCAATCAGCGCGCGCGAATGGCGAATCGGAGGAAAAAATTTTCGCGGCGATTTTTCAGCACAGTTTTTGCACTTGTCTGGCATTTTTTTTTCTTCCCTGCTCGCGGTTTTCGACGAGGCGGGTCGAGGCTTCGTCGTCGACGTTCGCGCGGCGCGCGTTCGATTCGATCGATCGCGCGCGTGATGAATACCGTATCTACTGTAGTCTAAGCTAGTGCGATCGCGCGTGGCTCGGCGCGCCGCCGCTGCCTCTCCCGCCGCCGCCGCCGACGCCGCGACGCGAATAAAAAAATCAATCCGACGACGAGACCCGGCCGCCTCCTCATCGAAGCGCGTCCAGGCTCCCCGTCCGGATCATCCCCCAGCACATCCACATCCACGCCGCGGGAAACACGATCCATATCGCGTTCATGGCGACGACTAAACCCACGTACGCCGCGCTCGTGCCGCGGTAGTACTGATTCTTCAGGTAGTTCCCGAAGTACAACACCGTGCCGTAGAGCATCTGAGGGTAATTGTCCATACGAGCGAACGTCGGGGTGGGGTTGAAAGGCGTCAGTGTTTGAAGTTGAAAGGCGTCGCGGTGTGTCGGGATCGAACGCGAGTGGTGATGGGCGGAGAGACGCGACGGGAGATAAAGTCCTCAAGGAACGGCGTTCACCGCGCCGACACGGTCGCGCGGGAACCGGCGTAAACGTGAACGCGCCTGATAGTTGAACACGATCCCCACGACCCCCAGAGCCTGCGCGTCCACCCCGGGGATCGCCCACGTCGCCCCCACGCTCAGCATCAGCGTCGGAATCATCGTCACGACGCCGTTGCCGCTGTCGATCCAGAACCCGAACGACGTCTGAGGGTCGTTCCATACGAAGCGATGTCGGGGTGGAGTTCATAGGCGTCAGTTGGAGTTGAAAGGCGTCGTGGGCGGGGATTGAAAGGGAGGGATGAGCGGAGAGACGCGCCGGGAAAAGTCCTTAAGGATCGGCGTTCACCACGCCGACGCGGTCGTATGGGGACCAGTGTATAGAACGCACCTGATCCGAGTACGACGGATCTAGCAGCGAGTAGGTCGCCCACACGATCCCCCAGTGCTCGTACGTCAGCGCGTCGCGAAGGCTCACGTCCTCGAACAGGCACAGTTTCGGCGGGAACGTCCCGTGGCCGAGCGTTCGCTTCATCGCGAGGTACTTCTTTCGGATCTTCTTCACGTGGAGATACAGCGCGTTCTCCCAGAGGCAGATGAGCAGATTGATCGCGTTGAACAGCGTCAGCGCGAGGTGCGTCGGGTTGACGACGCCGTGGACGGCGCGGTGATGATACGCGAACGGCGCCCACGCGGCGACGACGAACGCGGAGACGTAGACGATCGCGAGCATGACGACGAGACGACGGGTGGATCGAAAGCGCGCGGGGGCGGGGGGTGGGCCGCGCCGCGGGTGTGCGGTGCCGATCGTTGGACGGTCGGCGCGAGGTTTCATCACGCGCGCGTCTCCGCCGTCGACGTTTGGTTTCCGCATTCTACGATCGATGGCGCAAAATCGTTTTTTTGGTATTTTTTCAAACCGTTGTCATCGCGGCGAGACCGCCGATCGCGCTTCAGCTCCCAGGGTGAAAAGCCGTTATTTTTTCTTATCGCCTTCTCAGCGTACGAGGAAATCGCCCCCGCGCGCCATTCATTCTCGTCCGCGGCGCGAGTCGACCCCACCCCGCGGGGTCGACCCCGCGACCCCGCGAAGGAAGCTCCTCAGCGCGTCGACGCCGCGCGCATCCCGCGCGCCGCCTCGAACGCCGCGGCGACGTCGCCGCTCGCGCGCCGCCGCGCCGAGACAGAAAACGCGCCAAGTGGTGAGATCCGTCCTCCTCGCGCGGATGAATGAATCCGCGATTCGACCCCGCGACGACCCCGCGACGCGCCGATCGCGTCCTCTCCCGCCGCGTCGCGCCGCGCGGGAACGTCGCGCGCGCGCTCGACGAAGCGTCTCTCTTCGAAAACCCGCGCGGCGTCGCGCGCGGCGTCGCGTCCCCGCGGGGGGCCGCCGCGCCATCTTTGACGTACTGTAAAGTCTGATTCACAAACGCCCGCGCCGTAGTCGTCACGCGCCCGTCGTCCTCCTCGCTCCTCCGCTCCGTCCTCTCAGGCCGCGCCGCCCGCGACGCGGCGCGCGATACCGACGCCATGACCGCGCACGAGCACGACGCGAGCGTCGTGGAGGTGAAACTCCTCCTCCCGAGCGGCGCGAACGCGGACGCGGACGCGGCGCGCGCGCGCGCCGGCGCGCGAATCCCCGGGGAGCTCAAGGGGGTCGTCTTCGATTTCGACGTCGCCGCCGGCTTCGCGGCGGCGACGTGCGAAAAAATCAAAAAAATCGGAGGCGACCCGCGTCCGCCCCCCTCGGACGACGCGCGAAATCGCCGGTCCTCGACCGCGTCCGACGCGTCGCAAGCGTCCGCTTCTGACCTCGCGTTCGACGACGCCCCGCTCCCGAACGGCGGCGGCGCGGACGACGACTGCTGGGACGCGTTGTTATCCGCTTTCGAGTCGCACGTCCGCGGCGGCGGCGACGGCGACGGCGACGGCGACGGCGACGGCGCGAGCGCGACGGCGATGGAGTTCGACGTCGACGACGCGTCCATCTACTGCGGGTCTTCGTTTCAAGCTGCCGCGAGCGCGTTACATCCGCCGCGCGACGTGGGATTGGGATATGATAACGCACACGCCGCGGACGTTTTCGCGGATATCTTCGACGACGCGCGCGACGCGTTCGGCTCCCCCGGCGGCGGCGGCGGCGCGCGCGGCGACTTCCACGACGCGCTCTTCTCGACCTGGCCCGCGACGGACAACGCGACCAACGACTCGATCGACAACATCATGATGTACCCCAACTCGACCACGCACCACACTAATAACGCCACGAACGCGACGGTTACTAATGCGCTCACGAACGACGCGGTGGCGACGCACGCGAGCTCAGGTGCGTTCTATCTCACACTGGTTCCCATACGACCGCGTCCGCGTGGTGAACGCCGATCCTTAAGGACTTTTCCCGGCGCGTCTCTCCGCCTACCCCTCGCGTTCAATCCCCGCCCTCGACGCCTTTCAACTCCTTCTGACGCCTTTCAACTCCACCCCGACCTCGCTTTGTATGGAACGACCCTCAGTGCTGCGAAGTCTCGTCTTCGGCGGCTCAGGCGACGACGACGTCGGAAAGCACGGCGGCGCGCGCGTTCGAAAGAGCAAGAGCGCGGCGAAAAGGGAACAACGACAACGACAACAACAACAACAACACACTTCCCATGACCGTTTCACCACCACCGCGCAACGGTCGTCGCTCGAGCGTTTACACCCGCAGCGGTGGCGAGACGCGGCGGACGCGCGATCGGCGTCGAGGGCGATAAAAACGCGCGCCGACGAGCTCGCGCGCGCGACGTCGACGCGCCGCGCGAAGGACATCGAGCGCGTCGTGCGAGCGTTTACCATCAAGTTAACTCGTCTCGACGCGGCCGAGGAGGATGTCCTTCACAAGACGCTCGCGAGATCCGTCTCGAGCGGCGGCGAAACGGCCGGCAGCGAGGTGTTACGCGCCGTCCGCGAAGACGCGGTGAACGCGGCGCGGACGAGGCGCGTCCCGTTCGTCGCACCGGTCCCCGTACGACCGCGTTCGCGTGGTGAACGTCGTTCCTTAAGGACTTCAACGAGGACTTTCTCTCCCGGCGTGTGTCGTGCTTCTCCCCGCCCGCCCCTCGCTTTCGACGCTCGACCCGCGCGACGCCTTTCAACTCCGACCGACGCGCCTTTGAACTTTTAACTTCACCCCGACGGCGCCAGGTTCCGCGAGTGCCGGTTCAAGCTGCTCGACCGGTTCGTCGAGGACGTCGAGGCGACCGCGGCTTTCGGCGGCGCGGCGGCGGCGGCGGCGACGACGACGCGCGCGAGCTCGTTGGAACCGATCCGCCCGGCGGCGGCGGCGGCGGCGGCGCGACCGTTCAAGTCACCGAGCTCCGCCGCGCCGCGAGGGCTCGGGCTCGGGCTCGGCCCGGGCGACGCTCTCGCTCTCGACAGCGCCGGCGGCGTGCGAAGGAGCCACTCTCAGACGTGGACGCACCTCGCGAAAGTCGGCACGCCGCCGACGAAGCGAAGCGCGCGCGACGAGAATGTCCTCGGAGCCCCCGCCGACGCCGACGCCGACGACGACGCCGACGCGAAGTCGAAGTCGAAGTCGTCCCCGTCCCCGTCCCCGTCCCCGTCCCCGTCCCCGCGGTTATCGTTCCTCCCCGCGACGCCCGCGACGCCGCCGCCGAGAAATAACGGCGGCGGCGGCGGCGGCGGCGGGAAGAACGGCCGGCACTCAAAGAAGGCGAAGGCGATCCTCCACGAGTGGTTGTGGGACCACTTTTACCCCACCGCGGAGCGTCGAAAGCCGGTGCCGACGCGAGAGGAGAAGCGAGAGCTCGCGGCGAAGGCCGGGCTGACGCCGCAGCAGGTTGGCGATTGGTTCGTGAACGCGCGCGCGCGGCTTTGGAAGCCGTACATCGAAGGGCTCGTCCGCGGCGTGTGCAACGAGATGCAGACGCAGCCGGAGGGAGAGGCCGCGGCGCCCGCCGCCGCCGCCGCCGCCGCCGCCGCCGGAGGTGGCTCGTGCGAAGGAGGCTTCGGCGCGATGCTGCGAGGCTCCCTGGAGTGAGCGTCGCGCCCGAAACCCAACCTGATTACCTTATTTACCTTGTTTTATCCTGTCTTTATATTTTTTACTCGTGAACGCGTTTCGCCGTGAACGCTCGCCCGTCTCCTCGCGCGAGCGCTCGGTTCGTTTCGGCGGCGGACGCGCGTTTTCTTCAAAAGTTGCCACAATATTTTTATGTTTAATTTCGTCGCACTCGCTGTCATCGAGGCGACCAGATCTTCCGCGCGCGAACGACGCCGACGACGACGCGCTCGCGCGTCATGGCGACGCGGTGACGCCATGAGACCCAAAGTCCGCGCCGCGCTCGAGGCGGCGCAGAAGCCGAAGCCGACGACAGACGCGACCGCGGCGGACGACCGCGCGCCTCCGCCCGACGACGACGCGGCACCGATCGTCGCCTCGTCCTCCCCCGCGCCCGCGCCCGCGTCCGACGCGGACGCGGACGCGGACGCGCCGCGCGCGTCCTTGCCCTTCTTCGGCGACCAGTGCGCGATATGCCAAGAGGACGTCTCGCGACGCGGACGCTTGGACTCGTGCGCGCACGTGTTCTGCGTCGCGTGCATCAAGCGATGGGCCAAGATCGAGACCCGGTGTCCGCTGTGTAAGGCGCGCTTCTCGTTCATTCAACCCGAAGACGTCGACGTCGACGTCGACGTCGACGTCGCGGGGGAAGACGGAACGTCAACCGACGCGAAGACGAAGACGAAGACGACGACGACGACGCGGGGGGGAAGTCGCGGAGGAGCGAAGAAGCCTAATAAGCCGCTGAAGAGGATATACCTCCCGCGGCGCGACCAGACGTACGAAGACCCGGACGGCGGCGAGCTGCCCGACGGCGTGGACGTCGAGACCGTCCTCTGCGGCCGATGCGGTGAGACTGCTTCCCGTACGACCTCGTTCGCGAAGTGCACGCCGTTCCTTAAGGACTTTGGACTTTCCCCGCCCGCGCTTTCCTTTCGGCGTTCGTTTAACCGGCGAGACGTTCGACTGACCCCGACGCGTCGGCGCTTTAACCCCACCAGGCGACGGCGGCGACGAGGATAAGCTCATGCTGTGCGACGGCTGCGACCAAGGGTACCACTGCTACTGCGTCGGGTTAGACGAGGTGCCGTACGACGCGTGGCGGTGTCTCATTTGCGCGAACGACGAATCTGATTCTGCTGACGTGGACGCCGTCGACCAATCGGACGCGGACGCGGCGCTCGCGCGGGGACTTCAACGCGCGGAGGACGACGACGCGGAGGCGGCGGCGTCCGCGGCGGCGTTCGCCGCCGCGCGCGCGAGAGCCGCGCGGCTGCGCGCGGCCTCGAGCGCGCGGAACGTCAACCGACGCGGCGGGCGCGGCGGGCGCGGCGTCGGCGGCGTCGGCGTCGGCGTCGGCGGCGGGATCCGCTCGACGCCGGCCGCGACGGACGATCGCTCGCGGCAAATCGCGCGCGTGACCGAGCTCAGAGAGCTCTGGGAACGGTACCGCAGCGGCGAGCTCGGGTTCAGCTCGGGGCGGGATGATCCGCGCGGAGGAGGAGGAGGAGGAGGGAGGGGAGAGCCGCCGACGACGCGGACCGCGGGGACCGCGGATCGAGCCGCCGGCGCCGTCGAGGACCGACCGGACCTCGACCCGGCGGCGGTGGCGAACCAGACTAATCGCCCGTACGATCGGTTCGCGTTCCAGCCCGGCGAAGAGGAAGCGCTCGGCGACGCGGTGCACGACGCGTGGGACGCGATGAAGCGCGCGGAAGCGGAAGGATTGAAGTCGAACCACCCGAGCGTCGGACCGAAGGCGCGCGCGAGGGGCGGCGGCGGGGACGACGCGAGGGCGCGCGCGGTGGCGGTGCTAACTCGCGAACGCGAGGCAGCGGCGGCGGCGGGGTCGGGGTCCGCGCACGTTCGCAGACGGCGCCCGGCCGTCCCCGCGCGTCGGCGCCTCCCCACGCCCCCGCCCGGGCCGGGCGGAGGGGGGCTCTCGGTCCGTCTCATCGCGGGCGTGTCGTTCTCGCCGCCGCGGCCGGGGCGGGCGAAGACGCGGACTCACCCGACGCGGCCGCGGGAGAAGAAGAAGAAGAGAGTTCGCTCGGAGTGGTCCGAGAGCGACGCGTCGTCGGAGTCAGAGCCCGCGGGGCCCCGCGCGCCGTGGGAGTTCGTTTGCGAAGAAGACGACGACGACGACCTCCTCGCCGCGTTCGCCGCGAAGAAGAAGAACGGTGCCGCATTCGCCGCCGATCCGCCGCGAGCGCCGACGGAGCTGGACGTCGTGCGAGAGATCGGCCGAGGGCATCTGCGACCGGCGACGGGGTTCGTGCCTCCCGGCGCGGTGTCGCATTGTCCGACATTGTCCGACAGTCGGAGGTGCGTTCTATCTCACACTGGTCCCCATACGACCGCGTTCGCGTGGTGAACGCCGTTCCTTAAGGACTTTACTTCCCGGCATTTCTCTGCGCCCATCACCCCTCGCTTTCAATCCCGACACGCCTCGACGCCTTTCAACTGCGACTGACGCCTTTCAACTCCACCCCGACGTTCGCTTCGTATGGATCCTCGACCTTCAGACGCGTGGCGGCGTCGCTCGAGGCGCGCGAGGCGGCGCGCGTCGCGTCGATCGAGACCGGCGCGCCGTCGAAGCACGAGATCGCGCGACGCGTCAAGGAGAAGCTGAAGCCGGCGTGGAACGCGAGGACGCTGAGCCGAGAGCAGTTCAAAGAGCGGGCGGAGCGCGCGACCAAGGCGGCGTCGGCGGTGAGACGAGACTGCTTCCCATACGCTCCCGTTCGCGCGTCGATCGTCGTTTCTTTCTCAAGGCGACCTCTTCTTTCGCGCGCTGTGAACCTCACGTTTCGACACGTGGGAACGATATCCACCAATCACACACACTCTTGACTGACGCGCGGATTCCCTCGACCGATCAAACGCAGGCGGCGGCGGCGACGGCGCTGCGCCTCGTCCGCGAACGAAAACAGAACGAGGAGAAGCGCGTGGGGGCGGAAGAGGGAAGCGTCGACGGTCGTCGCGAGGCGTACGTGGCGACGTTCGACGCCGCGATCGAGAAGGCGATCGACGCGGCGCTCTTACGCGCGAGCACGAGTAGCGGTAGCGTAGCGGTCGAGGATTAGACGGACGTCGACGACGAAGAAGATTATTAGATCACAGAGTGCAGTCGTCTTCTCTCGCGTCTTCGTTCGGTGAATCAGCCGACGACGCGTGGCACGTCCGAACAAACCACATCGAATCACAACGTCCACGTGGACGCTCCTCACGGCTCCGGCTTCCCCGGCTTGGACCACTCGTCCCACTGCGCGGTTTCGTCGACTTCGCGCTCGGCGTCTTTTTGTTTCTGCCACTCGAGGTACTCGAGCGACGGCTTCGGGTGTTCCTTCCCGTCGGGGAGGTCGTAAAAGTCCTTCACCTGTTGACGTGTACGTGAGGTTCGAGCGCAGGTTTGTTTAATTCGTTAGGGGTGAGTTAGGGTTTTCAGGGCGTCGTCGAATCGCCGTACGCGCAAACAGTCAGGCGCGAAACGCGAAGGCGGACGCGGGCGGACGCGCCTTCGGGATGTGTTCCGGGACGATGACGCGGCCGAGGTACTCTTTGTCCGCGCCCAACTTCTCTAGCACTTCGCACGTGCTGTCGTGCATCATGTTCGCCGCCCACTGCCACGCGGTGTCCCCGGCCTGCGCGCGATGACGATATGAGTGGCATTCATTCGTCGTGAGTAACGTAACGGTCGATGATGAGCGGTTCGCGGAGCGTTTTTTCGGACCCGCGGTTCGATTGAGGAGAAAAAAAAACCAAAAAAAAAACCACGACGGGGAGGGGAGACGGCCGACGCGTCGTCGCGTCGCGGCGCACGTTGTTGCTCGCGTTGACCTTCGCGCCGAGCTCGCACAGGAGCTCGACGCCCTCGTTCCAGCCGTCGTACGCGGCGCAGAAGAGTGGCGTGTTCCCCGCGCCCTCGACCTCGTTGACGTCGTCGCCGTCATCGATCAGCTTCTTGATCAGATCTGAGGGTCGTTCCATACGAGCGAACGTCGGGGTGGAGTTGAAAGGCGTCAGGTGGAGTTGAAAGGCGTCGAGGGCGGGTATTGAAAGCGAGGGGTGGGCGGAGAGATGCGCCGGGAAAAGTCCTTAAGGATCAGCGTTCACCACGCGTGCGCGGTCGTATGGGGACCAGTGTATAGAACGCGCCTGAGTCGCGGTTGAAGACGGCGTGATGGACGCGCATCTTTCCGACGGTGCCGCGGCCGCGCATGCTGCCGCCGCCGTCGGGCTTGACGCCGACGCAGCCGTACGACTCCGGGAACGGGCCCTTCACGCGCGAGTACCACGGGTTGCGTTCGACCATGGCGGACGGACGGAG
>Ga0255756_1004914_pt1 | contig 12688 bp, 8 predicted proteins | sample 011ome_20_FD_179956 | JGI IMG/M metagenome (GOLD analysis project Ga0255756, IMG submission 179956) | Coastal salt marsh microbial communities from the Groves Creek Marsh, Skidaway Island, Georgia - 011509CT metaG (version 2) | ecosystem: Environmental > Aquatic > Marine > Intertidal zone > Salt...
TCGTGGCGGCTTTACCTGGCGCCCCGACAATGGCCCGATCAAGTACACGGTGGGATATGCACACATAACATCGGGAACATTTGGGCCCAGTAATAACAAGAGCGAGGAAAATCGCATTTACCAGGAGGCATTGGTCGGTCAGACCATTGGCAACAGGTTACAGCTCAGTCATCGGTTTCGATTTGAGCAGCGCTGGGTCGATGGGCAGGATTTTAGAACCCGCTTTCGCTATTTTCTTGGACTCAATTATCCCTTCAACCAGGACACTCTCGGTAAAGGCGCTGTATATCTCTCCCTGTACAACGAGCTTTTCGTAAACCTGAACAGGGATATCGGTGATGGACGGGAAGTGGATTACTTCGATCGCAACCGCGCCTATGCTGCACTCGGTTACAGTGTGTCAGATTCAATGCGTTTACAGTTTGGGTATATGTGGCAGGAAAACAGGAATTTTGGAAGCGGCCAGCTTCAGTTTAATTTGCTTCATAGTTTCTGAGTATCGCAAGCGACACCAGCTACAAGCTTCAAGCCACGACACGCCAACCTAATCATTTGTCATTTAGCATAGCTAGACAGCCAACTTATCATGACTTTGAGCTAACAATGTGTGAATAATTCTTCTTGGTAGAGGGGTTCTATCTTGTAGCTTGCGGCTTGCGGCTAGGCAGCCATCACCAACAGGCTCTTGATTCGTTCTACCAGTTGCTCTTCCGAGAATGGCTTGAGGATGTAATCGTTTGCACCCAGATCAAATCCGCGGGTTATGTTCTCTTCACTGCCCATAGCAGTGACCATGATTACGGGGAGCCCTTTCAGTCGCGGTGTGATACGAATGGATTCCAGTGTGTCGAAGCCATCCATGACAGGCATCAGACCATCGAGGATAACCGCGGCATAACTGTTGCTCTGCAGATGTTCCAGAGCCATCCTGCCGTTTTCCACAACAGTGACTTCTGCTCCCTGCTCGCCCAGTTTCTGGGCAATGAATATGCCCTGCATTTCATCATCTTCTGCTACCAGGATTTTCACCCCTTGCAGCTGCACCGAATTAATTTCCTGGCTTTCTTCAGGGATAGCTGTTTTAACAACCTGCAGGTAATTTGGCTGGGTCAGCTGCTGTGCTTCAAAAAACAACTTGTCCGTATCAAATGGTTTGGGCAAATACTGGTCAGCACCGAGAGTCATGCATTCCAGGTAGATACTGTCACTGGCCACTCCTGAGATCACCAGCACCGGTGAGCTTAAGGCGCCTGCCTGTTTAATGTCTCTGAGCACTTCCCTGCCATCTTTGTCAGGCAATACAAGATCCAGAACAATCAGGGCAAAGCGGTTATTTCGGTAATGGTTGGCAGCTTCTTCAGCTGTAACAGCCACCATACAATTTTAACACCATCGAGTTTTTCAATGCAATCAGCAATGACCCTGGCATTGTCAGGATTACGCTGAATAACGAGGGCGTCTTTCGACTCGTTGATCACTGAATTGGCAACTACCTGCCGGGTAATATTGTCGGTGGGTTTACTACTGGCATTCGCCGTGACACGGCCAATCAGGTTAAGCAGGTCATTCACCGACTCAAGTAAATCGGCATCACTGGCTTCTTCAAGCTGTTTGCCCGACTCGCTGATTTCAGCAAAACCAAATGTAGCACCCGAGCCTTTCAGGGAATGTGCATGTCTTTTAATTTCAGGCAAAACACTTCTGTCACCTTGCAGAAATTGCTCCCACAGGGCTTTGATAACGCCGGCTTTCTCTTCAAGAGAAGCCAGGTATTTTTGCCTTAACTGATCTTGCATGTTTCTCTTAAATAAATTTGGGACTGTATAATGTTAATTACATCTCAAAATACTCTTTTTTACTGTCACCTGCCTCACATTTACGACATTTTTTCTCAAATTTCTGAGAAATAGTGAAATGAGGGGCTTTTTTTGTGTTGCAAGTAGGGAAGTTTTGTGTTGAAAGCAGCATGGTTCGGGGTGCAGAGGCTGGTTTCATAGAAATTCCCACTATTGCATCTTAAAAACCATAACAGACATTATTGAATAACAGGTTTTTTAAATCACCTTCAACAGTCTTTGCTGGATTTCAGCAAACTTTTGACGCGGGCAATCAATTGCACATCTGAAAAGGGTTTCAGTATGTAATCTGTCGCACCAAGATCATAACCCTTGATAATGTCTTCTTCATCACCCATAGCGGTAACCATGATGACCGGTGTGTCCAGTTTGAGCTCATCCTTGATCCGCTGCATTACTTCAAAACCATCCATGATAGGCATCTGTATATCAAGGATGATTAAAGAAAAGCCCCTGGTTCGTAGAAGCTGCATGGCTTCTCTGCCATTGCTGGCAATTTCAACAGCAGCCCCCTCCCCAATCAGCTTTTGCTGTATAAGTGCTGCCTGCATTTTGTCATCCTCTGCAACCAATACATTGAATCCTTCCAGAATTTTAGGAGAATCATCGTCTTCTTCGTCATCCTCCTCTTCAATTACCTCTCCGTCGAGCGGTACGAGTGACAGTTTCTTTACCACCTTCTTGCCCAGTAATTTTTTCGCTTCATGCAGAAGATCTGCTTCGTAAAACGGTTTAAGCAAAAACTTGTCTGCCCCTATGCTGATACATTCCACACGGACACTGTCATTTCGCACACTTGATAACACCAGCAGTGGAGAGGGCAAACTAAATTCAAGTTTGATTTCTTTTATCAGTTCCCTGCCATCCCTGTCAGGCAGCATTAAATCCATAATGATGAGATCGTAAATATCCTTAACAAACAGCTCCTGTGCCCTGGCCGCTGTTTCAGCAACAGAGATTTTCTGCTTTTTGGGCAACTCTTTTAGCGTATTGGTTATCAGTGCAGTTATCTCTGGATCATCATCAACGATGAGAATCTTGAGGGGTTTATTAGTGGCACTCTTTTCTGCTTTCTTTGCGGGCTTTTCTTTTTCTGAACTGGACCTGGGTTCTGTTTGACCTGGAGAAGAATCCTTGGCCTGGACTGCAGGCTCATCAATACCGACATCAGTTTCTGCCAATACCTTTTCTATTACCGCTTTCAATTCCCGAAGTTTTTGTTCCAGTTCTTCGTCACTGGCAAGCTCAACAGTTTTTCCAGACTCGGAAATTTCAGGAAAGCCAAAAGATGCACCGGAGCCCGCGAGTGAGTGTGCCAGCAGACGAATATTCTCAATGGCCTTGGAGTTACCGCTGACCAGTTTGTCCAAAAGGCTGTTAATACGCTCAAGGCGCTTGCCAAGCGATTCGATATATTGTTTGAGGAGCTCAGGTTGCATGGATATCCCTAGACTGTCCGTTTTAATTAAAAATCGGTCAATTCCTTGTCATTACAGGAGCTTTAAGAAGAGTGATTGAACAATTGTCTTTATTCAGTCATTGAAATGCAAGCGATGTGCACAACAGGCTAAAACGTGACCAGACTAGAAACGAAAGGTGTAATTGAATTTCAGTGACAGATCAGCCACTGTGGAATCAAAGTGATTGTCCTTGTCCCTGTCCTGCAAACCCCAGTTAAGCACCAGGAAAGCTTGCTGTCCTGCCCTGGGGACCCAGTGCAAACGGCTATTCCAGCCAAGGTTTTCCGAGATATTGTCGTACTGGATGAGGTTGCTCCAGGACAGCGTGGAAGAAAAGGCATACTGCGAGTTGATACCAAAAAGGCGCACGGTGAAATTGCCGCCAGGTAACTTGATGGCATTTTCAGTGAAATTAAACGCCAGGGAAAAATTGCGGTTGGGACGCCAGGTCACGTTACCGTTTTTCTGGAAGTGCGACCCGTCATAATATTCCCCTGCAAACATCATCAGGCTTCCCGACAGGCGGCGTTGCCCGCCAAAAGACATGCCAATAAAACCTTCATCCCAGGAATACTCTCCTGCTGGTATGGTGATGGTACGCGAGCCGTCTGAGGCACGATAAATTGTGAAAGGCTGGCGTAGTATTTCCTTGTAATAGATATAACGTGTCCAGTAAGAGTCGTTGGTGTTGGTGAACGACGTCAGGCGAATACCCAGGTTTTCATTGTTAAGCGATCCATCATCCAGGTTCTCCGCCCTGTAACCTTCAGCCAACAAGGCAACGGATCGAAAAAATGCCGTGGGCGCATAAAACTCACGGTAGCCAAAATTCAGATGGTGATCCTCAATATCCGTCTGGTTAACAAAACCCACTGCCGGGAAGAAGTTTTCCTCTACCCGTTTGTACTGGTAAAGCCCCTGCCAGCCCTGGGCATTGGGCAGGAACAGGTTTAAACCGTAAGAGGCATTCTCACTGCTTGCCAGACCTTCAGTATCGGTTTCCTGGTAGAAAGCCGAGGCTTCCACGGTATTACCGTAAAAAGACGTATTGCGGTAGCGTACGTCTGTACCAACCAGGGTATTGTCGATATTGGCCTGTGGGTTGCCATCGGTAACAATCGCTCCCACCTGGGTACGTGAACCTACGTTAAGCACTGTACGGCCAACAAAGATATTCTGTGAGTCCAGACCGATACCGCTTTCCTCACCCTGGTTGATCGCCAGCGTACCAACGTTCCAGTCTCCTACCCGACCACTGAGCTTTACTCCGCCTACCAGGTCAAGGATCTGACCGTTGGGGCCAAGACCAATCTTGCGGGAGAAAAAAGGGCGCGCATTCTGACGGGCCGGATTGGATGCAGCCGCAGAGCCGGTGCCCGAGATGTTGTTGAAACCACCTGAGCCGACCTGGCCAAATTCAAAAATATCCACATCCCGCAAAAAGAAATCACGTTTTTCCGGGAAGAACAGGTTGAAACGGGTCAGGTTGACCTGACGATCGTCTACCTCGGTTGCCGAGAAGTCCGTGTTCAGGGTCAGTGAAGCATTCAGCTGTGGCGTGACCTTATAGAACACATCCAGTTGCGGCTCATAGTGGTCTTCCTTGAAACCACCCACACCAAAAGAGCGGTTGCGACGCAGGGTCATGGACGGCACCACGTCCAGGCCAACGCCCTGGCGCAGTCCTTCCATGCCTGTGGCTGTACCCGAAGTGCTGGGGTTTACTTCGCGGTTATAGGATACCCAGGCGATGCTTTCGTTATCCACGCGGCGAATACGATTAAAGTTCAGTCCCCATGTCGTGGAGTCTGGATTGAAGGAGAGCGACTGGAATGGAATGCGGATTTCAGCGACCCAGCCTTCCTCGCTGCGCTGCGCCCGCACTTCCCAGATACCTTCCCAGTTGCCTTCCACCTCGATGATGTTCTGGAACAGTCCCTCCCAACGCACACCGTTGGGATTCACTTCAAAGCGGTAACCATTGCGCCGGTCCAGGTAGGGATCGATGATTACGGCAAAGACATCATCACTGTCCAGCGACTGGCCCTGCCTGAGCACCCTGTCAGTAATCTGGCTGGTATCTGACTCGAACAGTGTCGCGCCAACATAAAGAGCATTTTCGGTATAAAACACGCGCACCTGAGTGGGCTGGGTTGGTGTGACAAATTCTTCGGGAAAAACCTGGTGCAGGTCTTCTATTAATGCCGCGTTTGACCAGGCACTTTCATCCAGGCGGCCATTGATCGTGACATCAGCGGACAGGCGCGGAATCTCCACCGTCTTCCTGTTCAGTCCTGCAGTACCCTGGGCCATCAGTAATGCCGGCAGACAAAGCAGTGAGATCAGGAGAACAGGCAGCAATGACCGCAAACGGGCACCATGGCTGGTTATATCTGGTACTGGCAAAACAATCCCCGGGTTTTCATCGTGACCGCCATTGTACCCCGTTGAATGTGCAAGAGTTTTGGAAATTTTCCAGGGTCCAGAAGACCACTGAATAGTTCTCTTGCTCCTTGCTCCTTGCTCCTTGTATCCTTCCATACCCCGCCCCTGAAATTTTGAGCCAGGTGTCAGAGTGCTTCCGACACTACCTCTGAGGCAGGAATAACAGTAAAAATAACCTATTTATGAAACGGAGAGACTGGTCAGAACTACTCTGACACGCGTCTGAACGACTATGTTCGCGTTAGTGGACTGCAACACCTTTTATGCCAGCTGCGAGGCCATTTTTAACCCGGCCGTGCGCGGCAAACCCATCGTGGTGCTCTCTAATAATGACGGCTGCATTATCTCCCGCAACAAGGAAGCCAAGGCCCTGGGGATTCCCGGCATGCTGCCCTTCTTCCAGGTCCGCAAGCAGGTTGAAGAGGCCGGCTGTCATATTTTTTCCAGCAACTACGAACTCTACGGGGACATCTCCGCCCGGGTTATGACGCTGATGGAACCCTTTGCCACCGAGATGGAAGTGTATTCCATCGACGAGGCCTTCCTGCGCCTGCCCGGTGAGCGCTTTGGCACCTACCACGAACAGGGTCATGCCATTAAGGACATGCTCTGGCAACAGGTACGCATGCCGGTGTGCTCTGGAATAGCACCCAGCAAGACTCTTTCCAAGCTGGCCAACCATGCGGCCAAGAAAATCCCACGCCTTAACGGGGTCTGCGTCCTGGATAAGCCGGAAAAATGGGAATGGCTGCTACAGCGCATTCCCCTGGATGATATCTGGGGTATTGGTGGGCGAATCAAAAAACGCCTGAATGATATGGGCATCTACAACGGCCTGCAGCTGGCGCAAAGTGATGCCAGGTGGCTGCGCCGCCGTTTCAGCGTGGTGCTGGAAAAAACCATTCGTGAGCTCAATGGCGAGCCCTGCATGGACCTGGAGCTGGAGCCCGAACCGAAAAAGGAAATCATTTGCTCCCGCAGTTTCAGCTACAAGGTCACCGAGCTGCATGAACTGCAGCAAGCGGCGAGTCTCTATGCATCACGCGCCTGCGAAAAAATGCGCAAGCAAAATGGTCTCACCGCCAACCTGTGGGTCTACCTGGAAAGCTTCCAGGCGGGACAGCGCTTCTACCGTCACCGTTTTGTAAAACTGCCGCAACTCACCAACGATACACGGCTGATTGCCCGTGCCTGCGCCGATGCCGTGGAAAGCATCTACCGGGAAGGCATCCGTTACAAGAAATGCGGCATTGGCCTGCTGGACCTGTGCACCCGCAAGTTTGAGCAGCGGGATTTCTTTGCCCCGCAGCAATCGGACAAATCCCGCACCCTGATGCACACCGTGGATCGTATCAATGAGCGTTACGGCCGCTATACCGTGCAATTGGCCAATACCGGTATTCAGCCGAAATGGCTGATGAGCCGCAACTTCAAGTCTCCCGCCTACACCACCCGCTGGGCGGATATTCCCGTCGTACGTTGTTAAAGACAGGTCGTTGTAAAAACAGTCCACTGATAGAATAGCTTTCCAACCGACTTTACTGCCACAGGAAGCCACCAATGTTTGAATGGGTCTTGTTCCCGGAAGCCTGGATAGCGCTCATCACGCTTATCGCCCTGGAAATTGTGCTGGGTATCGACAACATCATCTTTATTTCCATCCTCGTCGCCAAGCTGCCAACACACCAGCAAGACAATGCCCGTCGTATCGGCATCACCCTGGCGCTGGTTTCCCGCCTGGTGCTCCTGCTGTGTATTGTCTGGATCATGCGACTGATCGAGCCCCTGTTTACCCTCCTTGGCAACGAAATCTCCGGCCGCGACATTATTCTCATCGCCGGTGGTCTTTTCCTGCTGGGCAAATCAACCCTGGAAATCCATGAAAGCCTGGAATTTCCAGAGGATGGGGATATCGGGGTAGCAAAGAAAGTCAGCTTTAATGCCGTACTGATCCAGATAGCTTTGCTGGATGTGGTCTTCTCCATGGATTCGGTCATCACAGCGGTTGGGCTCGTGGAATATGTCTCCATTATGGTAATTGCCATTATCATTGCCGTGGGTGTCATGCTGCTGTCAGCTGGCACTATTGGAAAATTCGTTGACAACAATCCCACCATTAAAATCCTGGCACTGGCATTTCTCATCCTGATTGGTGTGACCCTGATTGGCGAGGGACTCGATGCCCATATCCCGAGAGGATATATCTACTTTGCCATGGCCTTTTCCGTTGGCGTAGAAATGCTAAACATACAAATGCGAAAAAACCGTGCGACCAGCACAATGCATTTGAACAAGAAAATACAGCTATAACTGCAAGATCAAAACATGCCAGATAATAATTTCTCCGATATGTATAAAGCCATGAGCACAGTTGCTCATGACCCGATTTTCTTCAAGGGAAAGTTTGATGAAGCGGTCAGGCTGATCATTCAACGCACAGCAGAAGTACTGAATTGCGATCGGGTCAGTGCGTGGGACTATAAGAGCATCGGGAATGAGAAATACATCAACTGTATTGAATTATGGATACGGTCTACGCATGAATTTTCCAGTGGGACTGAACTGGGCGAAGATGACTGTTACACCTATCTCAATGCCCTTGAGAGAGACGCCGTCCTTGTCATGAATGACGTGGAAACCGATCCACGCTGCGTTGAGTTGATGCAGGAATACCTGCCTGCACACAATATCAAGTCAATGCTGGACGCCCCCTTTCTTTATAACGGTCAACTTGCAGGCGTGCTGTGTGCCGAACATGTTGGGGAATTCCGTGAATGGTCGATGGAAGAACAGCATTTTATTGCCAACATGGCCAGCCTGCTTTCCATCGCCAGGGAGCGCGAACACAGCAAGCAACTGGAAAGACTGCTGGAAAAAGAAAAGGATCGCTACCAGCAGCTCGCCTATAGTTCCCTCGAGGGCATCATGGTTACGGTGGATAACAAGATTGAATTCATCAATCCCTCGTTGAAGCAGCTTGCTGCAGAAGCCAATCTCAGCATTACCGATATAGCCGGAAAAAAAGTTGCTGATGTACTCCCGGAAGAACAGGCCAGCATAGCCCTGCAGCGAACGCTGAAAATACTGGGCGAAAAAGCCACGCTTGAACCATTGGAATATGAATTCCCGCAGCCTGATGGCTCAACTCTGTATTTCGAAGTGTCTTCAAAGTATGTGCGGTGGAATGGTAAAGATGCCATACAATCGAGCATTCGCAATGTCACCAACACGGTGAATTACAGAAAAAAATTGGAGCGCTATACCACCCAGCTGCGGTCTATCGCCAATTCATTCCCGGGGGGATTTACATACATTGACCGCGAAGAAATCTTCCGAGAAGTAAACGATATTTATGCTTCATGGCACCATGCTAAAAAAGAAGATTTTATCGGGAAATCTTTCCGTATTTTTCTTGGTAAAAAGAATTATGAGGAAATTCTTCCCAACTTAGAAAAACTTCGTGAAGGAGGCAGCATATCCCTGGAGGGGACACTGACTGAGAAAGGTGACAACAGACCAGTACAATTTACAGTTGTGCCTGACATGGATGACAAAAATACTTTGCAGGGATACTTCACCCTGATTACTGACCTTAGTAACCTGAAAGAAACTGAAAAAGCATTACGCCAGGCCCAGAAAATGGAAGCGGTTGGTCAGTTAAGCGGTGGTATCGCTCACGATTTCAATAACCTGTTGTCAGTGATTATCGGCAACCTCGAGCTAATGCTGCTTGATATCCCAAGGGGCTCACCTCTTGAGTCCAATCTTGAATACGCCATGGCAGCTTCAAAGCGCGGCGCAGAACTGACCCAGAAATTACTCGACTTTTCCCGACAGAGTTCAAGCGAATCAGAAACCATTAGTATTAATGAAAACATTAATAAGATGCTATACCTGATCAACAAGTCATTAGCATCATCAATCAGCGTTGAATTGAAGCTGCAGGAAGATATCTGGCCTATTATGCTTAACTCGGGAGAGCTGTCTGATGCCATCCTGAATATGTCACTCAATGCACGCGATGCCATGGCAGAACACAACGGCACCTTGACTATCACCACACAAAATCAAACTATCGATGAAAATGACTATGTCATGTTGTCTATGGTCGATACTGGATGCGGTATTGAAAAATCACAACTGGACTTCATCTTCAATCCCTTCTACTCCACCAAGGGTGAAAGCAACGGCTCCGGACTAGGATTAAGTATGGTCTATGGTTTCGTGATTCGTTCAGGCGGCTTCATCGAGGTGGATTCAAAGGTGGGTAAAGGCACCGAATTCAGGCTGTATTTTCCCAGGCTGCAGGAATCTGAAAATGACAGGTTGACCAGCGATCCCAAGAGTTCTCATCAACCCAAATTACAGTTTGGCTCTGAAACCATTCTCATTGTGGACGATGAAGAACCTCTTCTTGCAACCATTGATTCAATGTTGAAAAAAATGGGATACAAAACCCATACAGCAAATAATCCTGATGCAGCACTGAAAACTCTCAAAGAACATCCCGAGATTGATCTTCTGTTTAGCGACATCGTCCTGGGAACAGAAATGGATGGTTATCAGCTGGCATTGAAAGCGAGAATATCCAATTCGAAACTCAAAATATTACTTACAACCGGCTTCAACAAATCAGAATGGGCTACCGAGTATTCAAAACAGCTACCCCATAGCAGCATCCTTAAAAAACCCTACAAGATGGAAGACCTTGCGCTGGCTATCCAGGATGCCCTCACGGGTAAGACCTGATCTTCAAGGATCAAGGATCAAGGATCAAGGATCAAGGATCAAAACCATGATGAACTTTGGCTTTTTTGTGCCAAATGTTAAAGTCAAAATTATCAGGCTATTTTCTTTGATATTACTTTTGTCAGACTACTTTGACCCTTGATCCTGTACCTACCGACATAGTCGGCTCATCTTAACCAGTTATTTAATTCCACAATATCCTGTGGGCTTAATGTCCCTGCTGAACGCTTCAGGTTCAATGTGTTTATCACATAGTTGTATCGTGCATTGGCATAATCCCTCAACGCCTGGTATAGCGTACGCTGTGCCAGCACAACATCCACCGTATTCCTGGTACCCACTTCTGCGCCCACTTGTACTGCTTCAAGCGCACTGGTGGCGGACACAATTGCCTGTTGGCGTGCGGCTACTGTAACTACATCTGTCTGGACACTGCGGTAAGCATTACGAATATTCTGCACAGCATCACGACGGGTAAACAGTAACAATTCTTCAGTGGCATTGCGGTTATGGTAGGCCTGTCTTTTACGGGCCGAGGTTAATCCTCCCTGGTATAGCGGTATAGTCAGACTGAGAGAAATCGCAGCGCGCTCATTGGCCTGGCCGGGGAAGAAGCTGAAAGGGTTAACTGATTCTGCGTTGTAACTGTAATTGGCACCGACAGATAACGTTGGCAGGTAACGGGCACGCGCTGATCGTGCATCCTCCTGGGATGCCGCGAAATTATATTCCGCTGCTTTCACAGAAAGGTTATTACTGCTTGCTGTGCTTTCCCATGCTTCCAGGTCTGCCGGTTGAGCCCCTTCCACCGGAAACTCTTCATCCAGGCTTTCCAGCATGGCGTGGGATTGCCCTGTCAATACTTCCAGGGCTTCTATACGCTGTGCCAGGTTGTTTTCCTCAACCAGGCGCTGTACCCGGGACAAATCGTAATTGGTCTGCCCTTCAAACACATCGGTAACAGTTGCATTGAGTCCCACTTCGAATCGCTGCTCGGTTTGTTGCAGAACCTGCTGTGCAGCTTCTTCTTCAGCACGGAATGCTTCGAGATTATCCTGGCTGCGCAGCACATCAAAATAGGCTGTGGCGATCCTGACAATGAGGTCCTGTTCAGCGATAGCCAGGTTTGTCGCATTGGCCATGTCAGATTTTTTTGCAGACTGAAAGGCATACCAGGCTTCCATGTTTACCAGGTTCTGATTCAGGTTCAGTCCCCAGCCATGAGAATTAAAACCGGCACCATAGCTGTAAAATTCGGCCGGCGCATTCGTATTACGCGCCGTCTGACCCTGGAGTTGAATACTTGGTAATAGTTGCGATCTGCCCTGGTCCAGCAAGGTGTGATTGGCTTCGAACCTTTCCCTGGCTTCCCTGACCTGCGCATCGTTTTGTGCGGCCAATTCAAATATATGAAGCAGGTCATCTGCCTGGGCCTGCATGCTAACGTTTAATGCCGTCACCACGAGTACGGTTTTCATCCATAGTACTGGCTTGCTCATATTCCCTTTCCTCTCTGCTGTGGGAGTAACTCGATTATCCAGCAGGGTATTGCAAGGGGGATGCCAGAATGATTAGTTCAAATAATTCAATGGGTTATGAATTAAGAATGTTGGGAAGTGGTGGTATAGGCCAAGAATTAGCCGCAAGCCCCAAGCTGCTAGCGGCTAGAAGCTAGTGGCTAGCAGCTTTTTCAGGCAAGCCGTACCGCTATCCCTTTCAGCTCAGATGAAGGGGCATCGAACAGGTTCATAACCTCCGGATCATGCCCCGGAATGATATTGGCAGGATCATCGACAAGTTTCTTCATCTTGTCCCAGCCATCAATCATCTGGGCAACATCAACCACGATGGGAAATGGTCGGCGCTCGTTCATGTTGGCAGCATAGTGACTGGCATCTGATGCCAGCACCAGCCACCCCTTTTGGGTCCATAACCTGACCACCTGCAGCCCCTTGGTATGACCGCCAACATGGTGCAGGGAAATATTCGGAGCCACTTCTACATCACCATCGTAAAAACTGACCCTGCCCTTGTAGACATTACGGACCATCGCAACGACTTCATCTTCTTCAAATGCATGGGAGAAAAAAGGGTTAGCCATGTAGCGACCGGTCGCATAGGCCATTTCACTGTCCTGCAAGTGAAACCGGGCTTTTGGAAAGAGATCAAAATTGCCAA
>Ga0255756_1004922_pt1 | contig 12678 bp, 12 predicted proteins | sample 011ome_20_FD_179956 | JGI IMG/M metagenome (GOLD analysis project Ga0255756, IMG submission 179956) | Coastal salt marsh microbial communities from the Groves Creek Marsh, Skidaway Island, Georgia - 011509CT metaG (version 2) | ecosystem: Environmental > Aquatic > Marine > Intertidal zone > Salt...
CGCTGTGATCCGTTTTGCCGCGCCACAGTGGGCCGTGACGCCGGGGCAATCGTTGGTGATGTACGAGAGCCGTGTTTGTCTAGGTGGCGGCATTATCGAATCCGCGCGTATGGGCGGCCGCCCGGCGGGGACGGCTGATTTACAGTCCCTCGCCGAGTAATTGATCGGGCTTATTGTTCGGCCAGCGAGATTTTTGCGCTCGGCCGTTCGGCGACACGGCGGTACCAAGCCAGCAGTAGCGGATGCGCCGCGCGCCAATCACGTTCCGGTTGGCGTAGATCCAGATAAACCAAGGTGCTAAACAGCGCCAAGTCACCTAACGAAATCTTTTCGCCGTTGACCCATGTGTTATTGACTAGGTTGATGCTGGCGAAGTCGAGTGCACGATCAATTGCCTTGTTATGCAGGGTGATATTGCCCGGCTCCTGTTTTTCTTCGGGGCGTAAGCGCTCGTTACGAACGGCAATAGCCGAATCCATAATGCCATCAGCCAAGGCTTCCCAGCGCTTGACCCGCATCCGGGCCAGAGCGTCATCGCGCGGAATGAGCATCGGATTGTCGTTGAGTGTATCGACGTATTCGGCAATCACCGGGGAATCAAAGACGCAGGTTTCATCATCCAGAATCAACGCAGGAATGCGCCCCAGCGGATTAACGCGCACGACCAGACTACCTGGCTCACGCGGTGGGTCGATCAGGTATTCGTGGGGGATATTCTTTTCCAGCAGCATCAGGCGCACTTTGCGCACATAAGGGCTGGTTGGGGTGCCAAGCAATTTCATGGTTGTTCTCAAGTCGTACAGAAGAATACCGTACCCTACACCTAACCGCAGATGTCGCCCAGCCTCGGTCTTGTCTCAGGCTACGGGTGGTAAAATTATATTTTTCGAATTTTCCGTATTCAGGAGTTTCAGATGTCTAATGGTCTCGGTGCTTTGACCGCTCTTTCGCCGCTCGATGGTCGTTATGCCGCTAAGGTTGACCTGCTGCGCCCCCATTTCTCTGAATTCGGCCTGATTCACGCCCGTTTGCGCGTTGAGATCGAATGGCTCAAGGCATTGGCTGCGGATCCCCATTTCACCGAAATTCCTGCGTTCTCGGCAGCTACGATTGCCGAGCTGGATGGTCTGGTCAAAAACTTCACCGCCAGCGATGCCGCAGAAGTGAAGGGCATTGAAGCCACCACGAACCACGACGTGAAGGCGCTGGAATACTGGATCAAAGATAAGACCAAGGCCAATGCCGAAGTTACCAAAGTGAGTGAATTTATTCACTTCGCCTGTACCTCGGAAGACATCAACAACCTCTCGCATGCCCTGATGTGTAAGGGTGCGCGCGAAGAGGTCATGCTGCCGGTGCTGGATAAAGTCATCGCCAAGCTTACCGAAATGGCGCATGCCTACGCCGATGTACCGATGATGTGTCGTACGCATGGTCAACCTGCCACGCCGTCCACCATGGGTAAGGAAATGGCCAACGTGGCCTATCGCATGCAACGTGCACGTGTCCGTATTGCCCAGGCGGAGCTGCTGGGCAAAATCAACGGCGCGGTGGGCAACTACAACGCGCACCTGGCTGCTTACCCCGGCTACGATTGGGAAGGCTTCGCCAAGAAGTTTGTCGAATCGCTCGGCCTGGTATTTAACCCGTACACCATTCAGATCGAACCGCACGATGGCCTGGCCGAAATGTTCGATGCCTTCGCACGTGCCAACGGCATTCTGATCGATCTGGATCGTGACGTCTGGGGCTACATCTCGCTCGGCTTCTTCAAGCAGAAGGTTAAAGCTGGTGAAGTCGGTTCATCGACCATGCCACATAAAGTCAACCCGATCGACTTTGAAAACTCCGAAGGTAATCTGGGCCTAGCCAATGCCATGCTCAAACACCTGGCAGAAAAGCTACCGATCTCGCGTTGGCAGCGTGACCTCACCGACTCCACCGTGTTGCGTAATATGGGCGTAGGCCTAGGCTATGCGCTGCTGGGTTACGACTCGCTGCTCAAAGGTCTGGGCAAGCTGGAGCTCAATGCCGACCTGATGAAGGCTGATCTGGATGCCAACTGGGAACTGCTTGCCGAACCAATCCAGACCGTCATGCGCCGCTTCGGTATCGCTAATCCGTACGAGAAGCTCAAAGAGCTCACCCGCGGCACCCGTGTTTCGCGTGAAGGTATGCAAGCCTTTGTGAACACCCTGGAAATTCCGGCTGAAGCCAAGAAGGCATTGCTGGAACTGACGCCATGGGATTACACCGGCAAGGCCGCTGAACTGGCCAAGCGCATTTAAGGAATCGTAGACATGGCATTTTCGGATAATCTTAAAAAGTTGCCAGGCATCTCGCATCTGGCAGCGATTGAATTGCGTGATGGCGAAGGCAACCTCGCAGCACTCATCGAAAACAAATCTGGTAGTCAGGGTTCGCTCGCTGTTTATAACCACCTGGCGCAGGTTTGGGGCTCAATCAATATTGATGCTGCCAAGCAAGGCCTGGAAGTGTTTGCCGAGCACACAGTAGATGCGCGCACCCACCCGGGTAAACATCCCAACATTGATCGACTACTCGCGATTGCTGAAAGCGGTGCAGAGACGCTGCGGGTGAAACACGTCTTTGCTGTTGTCGAAGATCTACCGGCCTAAAGCAGCTTAAATAGCCAGCGCCATGGAACGTAACTTCCCCGAGGCGCTGGCACATACCCTCCAGTTCGAGGGTGGGTGGGCCAACAACCCGAATGATCCGGGCGGCGCCACCATGAAGGGCATCACCCAACGTACCTTTAACCAGTATCTCGGCCGACAAGCGAGTCAGGAAGAGCTGCGCCATATTTCAGATGCAGAAGTAGCCGCCATTTATCGCAAGCTATACTGGGACAAATGTCTTGGTGATGCGCTGGCCGATGGCCTCGACCTTGCCGTATTCGATGCAGCTGTTAATACGGGGCCAAGAGAAGCGGGCAAGTTGTTACAGCGTATTGTGGGCGCACCAGCGGATGGTGTGCTTGGCCCTAAAAGTTTGGCCGCCATTAATAAGTACATTGCGGCTGAAGGCCTGCCTAAAGTAATTGATGCCTACACAGAGGCAAGGCAGGCTTATTACAGGCTATTGCCCACCTATGTTAATTTTGGCGAGGGATGGCGGAAGCGGACGGAGAATGTGGGCAGACTTGCTAAAAGTTTGGGGCAACTATCCGCTGTTTGAAATTGAGCTATAGTCTTACAGAAAGTTGTTTATACGAATAATTTTTTGAAGTCGTGTGCTTAGCCGTTACGCATAATGAATCAAATGTTCCAAAAGGAATTTTTTATGAATCAGAAACAAGTTGCAATCCTTGTTTTTAAAGATATTGAAGTTCTTGATTTTTGTGGACCGTTTGAAGTTTTTTCTGTTGTACGAGTTAATGAGGAAAAAAGACGGGAGGAGTTATCACCATTCAATGTATTTCTCGTTGCGGAGGATACGTTGCCTGTTGTAACAACAGGTGGGATGAAGATTGTTCCTGATCATTCGCTTGAAGATTGTCCAAAGATAGACATCTTGGTTATCCCAGGAGGCTGGGGAACAAGAAGAGAGCTTAATAATGAGCGTTTGATTGAATGGATTAAGGCAAGATCACAAGAGGTTGAAACGTTAACCTCTGTGTGCACTGGTGCACTATTACTTGGTCAGGCGGGTCTGCTTGATGGGAAGCGAGCAACAACACATTGGCGCTCTTTAAATTGGATGCAAGAGCTATTCCCGAAAGTTGAAGTGCAGCATGAGTTTCATGTTGTTCGGCAGGAAAATTTATTTACTTCGGCAGGGATATCCGCAGGGATCGATATGGCTCTTCATGTTGTGAGCGATTACTGTGGCGAGTCTATTGCTAGAGCTACAGCAAAACACATGGAGTATCCATTTCCTGACAGCAACTTACGTCGTGTTATGGCTGCCTAATTAATGAAGCGGTTAGCGTATTGCTTTATTGCGTCCGCTACATAAGAAACGCCACCCGAAGGTGGCGCTTTGCATGGGAGTCTGGCATTAATTAAACGCAGGCACCATCTTCATTGGCTGTTTCAACCCGTTTGACCGGTTTGATGAACTGATCTTTCGATACGCCCAACCACATGACCAGCGGGCTGGCGACCAGCACCGAGGAGTAGATGCCGAACAGAATGCCGATAGTCAGCGCCAGGGCAAAGTAGTGCAGGGCATCGCCACCAAAGACCAGCATCGAAAGCACCATCATTTCTGTGGCACCGTGAGTGATGATGGTGCGGGAGATCGTGCTGGTGATGGCGTGGTCCAGAATTTGTGGTGTGGTCATGCCGCGCTTTTTGCGAAAGGTTTCGCGCACGCGGTCAAAGACCACCACCGATTCGTTCACCGAGTAACCCAGCACGGCCAGTACGGCAGCCAGCACGGGCAGGGAGAACTCCCACTGGAAGAAGGCAAAGAACCCCAGAATGATGATCACATCATGCAGGTTGGCGATGATGGCCGAGAGTGCAAAGCGCCACTCAAAGCGCAGCGCCAGATACAGCATGATGCCGATAATGACCAGCAGCAACGCTAAGGCGCCATCATGCGCCAGTTCTTCACCGACCTGTGGGCCAACGAACTCGACGCGTTGTAGTTGAGCGCCGGGGGCGCTGACATCGAGCGCTTCCATAACGCCCGTGCCAATGCTGGCGGTGCTTTGTGAAGGCTTTAGTGGCAGGCGGATCAGCACGTCTCGGCTAGAGCCAAAGTTTTGCACAGCGTAGTCTTGGAAGTTGGCCTTGGCCAGCCCGCCACGAATGGCTTCCAGATTAGCAGCCTGCTTGTACTGCACTTCAACCAGCGTGCCGCCGGTGAACTCGACTGAGAAGTGCAGACCACGGGTGGCAAGAAAGAACACGGCCAGGAGGAAGGTGACCAACGAAATAATGTTGAACACCAGCGCATAGCGCATGAAGGGAATATCTTTGCGGATACGAAAAAGTTCCATGAGGGCGCTCCCGGTCAGGCTTTTGTTGAGTCGGTTTCAGGCTTCCAGACCTGACCGATGGAGATTTTGCTGAGGCGTTTCTGACGACCGTAGATGATGTTCACCAGCGCGCGTGAAACCACCACGGCGCTGAAGATAGAGGTCAGAATGCCCAGGCAGTGCACGACCGCAAAGCCGCGGACCGGGCCGGAGCCGAAGATCAGCAGCGCCAGACCTGCAATCAGCGTGGTGATGTTGGAGTCGAGAATCGTATCGAAGGCACGTTCGTAGCCCGCCGAAATAGCTGCTTGTGGCGTGGAGCCATTACGCAGTTCTTCGCGGATGCGTTCATTGATCAGTACGTTGGCGTCAATGGCCATGCCCAGCGCCAATGCAATCGCGGCAATGCCGGGCAGCGTGAGTGTGGCTTGCAACAGTGACAAAATCGCCACCAGGAAGAGCAGGTTGGCCGATAGCGCCAACACTGAGATCACACCAAACATGCCGTAGTAAATGATCATAAACACGGCGATCGCGGCAAAGCCCCATAGCGTGGCATGGAAGCCGCGCGCGATGTTTTCAGCGCCGAGTGATGGGCCAACGGTACGTTCTTCAATGATGTCCATTGGTGCGGCCAGCGAGCCTGCGCGCAGCAGCAGGGAAGTTTCATTGGCTTCCATGGTGGTCATGCGACCGGAGATTTGTACTTTGCCACCACCGATTTCGCTCCGGATCACAGGCGCAGTGATGACTTCGCCTTTGCCCTTTTCAATGAGCAGAATGGCCATGCGCTTGCCGACGCTTTCACGCGTGACATCGCGGAAGATGCGGGCACCAGCTGAATCCAGCGTTAGGTGAACGGCGGGTTCCTGCGTCTGGCTATCAAAGCCAGGTTGGGCATCGTTCAGACGTTCGCCCGTCAGCACCACGATCTTCTTAACGAGGATGGGGCTACCGCCGCGCTCGGTGTAAAGCTCGGCGGTCACCGGCACATTGCCATTGAGCGCAGATTCCAGGGCGCCTGGGGTGTCGTCCACCATGCGGATTTCCAAAGTGGCGGTACGACCCAGAATATCTTTGGCCTTGGCCGTATCCTGTACGCCTGGTAGCTGCACCACAATACGATCCGGGCCGGATTGCTGAATAATCGGCTCGGCCACGCCCAGCTCGTTAATCCGGTTGTGTAGGGTCGTGATGTTTTGTTTGACCGCAAATTCTTGAATACGCTTGATGGCTTCGGGCTTGAAAGTGCCCACCAGCGCGGCGTCGCCACCAACGGTTTGTTCAGCAAAGCTCAGGTCAGGCTGACCGTCGAGCAATGCTGCGCGCGCCTGGTTGCGGTAGTCAGCTTCACGGAAGCGAATAACGACACGCTGATCTTCGCGGCTGATGCCGGCATGGCGGATATTTTTGTCGCGCAGCAGGGTACGGATATCGGCAGCGGTGGCATCAATGCGTTTGGTCAATGCACCTTGCAGATCAACCTGCAGCAGGAAGTGCACGCCACCGCGCAGGTCCAGGCCAAGATACATAGGCAGCGCATGAATGGCGGTGAGCCATTTGGGTGATGCCGACAGTAGGTTCAGGGCAACAACGTATTGCGCGTTATCTGCTTTGGGGTTAAAGGCGTGTTCCAGAACGTCCCGCGCTTTGAGCTGCGTGTCAGTATCCGGTAGGCGGACTTTAACGCCGTTGGTGTCCAGAAAAGCCCCTGCGCTGGAGATGCCGTTTTTGTCGAGCGCGGCAGAAACCTGTTGCAACAACTTGTCGTCAGATTTGAGCGTGGCGCGAATTGGCGATACCTGAACAGCGGGTGTTTCACCAAAGAAGTTGGGCAATGTGTAGAGCACGCCGATAACAAGGGCGATGGCTACAACAATGTATTTCCAGAGCGGGTAGCGATTCATGACGGGTCACAGAAAAGTCAAACGGGGGCCGAAGCCCCCGGGTCGAACATGCACGATAGGGTGCAAATCCGGTTGGTTACAGCACGCATTTACAGCGAATTGAGCGAACCCTTCGGCAGAACGATGCCGATGGCCGGGCGCTGTACGGTGATTTCTACTGCGCCAGCGCTATTGCTGCCGACTTCGATCTTGACGTAGTTGTCGCCAATGGCGCTAACCTTACCCGTGAGGCCACCCTGGGTAACCACTTCGTCACCCTTTTGCAGGCCGGCGATGAGTGCCTTGTGTTCTTTGGCCTTCTTCATCTGCGGACGAATCATCAGGAAGTACAGAATCGCAAACATGGCGATCAGCGGCAGAAACTGGCTCAGGCTATCTTGAAGCGATGCGTTCACGGGTACGTCTCCAGCAAAGTTGAGTTAACTAAAGAACCGATTCTAGCATTTTTAGGACGGCACGCTTGTTACACGCCGCGTTGGCGATCGGTGCGCAGGGCTCTTAGGCGATCAGCGAACTGGCCATGCTCAATGGCGTTGCGCATTTCGGCCATCAGTGTCTGGTAATAGTGCAGGTTGTGGATGGTATTCAGGATGCTGGAGAGAATTTCGCCAGCCCGGAACAGGTGGTGTAGATAGGCACGGCTGAAGTTTTGGCAGGTGTAGCAACTGCACGTAGGATCAAGCGGCGCTTCTTCGGTTTTATACCGGGCGTTTTTGATCTTCAGGTCGCCAAAACGCGTGAACAGGTGGCCATTGCGCGCATTACGTGTCGGCATCACGCAGTCAAACATATCAATCCCTTGTTCCACTGAGTCCATCAGGTCTTCGGGGGTGCCAACACCCATCAGGTAACGGGGCTTGTCGGTGGGCAGCTGCGGGGCGGTGTGCGCCAGAATGCGCATCATGTCTTCTTTAGGTTCGCCGACCGAAAGGCCGCCAATGGCGAAGCCGTTGAAGTTAATATCCTTTAGTCCGGCCAGGGACTCGTCGCGTAGCGCTTCATGCATGCCGCCCTGAACAATGCCAAACAGCGCGTTGGTGTTTTGTAGGCGGTCGTGTTCGTCACGCGAACGGCGTGCCCAGCGCAACGACAGGCGCATGGATTCAGCGGCAGTTTTGTAATCGGCGGGGTATGGCGTGCATTCGTCAAAGATCATGACGATGTCGCTGTTCAGATCTTTCTGGATCTGCATGGAGATTTCCGGGGTCAGAAAGAGCTTGGCGCCATCAATGGGCGAGGCAAACTTGACGCCTTCTTCGCTTATCTTGCGCAGATCGCCAAGGGAAAACACCTGAAAACCGCCAGAGTCTGTCAGAATCGGCTTGTCCCAGTTCATGAACTTGTGCAGACCACCGAATTGCTTGATGACTTCCATGCCCGGGCGCAGCCAGAGGTGGAAAGTATTGCCCAGGCAGATCTGGGCACCGGTATTAGTTAGCGCTTCAGGGGTCATGGCCTTCACTGTGCCGTAGGTGCCTACGGGCATAAAGGCGGGCGTATCTACCTGGCCATGGGCCAAAGTCAGTCGGCCGCGGCGGGCTGCGCCATCGGTGGTGATCAGATCAAATTTCATAGGGCATGTTCAATTCGGGTTAACAGCATGGCATCGCCATAACTGAAAAAACGGTACTGCTGGTTGATGGCGTGTTGGTAGGCGGCGCGCATGGTGTCGTAACCGGCAAAAGCCGATACCAGCATCAGCAGCGTGGATTTGGGCAGGTGAAAATTGGTAATCAGCCGATCCACCACTTTAAATGTGTAGCCGGGGCGGATAAATAAATCGGTTTCGCGGCTGTCGGCATGTAAGGAGCCGCCTGGCTCGATGTTCTGATGGCGGGCGGCCGACTCCAGTGCGCGTAAAGAGGTGGTGCCTACGGCAACGACCTTGCCGCCACGAACACGGCAGGCATCAATCGCTTTGACGGTGGCTTCCGGTAGGTGATACCACTCGTGGTGCATGATGTGCTCATCGAGGTTTTCTGCACGCACGGGTTGGAAGGTGCCGGCACCTACATGCAAAGTGACTGTGGCCGTTTCGATGCCATTGGCTTTAAGTTGCGCCAGAATTTTTTCGTCAAAATGCAGGCCAGCTGTAGGCGCAGCAACGGCCCCGGGATTTTTGGCGTAGACGGTTTGGTAGCGTGTTTCATCGTCGCTACCCGGTGTGTGCGTAATGTAAGGCGGCAGCGGGAGCAGGCCGTGCGCCTCAGTAAGTTGCCAGAAGTCTTGTGGTTCATCAGCGGGCAAAGCGAGAAGAAAGAACTCGCCTTCACGACCCGTTACCTCTACGGTGAACGCATCGGCCAGGCGCAAACGGGTTCTGGGTTTAGGCGATTTGCTGGCGCGAATCTGGGCGCGGGCGACTCGACCCAACCCCGTGCCATCGCCATTAATGCGCTCAATCAGCACTTCCACTTGCCCGCCCGTATCTTTCTGACCGAAAAAGCGGGCGCGTAGCACGCGCGTATCGTTCATCACCAGTAGGTCGCCTGGGTTGAGCAGGCTGGGTAGGTCGGTAAATAGCCGATCGGTAAAGCTGTTGCCGTTTACCAGTAGCAATCGACTGGCCGTGCGTTCGGCAGCCGGATGCTGGGCAATCAGTGCTTCGGGAAGTTCGAAGTCGTAATCACTCAGCTTGGAAAGCGGATTGGATACATTGGCGCTCATGGGGCGCAAGTATAAAGGCTGCCGGCCGGTGTCGTGTATTAACGCAGCGCTTAGATGAAAAGACGCTGCTCGTTGACGATTATGCTGACAACCTTTCTTGCACCCGCTCTAGGCGAATCCGTAGGAGCTCCATGGCATTGCAGAAAAGAAAATATCTTTCTTTGGCACCGGATGGCACCCAGGTTTCAGAGATGCGCTGCTCAAGCTCGTGAAACTTTTGCCAAAGAGCTTCAACTTCACCGATGGTCTTGGCGTCGTACATGGCGGTTTCAATCCGCATGAGGTCAATGTAGCGATCATCAAGATCGTATTTAAAGTGGAACTTTCTGTATTGCGGCACCATCCGGATCAATGGATAAGCGACTGCGATAAGTGCGGCAAGCATGAGCCACATGCGGTCAATAAAACTCGCGATCCAGAAGGGCAGGGTGCGTTCAAATCCGCTCGGGCCGACATTCATGTATTTTTCTGCAATTGGACTTTGTGCAATACCGACCTCTGTGAACGCTGGAAAACCGCCCGGCCGTGGAAAGTAAATATGGGTATGCCGGTAGAAATCAGTGGCTGCCATCATAAAGAGATACTGAATGGCTGGATGCAGGTTTTTGTTGGCCAGAATCGTTGTCGTGGTTGCGACAAGCTCTTTGTCTTGTGCTGGGCGAACGGGTGTCAGGCTAAAAGCCCCCATAGGCAGTGTGACAGCATTGATGTATGGGATTTTGCTCGCAATAGCGCGAGCGGTCGTGAAGTTCCATAAGTGAATGTCTGGCCGTTTAATCAATGCACTCAAATCCTTTGACTCTGTATTGGCCAGCAGAAACATGCCGTCAATGCGACCATCGAGGAGTGCCTTGACGCTATCTTCGGCGTTCATGATGACCAGGTTTTTCTCATTCTCTTCTTTAAGCTGATGCTGGTTAATGAGATCCATGACAAACGCTCGTGTGCCACTTTTTTCTGCGCCGACGGAGAGTTTTTTGTTTTGCAGGAATTCAAGTGGATCGGTGCCTTTAAACTCAGGGCCTCGATAAAGCAGCCATAGGGGTTCGTATTGAATACTGCCCAGAGAAACAGCATTGGCTCCCTTCGGTAACGCGATCCCGCCCTGAGAAAAAGCAACATCCACCTCTCCGGCACTCAGCTTCTGAATGTTCTCGACGGCACCATCTGTTTTTGTGCGGATCAGCGTGACACCATGTTGCGCGAAGTAATGCTCGTACCAATCTCCGAGGTCTTCATAGGTGGAATTGGGCTGCCCTGTGGCAATAGTGACGGTACGCGGTGGAAACGGCCGGATTTCATGAAGAAACACACTCAGCCCGATGCCAACAATCAGTACCCACTGCCAATGGAAACGCAGAAAAGCGCCTAGTGCACGAAACTCATCGCGCACACTCATCTTCCACTGGTACTCGTAATTGGGTTTTTTGATCGGCGTTTTGGGCATGACGCGCAACTTGTGAGTGAGATCTAATACGAAATCATACCCAAAGTCATGAAGACCCACGGGTGACTGTGTATAATTATGTTTGCGTGCCTCGGTGGTGAAATTGGTAGACGCGCCGGACTCAAAATCCGGTTCCGCAAGGAGTGTCGGTTCGATTCCGACCCGAGGCACCAATTAGCGTGAGCGCGAAGCTGCTGCCTATCCAGCGTCTGATTAGATGTGAGTTTTCTCGGTTCTCTATGGCTATTCAGAACCTGTCGATACGTGATGCGCTCAAAGAAGATTCGTTATTCAACGAGCTATCGGCAGAGGATTTGGCAAAGCTTTCGGGCACTGTCGAAATAACAGAATACCAAGCCGGGCAGCTAATCTTCCAAAAGGGCGACCCAGCAACGTGCTGTTTCGTTCTGGTGTCGGGTGACTCTGGCCAAAAATGAGGGAGACTGGAGCTGGCAAAATGCCACGATGACTGACCTCACGGTGAAAAATAAACGAGTATTCGTGCTTTTAGAGAATTTTTTGTACGCTAAAATCAACAAGCCAGACTTTAAGCCGGGTTGTGGGGTCGGAAAAATTGATTCCGGAAATTTTTCTAATCGAACGACCGAGATGGTCAGTGCTTACGATGAAGATTACGCTAAGACGTATCACCAGATGAAGTATTTGATTTCCTCAGAATTAGATCAGGCATATATGAGCTCTAATTTATGGAACATTCAGGAAAAGAACTATCAGGAACGATACAACATCTATGTTATGGAAGTTGTAAAAGCAGGCATGGCAAAGGAATTGTACGATCTTACATATCCGGATTCTGCTTTGTTGGCCTCCACGCCAGATGATCCCTACGACTTTCGGAGCAAAATGTTAAAGCGTGTAAAAAATTATAAAGAGTTGCAGGCATCAAATAAACTGAGAGTTATGCAGCTTGTGAGCAGGCCATCCAATAGCTGGTACGCTGCGGCCACTGCTGCACCTTTTGCAGGGGATGTCTTGCTCACTTATGCAACGCGTGAAATTAATATCCCCCTTAATTTTATGGCGTCTGGCTGTGAAGAGGGCTGGATGGGTAAGCGTCTGCGTATGGGGGTCGAAGGTGATTCAACCAAGTGGAATACGCCGAACATTATCATCTCGGATAACTACAAAGCATCACAATGGGTTCTTCCCGATTATCAAAATGGCAAATGGGTAAAGAGTCAGAAAGGGGGCTATGTGGATCTGGCGATAACACTGAATAAAATTAAGCGTGATCCATCGCGTCTAGGGGGTATGACTGATTTTGCCGATGGCCAGTGTTTGCAATAGTTCGATAGAGATCCGGGAAGCCCGCGGGGTTCGCACGCTGCACTTCGGCTCGGACTGGGTGCAGGGCGCGATGAGAATGAGTCGCCCGCACGATCTGGAGCTGGCGTATACCCGTGAGATGATGGCTGCGTTGTGGCTGTCATCGGGCTGGCCCGCTTTGCCCCGACGCATTCTGCAGATTGCCTTCGGAGCCGGGTCACTGACCCGATTTATTCACTGGTATTGACCAGATACCGATCAGGTAGTGATTGAGCAATCAGCCGCCGTTGTTGCTGCGGCTCGTCATAGTTTTAACCTTCCGGCGGTAAGTGAGCAAGCAATTACGAATCATGGTGGCGGAGGGCGGCGCAATTGTTGACGAACGCCACAGAGGTATGCGGTCTGATTCTTGTGGATGGTTA
>Ga0255756_1004935_pt1 | contig 12648 bp, 10 predicted proteins | sample 011ome_20_FD_179956 | JGI IMG/M metagenome (GOLD analysis project Ga0255756, IMG submission 179956) | Coastal salt marsh microbial communities from the Groves Creek Marsh, Skidaway Island, Georgia - 011509CT metaG (version 2) | ecosystem: Environmental > Aquatic > Marine > Intertidal zone > Salt...
TTCCCGCAGATGGTTGATTATCTGTTCAACTGTAAAACGTTTCCTCGGCATCTCTGCTCCCTTCTTTGTGGATCCAGATGCCAAATTCCTAACTCAGCAGATGGACCCGGTTAAGGGGGGCAGGTCACCGCCGAAAGCGTAGCCCAGGTGGCTTAACTCACTGCGCGGATTAAGCCCCGATTAAGCCAACCGTTGGCGCACGGTCGCTAAGTCATTGAAAAATGGGGAGCGGGACAGGGATTGAACCTGCAAACCCCGCCGTACGAAGGCATGCTTACCCCATCGCCGTTTCATCGCGGAATCGATGGCATGGACCACCTGCCCGTCAAAGCCGGCCCCGACCATCAGGAGAAAGCGGCGGCCATTTATGCGGCCGATATGGAGACGACGGGTTACGCCTCCCGCGATGACACCCGCGATCGCCTCGGCGCGACGTGGCAGACGGAATTCGAGGGCGAGCACGTTTGCGGTTCCCATGGGGATGATCCCGACCGGGATATCCGAGCCGACGACGCCCGTGACGACCTCGTTGATGGTGCCGTCGCCCCCGGCCGCGACGATGGCATCCACACCCTCGGCGACGGCTTCCGCGGCGACATGCGTGGCATTGCCCGGGCCGGTCGTGCCGATCACGGAGACCTGAAAGCCCCGTCGGACGAGGGCGGCTACCGTGTCATGTAGCAGGGCATCCCGCCTGTTTCCGGCTACGGGGTTGAAAATGATCGTGATTTTGCCGGTGAGGCGCGCGCTGTCCCCAGGGTTATCCACAGATTTATCCACAAAACTGTCCACAAACTGACATATTTTCGCAATCGCTCCCGAACAGATTGTCCCGGCGGTGTCTAGACGCGCGATGTGACGGTTCCGTTACAGCCGTGATCCGGAGAACGCGCATTTTGGAATTGCGAACGGCGATCAGGATGACGGGTTTCGAAGCGGTATACAGCAAACTCTCACGCCCACTCTCGTTTCGCGTCAGCGATAAAGTGGAAGGTACAGATGCAAAGACATTCCCGGACCATAGTGCCGGCAGCGATCCGGATGCACCGTCGGCGGGGCGTGGCGGCCCTGAAGGACAATTCCGTTACCGGGCGATCTGGGTATCGGACATCCACCTTGGCACCCGCGGATGCAAGGCCGAGTACCTCATCGATTTCATGCGCCAGACCGAGTCCGACTATCTTTACCTCGTCGGCGATATCATCGACGGGTGGCGACTGAAGAAATCCTGGTACTGGAACCAGGCGCAGAACGACGTCATCCAGAAAATACTCCGCAAGGCGCGAAAGGGGACAAAGGTCGTTTATGTCCCCGGCAATCATGACGAAGCGTTGCGGGATTATACATCCATGCATTTCGGCGGCGTCGCGGTCGAACGCGAAGCCATTCACCGCACCGCGGACGGGCGCCAGCTCCTGGTGCTTCACGGTGACGATTTCGACGGGGTCGTCACCTACGCCCGCTGGCTCGCCTTCCTTGGAGACTGGGCCTACAACGCCGCGCTGACTGCGAACCACTGGTTTAACCTGGCGCGCCGCGCACTGGGCCTGCCGTACTGGTCGCTCTCGGCATATCTGAAACACAAAGTAAAGAATGCGGTCGAGTTCGTGAGCCGGTTCGAGGAAGCGGTCGCGGCCGAGGCGCGCAGACGCGGCGTCGATGGCGTCGTGTGCGGTCATATCCATCACGCGGAAATGCGGAATATCGATGGCGTGCTGTACTGCAACGACGGCGACTGGGTCGAGAGCTGCACGGCGCTGGTCGAGCACATGGATGGTCGGCTCGAGATCGTCCGATTTGCGACGATAGGCCATCTCGGCGCCGTGTCGGCCTCCGTGACGGCCGCTTCCTGATGGCGGATTCGATCGCGCCCCTTCGCATCGTTGTCGTTACCGACGCCTGGTTTCCGCAGGTAAACGGCGTCGTGCGCACCCTGCGGACGGTCGGCGATCAGGTTGAGCGGATGGGGCATTCGATCAAATTCATCACGCCCGATATGTTCCGTACCATTCCCTGTCCGACCTACCCGGAAATCAGGCTGTGTATCGATGCGGGCCGACGCCTCGCCCGTATGCTGGAGGCGGAAGCTCCGGACGCGGTTCACATCGCCACCGAGGGACCTCTGGGCATTGCAGCGCGCCGCTGGTGCATGCGTCATGATTTTCCCTTCACGACAGCCTTTCACACGCGGTTTCCCGACTACGTGCATGCCCGCTTTCGGATTCCGGTAAGCTGGTCCTGGGCGGTGCTGAAGTGGTTTCACGGGCCATCCAAGGGCATCATGGTTGCGACCCGCACCCTCGAGTCGGAACTGAACGAACGGGGACTCGCCAACACGAAGATGTGGACGCGCGGGGTCGATCTCGAACTGTTCCGGCCGGTCGAGAGCGATCTGTTCGCCGATATGGCCGAGCCGGTTTTTCTGTTTGTCGGACGCGTGGCGATCGAGAAGAATATCGAAGCGTTTCTGAAACTGGATCTGCCCGGCACCAAGGTCGTGGTCGGCGACGGCCCGCAGCGCCGCCAGTTGCAGGCCGCGTTCCCGGAAACAGTATTTGCGGGCGAGCAGCATGGCGAAGCGCTGGCGGCGCATTTTTCCGCTGCGGATGTATTCGTCTTCCCGAGCCTGACCGACACGTTCGGGCTTGTCATGCTGGAGGCGATGGCCTGCGGGCTTCCCGTTGCCGCCTTTCCGGTGGCAGGGCCGGTGGACGTGGTCACCGATCATCGCGCCGGCGTGCTGGATGCGGATCTCGGAAAAGCGGCGCGGGACGCATTGAAACTGTCGGGCGACGATGCACGCCGGCATGCCATCGGCTACTCCTGGGAAAACTGCGCCAACATTTTCCTGTCCAACCTTCATCCTTTAGAGCCGGCTCCTGCCGGGCAGGATCCGGTGCGGCAAGCACTGCAAAGAGCCGGGTAAGCCCGCACACAGACATCGCCCCCCGATTCACGGTATGCTCCTCCCCATCGGTGAAGGGTGCAGGTGACGATGAATCTATCCATGGAGACGGTGCAGTCCTGGATTACCGGAGCGCAGCAATGGGCGCAGACTGAACTTCTGACGGTCAGTACCGGCATTCAGGCTGCGGGTATTGTCGTTGCCTTCATTATTGCGATGGTTCTGGCAAAGCCTGCGCGGCGCTTTTACCGCCGGATCTTCGACTGGCTGCCCGATCGCTGGCGCGATGCGGTCGCCCGCCAGGCGAGCGAGTTGTCGCTGCCCATCATCTGGCTGATCCTTCAGGTACTCGTTCTTGTCGTTGCCGATGCGATGAACTGGTCGGGCGGGCTGCTTGACGTCACGGTAAGCCTGTTGACCGCCTGGGTGGTCATCCGCGTCGCCTCCCAGCTTATCCGCGATCGTATCTGGGCCAACATGTTCGCCTGCGGCGCCTGGATCGTCGCGGCGCTCAGCATCGTCGACCTTCTGGCCCCCACGGTCGATTTGCTGGATGCGGCGGCGGTGACGATCGGCGGCATCCGTGTTTCGGCCCTCCTTGTCATGAAAGGTGTCGCGACACTGATCCTGCTGCTTTGGCTCGCGACCATCTCGTCGCGATTGCTCGAACAACGGGTGCAGAACCTGCCGAACCTGACGCCGTCGGTGCAGGTGCTGATCGGCAAGATGATCAAGATCGTCTTTATAACGATCGCAATCCTGGTGGCGATCAACTCGGTCGGGATCGATCTGACGGCCCTTGCAGTGTTTTCCGGCGCCGTCGGCGTCGGCCTCGGTTTCGGACTGCAGAAGGTGGTATCGAACTTCGTCAGCGGGATCATCCTGCTGCTTGACCGGTCGGTCAAACCTGGCGACACGATCGCGGTCGCCGGCTATTACGGGCGGATAGATTCCCTCGGCGCGCGCTATGCCTCGGTGATTACGCGCGACGGCGTGGAGCATCTGATCCCGAACGAGGAATTCATCACGACGCGGGTGGAGAACTGGTCGTTCAGCAATGAATTTCTGCGCCTCCGGAAGACGGTCGGCGTTCATTACAAATCGGACATTCACAAGGCGATAGAACTTTGCCTGGATGCCGCGGCGAATACCGACAGGATACTCAAAGACCCGAAGCCCGCCTGCCTGCTGAAGGATTTCGGCGACAGTTCGGTCGATCTTGAAATACGCTTCTGGATCCAGGACCCGATGAACGGCCGGGCAAATGTGACCAGTGAGTTGCTGCTAGGCATCTGGGACCGGTTCGCCGAACACGGCATTGAAATACCCTATCCGCAGCGCGATCTGCACTTGCGCTCGTCGGCGGCGTTCAAGCTGTCGGATGAGGGCAGGCTAGAACAGGCGAAAAGCGAAACGGACGACTGAGGCGGCGCGGTCAGCCACGGCGCCACTTGGTGCCGCCGGCGCCGTCTTCGAGTGTAATGCCCTGCGCGGCCAGTTCATCGCGGATTCTGTCGGCCTCGGCGAAATCCTTTGACGCGCGGGCGTCGTTTCGCGCCTCGATAAGGCGCTCTATTTCCGCGGCATTGGGGCCATCGCTGTCATCGCCACCGCCCGAGAACCATGCTTCGGGATCCTGGTACAGCAGGCCCATCAGGTTCGCGGATTTCAACAGTAGTCCCTTGATCCGCACTTTGGCATCAATGCTCTCAGCGCTGTAGGCTTCACTAGTAAGATCAAATAATACGGCTAGTGCTTTCGGCGTGTTCAGGTCATCACAGAGCGCTTGTAAAAACTTCTCGTCTGGTTGCGCCAAGGGATCAATATCTACGTCCGATAAATTCCGGAGCGCCCCATAGAACTTATCTAACTTCATTTTGGCCTGAAATAGCCCCTCATCGGTCCAGTCCAGCGGTTGGCGGTAATGGGCGCTGAGCAGGGCAAGGCGGATGGCCTCTCCGGGCGCCTGTTTCAGCAGTTCGTGGACCAGCAGCACATTGCCGATCGACTTCGACATCTTTTCCCGGTCGACATTCACGAAGCCGTTATGGAGCCAGTAGCGCACGAACGTGTCGCCGCCATGGGCGCAGGTCGACTGGGCGATTTCATTCTCATGATGCGGAAACACCAGATCGATGCCGCCGCCATGAATATCGATGGTGCGACCGAGGTGTTTCTCGATCATGCAGGAGCATTCAAGATGCCAGCCCGGGCGGCCGCGGCCCCACGGGCTGTCCCAGCCCGGAAGGTCCGGTGTCGATGGCTTCCACAATACGAAGTCGCTGGCGTCTTTCTTGTAGGGAGCGACATCGACCCGCGCCCCGGCAAGCAGTTCGTCCTGATCGCGCCGCGACAGTCCGCCATATTCCGGAAAGCTCGGCACATCGAAAAGAACATGGCCTTCGGCGGCATAGGCATGACCGCTGGCGATAAGCCGCTCCATCATCGCGATCATTTCGGGAATGTGATCCGTCGCGTGCGGGTCGATGTCGGGTGCTCTCACGCCGATGGCGGCCATATCGTCGAGATAGATTTTCTCGAATTTGTCGGTGATGACGCTGATGTCAACGCCCTGTTCCTTCGCCGCCGCATTTATCTTGTCGTCGATATCGGTGATGTTGCGCGCGTAGACGACATTCGGCCACATGTGGCGCAACAGCCGCACCAATACGTCGAATACGACGGCGGGGCGGGCATTGCCGATATGTGCATAGGAGTAAACGGTCGGCCCGCACACATACATCGTCACCCGGTCCGGATTGAGGGGAACGAACTCTTCTTTGCTGCGCGACAGGGTATTATAAAGATGCAATGTCATGGCGCGGAGAACATAAGCGCTGGCGACCGGTTGTAAACCGGGAAAACGGGGTTAACAGGGGCAGGGAACAACAATGACAACAGTCTACCGCGACTATGATCAGCAGGCGCTTGATGCGCAATACAACCTGCGCCCGCTCTGGCCGGACGTGCCGGAAGTGACTGCCTATCGGGAGAACGAAAGTGCCGCGGTCCGGGGCCGGATACCGGGACGTCTGGACATCGCCTACGGAGCGGAACCGAAGGAGAAGCTGGACGTCTTTCCGCCGTCGAACGGGCGCGCCGGCGCACCTGCGCTGATTTATATCCATGGCGGCTACTGGCAGGTGTCCGACAAGAACGATACGACCTATATCGCGCCTGCCTTCCTCGACGCCGGCGTCGCTTTCGTCACGCTGAACTATACGCTGGCCCCGGATGGCGATATCGACCTGATGGTGGACCAGTGCCGTCGCGCCGTCGCCTGGATATACAACAATGCTGCCGAAATCGGCGTCGACCCCGACCGGCTATACGTTGCCGGGCATTCCGCGGGCGGCCACCTGGCGGCGATGCTCCTTGCAACCGACTGGATGGAAGTCGATCCATCCCTGCCGCCGGTTCCGGTGCGGGGTGTCTGCGCATTGTCCGGGCTGTACGATCTGGAGCCGATCCGGCTGACATTCATGAACGAGGTTCTGGCGATCGATCCAGAGATGGCGGCGCGGAACAGCCCGCTCGGTCTCGACCCGGTCGCGGATATACCGCTCATCCTGTCGGTCGGTGGTCTGGAGACGGATGAATTCAAGCGACACCAGGCCGAGCTGCTTGCCGCGTGGGGCGCCAAGGGACTCAAGATCGAGGAGATCCCCGCGCCCGAATGCCATCATTACACAATCGTCGGGCATTTCGGAGATTCCGAGAGCGCGCTCCACAAAGCAATGATATCAATGATACGCGCCGCCTAGATAGGTCCTGGTCCAGGAAAGGCCGGCTTACAGGTTGGAGAGACGCGATGGATTTCGAAATATTCCGGCTTAACCTGAGATGCCTGCTTCGGATCGCCGGCGCGGCGATGGCCGTTGCGACCCCTATGTTGATTCCGATGCAGGGCAGCGCGGCACCGATCGGAAAATGCGGCCAGCTGATTTCTCTGTCGGGGCATGAGGGCAGCACCCTTAATTACACGCTGGCGGGTCCGTCAGCCGGTGCAAAGGCTGCTCTTGTGCTATTGCCCGGAGGGGGCGGCTATCTGAATCTTGACCGGGAAGGGTGCCCCGAGCGCCTGAAAGGCAATTCACTGGTCCGCAAACAATCGCTCTTTCATGAAAAAGCGTTTCTGACGGCGCTGGTTGATGCATCTTCCGATTATCAGGGCAATGCCGGGCTCGCGGGATTCCGGATCCACAAAGATCACGCGGAGGATATCGGCAAGGTTATTGCCGATCTGCGGAAACGCACGGCTTTGCCGGTGTGGCTTGTCGGTACCAGCCGCGGGGCGATTTCCGCGGCGAATGCGGCTTCGCGCTTATCGGGGGTTTTTGCCCCCAACGGGCTCATACTGACGTCGCCGGTCACATCCGGTTTTGAGGGCGGGCGAAAGCCCTGGGTGGCACAGACAGTGTTTTCGAACGATCTTCAAGCCATTCGCATTCCATTTCTGGTAGTCGTCCATGCAGACGACATGTGCATCCGCACACCACCCGATCTTGCGCCCCGGGTGATCGGTGAAAGCGGCAGCCCCCGCGGTCAGTCGGTGGCTGTCAGCGGAGGCCCCGGCTGGTCCGGCGGTCAGAGTGTCGAAGCCTGCAAAGGCAGGTCGCCGCACGGGTTCCTGGATCAGGAAGCTGACGTCGTCGCAGGTATCGCGCGTTTTATCGGGGGTCAAAAATACTGACCTGGATATCCGGGATGGATATCCAGGTCAGACGCGCCGCGCAGATTTGCGCCTGGCAAAAGCCGCTCGCGGGGGAACCTAGCCCCGGTCCCATTCCCCGCGTCCACGGGATTCGAGCATGACATCCATATAGAAATCATCGACTGTGCTCAGCTTGGAAATCAGCCCGCCAGCTTTCGAATAGCCGATCATGGTCTCAAGGTTCTTGCGGTTTGATGGGGTGAGACCGAATTCCCAGGGATCGGGACCGAGCAGTTCGCGCTGGGCGTCCCATTCATCCAGGAACCACGCGAGCGGCACGATCCGGGGATTGCTCATCCGCTTGTAGGCGGCGAATTTTGCGCGGTCGAACGCCTGGGCGAGGTTATTGGCCACCCAGGGATGCTCTTCAAGGATTTCGTTCCGGATTGCCGTGGCGTGCATGATCGGGAAGATACCGGTCCGTTTGTAATAGGCTTCTTCCTCAGTACGGTAATCGGCGAATAATCGTGCGACGCGCTCGTCGCCCCGCAGGATCGGCAGGATGATATCCGGGTGTATGACGGCATCGACCTCGCCCTCTGCCAGCATTTCCGAAATATCGGACCCGGCGGGCGCCTGCGTTATCCTGATCCCGGGCGGCGCATCGAAGGGAATTTCCTCTTCAAGCTCGGTCACCCAGTCGATGGATGTCAGATCGACCCCGTATTCGTCTGCCAGGAGGCCACGAAGATAAAGGATCGCGGTTGCCTGATAGGTCTTCAGCCCGATCCGTTTGCCGTTGAGATCCGTTGGCTTGGTGATGCCCTTGGAAGTGTTCACGAAAATGAACCCATGACGGAAGCGCCGATGCAGAAACACGGGGATTGCCGAAAATTCCTGGCCCCGGTCCTTCGCCATCAGATATGACGAGCCGGAAAGTTCGCAGACGTCGAACTCCTCGTTGCGGATCATCCGCCAGTGGCGCGAGGAGGAATCCATATCCGTCAGAACGTTGAGTTCGATCCCGTCGGGGGCGATAGAGCCATCTTTAAGTGCACGAACGATTTCGTAGTCGCCGCAGGCGAGTGTTAGCTTCAGTTTGGCGGACATGCCTGAATTCTCCAGTTTTTCAGTGTTTTTCCCCGTCCGGGGCGCTTCAGTAAGCTTTAACAGTTAACGGGGTATTTTTAACAGGTTTTCTGCAGCAATTCGGCGGATCGTGATGCCGCTCATGAAGCGATATCTGGCTAAAATACTCGATGTGGCGCCCGGCGCCGCGGTGTTCTCGCTCCTGCCCCGGCAGACCTGGGCGGAAAACGCGCCTGCGGTTTCGGGATCGTTATCATACGGACAGCTATTCTGGTCTGGGGTCGCTCTCGCCATTGTCGTTGTCTGTATCCGGGTTCTTATGGCCAAATACCGCCACCGGCGCGGCAGATTGAGCACCGCTGAAGAGCCTGTCGGCCAGAACGACGCCTTCCGGGAAATGCTGCGCGTCTCTCCCGATGCGATATTGATCTGCAGGGATCACAAGTTGCTCCATGCGAATCCCGCAGCATTGGAGCTTCTGGGTGCGTCTTCGTTCGAGGCCCTTGCGGCGCATCGCCCCATCGATCTTGTCGATTCCGATTCCCTCGAAATTGCCGACGAAATCCGGCATCAGAGTTTGAACAAACGAAGCGGGACCAGATACGAGATAATTCGCCATGAACGGCTCGACGGCCGGAAAATCGATACGGAAGTCGCGTGCGCACCCGTACTGTGGGACGGTGAGACCTGCAACATGGTGATCCTTCGGGATGTGACCAGCCGTGTCGAGGGCGAACGGAGGCTGAGGGAAAGCGAAGAACGACACAGTGAGCTGATAGAATCGGCCCCGGAAGCAATGTATGTCCAGAATGCGGGCATAATTGTCTACATGAATAGCGCCTGCCGCAAACTTTTTGCGGTGGAAAACAGCGATGACTATATGGGGCGCTCGGTTCTTGATTTTATTCACGACAGTGACCGCGAAGATGCATCCAAGGACCTGGCAAGCTTTTTCGATAGAAAGGAAAACGTCGAGTTCATCGAGCAGCGTCGCCTAAGGGCGGATGGGACGGATTTTGTCGCTGCTGTATCCGTACGTCCCGTCAAGTGGCAGGGCGAGCCGAGCGGGTTGGCGGTTGTGCGCGATATTTCGTACCAGAAGAGGATGGAGGCGGCGCGGGAAGAGTCCGAGGCGCGTTACAAGCATCTGCTCGAAATTTCACCTGACGCGATTTATGTCCACCGCGAAGGACGGATCGTCCTGATAAACGAAGCTGGCGCCAGGCTGTTCGGATCGGATACGGCCGATGCCATGATCGGCGTGCTCGCCACCGATCTTGTGTATCCGGACGACCGGGATTTCGTCAACAAGCGCCACGCCGCGTCGGCCACGCAAATGAATAAAACGCTCCGGCTTTCCCAGAAGCGGCTTCGCATGGACGGGACCAGTTTCGAGGCCGAAGTCCTGGCGACGCCCGTTCAGTGGGAGGGCCGGCGGGGTGGCATGGTCATCGTTCGCGACGTAACGGCGCAACTCGCACAGGAAAAAGCCCTGCGCGACAGCGACGAACGGTTCCGCAGCATGACGGCCAACGTGCCGGGCATGGTCTATCAACGGATCAATTATCCCGACGGCCGGGTCGAGTATCCCTACATGAACGAGGGCGTTCGAAATATCCTGGGGGTCGGTCCGGAGACTATTCAGAATAATCCGGGATACATGGCGACGGTGATTCATCCCGACGATATCGACCGCTACCACACGGTAATTGCCGACTCGTCGGAAAATCTTGAGTCCTATGAGCTCGAATTCCGGGTGCGGAATATAGCGGGCGAATATCGATGGGTCCGGGGATACGGCAGCCCGCTGCGCCAGGAAGACGGCAGCACCTTATGGAACATGCTTACAACCGACATTACGGCAAAGAAAGAGGCGGATGCCCAGCTTCGGGCTGCAAACAGAAAGCTCAAAGCGCAGAGCACCGAACTCGAACAGGCACGTCTGAAGGCGGAGGAAGCAGCAGATCTGGCGAAGGTTGCGATGATCGAAGCGGAAAGCGCAAATCGTGCCAAATCCGAATTCCTGGCGAATATGAGCCACGAGATCCGGACACCGCTGAACGGCATTCTGGGCATGGCCGGCCTGATGGAGGACCAGGACCTTGTGGCCGAGCACGCCGACAATATCCGGATAATCCGTCAGTCGGGTGAGACATTGCTGGCGATCATCAACGATATCCTCGATTTTTCCAAAATGGAGGCGGGAAAGCTGGACCTGGAGACGGTGGATCTTCAACTGCCCGATGTGATCGATGGCGTGGGGCAGCTACTCGGACGGAAAGCCATCGAGAAAGATCTGCAATTGCTCCTCTATATCGATGCGGAGGTGCCGCAATACGTCAGCGGCGATCCGGGGCGTTTGCGGCAGATTCTGGTGAACCTGATGGGCAATGCGCTGAAATTTACCCACGAAGGATCTGTCACGGTCGAAGTGAACGTGGTCGGCGGGTCGGAAATCCGGAAATGGGTCGAATTCTCCGTCATCGATACCGGGATAGGGATGTCGGCCGCTGCCAGAGAAAAGCTGTTCAACCGGTTCATGCAGGCGGATTCGTCCACGACGCGTCAATTTGGAGGGACAGGGCTTGGCCTTGCGATTTGTCGCCAGCTTGTCTCGCTGATGGGGGGCGAGATTGGCGCAGAGAGCGAAGAGGGAAAGGGTAGCCGGTTCTGGTTCAGGGTGCCGCTTGAGGTCCGCAGTGGCGATCGAACGGAAGCCGATGAATTGATCTCCCAGGTCGTCGGGCTGCGCGTCCTCGTGATCGACGATATGGAGGTCAACCGGACGGTCCTTGAGCGCCAGATCGGCGGCTGGGGCGGCCATGTCGACAGCGCCGATACACCCGATCGCGGTTTCGAGATGGTGCGCGCCTCCATTGCATCCGGAAAGCCTTACGACATGATTTTGCTGGATCACATGATGCCGGAAAAAAGCGGCATCGAACTGGGCCGCGAGATATCGATGACAGAGGGCACGGCAGGGACGCGCATTGTGCTCACGACATCGGCCGGCCTCAACGATATCGGTGCGCTGATCGAGAATATAGGTTTCAAAGCGGTGCTGGGAAAACCGATCCGGCCACAGCTTCTGCTGCGCGAACTTGCGGCGTGCCGGATAAAAGTAATCGAAAACAGCAACAATGCCGATCCAGATCCGGTCGAGCAGTCAGGGGCAGCCGTGGCGTCAGACGTTTCCGGAACAGGTCACCGTGAGGTCAAACCAATGCGAATTCTTCTAGCCGAAGACAATCTCGTAAATCAGAAAGTTGCCGTCGCGGTGCTCCTGCGGATGGGGCATGAAGTCCGTGTCGTGGACAATGGCCTTGAAGCCCTGAACGAAGTTCAGGCCAATGAGTACGATGTCGTGCTGATGGATATCCATATGCCGGAAATGGACGGGCTGGAGTCGTTGCAGCGTATCAGGTCTCTTGATGGCGTTGTGAGTGGCATCCCCGTGGTCGCGCTGACCGCGAACGCGATGAAAGGCGACCGGGAAAAATATCTGGCCGCAGGGATGGACGATTATGTCGCCAAGCCAATCAAACCCGAACTGCTTTCAGATGCGCTGTCGGCTGTAACGGGACTGTCATCGCATCCGCAGGGGATGGGCGTATCTTCGCCCACCCCCGATCAGGAAAATCTGGCTGCCGAAGCGCAGCGAGTTTTCGACGATATCGACGCTATTCTGAAGGCGTAGCCCGCGCCGGTCGCCGTCAGCTGGTCGCGCGAACTTCTTCGTCCGGGCGATCCTCGGCCTGCAGCCGACGCAGTTCCGGATCCATATATTTCGGACGATCCGGAGCCGGGTTCCCCAACATGACCTGAAAGAAGCAGTCTTCGTCGGTTTCGTTGACGATGGCGTGTACCTGACCCGGAGGATTATAGATCATGTCCCAGGGTTCCAGCTGGCGCTTGATGGTCTCTCCTGCATATTCCCAGACGATTGTCGGGCGGCCCTGGAGGACGAAAAAAACTTCTTCCTCGTCGGCATGATGGTGCA
>Ga0255756_1004943_pt1 | contig 12641 bp, 7 predicted proteins | sample 011ome_20_FD_179956 | JGI IMG/M metagenome (GOLD analysis project Ga0255756, IMG submission 179956) | Coastal salt marsh microbial communities from the Groves Creek Marsh, Skidaway Island, Georgia - 011509CT metaG (version 2) | ecosystem: Environmental > Aquatic > Marine > Intertidal zone > Salt...
ACGACGACCCGGACGTAAACCGACGCGTGATCAGCCACGACACGTCCAGCGCGCCTGCGCGGTTCGAGCCGGTCGTCGCGAAGCCGAGGCGAGGGCCGATGGAACCCGATCCCTCGCCGGAGCCGTCTCCGACGAAACGCGTCGACGTCGACGACCGGCCCGCGACCGTGGACGATGGGTCGCCGCTTTCGATCCTCATCGCGCGCGACGACGATCTCGACGACGTAGACGACGACGACGACGAGCCGAGGACGCCGGGGGGCGGCCCGCTCACGTTGAAGCGCGCGAGGGAACTTCGAGCCGCGAAGGAGACGGGCGCCGAGGCCGACGATCCGGACGAACCCGCGACGGCGCCGCCGTCCGCGCCGGCGACGCCAGGGCCCATGGCGAGAGAGCTGCAAGCGCTCAGGGCGTCGTTGCTGTCGACGCTGCCGCAGCCGAGGGCGGCGGCGCCAGAGGAGGTGAGTGCGTCGCCGCCGAAACCGTCGGACGGTCGAAGCGGCACGGGGTACGACACCCCCACGGGGTCGTTCCCGCCCCCGAACTCGATGCCCATTCTCCCTAAGATTCAAGACAGCGGCGGCGGCGAGGAGGATGAGGACGACGAGGAGGAGGACGAGGACGCCGTCGACGCGCGCGCGAGGCAGCCTCGCGCGGCGGCGGCGGGGTCGAACCACTCGCGAAGCGAATCGAAGGACTCGCTCGACTCCGTCTTGGACGCGGTGCTCGACGCGAACGTGTACAAGGACGAGCTCGCGGGGCTCGCCACGAGCTCGCCGTCGACGTCGTCGATGTCCAGGGAAGGGTCGCGCGACGACCTGAGGAAGCAAGGCGGCAGCGGCGGCGGCGGCGCGCTGAAGAATCGGACGCACACCCCGGGGCGCGGGTTAGCCGCGCTTCGAGAGCGCAAGCAGCCGAGGGTAGAACAAGGCGGCGCCGGCGGCGCGGGCCAGCCGTTCTCGCGGCGGGTGAGCTGGAGCGAGCACATTTCCGGGTTGCCGTCGATAGCGCCGCCGGTGCTCGGGGACTCGCGACCGGTGAGCTCGTCGCTGCATTCGCGCCCGGTCAGCGCCGCCGGGTCGGCGAGTCGAGGACTTTCCTCCATCGCGTCCGCCGGGTACGTTCCTCTGGCGTCCTCCCCGGGTTTGAGCGGTCTGGGCGCGCGGCCGGGCTCCGCTGCCGCGGGTCTCACCGGGTTAGGGATGTCGTCCGCGTCGTTACGCGACGCGATCGCGCCGTCGCGCGCGCGCGCGTCGTCCGCGTCCGAGAGGGTCTCCACGTTGGGGCAAGGGTTGGGCGCGACGACGCCGAGGGAGGCGATGGACGAGATGGGGTCCTCGTCGGGGTCCGGGTCGGGGTCCGCGGACGAGAACGTCCCGTTTGGGGGGCACGCGCGCGGGGGGAAGCGGTACGACGCGTCCGCGAGTCGATCGATCGCCGCGGAGGAGGAGGAGGACGCGGAGGAGGAGACGCTCGCGGGGCTTCGGAAATCGATGAAAGCCGCGCAGACGAGGGCGGTGGCGAACGCGAGCGCGAACGGCGCGACGCCGACGAGCGCGCAAGGACGAGGGCTCGCGGCGCTTCGGGAGAGGAAAGGGTTCCAGAGGATGGACGCGCGCGCGGTGATCGAGGCGACGCCGGAGCCGGACGCGCGCGCGGACGTCGTTCCGATCGCGCCCGCGCCGTCGCCATCGGACGAAGACGACGACGACGAGATCGACCTTCCCGGGCTGGACGACCCTCCCGCGCCGGTCGCGACGAAGGCGGCGCGCGGAGACGACGCCGAAGCGATGAAGGAGGCGACGGACGCGGACGCGGGCAGGCCCCATCCCGGGTCGAGAGCCGCGTTCGAGTCGAAGATTCCGCTCCGTCCGTCGTCCGCGTCTGGAAAAGCGAGAAAAGACGCGGCGGCGGGGAAGACGCCGACGTCGGCGAACCCGAACCCGAGCTCGAGCTCGAGCTTCGGATCGGTCCCGCGCCCGGTGTCCGCGAAGGGAGCGCCGGGCGCGGGCGCGATCGGGTCGTCCAGGCCAAACTTCAGTCAGAGCGCGAAGCTCGCGCCCACGGTCTCCGCGGGGTACAAACCGCCGCCGAAGCTGACGCGCGTCGCGGGAGCGGTCAAGGCGAAGTCGAAGCCCGCGGGCGCGGCGGCGAAGATTAAACCCCCCGCGACGCCGCCGGCCGCCGCCGCCGCCGCCACCGCCGCCGCCGCGTCGGAGGAACCGCCGAAACCGAAGAAGGAGACGTTTCGGAACCGCCTCAACGCCGCGCGGAGCGTCGTCGCCGCGGAGGAGGATGAACTTCCCGCGGCGGCGGCGGCGGATGACGCCGCGGACGAGCCCACGGCGGAGCCGATACAGACGGTCACGCCGATGAAGCTGAAGGAGACGTCCCCCGATCGCGTCGCCGCGACGGCCGACGCCGCGCGGCCGAAACCGGACAACAAGTGGGCGACGCGATCGATCGAGGCGCGCAACCGGCTGCGACGGCACCGACGGTCGACGTCCGTGAGCGTGGACGCGCCGCCGACCGCGGAGGCGATCGCCGCCGCGGAGGAGGAGGCGAGGCGCGCCGCGGAGGAGGAGGAGGCGCGCCGCGCCGCCGCCGCGTCCTCCGCCGCCGCGATGGTCGCGCGACTCGGCAGCGTCACGAACGTCAAGCCGCGGTCGTCGAGCTCGAGCTCGGTTTCAAAGTCGAAGACGAACCTCGCGCCGCAAGACGCCGAGGCGGCGAGACGCGCGGCGGAGCACGCCGCGGCGTTCGCGCGCGCGGAGGCGGAAGAGGCGGCGAAGAAAGCCGCCGCCGCGGCCGCCGCGGCGACGACTGCGAGCGGCCACCCGGTCGTCCACGGTTTGGACGAGGCTGAGCTCGTCCTGAGGATGGGGTCTCTGGCGTCTGCGGAGCAGCTCGCGAGCGCGCGCGCCGCCGTGGCGCGAATGTCCGACTTGCTCGAGAAGGTGGAGCAGACGTCCAAGCGACTTCGCGTGGAGCCGCAGAACGTGTTCGGGCATCTTCTCATGCGCGGTGGCGTCCCCACGGACCCGGTCAGCGCGGCGGTGCAGATGGACAAGGCGGTGTCGTTCGAGACGCTGCAGCGCATGACGGCGGCGTGCGTCGAGTTGCGGTCGCTGCTGAGGATCAAGGTGCAGGATAACAACGATCTCGCGCTCGCGGACAAGGCGCTGAGGGAGACGACCGCGTTTTTCGCGAGGTTGGACAAGGCTGCGGCGGAGGCGGACGTGGCGCCGCACGCGCTGTTGCTCGCGCAGCGGCCTGAGAGCGCGAGGGAAAGGTGGCGAGGCAGACGGTGACGACGTGCAGTAGTATTATAACACGACGTCTTCTCGGTTTGATAGCGGTACGTGTACACGCTTGAGTCTGCTCCTCGCGCTCGCTCAGTAGAACGGCGGGAGGAGCTTGAACGGCCTCCTGAACCCGGGGAACAACCGTTTCAGGCGCTTGTGCTTCGCGTTCGCCCAGTCCACCATCTGCGCGGCCCCGCACGCGACGAACAGCCAGCCCAACGCGCTCTGCGTCGCGACGTTGAACCCGACCCACTGGTAAATTTCGCAGCAGTAATTCGCGCACGTGACGAATCTGAACAGCCCTCCCTTCGGCTCTTTGTACTCCTTGCTCCCGTCCTTCCTGAGCGACGCCTGGTAGACGTGGCAGTGCAAATTCCCGAGTTGCATCAGCGCGGAGAACGCGAACCCGACCTTCATCTGCGTCTCGGAGACTGGCGTGTACGCCGGGTGATTGATGAAATACGACATGATCGCCGCGAATCCCCAGTAGTACGCGCAGTTCCGGTACAAGTTGAAGATCGGCATCGTCGCGTGCGAGAAGTGGTGCACGAACAGCGTCTCGAGGATGCGTTTGAGGTAGTGCGCGGTGTGGAAAACCATCGCGAGCGTCTGGACCTGAAGCATCGGCGCGGTCGCGGGGTACTTCTTCGTGGACGCGTAGATCGCGGATCGGAAAAAGTAAAACGGGAGGTAGCACAGCATCGGGCCCGCGTACTCGGCGAGGAACACCACCGCGTACGGGACCTGCGGGCCGAGGTCTTTGAACACGACGACGCTGCCGTCTTTCAGGCCGTAGTCTTTGGACAGCGACTTCCCCGCGTCTAATGGCGTGCCGCGAACTTTCTTGGGGTCCGCGCCCGCGGGAATCGGCAGGGTGAAGCGCTGCCTCGTCTGATGCTTCTTCGCGGCTTTCGCGAAGACAGCCTTCAGGTCGTCCGTCGTCGCGTCGTCCGGGACGTCGAGGCCGCCCGCGAACATCTCTTTTCCATTGCGCTTGACGATATTAAGCTTCATGCTCGCGGTTTGGCCTGATGAGTCAGCGGGCGCGCGATGGAATTATGATGATAACTTAGTGTGGGGTTTCGGCGAGTCATCAGTCAGCTCATCGAAGACATCATTTTCAAGATTCTGTCTCGTCACAGCTTCACCGCGGACGCGAGCCAATTCAAGTTGCTCATCGTCTCGTGAAAGTACTCCGCCAACACCTCCGCCGGGTCCGCCTTACCCTCCGCGTCCTCCTCCATGTCCACGCCCTGCCCGCCGGCGCCGGACCCGAACGTCATCACGAACCCGACAGCTGAACCCGCCGTCGGGTACACCCGCTTCTTGCCCGCGTCCCTTCTCGCGTCCGCGCAGTGCAGCGCCTTCAACCTCCTCACGACGAGCTCGGTGAACGCGCGCGCGGCGGGGGACGTATCCGGCGCCCCCGCCTTCTTCGCGGTCATGAAGAGCAGCGCTTCCCAGCACCGTCGCATCTGCGGCGCGCACAAGCACAGCTTGGCGCGCGCGAGCTCCGCGACGTCGCTCGGGAGCTCGAGCGCGGCGATCCCGGCTTTACCGTCGCCGTCGCTCAGCGTCGACGCTTTCGCCGCGCACCGCTGCACCGCGGTCATCACCTCCGGGATCGCGATCAGCGCGCGGACGTCGCTGACGTCGCGCAGACGCTGCAGCTGCGGCGTCGGGTCCTCCACGGTGACGTCTTTGTGGCCTTTGCTCGCCGCGTTGACGCGCACGGCTTCGAGGATCTTCCCGCCGAGGCCTTTCCTCTGGAACGGCGGGAGGACGACGATCTGCGACAGCCGCGTCCGCGTTTTGTCCGGGTACACGTAGAACTGGTACGCGGTCGCGAACGCGGTGAGCGTCCAGTCGTTCGGGTTCTTTTTGCTCGCGCGAATCGTCGCGAACAAGAGCCACTTTTCATCCTCGGTGTCGATCGCGGACGCGCCGTCGATGTAAAACAGCGTGAACGGCTCGAACCGCGCGTGCCACGGGTACACGTCCTCGACCGCGAGCTTGAACACCCGCACGGTGCACTCGTGCTCGTCGTCGCCGTCCGCGGTCCAGCGCGAGACGACTTCGCCGCCGCCGCCCGGGATGGGCGCCGACGCGTCCTTCGCCAGCGCCGCGAGAAACGCGTCTCTGTCCACGAGCATCTCGTCCCCGAAGTGCTTCCTCAGCGCGGCGACGACGTCGTCCGCGGGGTTCAGCGTGGATTTGACCTTCTCCGAGTACGTGACCTCGACGTACGTGCGGAACGTCCCCGCGGTCGCGTACACGTTCACGCGTAAGTCTTTGTATCCGAAGATCGTCTCATCCTCGCGGAAGATCTGGTGCGTGAACTCCGGCTCGAACGCCTCCGCGGTCGTCATCTCCTCCGCGGAGGACACGAGGCGGAACGTCACGACGTCGTTCGCGTCGCACACGAACGGGTTCGCGGGTTCCTCGGACGCCGCCGCGGGAGGCTCGGCGGCAGCGGGCGTCGGCGTCGAGACCGCGACGACGGGCGCGGGAGGCGCGACCGCGGACGGGACCGCGGAGGGGGGGGCGCCGCCGGTCATCTTCGCCTCGAGCTTGCGCCGTTTCGCTTCGATTTGCTCCTCGATCGTGGACGCCATCGTGCGCGGCGGGGTCGTGCGCGCGCGGGGGAGCGTGCTGCTCTGCGACGCGGCGGAGATGCGCGCCGGATTTTTGAACTCAGAAAAAACATACGGTCAACTATCAACGCGCACCTTTGAACTGCCTTCAAAAGTTCCCTTTGGAAACTGAAAGTCTGAAACCAAATTCAAAGGCTTCTGGCGACGCGCCGCGACTACAGGTAAACGACGTTTGGAGCCGTCGACTGTCGCTTCTCGATGCCGCCGCCGCTCGCGTCTCGCACGACACCACTCCGACGGCACCGCGATGGCGTCTCCGCTGATCGCCCCGCGCACGACCCCCACTCGCGTGACCTCCGCGCGCGCTCCTCCCGCGCGCCGCCTCGTCTCCGCCCGCGCGGTCGCGATGCGCAAGGCGTCCGACGCCGCGCTCGAGGCGCCTCCGATCCCCGCGCCGCATCATCCGACCTACAGCATCGAGGACGCGATAAAGCTCGCGCTCGAGGAGGACGTCGCGGACGTGGGCGACATCTCGTCGCTGAGCACGATCCCCGTCGAGACCGTGTCCACGGCGACGCTCCTCGCGAAAGCGGACGGCGTCCTCGCGGGGCAGCACCTCGCGGTGATGATCCTGCGCGCGGTCGATCCCGACGTCGAGGTGAGATTCGCGAAAGTCGACGGCGACACGATCGAGCGCGGGGAGATCTTCTGCGAGATGCGAGGCAAGGCGCACAGCATCCTGCGCGCGGAGAGAGTCGTCCTGAACTTCATGCAGCGGATGTCCGGGATCGCCACGCTCACGAAGAAGATGGCGGACGCCGCCGCGCCCGCGTTCATGCTCGAGACGAGGAAGACCGTCCCCGGACTGCGTCTGCCCGACAAGTGGGCGGTGCTCATCGGCGGCGGGAAGAACCACCGCATGGGCCTCTTCGACATGATCATGATCAAAGACAACCACATCGCCGCGAGCGGGGGGATCAAATCCGCGGTCGCGAACGCGCAGGCGTACTTGGCGAAGACGAAATCCCCCGCGAAGATCGAAGTGGAGACGAGGACGCTCGAGGAGGTGGACCAGATCCTGTCGCTGATCGACGACGAGACGTTCGACACGTCCGCGGTGTCTCGGGTGATGCTCGATAACATGTCCCTCGAGGATATGACGACCGCGGTGAAGAAGATCGCGGGAAAGGTGGAGACCGAAGCGAGCGGGAACGTGACGTTGGACACCGTGCACGCGATCGGACAGACGGGGGTGACGTTCATCTCGTCCGGCGCGCTGACGCACTCGGTGATGGCGCTCGACATCTCGCTGAACATCTCCACGGAATGACGGGAGGTTGTGTTTGTTTGCTGTGTTGTGTTTGTTTTCCACTAGTAACCGGGTTGGTATTATCATTTTTCCGGGGGCGCCGCGGCGCACCCGTCTAGTGCGCGTTCGTCACTCTCGCTTCTCGCGTTTCCCTCCGAATCCCAACACCTTGACGATCATGAGCCGGAACCAAAACGCGTTCAGACCCGCGCCCGCGAGCAGGATGCTCATGATCGCCGCCCTCGCCCCCGCGGGAACCGGCGCGTGCGCGGCGTGAAACCGCAGCGTGTGCGCTAACCCCGCGCCGAAGACGCACACGCGGACGACGAAAAACACGAACACGAACGTCTTCGTGACCGCAGCCTCCAACGCGCCGGCGGCTTCCTTCGCCGTCGCCGTCTTCGCCTCGGCGTCGGCGTCGGCGTCGGCGTCGGCGTCGCGCTTCGATTGGAGGAGGTTCATTCGCGTCGCGACCGCGGCGAGCGTCGGGGAGTCTAAACCCGCGAGCGTGCGGATGAACCATCGAAGCGCGAGGAGCGGCGTGGAGAGCTCGCCGGCGAGGAGCCACGAGAACGGGAACAAAAACGATTGCGTCCCGCCCGCGAGGATCGCGCACGCGATGAAGACGAGATGGTGCGCGACCATGTCCGCCTTCCCGAGCTTCGGGTACTTGACTAAGACGTGCGCTAAGTCGTCGGTCATGTACCCGAAGAACAGCCAGTTCGTGAGCTCGATGACGTTTAACGTGAACCGCGACGGATCCGCCCAGCGGTCGTTGACGTAAAACTTGTCGTAGATCGGGTAGTTCCACGTCTCGCGCATGATGAACAGTCCGAGGACGGAGATCACGACCGCGTGGACGAAGGACATGACGTGCGACGGCGCGAGCGCGGCGAACTCCGCGTGTTTGCCCCCCTTTCCGCACGTCGCGCGGTACCGACGACGGTACGCGAATCCGACGAGCACGCGAGGCACCTCCCACACGAGCGCGTTCACGAGCAGCGTCCGCGCGAAGCGCGCGGGGTCGCGCAGGTTCATGCTGTACGGGCCGTCGTAGCGCACGCGGCGGGGGATCCCGCGCGCGAGTTTCGACGGCATCGCGGTTCGTGCGGTTCGCGCGGTGCGGGGTGGACAGTGAACGCGTCGAGAAGTCGCGCGGACGCGTTCGTTTGTTCGGGGGTGCAGTGGTGACGTGACTGACACGACTCTCAAGTTTATCATTTCACAACGCCCGCGCCCGCCTCTAGTCGTCGTACTCGATCCGACTCCTGGACTTGGACGACGGCGACTCGTGGTCGTTCAGCGCGGATCCCACCGTGGACTTCTCGTCCTTGATCTTCTGCAGCTCCTTCTCCTTCTGCCTCGCCCAGTCGTCGAGCGCTCTTCCGAACGCGTCCGCCGCCGCGGCGAGGTCCTCGCGTTTTTGCTTCGACCGCGTCGCGAGCGACCCCAAGACGTGCGACTCCGCAGCCCCCTCCTTCGCGCGCTTCAGATCCGCGATCGAGGCTTTGTAGTGCGACGTCGCGTCGTTCAGCTTCGCCCTGCACTCCGCGACGTGCTCCTCGCGCTTGTCCGTGAGCTCGAGGCCCAACGCTTTCGGCAGCGCCGCGATCGCCTCGTCTCTCCTCGCGTCGCCCTCCGCCGTCGCCGCGGACGGCGGCCGGCTCAACTTCCCGTGCTGCTCCTTCCTCTTCGCGTACGCGTGCTTCGCGCGCTCGATCTCGAGGTACTGCTCCTTCGTCCTTCTCTCCGCCGCGTCTCTCGCGCGCTGCGACTCCGCGACGAGGTCCTCGGCCATCTGTCGGAACCGTTGCTCGCGCGCGCGTTCCGTCTCCGCGACGCGTCGCGCCTCCATGTCCGACGCGCTCAGCCTCTCCGCGTTCTGCCTGAGCGTTCGCTCCGCCTCGATCGCCTCCTCCGCGGCTCTCAAGTCCGCGCTCAGCGCGCCGATCAAGCTCCGAAGCTTATCCTCCTCGCCCTTTCTCTCGTCTCTCAGCGCGTTCACGAGCGTCTCGTGCGTCTCCTTCAACGCCGCGAGCTCGTCCTCGTGCGAGTCCTTCAACTTTCTCACCGTCGCTTCGTACTCGATCCCAGCCTCGTTCACCGCTTCCGTGCGCAGCCTCGCGAAGTTCTCGCGGTCGTCGTCCTTCGACTGCACGAGCTTTTCGAACTCTTCGAGGCGAGGCGCGAGCTCCGCGCGCGCTTCCTCGACGGCGTGCTCTTTCCTCTCCTCCGCGCGTTTCAAGTCATCCGCGTGTTGCTCCGCCTGGCGCGTCATCTCCGCGCGGTGCCTCGCCGTCGCCGCCTCGAGGGCTTTCACCTTCTCCTCCGCGGCCGCGGCGAGCGCCATGGACATCTCGCGCTGGTGCTTCGCGAGCCCGAGCTGGAGCTCTTCTTTGATTCGGCGATCCGTGTGTTGCCTTCGAACTTCATCCGCGACGTCTTCGCGCTCGGGAATCGCCTTCTCCGCGACGTCCTCGCGCTTCTTCCTCGCGTCTCGCTCCGCTTTCACCGCGTTCAGCTCTCGCTTCAACGCCGCGATGTCGGTCTCGAGCTTCGCCTGCGTCTCGGACATCCACCGGTTCGTCCCGCTTCGCGCGCGTTCCTCCGCCTCCGCGGTGAGCTTTTGCGCCGTGGCGACGCGTTTCTCGACGCCGTGACGCGTCTCGATCTCCCGCCGCGCGTCCGCCTCGGCTTTGTACCGCGCTTTTCTCTCCTCGTCCGCTTGGAGCTCCGCGACCCTCCGCGCGTCTTGCTCCACGCGAAGCATCGTCTGGACCTTACGAAGGGACTCTTCCATCGTCGCCAGGAGCGCGGCTTTCTCGTGCTGCTCCATCAGCAGGCGGTCGGCTGCGAGACGGGTTGGATTTTGGATTTTGGGATTACGGGACGACGCGAGGGACGAGGTCAGCGTCGGAGGTCAGCACGCCAGCCGTCGTCGGGGACGGTGGACGGAGGGGAATCGTCTACGCAGACGCGCCGCGTGCGCACCTTCGTCCATCTTGCGTCGCAGCTCCGCTCGGTCTTCGTAGCTCGTGTCCGCGGCCGAGGGCTTTCGCGACCTCGCTCGGGACAGCGAGCTCGTGCGCTCCAACCCGGAATCGAACTCGCCGTTCGCCTCCGTGACCGGTCGACCGCGCGGGGAGACGTTCTCGTGCTCGCGCTCAACGCGTCGGGATCTTCGCGGGGACCTCACGGGTGACGTCGCGGGGCTGATCTCCTTAGGGCTCGAGTTCTCTGCGGGCGACGGCGCTTCATTCGGCGGTCGTTGTCCGAAGGGGGCGCGGGATTCCCGTGGCGACGCCGGCTTCGCGGGGGGTGGAGGAACCGGCGCCGCGCCCATGGGCGTCGCGCTCGGGAACGACACCGGCGCCGGCGGCTGTTTCTTCTTGCCTCCGAAGAAACCCATCTCTGCCGTGGAGGGCGGATGGAAGGGCGGTCGCGACGAAGTCCGCGCGCGCGCGACAGTCAACGAAGCGTTTCTCCTCGAGCTTCTTCTGCTGTTTGTTCCCCTGGTACCTGCTCCCGGTCAGTTTCGCCCCGATGCCGGTCAACTGCTTCGAGAAAATGGGTTAACGACGCGTTTTCACCCATTTGAAACCAAAGGATCATCGGTCGGGTCAACCCTCGGAACCTCGGACAGTCGGAGCGCGCGCGCGACTGTCGCTGGTCCACACTCCCACAACGCCGCCGCACGCTCTCGTGCACCGCCCGAGGGTGAGATGGACGACGAATCTTATGAGCGCCGTCGGGTCGATCCGTCCGCGCCCGATGCGCCGGGCGTCGACGTCCTCGGTCGCCGCGGGGTTCGTACGTCAGTGTAAGCTTAACCGTATTTGAGAAGATAAAGACGTCAATTACAAACGGGTTGCTGGATACCTTCGAAGGTAACTATCACTCCTATAATCTTCTCAGGTTATTTTTTTGGATTTTTTACGCGACGCCGTTCGAGAGGAAGGGCTCGTCCGAAAACGAGCCCCGCCTCACGGCGGCGCGCTCTTTCTTTTATTGCGCTTCGGTCGGTAGGGTGAAATGAACCCGAAGGGTTCAGCCCTTACTAGCGTGAATTAACTACCGTCAATTCACGCTAATTCTCGGCGTGAAGGCCGCGGGGCCACCGGCGGCGGCTTCTTTCGCGGCAACTCCGAGTCGCGCGCCGGTACAGCTCGGACCGGTGCACCCAGGGGGCGTTGTGAAATGGGGATTGTTCCACTGGCAGTAACCGCCGACGGCCTCGTCATAAGGAGAATCGACACATCTTCCTGGTTGCCCCATGACAAAAGGCCACATGCAGCCCCTACCTGGGCCAGGTCCGGGCATACCAGCTTGTTTTTGTTCCCTGGTCTTGCAACGTCGATCATCCAAGCAAAATGCATACGACATGCCCATGGTTGGGTAAGACGCAGACGTTGACATGCCCGGGGTTGTGGGTGGGGTGTCCTCATTGATTTCAACGCATCGGCCCCGCGCATCGCGAATTCGTACCCATGCACCTGACGCGTCAGGTCCCCACTGTTCTAGGTAGCAGGTTTGGCCGTCGGTCAAGCCGCGGTGTCCGTGCTGCTTCTCTTCTGTTGTCGCGCACATCCGCCGATTTCCCCACGGAGCCACACTGAGCCGCGGAGCAGGCATTGGAGACTCGGGAGGAACATATGTAGGCGCTGACATGACTGGCGCTGAATTGACTGTGCATTGCCCGACAGCGGGACCACATCGACCTCGTTCGTTATCGTTCAAGCACGGCGCGCAAGTAGAACGGCCATCGGCTTGTGAACCAGCACATGCCGGGCAAGGGTACCACTTAAAATCTGGACCTGCACTTTCCATTTCCATGTACTTTCGTAGAAGCAAGTCGTGCGTGTATTACTGCGCGCGCGTGCGCGGCGCGTCTGAGCGCGTTCGACGACGACGTTCGAGCGGACTGGACTTCCGATTCTAACTCACTTCACCCCCACGGCGACGTACTTCCTCTCGAAGCGCTTCACGCGCCCGTCCAGCAGCGAGTCGACGAAGAACTCGTGAAACAAGACGGGCACGCGGAGCCGCTCCGCGAGCCGCTTCAGCTCCCCCGGGACGACGCGGCCGCCTTGCGCGATCAAGTAGTCGCACGCGCCGCCGCCGCCGCCGCCTTCGTCGTCGTCGTCGTCGTCCATCGCCGCCAAAGCTTTCGGATCGACGACGTCCGCGCCCGCGTGACGCAGTAAGAGACCAAACTCGCGCGTGAACCGGTCGTCCCCGCACAGCGCGGCGACGCGCCCGGAGAAAAGCCCTCCGTCGTCGTCGTCGTCGTCGTCGTCGTCGTCGTCATCCGACGCAATCGCGGCGTGTCGTTTCGATAACAGCACCCCGGGCGACGTGCTCGCTGGGGACAGCGCCCTCCCCGCGTCCAAGCTCGCGGTGATCCAGTACGCCTCCACCACCGGCGCGCCCCCC
>Ga0255756_1004955_pt1 | contig 12619 bp, 8 predicted proteins | sample 011ome_20_FD_179956 | JGI IMG/M metagenome (GOLD analysis project Ga0255756, IMG submission 179956) | Coastal salt marsh microbial communities from the Groves Creek Marsh, Skidaway Island, Georgia - 011509CT metaG (version 2) | ecosystem: Environmental > Aquatic > Marine > Intertidal zone > Salt...
AGAGGCGTGGCCTTCGCGCATTACGCAATTAACGTAAGTTTCTATCTCTGAGTTTGTTGAGGTCGCAGTCAAAGAAGTACAAGCTGTGGACGCGGTCAATGAGTTAAACCACGTCAGACAGTTTTCAGTCCCGCTGGTACCGCAATTTGAATTAGTCGTTAGGTCGTTTACAACTGCTGATGGAAGAGATGATGCCGTTAAGTCAGACGCGGTGACAGGGTTAGATGGGTCCGAAATTGCATCAACAATTGCGTCAGCAAGACTGGTTGACGAGCCTGACGAACTTGCACTGGCAAGATGCGTGGTTCCAGTATTTGAGGCCTCTACCGTAAACGCCCAAGCGCCAGACTGAAGATTGTTAAATGTGACGGAAAACGTCCCGCCCGATGTATCGGTTGCCGTTTCGTCGGTCGCGGAGGCGTGTGTGCCGGTGACCGTGATCGTGGTTGCGCCAGTGGGAAATGGTCCTGAAACAGTGCATGTGTTTTCAGTGCAGGACGTCGTAACGTCAGAGTTGGCCAGAGCTGCGATTGATTGCGTCGCGTCAAGTGGAAACGCATCATCGCCATCCGCAATCGTATCGCCATCGTCATCGCTGTCCGCGTTGTTGCCCACCCCGTCGGAGTCGGTATCCAGGCTCTCGTTCGCGTCTAACGGAAACGCGTCAGCAACATCGGGTACACCATCACCATCATCATCGGTGTCTGTTCCATCAGGGATTCCATCGCCATCGGTGTCACCGAGAGGATTCGGAGTCGATCCTGCTGGGGGGGTATATGTCCCAGTACCTTGAGAAGAACTTTTAAAGTTAGCGTAGGCGGAAGAGCCAATGACCATGATTACTGCGGCGACTAAAGCAATGACACGGTTGTTCATGATTTTTTCTCACTTATAAAAATATCCGTTACGTCGAGCGACTGCTCGATCTTAGTTGTTTACGTTAAGGACCCATTGGACTATCCGGTGTCGATCCTGCCGGCCAAGCTGTTGTGGTCGTCGTTACCGGACGCGCACAAAGTCCATCGTTGCTCCACGGATCTGTCGCTGCAGCCCAGTCTGCATTGCTTGTAAAAGAGCACGGCTCTTCAGTGCAAACGCATTGGTACATCCTGAAGTCTGCACTGGTCACCAGTGCGCTCGGGTCAGTACAAGCGACCACAATAGTCCCTGGCGTAAACGTGAAACCCGCTGGACCGGTTATTGCTCCAGCCGTGTCTGTGGAAAGAACATTCCCGTAGGCGGCAACAGGATCATTTTCGTTTATTGGGTTTTCCATCGAATCGCTCAACTCTTCCACAGCAGCGACTGCGCGCGCCTCACATGATTCGGCATTGATCCCCAGCGTGGTCGCAATTGTTCCACGATCTGCACCAAGTTCGCTCGAGGCAGTTATTTCGGCCTGGCCAGAGATGAAATCTTGGTTTAAGACCCGGTCAATCTGTGTGAGCTGATTCACGGCGCTATCAACTCGAATACCGGTCAAATAAGCCTGATAACCGATAATACCCGCGCCTGCTAACACCCCGATTATGGCGACGACCACAAGCAACTCTATTAGTGAAAATCCTTGCCTGGTCATATCTACGTGTCCGATCTCTCTAAAGTGATGTAAAGAGTGGGAAAATTAACGTTGTGCAATAACCCACGTCGCATAAAGGCAAGAGTTGCACAACAAACCGTTATATTCAAATTACTTATGGTACGCATTTTGTATCTCCGTATCACTTGCATAATTTGTAGATACCTGCTCTATATAGGTAGCCTCAGTTATGGGATGACTGTAAAGATTACTTCGAAGTTGACGCAATAGATTGATACGAAAGTCGCATTCCGATGACTTGCTTGTCGTAGGGATCGGGTTAGACTCACTGCTACGAGAATGGGTTTAAGGAAAATAAATGAAAAAGGGTTTCTCACTAATTGAATTATTGGTCGTCGTAGCGATCATTGGTGTACTGGCCGGTGCTGGTATTGTTGGTTACCAAGGATATTTGGCTGGTGTTCGAGATGACACAGCGCTTAACGCGGCTCGTCAGATTGCTAGAAATGCTGAGCAGGCAGATATTGCCGTGAGTGCAAATTTAACCGGCGCTTCAAACGCATGTTCTCAGACAACTGCTGCCAACGATCATGCAGACTGTTGGGCGGCTCTTGCGGATGGGTTGAATGATCCGTACGACACAGCAAATGAGATCGACGCAACGTATTTCTCAGCCCAAACAGCGCTCGATTGCACCGCAACCGGCATCACCAATTTCGTGATCACCAATTCTGGCGGTGATAACTGTGGATCCGCCACCGGTGCTGCTTGGGTCACAGCATTTGGTACCGGTACGGCTAACCAGCGATGGGCCAACTGCGATGGTGAATTCACCATTAACGTGTGCAGGGATCCGGGCACTTCAGATGGAGCGCAAGTCGGCGCTGGGCTTGTAATGAATCTCGGTAACTGATCTGGCTTTTAGGCTAACTAATGCTTTGCCGGGAAAGCCGCTGCTGGTGCTACAGCAGTGGCTTTTTTGTTTGTAAAAAAATATTTGTAAGAGATTGGTTTGGTGGGTTGTATGATTAAAGCGATCATCGGGTGTTTGACAATGTTTTCCGTCATGATCACGTCGAGGATGCAAGACTACGTAGATAGGGCGAACGCGATCTATGGTCAAATTGATCCGATGTATGCAACACGTTATCAGTCGAAACCAGACCGTCCGTTTACCTCCAAGCGTCTCGGGAAGTCGTTGATTCTGCTCGTGAGCTCGCACCTGAATTCGCTGAAGACGTTGACGTTGTTAAACGAGTATGAGGGCAAGCTCAGCATTGACGAAATAAAAGAGTAGTTCGAACACTTTGAAAATCAAGCGGTTGATAGCCCCGCGTTTACCGAGACAAGACGACTTATCGACGACGCGAGCGTCTACCTTGACGAAGCTGTGATGACCCTCGCGGTCGAGCTGGCTCTAGGCGACCTTTCTTCTTTTATTGATCAGTCGTTACAGGATGTTGGAACTTTTCTCGAGGATTTGCAGGCCGATGTACTCGGCTACTAGACCAAACAATATTTCTCTTTAGTGCGCACCTAGTTTCAATACTTCCGTAGAATCCGACCGCCGATTCAACTGTTTCAGCCGCTTAAATCCAAAACATTCTCCTTTCAATTATCGTGTTACCTAATCGGGGCGACCGGGTGGTATTCATGCGATTGTCACATCGTTTTAATTCGTGTTTCGTGAAGAGCTAAATCACTAAAATTAATGCATTTGGGCCGCGTAGTTTTAGATTTTTCTGGCTGAGATGTGGCTATGATTTGGATGATATTCCCCAAAAAACACAAGATCTTGTGTTCACAGTTCCGTCGGGACACAAAAAAAAAGAATTTGGAATAGTTTTTTCACTTTAAAATAAAAACTGTTATAAACTATGAACTTACATTTAAATAGTGACGCTATTATCACTAAAGCGGCAAAGTTTTGCTTGACGCGATGCGATGAGGACAAAGGGGTAAGTATGTCAGCCGGATACATTACAACGCTCAATAAGGCAATGACCCTTGGATGCTTGGTATTGCTGATGGGCTCGACTCCTGTGCGAGCTGAAACCGAATCACTTGACGCCCAACTCATTCGTGAGGCCTGGGAAATCGATCGCGAAGTATTTGAGAAGCAACTCCAAGGCGCACAAAATCAAATCCGTGAGTTGAATCAGATTCTTTTGGATCAAGAAAAGATGCTGAAGTCTGACATGGCTTCACAGGTGAATTCTCTTGATGCGCAACTCACTCGCGTGAGTAAAGAACGCAATCAAGTGTTCCTTGAAAATGAAAAACTCAAAAAAGATTTAGCGCAATCACAAGAAGCATTGGCGGCTGTCGAGGCCCTTGGTGCGAATCGTCAACAAGAGGGTGCGACGTCACAGAAGCAGGACGCACTCATCAAAGCATTGAGCTCCAGGCTAGAGAAGCTTGTCGAAGTCTCCAAAGGCAGACTCCAAGAGATCGCTGCATTGAGGGCCGAGAACGAACAGCTTCGCCTAGAAGGGATCGCGCTTCGTTCAGCTTTGGCGTCGTCTGAAGTTGATAAAGAGGCCATTATGTCGGCACTCAAGAACCGTCTTGAAAGTCTGCAAGCTCGGGTTGATCGCCTTAATCAGGCGGCTAGCCGTGAAGGTACTATCGAGTTAGTTGGTCAAGCTGCATTTGCGCCGGAACAGGGGACTCAGCAACAAACCCAAACACCGGCAGTCTCGCAGCCAGGTGAGACAAATCAAGCGCGTGCTCAAGAGCTATCGTTAATAAATAGTCAACCATCGCCGCCCAGTTTCGTGGAGTGGATGCTTGCCAAGGCGGTTGAGTATAAGTTTATCGTACTGTTAACGCTGGGCCTCATGCTCCTATTACTTGGGGTGGTTTTGGTGTTCTTGAAGCGCCGCAGCGCAGCGCAGGAAATTCCTCTTCCGGAGGCAGAAGAGCTGCCAAGCCCAGAGCTTCACGCAGAAATGATGCTTGATCCTGATCGCCGAATGGCTGCTAACGATCCGCGTGAGGTATTGGAGTCGGCAGTTGATCTTTTGGTTTCAAAAATTCGTGCGACTGATGCAAGTGACGACTACAGAATCGTCGAGCCGATCAACAATGATGACGGCGAAAGAGCTGACGAAATCGAGGCTGTCAAAGCCGGTGATGAGTCAGATGTGATCATACCGCCAGTTGCTAATGATCATGATGAGGTGGCCTTGGAAGGAGATGAGTCCGGTGCGACTGCTGGGCAGGTGGATGACGAGTCGAGTAATCTCGACAATCACATATTAACTTCAGCTGATTCCCAAGATACCACTGATCCTCAAAAAGCAGAGTTAATCGAAGAGGTCGCTGATCGAGTCCAAGATAATCAGAGCACAGACCTCATTCTGGAGGTTCAAGTCGATCAGGAAATCACACAACCGGAGGTTGAGCCTGTTCGTGTGCTTCAAGAAAATCTGCAAAACGAACCCAAACACCATTCATCGAGCCTATTTGTCTTTGCTGATGAGGCGTGTGAAGATTCTGGAAATGAGCCAGCTACAGAGCAGCAGGTAGAGGAGTTGTCCTCTGAGCCTGTGGAAGGTGACTCTGTCATTGAGCAGCTAGAAGAACCTCCAATCATGGCTGAACTCGATGAATCGGGCGTTCCAGAGTTGGTTGAGACGCCTGCCGACGCCAAAGTGTTTGAATTCACAACACAATATTCTGACATCGAAATCTCCGTAGTCATTCCTAAAAAGCGCGAGAAGAAAAAGTCGCTTCTCACGATGGATGAGTTCCCGTCATTCGGAGGCTATTCGAAGACCAGGAACGAGCCAAAGAACCCGGTTGGCAGAAAGACGAGTCAAATTGCGGCTGATGACCGAGTGCCGAGTGCACAGTCATACGGATCGTCATCGTACGATGAATACCAGTTATCTGTATCTGAAGCGTTTCTAAATCCCAAAAAGCCAGCGATGCGTTTGGGTGATGCTGCAAATTTCGGTGGGTATGGTTTGGGTGAAGAAAAGAAGCAGCGAAAAACCGCTCAACGTAGGACGCCAAAGCGGATACGCGGTGGGCAACGGAAATCTGGAGCTGATCGTATTATCGGATTTGGATCAAGCGTATCTCCGCTATTTGACGAGTCAACACGTGCAGAACCGAAAAGGGAGCATGAACTTCAGCAAGCTGAAACGGCGTACGATCCAAACTCACTGATGGCTCATGGCGGCGTCGTCGATGGCGACATCAAGAATCCGCTAGTGAGTATCCCATTGAGCCTTCAGACCAAGAATGATTATGGCACCAAAGCCTCTGATGGTCATGGGGCAGAAGTTTTCTATCACGAGAATCATCACGTGGCCGATCAAATTCTGGATGGTGAATTGGATACCTTAGAAACAAGCCTTGATCACACGAGTGATTTCGATGCCTTGGTGTCCAGTCAAACAACGGACTTTGAGACTCCAGAAGAAACATTAAGCGACCCGTTAGACGACATTCTCTCCGGTTCTCATCTGGACACACTGGACAATGAGCTAGTTGAAAACTTCGATACGCAATCACCTTTGATGACGCCTGATGTTGAGACAGCTGCACCCGACACTGATTCTAACGCTGAGTATGATGAGCATTCGATCGACAGCCTGTTGTCTATGGCTGGGCATGACCTGAGTGTCCACTCTGATCAGCCTGGTGCGGTTGCAGAAATTCATACAGAATCATTTGAGCCAACTGTCGAGCCGTGGGATGACGCAACTATAGCGACACCTGGTCCGTCCAACGGACAGATTGATCGAGCTGCCGATAATCCTATGGAGTTCACTGCGAATATTGGAGCGGGTGATCTGAGTTCTGACGTTAATGGCGTTGTCTCTCATGATCCTGTGCAATCAGATGAATTCGGCCCTGCGTTAAGCTTCGGAGAAGCTCCTACGTCAGAAGAGACAACAGAAGCAGAGGAAAATATCCCTGAATCGACGTCACCGATTGATATGCCAGAGAACGTAGTCCATCACCCAACATCACCAGGATACTCACCACCGGAGGTTTCTGAGGCTCCGTCTGGTGGCCAGTTAACGGGTGCATCATCTGATTCGTCTGACCCGTTTGAGCCATTCATTCGTGTGTTGTGGTTGATTGAAACCGGTGAAACCAAGGAAGCCCGGCTCGAGCTGGAAGGTCTGCTATTGCATCATAGTCCAGACGTCCGTCGCATGGCCTACGACTTCAAAGAGCGTCTTGAAAAGAATGAGGCGACAAGGGCTTAAGGTCGACGATGCGAGCACTTTGGTTGATAGCAATAGTTGTTTATCCGTCTTTCGTTTTGGCGGAGACAATTAGTGCTGTTAGGCATTCGCAAAAACCCAACGGTTTTCGGGTCGTTTTGGATTGGTCTGATCAGATTCCAAAGTACGAACTGGAGCCTATTAACGGTGGATCGATTCTATGGCTCAAAACAGTCACTCGGGTCTCGGCGCCATTTCCAGAGCGTATCGAGGGCTGGACAGGTATAGCTGGGTATCAAAGTGGTTTTTACCGCGTGACATTCCCTAAAGCTGACGGAGCTGTGTCTGTTTTCTCGCTTGAGGGAGGTGATGGAAAAGAACCGCGTATGGTGATTGATGTGATTCGCGGACATGAGGCCGCAAATCAGGCGCCCACAGTTCGGAAGAAACCAATTGCGTCAATGAAAACTGATCTTGCACCATCCAAGGCATCACTGATCGGTGCGGCATCTATCCAGAACATGGAACGGTTTCTTGATGACATCGAGCAGCGGGTGGCGGCAGGGGAGGTCAGTCCAGAAGATGGGTATCAGCTCGCGCAAAAATACCGCCAAAAAATGTTGACGATCTTTAAGCGTCAACTGAATGCAGAGCAACAACCCGCTATTAAAGGTGCTGCCCAATGAACGCTAAGTATATTGGTGCAATCGCGTTGACAGCGCGCGCGTCAGCGATCGGTGTGTCCAATTGCTATGCATCCGATTATCGGGCCGACGACGTTTGCATCTAGCAATGAGTCGATCCCTATTTCTGAGGCTGGCGTCATCGAGGTTCCCGAGCAAACCAGCGAGCCATCGAGCGTTGAGGGCGGGTAGAGGAATTTTGATATCATCATCCTCATGATGTGATGTGATGTTGTCTATTTCCTAATTGAAACTGCGTCAATCCAACAAGAAAAGGTGGCTTCCTAAAAAATAAGGGGAACGTATATGTCTTCGAAAAAAAAATCGGGTTTGAGCTCCCAAGTGCAGCAGCGGCTCGCCGAAGCGAGAGGCGTCAAACGATCAGTTGACGACAAGACAAAGACCGACACCTTTCATGTGGTCGACGAAGAGCAGAGACTGATAGCCGACCGTATCGACCTTTTGCGTGAGCGGCTAAAGAGTGGCGCCTATCGAGATAAGTCGGTCGAGCGCATTACAGATGACTTGATACTGAACGAAAGAGAAAGAAAGGCACGAGCGCAGCAGGAGGAGGAGCTGAGGGGGCTCGAGGAACTGCAAGCTCGCCTAAACAGCCGGCGAGCACAGTCTCAAAGAAGTAACTATTTTGCGGTAGACGACGACGCCCAAGTTTCTCAAGAGATCATGCGGAGGCCCTCAGAAAAGAATCCTGGCTTTAACGATGTCTTCATCCCGAAAGGCGAGTCGCTGTTCAGTGAAGGACAAATTGCAGACTGCATTTATCTGATTGACGATGGTCAAATTGAGATTTACTCCAAAGCCCTAGAGAAGAGGTTGGCTGTGCTTGGCGCGAATCAGATTTTTGGGGAGCAGTCGATTTTATTCGAGGGGCGCCGTTCTGCATCTGCCATCGCGAGAGTGGATACACGGTGCTTGGAGGTAGAGGGTGTGAAGTGGCGATTGTTTCTCGAAAAACAGACCCGTCCTGCGATCCTCGGTTTCAAGGCTCTGATGCTTGAGCAGGTGCAGAACAATTTTGTCAGTATGGAGGCACAAAAGCCTCGAGACGATAAGTCCTCTCCGCAGTTAGATGAGATCACTATCCCAGAGCTTTTCCTTTTCGATCCTATGGATCCGCTGAGTCTTCCTGAGCAATATCGGGAGCATCGACACCTACATACGCTGTTTTCTGAGATCGCCTTTGGGACTGAAGAGCAGCGGCAAACAGCCTCTTCCTCAGAGGCACTGAATAAGGTGCTGAGAGCGCACTCGGGACTTATCATCACCGAGGGGCATTTGGAGTTTCAGGTTAATGGTCGGAAATTCTTTTGCGGTCCCGGGAGTATCTTCGGGACGGCTAGCAGTATGGCGAGCTATGATTTTGAGATGCAACTCATATTCCCAGAGGGTGTCGAGAAGGTTGAGTTTTTACCGATCGATGGGATGGTCTGCTTCGCTGAGATTCGCCGGCTGAAGTCGGCACTGGTGCGGTTCACTCGAGCCATCGCCCTGCGTATCTTGGGGGTTAAGGAAATCCCGATTGCGATGCGGTAACGCAGTGAAGCCCTAACGCTCCGCAACAGCTTTCGCTAGACCGCGGAAGTTCACAGATGCCTTGGATGTAGGAAAAATCTCGATCACGGGTTTGTACTGTTTGGCGGCGTCCTTAACAGCGCTGTCTTCCTCTACGTGACCGACGAAAGGCAACTCGATGCCGAGAAACTTAGTGCAGGCATTGTTTATTTTTGTCACCAGAGATTTCGCGGCATTCTCCGAGTCCACGTTACTCGCGATAATCCCGATCGATTGATAGTCGTGCTCTTTGACCAGGACCTTGATGATTCCGTAGCCATCTGCAATCGAGCTTGGATCATCCCGAACCACGATTAGCGACTCGTCACACGCTTTGAGCAACTGAATTACGTTGTCAGAGATTCCTGCGGCAGCATCGAAAATAAGGTAGTCGACCGGGTCGATAGGGTTAACTAGTCCCTGAACAAATTCGCTCAACTCTTCCGGCTTAAGATTTGCTAGCCCGCCAACACCAGATGCTCCCGGTATAACCATTAGCCCATCACCCGTTGTCAACATAATTTCTTTAATGGTTTTCTCACCGCGAAGGTAGTGCCCTATATTGTATTTTGCATAAAGACCAAGGGTAAGCTGCACATTCGCGAGACCGAAATCACCGTCGACCAACATGACTCGGTAGTTTGCTTTTGCTAGCGTGGATGCCAAGTTTGTGGCAATGGTAGTTTTACCAACACCACCTTTTCCACTTGCAATTCCGATTGATTTCAATTTTGTAGAGCTCTTGAATTTTGCGACACGATGTTACAACCTCGAATGGTTATCGGCTATAAAAAATTGGATTCTAGAGAGAGATCGACCAATGGTTAGATTAGTAGGAATGTTTGTTGCGTTGTTAAGTCTTTCGATGGCATCAATCGCGGCAGAGCCAGAGATTGTAAAGTATGGCGACTGGACAAATGTTTGTAATGAGGGAGTCAATGGTCTAAAACAGTGTACGTCAACACAGGTCCTCACAAGACAATTGGAAACCGGTCAAAATGTCCGGGTACTTCAGTCCACGATTGTCAAGTTGAATGATTCCGATTTCGTGTTTCAGTTTGTGTTACCTCTGGGAGTCGATTTGCGACCCGGGATTGCCTTCCAAATTGATCAGGGCAATCAGCGCAGCGGCCAATTCTTCACATGTATTACATCAGGTTGCATCGTTCGCTTCGCGTTGAACGGAGAGTTCGCAACAGAGGTCCAAAATGGTGCAACGGGACAGCTCGTCTATCGAAATGCGAATGATCAAAAACCATCTGCGTTACAAGTTTCCTTGAAGGGTGTAACGGCCGCGATGAATGCGCTTTAACCAAGTGAGAACGTGAACCGCGCGCAGTTTTCAATGAAATCGCTGCGTTCGTTTCAAAGCCTGAACAAATAAAGACCACAATATGTTGTGATTTTGATCATCTTTCATCACAAGTGTCATAAGCCAATTTCTCTAACGCACTCATTTATTTGAGAAAATCAAGTTTTTTAGCTATCGTTCAGAAATGAGACGAGCAACAGGTGGCCTGATGATATTATCGGCACGATATTATTTGAGTGTTAAGAGATGTAAGCATGCGGCTCGCGTGTTAGCCGTGTTGTTGGGTTGTGTGAGCTGTTTGTCTTTGCGTGCTGATGGTATCGATTCCGCAGTGCCAGCTGGTCTACCACCTGCATCCGTCCAATATGCGGCTGCTGTGATTCGCAAGATGGAAGATTACCTCGACAAACTCCAAGATCAAGTTGCTGCTCAAGAGCTGTCCGTTGCAGAGGCTCGTGACCTAGCTGAAGAGCGACGCGCGGAAATGCGGAAACTGCTTGAGGCTCAGATGAATCGGACTCAATCCAAATGGGATAATTAATGATCCGCATCATACGATTTACTATCTTTAGTTTTGGTCTATTGCCTCTATCGAGTGTCGCGCTCACCGCATCCGACAAGCTGCCAGCAGTCGTTGACAGCATGATTGCAGAAATGATTGGTCAGAAGTTTGGTGTTGATACGGAAGTGCAAACTGAACAACAATCGGTAATTTCTCGCATTTCGCCTCTATCGAGTGTCGCGCTCACCGCATCCGACAAGCTGCCAGCAGTGGTTGACAACATGATTGCAGCAATGATTGATCAGAAGTTTGGTGTTGATGCGGAAGTGCAAACTGAACAACAATCGGTAATTTCTCGCATTGATGCATCTTCACGTATTTCTGGCGCGATCTCAGGGTCTGCGGCTGAAAAGCGAATTGAGGTTGCGAAGATAGATCCTATGGCGAAGCAACCCGTTTCTGGGTCAGGATGCTTCGCGATCGAGTCCTTTTCTGTTGCCGGCAGTGAGTTGCTAACAGATGATCTTGTATTGGAAAAAACGCGCGACCTGATTGGTGAGTGTGCGACCAAAGAGTTAATCGGCAAAGCATTGAACCAGCTTAATAATACGCTGTTGGATCGTGGTTACGTCACCTCGCGAGTGTATATCGGACCGCAAGATCTCACCGATGGTACTGTTGAGTTTATTGCTGTTGATGGGCGAATTGAGGCATTTGAGTTCGGTGATAATTCAGTCCGGGACCGGCTAAAGGTTGCAGCCGCATTTCCAATTGGCGAAGGCGATATTCTGAACATCAATGACCTTGAGCAGGGCGTTGATCAGATGAGCCAACTTCGGTCAGTACAGGTATCGATGAATCTCATCCCCGGCAGTGAGGCTGGGTCAACGATTGTCAAACTTGAGAAAGCGCCACCAGAGGCATTGGCGCGAAGCGTTCGGTTTAAAACAGGTATCGATAACTCAGGTTCACAAGCGACAGGAACTGAGAAGCTCACAATCGGAATTGATGCAGATAACTTATTGGCCCTGAATGATACTTGGACTTTGACTCATATTGGTAGTATCGACACAAACGCACTTGCTGCGACTCTGGCGATACCAACAGGCTACTGGTCGCATTCGGTAAATTATAGTTACTCGGATTATCTCAACCCAATTGATTCAGACACGCAAATGTTTGGCCGCTCAGAAATCATCGGCGCAGAATCGAAGGTTAAGCTGTATGAGTCCAAATCTAAAAACTTGGACTTAAAGCTCGGGCTCACGAAAAAGTTTTCGGATCGCGTCATCAATGACGTTGAGTTGAGCGATCAACGATTGACTGTTGGTCGTTTAGGACTGGCATTCTCGAAAAATTCGAACTATTCACTTGGTTTGAATCTTGGATATGCTCAGGGTCTGACGTTGTTTGATGCGCTTGATGACGAAGGCATGGACCCAGGTGCTCCAAAGGCGCAATTTGCTAAGTACGAACTGAGCGGTAATTTTTCTTATCCGTTCAATGATACGGTTCGGCTATCAACCAACTGGTCGGGCCAATTTTCTGAGGATTTCCTCTACTCGTCAGAGCAAATCAGTGCTGGCGGTCAAGGGTCGGTTCGAGGATTTACAAGTGCGCCCGCGGCCGGTGACTCGGGTGTGTACGTGAAAAACGATTTGCTCTTCCAGATCGCGCACCACTTGGGTGATGGCTGGATATCGAAATATGGCCGCTATTTGCAGCCCTACATTGGTATTGATGGCGCCTGGGTTAAGGATAATGCGTCCTCGAAAGAAGTGTCGCTAATTGGGGCGGGAGCTGGGATCAAAATCAATTCAGGCT
>Ga0255756_1004965_pt1 | contig 12603 bp, 11 predicted proteins | sample 011ome_20_FD_179956 | JGI IMG/M metagenome (GOLD analysis project Ga0255756, IMG submission 179956) | Coastal salt marsh microbial communities from the Groves Creek Marsh, Skidaway Island, Georgia - 011509CT metaG (version 2) | ecosystem: Environmental > Aquatic > Marine > Intertidal zone > Salt...
AAGACAACTTCCTGGCACTGAGTCCGAACCACCCCAACGCCGATGATGAAGGCTCCATCCAGGTCAGTGCCGGGGATCGCATTCCCGGTATACCGGAAAGCCTGCTGAAACTGGGTGGGGACTTTCATGTCACTGACAGCCTGTCCCTGGGGGCCGAGGCCATCTATAACTCCAGCCAGTTCCTGCGCGGTGATGAAAGCAATGACATGGACCCGGTGGACGGCTATGCCGTGGTCAACCTGCGGGCCAACTTTAGCGTGGGCGATCGCTTTTCACTCTACGCCCGGGTGACCAATGCCCTGGATGAAGACTATGAAAATTTCGGCTTGCTGGGTGAGGACCCGACAGAGATCCTGGAAAACATCAATCCAGATCCGGTCTTCCTGGGAGTCGGCGCACCGCGTGCAGCGTGGGTGGGGCTTCGATTCAAGTTTTGATACCCGGCTACGCCGGGAGGAAAAAGGGACAAGGAGCAAGGGACAAGGAACGACACGTTGGGCTTGAACGAAGAAGCGTGGCCCGAAGGACCCTCATCAGGCAAGGTGCCCGCGGGGCATCCGGATCATCTCCCGGATATTCTTTAAATATTTGTAGGTCGGATAAGGCCGCCAGGCCGCCATCCGACATGGATAGTTAAATTTCTGGTTCAGACGGCCGTCGGTCGTCATGTCGGATGGCGCTGCGCTTATCCGACCTACAAAATTTTTCGGGTTCAGGTGTGTAGAAATAGCAGCCTGGAATCATCCGTTTTCCTGAAACAACCTTGTTCCTTGCTCCTTGTCCCTTGTCCCTGACAGGTTGTAGGTGGGCATAGCCCCGCAGGGGCGTTTGCCGACATCATGCCATCAGTCAAATATTCCACGTCGGGAAACGGCGCTTCGCGCCTATCCCGACCTACGATGTTTCGCCAAAGCCCAACGTGTCGGCCCTTTATCCTTTTATCCCTTTATCGAAAACCCTGTCGACGTTGTTGAATGGTGACACAAGGCTATCTGCCCGACTGACTAATCATGCAAATCCGGCTCAAAGAAACACCACACCACATCCGGAAATTCTGACCGGAACCCACTTTCCACTTCATTGATCGCCTCTATCAGGGCGGTGTCTGACGGCTGGGGTGCCATCTTCGCCTTGATGGCGACCATGACGTCATTGCCCATCTGTAATGTAATCAGGTTGAAGACGGTATCGATACTGGCCTGCTTGTCCAGGTAGTCCTGCATGGCTTTCTGCCTGGCCGGTTCCACGCCTTGGCCAATGATCAGGTCCTTGACCTCGGAACCGATCATGACGGCAATCACCAGCAACAGGATGCCGATCATGATGCTGCCCATGGCATCAAAGACCGGGTTGCCGGTGAGCATGGTCAGGCCGACCGCCAGCAGGGCGAACACCAGGCCGAACAGGGCGGCGATATCCTCGCCAAAAATCACCATGAGTTCACTCTGGCGGGTTTCGCGGAACCAGCGCCATAATGAACGCGTCCCCCTGACTTTATTCACTTCCCGAATACAACCGGCCAGTGAAAGTCCCTCGGCGACGATGGCAAAGATCAGTACACCGATGGCAATCAGCGGTGAGGACAGTCCTTCTGAATCATGCAGCTTGTGCGTGCCTTCATAGATGGAGAACAGACCGCCCATGCTGAATAGCATGATGGCAACGATGAATGACCAGAAGTAGATGGTCTTGCCATAACCCAGCGGATGTTTTGAGTCCGGCGGGCGCTTCGCCCGTTTCAGGCCGAGCAACAACAGGCCCTGGTTACTGCAGTCGGCAAAGGAGTGAATGCTCTCCGCCATCATGGAGCCGGAGTTGGTGATAATCGCCGCAATGAGCTTCGCCACGGCGATGGAGAAGTTCGCTGCCAGGGCGTAGAAAATCGATTTCAGGGAGTCGGCTTTGGCCATGAAAAGTCAGGATTCGTGAGAATTTGAGGTGCAAGTATTACAGGGACAAGGAACAAGGTACAAGGGACAAGGAACGACACGTTGGGCTTTGGCGAAACATTGTAGGTCGGGATAGGCGCGAAGCGCCGTTTCCCGACGTGGAATATTTGCCATTGGCATGACGTCGGCAAACGCTACGCTATGCCGACCTACGTGTTCAGGTATGTTGAGGTAGCGATCCGGCTGCGCCGCCTTACGCAAACGGATGCGTCAACATGATCGTCTCATCCCGGTCCGGGCCGGTGGAGATGATGTCGACGGGGGCTTCGATTTTTTCCTCGATGAACTTGATGTAGTTGCGGGCATTCTCGGGCAGATCGTCCAGGGACTTGGCGCCGAAGGTGGACTCGGACCAGCCCGGTAACTCTTCGTAGACGGGTTCCAGGTTGTCGTAAACCGCAAAGTTGGTCAGGCAGGACATGGAGTCTTCGCTGATCCCCTTGTAACCCACACACACTTTCACTGTTTCCAGTCCGTCCAGGACATCCAGCTTGGTCAGGCAGATGCCGGAGACCGAGTTGATGCGAATGGACATCTTCAGAATCACGGCATCAAACCAGCCGCAGCGGCGGTTGCGCCCGGTAGAGGCGCCCAGTTCCTTGCCGATCCGGAACATGTGCTCACCGACATCATCGAACAGTTCGGTGGGAAACGGGCCGCTGCCAACGCGCGTGGTGTAGGCCTTGGTGATGCCCAGTACGTAATCCAGGTAGAGCGGACCAAAACCACTGCCGGTGGCCACGCTGCCTGCCGTGGTGTTGCTGGAGGTGACATAGGGGTAAGTGCCGTGATCCACATCGAGCAGGGCGCCCTGGGCGCCTTCAAACAGGATGTTTTCGCCATTCTGGCGGGCCGTGTGCAGGACCTCGATCGTGTCAGAGACCATCGGGCGAATGCGCTCGGCTCGAGCCAGGCTCTCATCCAGTGTCTTTTGGTAATCCACCGGTTCCACATTGAAGTAATTACTCAGGACAAAGTTATGGTAGTCCAGCACTTCGGTCAGCTTTTCAGCAAAGTGCTTTTCAACCATCAGCTCGCCCATGCGAATACCACGACGGGCGACCTTGTCTTCGTAGGCCGGGCCAATGCCGCGACCGGTGGTGCCGATCTTGGCATTGCCGCGCTTGATTTCACGCGCCTGGTCCAGGGCGATATGGTAAGGCAGGATAACCGGGCAGGCGGCGCTGATCTTCAGGCGGTCACTGACGTTACCGATATTGGCTTCCAGTTCATCCAGTTCCTTGAGCAGGGCTTCCGGGCAAACCACGACACCGTTACCGATAATGCAGGTGACGTCTTCGCGAAGAATGCCTGAGGGCAACAGGTGCAGAACGGTTTTCTCGCCACCGATGACCAGGGTATGGCCAGCATTGTGGCCTCCCTGGAAACGCACCACGTTGGATGCTTTTTCTGTCAGCAGGTCGACAATTTTACCTTTGCCCTCATCACCCCACTGGGTGCCGAGCACGACTACGCTTTTTCCCATTATTCAGCCTTTGGTTTCAACAGGATTAATATTTAAAAATTTAAAGAGGATTTACTTGCCAGCTATCGCCGCTTTTAACCAGCACATGGTTGCACCCCATGTCTTCAGCGCTTTCAGCCTGGCCGGCAAAGGCGCAGACTACCTGCTGGCCTTGTGCCCGCAAGTCGCTGACGGCGCTGGCAAGCGCCGGATCGTTGTCAGCCGGTGCAAAGATACGTTTGGGTTCCGGCCGGGCTTTCATGCTCTGGGCCAGCAACACTTTCAGGTCGGCATCGAAACCGGTCGCTGCCCGGGCACGCCCGAACACTTCGCCGATGTCATCGTAGCGGCCACCGTTGGCGATGGCTTCACCGAAACTGGAGACATAGGCGGCAAACACGACGCCGGTGTGATATTCATAACCGCGTAATTCACCGAGATCAAAATACAGGGACTGTTCAGGAAAGGTTGCCTGAATCCCGTCAGCGATCTGGCGCAACTGTTCGATACTTTCAGCAACTTGCGGCAGTTTGCAGGTGATTTCGGAGGCCGCCCTGTCCAGCACGCTGATATCACCGTGCAGGGTAGACAGGTTCTTGATATTGGTAATCAGGGCCTCATCGGCCTGGCCATCACGCAGCACCTGTTCAATTTCGCCGGCGGATTTACGCTGCAGGGCGGCGAACAGTTTCTCTTCCAGAATCGGTGACAGGTTGGCTTCACTGGTCAATGCACGGTAAATACCGACATGCCCCAGGGCCAGTTGTGGTTCAACGATGCCGGCCTTGCCCAGGGTGTGCAGCATGAGGCTGATGACTTCGATATCACTTTCAATACCACTGTGCCCGTAGAGCTCGGCACCGATCATCAGGGGACTGCGGGATCCCAGCAGGCTTTTCGGCAGGGTGTGCAGGACACTGTCAGCATAACAAAGCCGGGTCGGCACATCGCGCTGCAGAACATGGGAATCAATACGCGCTACCTGGGAGGTAATATCGGCGCGCACACCCATACCGCGACCAGTGAGCTGGTCGACGATTTTGAAGGTCTGCAGTTGCAGTTCATTGCTGGGCAGAATAAGGAGGGAGTCCAGGAATTCGATGAGCGGTGTCATCACCAACTCGTATCCCCAGGTGCTGTAGAGGTCGAGAATTTCCCGACGCAGGGATTCCAGTTGGTTTGCCTGTGGCGGCAGTATTTCGTCAACGCCGTCCGGTAACAGCCAGCGGTTTGCCTTGGTCATAGTGTAAACAGGATTTAGTTAATCAGGTAAAGTAAAACGATGCCTGCAATCATGCTGCCCAGGCCAATAAGGCGCAAGGTCGCGTTATCAATATCGGCCAAAGTGGCGACCAATTGGCGCCAGCGGCCCGGATACAAAAAGGGAATTATACCTTCTATTACCAGCATCAGGCTGACTGCTATGCCAATTTCACGCCACATGGCGGAATAAAAGCCGGATTATTCCGAATCCGGCAGGCTTTTCGTCAGGTATTTGAAGAAATCGCTGTCCGGGCTCACGACCATGACGTCCCCACTGTCGCTGAATGTTTCGATATAGGCATTCAGGCTTCGAGTGAACTCATAGAACTCAGGGTCCTTGTTGAAGGCGTCAGCGTAAATGGACGCGGCCATAGCATCGCCTTCACCGCGGATCGACTCGGCATCACGATAGGCTTCTGCCTCGATTACGATCTGCTGGCGGTCGGCATCGGCTTCGATGCCTTCCTGCATTTCACGTCCTGTTGAACGCAGCTCCTGGGCTTCTTCCTGGCGCTCGGTATTCATGCGCATGTAAACCGATTCACTGACGTTCTGCGGCAGGTCGATACGCTTGACGCGAATATCCACCACTTCGATACCCAGTTCTTCCCTGGCGATGGTATCCAGGCGGTCAGTGAGCTGGGTCATCAACTGGTCGCGCTCGCCGGAAACCACTTCGTGCACGGTCCTGGTACCGAACTGGTCACGCAGACCCGTGTTGATTCGCTGTGCGAGCAGGTTGTTGGCGGTATTTTCATCACCTGATGTGGAGCGGTAATAATCGGCGGTATTAAAGATGCGCCACTTGGCATAGGAATCCACTTCCAGGTAGTTCTTTTCCGCGGTCAGGTAACTTTGCGTCGGTGCATCCAGGGTCTGGATACGGCCGTCAAAACGACGCACGCTGTGTACGCCCGGAATTTTGAAATGCAGGCCGGGGGAGATATCAAAGTCGGTGACTTCTCCGAATGTCAGCAGAACGGCACGGTCAATCTGGCGCACGACATACAGGCAGTTGTAGCCAATGATGATGGCCAGTGCGATGCCTACAAGAGAAAAAAGTGTCGAGTTTTTCATTGTGCTGACCTCCTGATTGGAGTGGGTCGGATTTGCTGGCTGTTTTGAGAACGCAGTTGCGTGGAGTTCTCAAAGGAGCCGGAGACCTCGGGCAGACGGGCACGGTTTGACTGGGATCTGGTCAAGCGGCAGCACCATCATGTTGTTGCCGGAGCCATCCACATCAATCATGACCTTGGAGACGCTGGACATGACCTGCTGCAGGGCATCGATATAGAGCCTTTCGCGGGTGACTTCCGGTGCCTTCTGGTATTCCACCAGTAACTGCTCAAAGCGCCGGGCTTCACCTTCGGCCTGGGCGATGACCCGTTCCTTGTAGGCATTGGCTTCCTCGATCTGGCGCCTGGCCTGGCCGCGGGATTCCGGTACCACCTGGTTGGCGTAGGCGCGGGCCTGGTTCTGGAAGGACTGGTTGTCCTCCCGTGCCTTGATGACGTCATCAAAGGCATCCCTGACCTGCTGCGGCGGCAGTGACTGTTCGATATTGACCTGGCGTATAGTTACGCCGGTACCGTAAAGGTCCATGTAATCCTGCAAACGGATCATGGTGTCCTGGGCTATCTGGTCACGGCCGGTGGTAATGGCGTTGTCCATGGTGGAGGACCCCACCACGTGACGAATGGCTGATTCCGCAGCGTGCTGGAGGGAGATTTCCGGGTCTTCGACTTCCAGGAAATAGTCGCGGGCATCAGTAATGACATACTGCACTGTCATGGTGATGTCGATGATGTTGTCATCTTCGGTCAGCATGGTATTGCTGAAATCGCGGTCGTAAACCCGGGTGACGTTGATCAGGTTGACTTCGTCCACCAACGGCGGGTTCCAGTGCAGGCCTGGCAGCACGACAGCTTCCTGGGCAACACCAAAACGCATAACCACACCGCGTTCCTGTTCGTCGACAGTGTAGAAACCGGCACCGACCCAGATAATGGCGAGGATAATCAGGACGCCGACTACCAGGCCGCCGGAGATGGTTTCTCCGCCGCTGCCGCCACCACTGCCGCCTTTGCCACCGCCGAATATGCCGGTGACCTTGCGCAGGAATGAGTTGAATACTTCTTCAAGGTCCGGCGGACCCTGGTCATTGCCGCCGGGGCGGTTGCTCCAGGGATCGTCCTTGCGATCATCATTGTCCGGTTCATTCCAGGCCATCAATTACTCCTGATTCCGGGTTAACAGAATCCAAATTGTTGAGTTACGTGATAAGAATTAAATGCAGATGCGAAGAGGGATTCTATCGAAAATCGCGCCCTATTAACACAGATTTCGCCCCTATTACACCGGGTTTGCAGCCAACAGAGGCCCGAAATACCGGGGCTTCAGGACTGTGCAGCTTCCCGGAGTGTGTCACTGGGCGTCTCACCCGGCGGGCCTTGCAGGTAGGGGGCTGGATCCATGCCTTCCTCTTTGAGCAGGCGGACAAAGTCATCCTTGGGCAGGCGCAGCGACAGGTGAATACCGCCACCCTCATCGACAGATTCATCCCTGACAACCCCCTGGCCATAGAGCCGGGCACGCAGTTTGCCCTGGCGCGGTTCCAGCACCAGTTCCGGTTCGATGAGATCTTCGCCCAGCAGGTCGGTAATTGCCTGGAACAGCTCAGTCATGCCGGCGCCCGTGCGGGCCGAGACCCAGACACGCCAGGGTTTGCCTTTCTCGTCCCGGTCCACCATGGGGGCCTGGCCGGGTAACAGGTCAATCTTGTTGTAGACCAGCAGGACGGGAATGTCACTGGCGCCGATTTCCTCGAGTACGTTGTCGACTTCGTCCTTGAGAATCTGGCGTTCACTGTTGTTGCAATCAATGACATGCAACAGCAGGTTGGCCTCTATGGTTTCTTCCAGGGTGGCGCGAAAGGCATCCACCAGCTGGTGGGGCAGGTGGCGGATGAAACCCACCGTGTCTGCCAGGATGGCCGGACCAAAGTCGGGCAGCTTGATTTTGCGTAGTGTGGAATCCAGCGTGGCAAACAACTGGTCGGCCACGTAAATTTCCGATTCACTCATGCGATTAAACAGGGATGATTTGCCGGCATTGGTATAGCCCACCAGGGAGACGGTTGGTACCTCGGCCCGTTTGCGGGCACGGCGGCCCTGGTCACGTTGCCGGCGCACTTTTTCCAGTGACTTGTTGATTGCCTTGATACGGCCGCGCACCAGGCGCTGGTCGATTTCGAGCTGGGTTTCACCCACGCCCCGCACACCGATACCGCCTTTTTGCCGGTCAAGGTGGGTCCAGCCCCGGACCAGCCGGGTCAGGGAGTGCTCCATCTGGGCCAGTTCGACCTGCAACTTGCCTTCGTAGGAGCGGGCGCGCTGGGCAAAGATATCGAGAATGAGTCCGGTGCGGTCCAGTACCCTGCAATTGAGGGCCTTTTCCAGGTTGCGTTCCTGGCTCGGTGACAGCGGGTTATCGAACAGCACCACCTCTGCCTGGTGCAGATGGATCAGCTGTTCGAGCTCTTCCAGTTTGCCGGTGCCAATAAAGAAACGGGGATTGGCCTGTTTCAGGCGGGCACTGACGAGGGCCACCGGGCAGGTGCCGGCAGAAATTGCCAGCTCTTCGAATTCCCGCGGATCAGGCGCCTCAAACTCTCCGTCCAGTTCAAGCTGGACAAGGATCGCGACTTCACCGCTTTCGGGTCGTTCGAAAAAAATAACTGGACCTCAACCGAGCCGGTCTATATCACTGGGGGGTGTGATTACAGTGAATTACCCGGCGCATCGTCGTCTGCTCCACCTTCACCGCCGGCCATGGGAACACGGACCTGGCGACTGGGGACTACAGTCGAGATAGCATGTTTGTACACCATCTGGTTAACGGTGTTTTTCAGGACGATGACAAATTGATCGAATGATTCAATCTGGCCCTGTAGTTTGATTCCGCTGACAAGGTAGATAGCAACTGGTACTTTCTCTTTGCGCAGCACATTCAGGAAAGGGTCTTGTAACGAGTGCCCTTTAGACATGATGTCTCTCCAAGTTTTTTATTTTTGAAAACGCCTCAAGTGGAATCCAATTCCACATGCATGAATTATAGTGCTACAGCTTTCATAACACCTAGTTAGTGGCGTCATCAGCCAGAATTTTCAAGCACTTATTCACAATATTTTCACTTTCACTGCTCGATTCGACCTCCAGACGATGCAAATCCGGCCAGCTTCGCAGCCAGGTCAGCTGTCGTTTCGCCAGTTGCCGTGTCGCTGCGATGCCTTTTTCTACCATGGTGACCTCGTCATATTGGCCGTCCAGGTAATCCCAGACCTGCCGATATCCCACGGATTTCATGGCGGGTAAATCACTCACCAGGTCCTTGCGGGCATGCAGTTTCCTGACTTCATCAACAAAACCATCAGCCAGCATCGCGTGAAAGCGGGCTTCTATCTGCTCATGTAATACTGCGCGCTCGGCCGGATGGATGGCAATGAACGCAAGATTAGACAGGAAATCCGGTAACTGGTTCGCCTGTTGCTGCCCGATTTGGTGATGCCAGGTCAATGACTTGCCCGTGGTTTCAAAGACTTCCAGGGCGCGCATTAGGCGCTGGGGGTCATTGGGATGAATGCGCTGCGCCGACTCTGGGTCGACTTCTGCCAGGCGCGCATGGACGGCAGACCAGCCGTCCCGGTCAGCCAGCGCTTGTATCTTTTCCCGAACTTCCGGGTTGGCTGCCGGCATACTGGCCATGCCATCGGCCAGCGCCTTGAAGTAAAGCATGGTACCGCCGACAAACAGCGGGCGTTTGCCTCTGGCAATAATCAGACGGGCAGCTTCAATGGCATCCTCACGAAACTCGGCTGCCGAGTAGGGCTCGGCAGGATCCCGTATATCCACCAGGTGGTGCGGCAGCTCCGCCAGGGTTTGTTTGTCAGGTTTGCCTGATCCGATATCCATGCCGCGATAGACGAGGGCCGAATCCACGCTGATGATTTCGAAATTGTGATGGCGCGCCAGTTCAAGTGCGATGCGGGTTTTGCCAGCAGCGGTGGGGCCCACGAGGCACATGACCGGCTCCGAATCGGGCGGGGAGGAGTTTTTGCCTTCAGGTGTACTGGTCAATGTCGTGAGTCGATAAAAGGATAAAGGGATAAAAGGATAAAGGGGGTAAGCGGCCGGGTCTAGTTGAACCGTAGGCCTTTTATCCCTTTTTCCCTTTATCCTTTTATCGGTAATCTGCACGACTACGCTACAATTGCAGGATGCAGAGATCTGGTAAATCTTGATGAATTCAAATCTTCCGGTTGGTGTGTTTGATTCCGGCGTGGGCGGGCTTTCCATCCTGGAAAAAATCCATCACCTGCTACCTGCCGAAGACCTGATTTACATGGCCGATTCCGCCCATGCGCCTTATGGGCCCAAGGGTGATGAGTTCATCATTCAGCGTTCCCGCCACATCCTCGAGTTTTTTAATCGCCAGCCCGTCAAGGCGGTTGTCGTGGCCTGCAACACCGCTACCGCGGCGGCAGTTGCCACGCTGCGTCATGAAAATACCATTCCTATCATCGGCATGGAGCCGGCGATCAAGCCGGCGGCAGAAAAAAGTCAAAGTGGTGTCATTGGTGTGCTGGCAACCGAGGGCACACTGGCCAGTGACAAGTTTGTCGATCTTAAAAGCCGTTTCGACGGGCAGGTTGAGATCATCACCCAGCCCTGTCCGGGGCTGGTGGAGCAGCTTGAGCAGGTCTTGCCTGATTTCGCTGCCATCACGGCATTGCTGCAGGAATACATTCCACCGCTTCTTGCCAGGGGTGCAGATACGCTTGTCCTGGGATGTACCCATTACACCTTCATTACGGAACAAATCAGGGAAGTGGCCGGCAGCCACATTGCTATCGTGGACACCGATGATGCGGTGGCCAGGCGACTGGCCAGTATTCTGGAAGACAATGATCTGCTTTGTGCAACAGGAGGCAAACTCAGGTTTTTTTCAAACAGCGACCTGGAAGAGCAGCAACAATTGCTTTCACGCTGTTGGGGAAGCGAAGTCAAGATCGAGGGGTTTGGCTGAAGCCTGATTCATCAAAGTGCAAGCGCACTAATTTGTTCCCCGACTGGTAGCGGGGCTATAAAGTGAACGATTGTTGGTTCAATGGTTATTACGGTATAAAGTAGGGAAGCGTAATAATCGATGCCCAATAAACAGGAATAGCCAATGCTCGGTAAAAAACCAATTGTTCAGAAACTCAGCAGCAGCTTGATGACAGTCTTGCTGGTCCTGCTGTCATTGCATTTGATGGCAGCCGAGCCTGACTGGGACGCTATCAATAATGAAACCCTGCAACGTTTCCAGGTCATGCTCCAGGTCGACACTTCCAATCCTCCCGGCAATGAAGCTGTCCTGGCGGAGCAGCTTGCAGAAGTTTTGCGTGCTGAAGGTATAGATATTGAGCTATACAGCCGTGACCCGGCCCGCAGTAACCTGGTCGCCAGGCTGCCTGGTAATGGCAGCAAGGAGCCTCTGCTATTGATGGCTCACCTGGATGTGGTCACGGTTGATCCTGCCAAGTGGACCTTCCCTCCGTTTGGCGGCACAGTGGATGAACAGTGGATTTATGGACGCGGGGCCGTGGATGACAAGGACAACCTGGTCGCCTCACTGATGACCATGCTGCTGTTAAAAAGAAGCGGTGTGCCCCTTGATCGTGATGTGATCTTTCTCGCCGAGGCCGGTGAAGAGGGTGCTGTCGAGTGGGGCATTGAATTCATGACCAGCGAACACTTCGATACCATCGAGGCCGAGTTCTGTCTTGCCGAAGGTGGCCGCGTGACGCGCGAAAACGGCGCGGCATTGTTTACCGGTATCCAGTCCGGTGAGAAAAAGCGGCGCACAGCGGTGCTTACTGCCACGGGTGCGGCGGGGCACGGTTCCGTGCCTACACAAAACAATGCAGTGGTGCGACTCGGTCGTGCGGTTTCTGCGCTGGCAGAATGGCAGGAACCCATTCGGCTCAGCGATACCACCACGTCCATGCTGGCAAGGATGGCTGACATTGCAACACCGGAGGCCGCCGCACGGTATCGGGCCATGCTGAATCCGAATTCTGTCGAGGCCGAGCAAGCCATGTTGTACCTGCTGGAAAATGAACCTTCCACTGCCGCCCTGCTGCACAACACGGTCACACCCACCATAATCAATATTGGCTATCGCTATAACGTGATTCCTTCCGAAGGAACAGCCTCCCTGGATGTGCGCCTTTTGCCGGAACAGGATTTTGATTCTTTCCTGGACGCCATTGCCGCCGTGGTGGACGATCCGACCATTGAAGTGACCTGGGATGATGCTCTGGTCAGACCAAGTGCCACCGTGGATCTCGATACCGAGGCTTATCGCACAATTGAGGCGGTCTATGCCGAGCACTATGGTGTGCCGGTCATCCCCAACATGAGTACAGGGGCTACCGACATGAGTTATTTGCGGGCGAAAGGGGTAAGTTGCTATGGCGTGGGCCCGGGCATTGATCGCGAGGACGGCGCTCTTGGCTTTGGTGCGCATAGTGACCAGGAGCGGATCCTGGAGCAGGAATTGTATCGTTTCGTGCAGGCTTATTACGATATTGTGGTGCGTTTGGCAGCGGCGCAGTAGGCAGGCTTTGAAAAAGGGAAAAAGGGAAGAAGGGCAGAGACCTGATTTCCATAACAAATCAGGCAACTGGCCTGTATAAGTAATAGGTCTGCTTCCGACCCAAAGCGGACATTAGACAATTTGGGTCAATAAGGGTACAAAAACCACTCACATCAGGCACTTCATGGCTATCAAGGGAGAAGCTGTGAAGGAAAAACTACAAGAATATGCATTAATAGCTGAAATTATTGGCGCTGTAGCAATCGTATTTTCATTGGTGTTTGTTGG
>Ga0255756_1004970_pt1 | contig 12594 bp, 6 predicted proteins | sample 011ome_20_FD_179956 | JGI IMG/M metagenome (GOLD analysis project Ga0255756, IMG submission 179956) | Coastal salt marsh microbial communities from the Groves Creek Marsh, Skidaway Island, Georgia - 011509CT metaG (version 2) | ecosystem: Environmental > Aquatic > Marine > Intertidal zone > Salt...
GAAAGAAGTGCGCGTGTGTGTGTGAAAGAGAGTGTGCGCGACGCAAAAAATGAAGATTCACTTGAAAACGCTGTGCGTATATTATTACATCACGTTCTCGTGTTTTTTTTCTCTTTTTTTTCCCCAGAGAGAGCAATCCGCTCTTTCTTCTCTTTTTGCGGCTTTCTTTTCTCCTTTTTCTCGTTGCTGACGCTCAAACTCTCTCTCTCTCTCTCTCTCTCTTTCTTTCGATGCGACGAAACGCACACGAAACGCTTTACGAAACGACGGAAACAGAACGGCGCAAAAGTTCGACATCGAGGTCGACTCGCCGGAAACGACGACTATTTTAAAGTGCAAACAGGTAGCGATCGAGCAACACCCGGGGTCGCTCGGTGGGACCACCGAGACGGATTTCTTGGTTTTCGTGCACAAAGGGAAAGTGTTGGAGGACGAGAAGACGGTGGCGGAGTGCGAGATTACCGAGGATGGGTTCGTGGTGGTAATGAGCAAGAAGACGAAGAAACCGGCGGAGAAGACGGCTCCGGCTCCGGCTCCGGCGGCGGTTCCGGCGGCGGTTCCGGCGGCGACGGCGACGGCGACGACGACGAGTCCCGCTCCGGCTCCAGCGGCGGTTCCGCAAGCGGCGGAGGTACCGGTATCGTCTCCGGGTTTAGTGGTTGGTGCGGAATTAGAAAAGGCGATCGATGAGTTACAGTCGATGGGGTTTCCGAGAGACCAGTGCGTGGCGGCGTTGAGAGCGGCGTTTAACAACCCAGATAGAGCGGTGGAATATTTGTTGAACGGGATCCCGGAGGGGATGATGGCACCGGCGCCGCAGGCGGCGGCCGCAACCGCGGCCGCTGCCGCAGCACCGGGACCTGATGCTGCCGCGACGAATGCGGCGAGAACGGCGGAAGGTGCAGCGGCGTCTGCACCTGGGGGTGGAGCGGGTGGAGCGGCCCCGGCTACCGCAGACGGCTCGGCGCCGTTGAACTTGTTCCCGCAAGGCATTCCGGGGGCGAACGGCGGAGCGCAAGAAGACGGGCAAGAAGGCGAGGTAAACACGTTGGCGTTTCTTCGCGATAATCCACAATTTCAAGCCATCCGTGCGATGGTTCAAGGCAACCCGTCCATTTTGCAACCCATGCTCGGCGAGTTGCAAAGACAAAACCCGCAGCTGTACCACTTGATTAACAGCAACCAGGAGGAGTTTTTGCAACTGTTAAACGAACCGAGTGATTTTGAAGTGCCAGGAATGGGCGAAGACGAGATGGAACAAATCGAATTATCCACAGAGGAGAACGAAGCGTGTGAACGTTTGATGGCTTTGGGTTTTACGATGGAGCAGTGCGTGGAGGCATACATCGCTTGCGATAAGAACGAAGAGATGGCGGCGAATTACTTGTTCGAGGCGCCGCCGGATGCGATGGGCGAATAAAAATAGGAAGAGAAGAAGTTTTTTTTCTGTAGTAGTCCCTCTTTGATTCGTGGCTGCGGAGAAAAGGGAAGAATAAAGTACTTTACGGTACTGATACACCAGTAACAACAACATTCTGTAGCTTAAAAAAGAAAGAACGAGAAGGGTAGGAGGAAATGACGCGACGACACGCCGAGCGCGAAATTTACTAGATTGACATTAATACATATATACTACTTCAAAATACTGCTAAATGCTAATACTATCGCATTGTCTCTTTTTTGTCTTTCGCTCTAATCGAAACTCTTTTCAATCTCTTCGACGCTTTCCAACGCCTCGGTTAAAGGCCCATAGGTTGCGCGATCGTCAAAGCCTTCGTTTGCGGCAATTTTCACCGCGCTCTTCAATAACATTCTCGCGCTCGCGAACGTTTTCTTCGTACACACAGACGGATCCTTTTTCATTGCATTTGCCCAATTAATTGCCGCGGAGACGTACGCGTCGAACGCGTTACCGTCTTTCCTCCAACCCGACGCGTCCAGCGCTCGAACGACTTTTAATTTTGCTTCGATGGAAGATGCGAAATCGCCACAATTTTCCGCATGTCTCGATACTAGATGCCAAATAGCCGCGGTATCGTGCATAGCCCTTGGCGGTGCGCCGCTGGAGTTGTTGCCTCCACCAGCGCTCGTATTTCCAGAGGCTGCTTTTGCTAAGATTTGCTCGAGAAGTTCCTCGATTTTAGCGACGATTCTTGGTGCGCCCGTCTTTTCATCAATCTCTTCATCCCGAACGTTGAATTTAGTTTCTGTTCCTGCTGCTGCTGTAGCTGTTGTTGTTGTCGTCGTCGTCGTCGTCGTCGTCGTCGCTTCGGTATTATCGTCCACGCTAAAATCAGCGAAAAACGACGCAATGTCCGCCGCGGCTTGGCCGCACGCGGTATCGTTCCAGTCTTCCTCTTCCTCTTCATCCGACGCTTCGCCCTCGTCGTCGGATGCGATCAAACTCAGCAACGTTGCGTCCTTCTTCTTATTGGCCTCACGTTCCCACTTCTCCGCGTCGCGCATCCACTCGCACTTTCCAGGACCAAGTTTTCTTCCTTCTTCGCACATGTCCAAAAGCGTCGATATCGTCGGTATGTGGACTCTTGCTCCTTCGGTTAATTCTATAACCTTCATCAACGCTCTCGCCGACGCGACGAATCTTCCTGTTTTCGCAGAAGCGATGGCTAAATTTTCCCACGCGTGCCACGATGTGCGATAATGCTTGACCGCTTCTTGCAACGCAGCGCGCGCAGCTTGGAACCTTTCTTTGTGCATTGATAAAGCGGCTATGTTGTTCCACGCTTGCCCGTTCTCTGGATCAATTTGGGCGCATCGAACAAACGCCGCCAACGCATCGTCCTCACGGCCTTCGCACTTCATTCTGCAATAGCCGCAATTAAACCACGCGCCCGGGAAGAGTGGATTCAACGTCAGTGCTCTCGTCCAGTGGATGTCAGCTTGCGCGAAATCATTCCTTTGTGCGCACAATCTTGCTAACGTCCTTTGTGACCTCGCGTTGCGTTCATTGGATACTTCCCATGCCTTGTGATAACACGTCTCGTCGCCAGTCGCGTCACCTAGCGCGCACCATAACTTCGCATTCCCGGGCTCTTCATTCAATCGCGTTTTTACCACGTCTGCGGCTTGCTGCTTCTTTCCGAGCAATTCGAGACAAGAAATGTACGCGTCCCAGTTTTCAATTTCTTCGAAGAGTTTCAACGCAGCCCCAACCATACCGATTGAAATAAGCGCTTCGCCCAACTCTTTCTTTAACGCGTGAATAGGTGGGAACCACACGGAAAATGCGAACCGTAAACGTTCTTTGGCAATTTTAGAGAGAAATTCAGAAGGATCTCGTTTCAGCTTCTTGATTTGTCTCATTTTCTTGATGGCGTTGGCGGGGACTTCGGAGACGGATCTCGTCACGTCTTCTAGGGATAACAAAGCCCGTTCGCGCGTTCGCGCACGCGTCTTTTCGTGTCTAGTCACGAGTACCGTAGCACTCGCTCGCACGATTGGACGCGATTTCGCTTGCGTCAGTACGCGTTCCAAGTACGGCGCCATTTCCCAATTGCGTAAGCCATCATCCGCTTGCTTCTTGCGCACCGCGATGCATTCTGCCAAGAGAACGACTTGTGCTATCGTAGATAAAGGCGCATTCAAAAAAGGATCGTCCACATCAGACGCGTTTTCGAGTTTCGGTTTCTGAAGAATTTGACTTCCATCTGCGGATAAACCTTCGAGTTCGACGCGCAAGCGGGACATGGCGGAGGAAGCGGGATTTGATGCCTTTGATCCTTGTCCTCCGCCTCCGCCGGCTACTTCCGTGTCGTCGCTATCGTTGCCTTCCCCTGAAGCGGCGATACTTTCCTCGTCGTCGTCGTCGCTGCACGCGTTATCACCATTGTGATCATCTTCATCGTCCGACTCCGCGCTCGCTCTTTCTCCGCACGCCACTCGCAACACCAGCTGTGCTTTCGCATCTTGTTGATGAATCGTTCGGTACCCCAACGCGCCAGACTTTTCAATCGTAACCCCTAACGCGTCCTTCGCGCGCTTTAAAAGATACCGCGCGGAATCGTCGACGCCAAATTCGTGCTCCATCAACGACGCTTCTATGAGGCATGCGCCCAAGAGATAGTGCGCGTCTTTTATATTCTTCTCCGCTGAACTGCCATCCGTGCGATTAGTATCCTCATCCCCTACCAAACTCGCGCGCGACAACCCTTCCAACGCTCTCGCGAAGAATCCCAAGCACTGTTTTCTGAGAGTCACCGTTCGACCAAACAACACTCTCTGGTGCGACACGGCGCATCTCGCCGCGAACCAATCCCTCACGATGTTAAACTCGTTGTTGGAACTTTGTAACTTCGCACCTTCGTTCGTCGTCGTCGTTGCTTCTTCTTCGCTGGTCAACGCTTCCCCTGCCATGCGCCTACACCTCCCAATCGGCGAAGGCCTCGCCGACACGTCCAACGTCTCGTCGTTATCCATATACTCTAACCTCGTCATCATTTGTTTCGAATTCACTAAACACTCCACCGCAAACGCGAGGTACTCCGGATGTTCAATTCTCCCGCTCACGTCCTCGCCGTCTCGCGACAACACCTTCTCGAAGAGTCTTCGACGCCGTTTCTGCGCCTGTTCGTCCGTGTCGCCGATTGAGGAAGACGTCTCGCCCAACCTCCCTCCCAATCCTCCCTTATCTCCCATCGCTTGCAAAATCACGTGCACGTCTCCGTCGCACTCGTCGTACTCTTCCGCCAAAGGCGGTCCCACCGCGTTCGCGCGTCCGTGTAACAACAACGCGCACGCGCCGGCGAGAAATATCCCGAACGCTTTGTCCTCCTCCGAAACCGCTCCGTTCCCTCGGTAACACTCGTCATCGTACCCGAGCACGGCAAAGCACACGTCCGCTTCCGCCAAGGCTGCCGAATATCTGCCTCGTTTTATCAACGCCACCGCTTCCGCGCAAAACGCACTCGAGGGGATTTTTTGAGCCTCTCGTTCATTTTCGGCGGCGGTTGCTTTGGAAAGCGTGCAATACAGCACTTCGCGGGCGAGCTGATCGCGCGCGGCAACCGACGCAGTAATAGTAGTAGTTCCGCTTAAATCGTCGGTAGTATTCGTCGACACGCCAGAAGGCGCGAAGTGCGACGGCGTCTCTTCTTCATCTTCCGACGACGACGACGAGGAAAACGCGTTGTCCAAACGCTCATCAAACCTGGAAGAACAGTTGACGACCATCTCTTTTCTCTTCTCTCTTCTCTCTCTCTCGACAGCGCAGAGAGACACAGTTATCGATTATTATAAAGAATCAGTCGCGCGAAACAAAAGCAGAGAGCTCTCTCTTCTCTTCTCTTCTCTTCTCTTCTCTCTCTCTCTCTCTCTTGACGCGTGCGCGCACATCGCGTTCGAGCGGCAACAGAGCGCGAAGCACAAAAAAGTTGGTTTAGGGTTTCAATGGCCAAAAATTTGTTTTGTTAGTTTTTTTTGGAGAGCAGAAGGACACTTTTTTAACGGGGAAAAAAGCCACAACGAACGCACATGAGGGCGTCTTCTGTCGCGGCGTTCGCTCGCGACGCCGCAAAACGGACGACGAGAAAAAGAAACGCGCGGCGGCACAACAAGAGCAGCCCGCTGTTCTTCCTGATGATGATGATGATGATGACGACGCTTCTTTTGTCGTCGGGAATCACGACAGAAAAGAGCGGTGTCCTCGCCGTCGCCGTCGTCGAAGCTTCTTCAACGGAGGAGCCAAAAGAAACGAGTCGTTTTGGCGCGCTGGAATCGCCGGCGAAGTCTTCGCTGAGCGACTACCAGATCGTTCGCGTGGAGAGCGTCGTTCGAGATGAGGCGGCGGAGGAGGAGGGTGAGAGGATTAAATCGTTCACGATAAACGCGTTCGGGGAGCGATTCGATGTCGAACTGTTGTCGACCGATTCGCTACTTCACGAAAAATTTACGGTTTTGCGATACGACGGCGAGACGTTCGCGGAGGATGAGAACATCCGAGATCTAGCGAAGGCGGTCACGAAGAGGTGCCAGTATAAAGGTCGCGTTGTCGGTGGTTCTTCGAAGCATCCTTCGCGAGTGTCGGCGAATTTGTGCGTCGAAGACGGGTTCGCGCACGTCTCGCTGCTCGCGAAGAATATGAGCTTGAGTTTAATGATGCCCCACGAGAGTTTTCGGGAGGAGGTGGAGGCAGCAAAGAAAGTGAGGAGAAGGAGGAGGAGGAAGATGCTGGAGGAGTCTGCTGACGACGACGACGACGATGATGATGATGACTATAACGCTAACAATTTGGAAAACGTGGATTTTATCGCGTTTAACGCTGCCGATGAAGTCGCGGAACAGATGATTGGCGAAAAGAGAGACCGGATTAAATTTATGCCCTCGAAGAAAGGAAATACTGATGATAAAGAAGAAGAAGCAAATGAGCAGGACAAACAGGAGCGACGAAAACCGCAAGCGATTAATTACGCGAATACGCGAGTTATTGAAGTTTACGCGCACAGCGACGAAGCGCGCGTATCAAATTACGATACGGCGTTCGATTGCGTGATGGAAACTATCGCGATTATGAATTACGTCTCTGCGTTGTATGAAAACGCGTTTAACCCGAACATCGAAGTCGTAGTGAAAGCAATCGGATACACGGACAAAGGCGCTACCGATCCGTGGGGTACGGTTCAAAAGGGCACGTGCGACACGTGCTCGAGTCATGAGGTGGACAGCGACGATTTACTGACAAAGGCAACAAAATGGAAATCTGCAGCTGGAATCGCCTCGTTACAGAGCGCCGACGTGCTCTCTGTGTTATCTGGACATAATTTCGATGGTGGAACTATTGGATTGGCGTATACAGGAGGTGCGTGCACTGCGTCATACGCAGCAAACGTGAACGAGGTGAACTCTGCAAATTCTTTACGCTACTCCGCTGCAACAGTCGCGCATGAAATCGGACACAATCTCGGATTTCTCCACGACGGTGATATGGACAGTTGTCCCGATAGCGGTTTAATCATGGCAGCACAAGCTGGATACGAACTCGAAACGGATTGGAGCACGTGTACCGTGGCCAAATACAGCGCAACGTATTTCGGATTCGCATGTTTGGCAGAAGGCGACGAAGCGGTGTGCGGGAACGGTATCATTGAAGAAGGCGAGGAATGCGATTGCATGAATAACGACTGCTCCGACGGGAGCGTCTACGGAAGTGAAAGCACGTGTTGTAACGCGGCAACGTGTAAGCTAAAGTCAGGCAAAGCGTGCTCGAGCTACCACGATGGATGTTGTGATAGTTCGTGTGCTATAAAACCGAGCGGCTCCGTGTGTAGAGACGCGGTGTCAACGTGCGACATCCAAGAAAAATGCGACGGCAACAGCAAATCGTGCGCCGCTGATGCTTGGAAACCGTACGGAACGAAGTGTACACACGGGACGTACTCGGACGATATCGGAAGTTGCTTCAAGAACGAGTGTCGGAACGCACATTTCTGGTGCCAACAACTCGATTCAACTTCCCACGGCGGATTCTGCATAACTGAAAAAATTTCTTTTCCGGAAAGCGTGTGCTCGACGACCGCGTTCAAGTGTTACAATTCCGAGTCGTCTTGTTCGAGTCCACACGTGTTTTCAATCGAACCTGAGAAAGGGTACCCGTGTTCAAGCGTACCGACAACATCCGATGGCATCTTCGCAAGAGTTTGCGACGGATACGGCGGATGTATTCCGCCAGACGAATTGGACAATTTACGAGGTCCATACATCTCTCCTTCTGCTCCCATAGGTAGCGCACCCAACGTGAATTTTGAGGTAAACGAAGGATCTAGACAATTCACATCTTACAAAGTAGTTTTATGTTTCGCGGCGATGCTGATGATTTTCGCGGATGTATTTTTTAATTAACCATTTTAGTCTGAAAGAACGAGTTGAATAATGATATGTGTGTGTTGTATTTTCTAATGGCGTGCGAGAGCACAATTTAAAGTTGCTGAAATTGAAAATTATTGCGCGTTTTAAACATTTCTAAACATCTCTCATCTCAATAGAAAGCGCATGACGTCCGATAACGCGATGATGCCTTCCAATGCGCCCGTTTTTTCATCCACTACAATTAGGCGTTTCACGCCCGGTAATCCTAATCCTTCGACCGCCGCTCTCAAGGTATCCGAACGTGTACATGTTGAAAACCCGCCGGCGTACGTGCTACTATTGTTATAACCTTTCGACGGCGATCCTCCAGCGGAACTGAATGGGCTGTCAGCCATACCACTGGCGTTGAATTTCGGACTCGGAGGTTTGTTGTTTAAAACATTGCTCGGCATCGTATTCATTGAAGACCCGTCCATGGCAGCATCATTGCCACTACCACCTATCGAAGACGGCGACGCGTACCCGCCACCGCCCGAAGCCATCCGCGAGTTTTGCAACGCTCTAGCTATCGTAAATTCGTTCATGTTCACGTTTAAGTACGCGTTATTCGAGGCTAATTTCACGACGTCACTTCTCGCGTAGACGTCAATTAAACCGCCTTGTCCACTATCGTCCACGACTGGTAAACACGAGACACCATTCATCATCGTAAACGCTTCTGCCAAAGTCGTCTGAGGATAGACGCATCGCAAAGGCGCGAGTCTTTGCAACTCTTCCGGAAGATTGGCGAAGTACTGCTCGTCCGACGCGGCTTCAACCGCGTCCGCTTGACCAAACGAGTTTGTCCTCCGAAGTAAGGAGTCACTCGGCGACCTTCTTCCGCCGAATTCTTTCGTCCACGTGCCAATGGGTAAGGCGCCGAGAGGCTGCGAAAACAGCGGCAAGGAGGAAGGTACGCCTCGAAAGTGTCTGTGCAGACACGCGAAAATCTCCGCGAGATTCGTCACGTGAAGAAGCTGCGCAGCGTTCTGATTCCTACTCCCCATTTTGTTATTGCTATCTTTGTTATCACTAGTACCACCACCTCCATCGCCTGATGATTTCTTACTCTGGCTGCCGCCGCCTTGCTGGCTGCCGCCATACGAGACTACCGGAACGGAGTACATGTTGTTCTTTAACAAAACCAAAGCGACCAAATGCAACGAATCTTCCGGTCGTACCGAGAGTAAACTCGAATTTTCCACGCTCTCGCCGCATTCTTCTCTCGCTTTCGCGACGGTAAACCTATCTAAATCTTCTTCCGTGACTTGCTTCACGTCCTTGAACGCATCCGAGAGCACTCTCAACAAATCTACAAACTCACCGGCGGAAATCATACCGGCAAAATCCCCTTTCGCCGGGTTCCACAGCGGTGCCGCCGCTAGCTGCTGCTCGTAAAACGCGTGGAACGCTTGCCTGACTGGTAAGTTGATGTCAAATACGACTACTTTATTCGACTCAGGTATCAGCTCATACGCCGTGTGCCTTTGCAAAAACTCTAAGACTCTTGCGCGAGACGCATCCGAAGCGTACTCGTCCGGGTTTGCTCCACCTTGCTGTTCGACGTAGTCGTTATTGTTCGTACTTGGCTGCACCGGGGGGCGCATCGAAGCTGCCACCGACGCCGCTGTAGGTCCACCATCTCTGGCAACGTTTATAGACTTCCGTCTCCCGTCGCCGTCTCGTTTAATTTGCAACCCGTTGATCCCTCCGGATACCCAGTCCATGCCTGCGTCTACGACGTTTGTCGCCTCTGGAGCGTTCGCTTCGTCCCGCATCGCGTGATGGTGACGATGTACCGCGCGTTCTGGGGATATCTCCCCAACTAAGTGCTGATCGCTTCCTCCATGTTGTTGTTGATTGTAATGCTGTTGTTGTATTCTCCGGTGTTGCTCCGCGGCGTTCAAGCTGTCCGATTGCGAATCATCTTGACTCAACCACTGACCTTGCGGTCGATCCTGTTGCTGCCGATGGTGCACTACTTGCGCTTGCTGCCCTCCACCAATAATACCTCCGTCGTTCATACCAGACGACCCTCCTCCTGGCGACATCATTCCCGGCACTTCCAGCGGCGCCGACCCTTGCTGATGATAGTTTTGCGTCATCATCATCTGTTGCTGTTGATTATACCCGCCGTCGCCTGTCTGCGCGCTCACGTTCTCCGCGCTATTCATCCCTGGACTACCAATCCCACCACCGTTACTCGGACTAGAAACTACCGAACCGCCCCCGTGCGCGGCCGACGGCTTCTTCACGAACAACCAGTTATTCACGTTCCCGAGCGGGTCTTGTATAAACGCTTGATTCTCGTCGTGCCTCCACTCCCCGTCCACGATAAACTTATACTGATGGTACCCGCTCGGTAGGTTACAAACCACCGAAAAAACTTGGTTCCCGTTCGGTGGGACGATTTCAGGCGCCATCGGGACCGTTTCCAGCCAGTTCGTGAACGACCCGCACAAGTGCACGACTTTCCCTTCGTAATGCCACGTGAATTTCGTCGGGTACACCATCGACGGAGAGAGAGACCCAACGCCACCTCCGCTTCCTTGCTGCTGCTGCTGCTGCTGCTGCTGTTGAGGAGAGGAACTCATCGCGTTCTCGTTGCTCTCGTTGCCGTTGGAGGACATCGCGCGAAGCCACAACACGGTTATAAAAAGTAACTCTCTCTCTCTCTCGAAACGAGGTTTTTTCCAATCAATCAAATTTCAACTCTCTCTCTCTCTCTTGTATTTATACGCGCGCGATCTGGTGCGCCGCGAGGAATTCTCGGGTGGACGTAAAGATTCTCTCTCTCTCTCTTTCTCTCTTTTTCCGCGCTGCTCAGAGAGAGAGGTTTTTGCGGCTCTTCTTCTGAGAACCTCTTTCAATAGCTTTCAATTTTGAGTTGAGTTTTTTGTAGTTTAGGGTTTCAGTCGGTCGGCCTTCGTCGAGGGTCTTTTCGATCGCGACGACGCGAGAGAACAAACGCGCTCTTATTTCTCTCTCTCTCCCCCTTCTCTCTCGCGCGCGCCGAAAGATCATGTCTTCTTTCCACCGCGCCGGAAGAAGAGCGCTGACGAACGCATCGTCGTCGTCGTCCTTTTTCTATTATTACGGCAGAAGCGCTAATAACGCTTTGTCTTCAAAGGGAACCCGACAACGTTCTTCTTTTTCCACCACATCATCTTCCCTCAACGACAACAACAACGATTTGCAGCGACACTTCGAAACGCCCTTGCCGGTAAATTTCGAGCGCAAAGGCACCGGAGGCCGATCGTCGTACTCCGGGGTCACCGCGGCGGTGTTTGGCGCGACTGGTTTTTTAGGACGATACGTGGTGAATCACTTGGCGAAAAATGGGTCTCGAGTGATTTTACCGACGCGATGCTCGGAGAACCATCGACAGCATTTAAAACCGATGGGGGATTTAGGGCAGATTGTTCAATTTGATTACTCGATGAGAGACGACGAGGCGATTAAATACGCGGTGGAACGCGCGAACGTGGTGATTAACCTGATCGGGAGAGAGTGGGAGACGAGGAACTTTTCGTTCGACGACGTGCATCGAGACTTTCCGAGGAGATTGGCCGAGGCGTGCAAGGAGAGTTCTTCTGTGAAGAGATTGATTCACGTGTCCGCGCTCGGGGCGGACGTGAACGCGAAATCGAAGTATTATCGTTCGAAAGCGGAAGGGGACGAGGAAGTGAAGAGAATTTTTCCGAGGGCGACCATCGTGAAGCCGGCGAAACTGGTCGGCGTCGAGGATAGGTTTTTGAACGTGTTTGCGGAACACGCGAGTAAGTTTCCGTTCGTACCGTTGACTGGGTTAGGGGAATCGAAACACCAACCAGTCTCGGTCGACGACGTGGCGATAGCCATCAGCCAGTTGCCGTACGACGAAGATACGGTTGGTAAAGAGTACGTCTTAGCCGGAGAAAAAACGTACACGATGGAAGAGCTGGCAAAGTTAACCGTAGATGTCGGAAGATTCCGCTCCGCTCGAGTCGGCTACGTCCCAAAATTCGTCTACAGACTCCTCTCCGCGCCGCACGAGTTCTTGCTGAACAAAGTTCCGTTCCCGTTGCCGACGCCGAAAGGATTGACCAGGTCCTTCATCGACGCCCAAGACGCTGATTACGTGAAGAAACCTCACGAGTTAGGATTTAAAGAGTTAGGCATGACCCCGGCAAAGATGGACGGCATCACCATCGATTATTTGCGATCCTACCGTTCGGGAGGGTATTTGACCAACCCGTTGGCGAAGAAGGAAAACTTTCACGAAGAAGCCAGAGTGCCGCTTCGATGATGATGAACTTTCGACGCGTTTTTAGGAAAACAACAACAACTTTTGTATTTTAAAACACTTCTACATATATTTACACTTACAATGTTGATACAAACGCGCGCGCTCGCCCGAAAACTCCTCAATCCTCTAAAACCTTCACCCGCCCGTCGATTTTCCTCTCCAGCTCCTCTCGCACGTGCCTCTCTCGCTCCTCTCTCGTCCTCAGTTCTCCCATCCTCCTCTTCTTCTCCTCCGCTTGCTTTTCGTAACGCATCGCGTCTGCTTTCAACGCGTCGTGCATAAACTCGCGCTCGCGTCGCGATTTCGAGAATAAAATCATCGATGAGCCAGACATCGCGACGGCCACGAACAGTAATTTACGCCAGTTGTTCGCGTTTGAAAATCTCGGGCTTTGCATTTGATATGCGTGTTTGTTTATGATATCTTTCGCGCTAAAATCTGCTGAG
>Ga0255756_1004973_pt1 | contig 12592 bp, 11 predicted proteins | sample 011ome_20_FD_179956 | JGI IMG/M metagenome (GOLD analysis project Ga0255756, IMG submission 179956) | Coastal salt marsh microbial communities from the Groves Creek Marsh, Skidaway Island, Georgia - 011509CT metaG (version 2) | ecosystem: Environmental > Aquatic > Marine > Intertidal zone > Salt...
GGTCTTGTTTCAGGGCGTACGTCTGTTTCCTCAATATGCCGATAACTGGCAACTACTGGCTCACCTATCGGTCGAACTTAATAAACACAGCCAAGGGCTTTTTGCTGCGTGGCAAGCCAACAGCCTCGCTGAATCCGTTGAGATGCAAAGCGTTTTTGCGCACTGTTTAAGCCGTGTCGCCATCACCGCACACGACCCCCAACTACAGTCGGCCGTGGCGCGAGCTGTGGCCGAAACCTGGGGGCCGCCGGCCGAGCTTGCCGAACAGGCTAGCAAACTACTCAAACACGATCCCTTGATCCAACCCTATCTCAACGCCGCAACAGACAAGCCGCTGACTGAAACTGAGATACAGGCACTGAACGACCACGCCCTCCTCAACCCGCTATTACAAAGCGCCCCAATTTGCGATCTGGATCTTGAGCGCTTCCTGACTCGGGTTCGTAAAACGCTCCTACTCAATCCGGCGTTGGCTGAACGAGCGGCGCAGCTTACCGCCAGCCTAGCGCAGCAATGTTTCATCAATGAATACATCTACCCTGTGAGTGCTGAAGAAAACACAGCACGCCATGCGCTTAACCCTGCCGAGCCCCTACTGATTGCAGCCTGTTACCAGCCGCTCCACCAAAGCGCAGCGGCGGCGTCATGGTTAAACACAGCAAAGCCAGACAACGACCCGCTCCAGGCCGTATTCACCCAGCAAATCACCGAGCCCCAGGAAGAAGCAAAACTGGCTGCGGTAATGCCCGCCTTAACGCCGATCAACGACCAGGTGTCTCAGGCTGTGCAAGCCATGTACGAAGAGAGCCCGTATCCACGATGGGTGCGCATCCCCAAACACAGCAGCCCACAGCCCCTGAACGACTTCCTCTCCCACACGTTCCCTTTGAGTGGATACACGCCGCTCGATACGCCTAACCCACTAAACGTTCTTATTGCGGGCGGGGGCACCGGTCAGCATCCTATACACACGGCACGTCGTTTTACAGATACCCAGATTCAGGTAATTGATCTCAGTCGCCACAGCCTCGCCTACGCGCAGCGTAAAACCCGGGCGCTTGGTCTGAACAATCTGCAATTTGCGCAGGCAGACATCCTGCAAATCGGGCAATTGAATCAGCGCTTTGATCTGATCGAATCGGTGGGCGTGCTGCACCACATGGCGAACCCATGGGCGGGTTGGGAAGCCTTACTCAGCAGACTTAAACCCAATGGCCTCATGAAACTCGGCTTTTATAGCCAGATCGCCCGCCAGGACATCAATCAACTACGTAACTTCATTAAGGCACAAGGTTTTGCTAATGATCCCGATGCCATCCGCGCCTGTCGGCAGCACTTAATCGAACACAGCCAAGCGCAGCACATGGAGGACATCTTCCTGATGCGTGACTTCTACAGCACCAGCGCATGCCGTGACTTGCTGTTTCACGTGCAGGAGCACCAGATGACGCTGCCTGAAATCAATGCGTTCCTACAATCACACGGGCTCCGTTTTATTGGCTTCGAGACAGATGCAACAACACTCCGCACCTATCACAACGCCTTTCCCGATGACCCGGCTGCAACCAACCTCTGCAACTGGCACCAGTACGAACAACAGCACCCCCAAACGTTTATATCGATGTATCAGTTCTGGGTGCAGAAAACTGCTTAAGTTCGTTCGCCACACGCGACACCACACCCGACCAATCGCCGCGCTCAGCCTGCCGGAACAATCGTGCCGTTGGATACCAGGGCGAGTCTTCTCGGTCGAGCAACCAACGGTAATCCGGACCGGTCGGCAATAGTATCCAGACGGGTTTAGCCATCGCCCCCGCCAGGTGCGCCACCGAAGTATCCACCGTAACCACCAGATTTAACTGGGCTATCACCCGGGCGGTTTCTGCAAAATCGGCAAGTGCCGGGCGCTCAAGCAACGCCTGCGGGTTCTGGGCCAACCAGGCCGTATCTGCATCACGCAACTCGGGATTCAAACACACCCAATCAACCGACAACTCAAACAACGGCGCCAACGTCGCTAACGACATACTGCGGTTTTTATCGTTCTTGTGGCCACTACTGCCCGACCATACAAGGCCAACCCGAGGTCGATCATTCGTAACGGCATGGCCTAACTCAGAGATACGAATATAAGGCACCTCAGCAGGAACCGTTGCCAGCGTTGTCCCCAAGGCCAACGGCAAGCTCATCAGCGGCGTCGCCCAATCAAACGGCGACACATCCGCAAACGACGCTGCTACTGCAACCCCAGGCCATTGGCCCGCTAATAACGGCACTAACGGGGCCTGTACCGCTAAAGAGACCTGCGCACCCATGGCCTGCAACATCGGCACATAACGACAGAACTGTAGTGTATCGCCCAAGCCCTGCTCGGCATACAACAGCAGATGTTTACCAGAAAGCGATGCTTGTCCTAACCACTGCGGCAGCTGCGGGTAGCACCGCTGGTTGCCCAAGGCTGGCACCGTCCAGCGCGATTCGAACAACGGCCAACCCGCTGCAAAATCGCCCAGCACTAACTGAACCCATGAAAGGTGCCACTTGGCCTCTTCGTAGTTAGGATTAATTTTTAACGCGGCTGCATAAGCTTGCACCGCTTCGGCATAGCGCTCCAGCGCGCCAAGCGCCTTGCCTTTGTTAAATAACGCTTGTGCAAAGCTCGGCCGAATATTCAAAGCCTTGTCATAAGCCTCAATCGCCTCTGGCTCCCGCGCCAGTGCAAGCAGCACGTTGCCGTAGTTATTCCAGGCGTCCGCATTATGCGGCACCAGTTTCACGGCTTTGGCAAAATCGGCGGCAGCTTCCGTGTAGCGTTGCTGCGTGGCTAACACATGCCCACGGCTCATGAGCGCATCGGCATCATTGGGTAATAAGGCAATGGCCTGCCCATAAGCCTGAATGGCAGAGTCCAACAGACCAAGCTGTTGCAAAGCAAAGCCGAAGTTGTAGTACACCTCAGGCTGATGTGGATTGTGCGCCAACGACTGTGCGAGCAAATCGGCACCCGCTTGAAACTGCCCCTGTTGCAATAACAACAAACCCTGATGGTTCAGCCCCTCAACTAGGGCCGAACGGTTCGGGCGCTTCTGCACCACATCAAAAGGTGATTTTTTCTTAGCCATGGTCACATTTTAAAGCACCCAATAAAAACGGGAGCCCGAAGGCCCCCGTTTCACTCTAAATCAGAAAACTAACTGATTAGAAGTTGGTACGCATACCCATACCGTAGGTCAGGAAGCTTTGACCTTGGGTCGACTGCAGGCTTGTACCACCCGAGGCCAGGTTATAAACGCTGTTCGAGTTGTTCTTCAGACCCGAAACGATACCGTACACTTGCGTACGCTTGCTCAGGTAGTAGCCAACGTTAGCTGTCCACTGGTTTGCACCGTTGTTAGCGTTGCCGTCACCGCCCGAGGTGTTGCTTACGTGCTGATACGACAGACGCGGCTCAAAGTTGCCCCAACGATACGAAGCACCAGCGTAGATAGCATTGTTCGACAGCTTGTTAGCGCCATCAAAGAACGAGCCTGTACCGTTAACACCGTTTGGAGTGTTGGTGCTCAAGGTGTTGCGGTTGTAAACAACAGCAGCCTTCAGACCAGGAACGCCTGTGTACTGTGCACCGATCAGGTAGCTAGTCAGGGCTTGAGCATTACCTGAGATAGTAGGCGAATCTGTCACTAAATTGTTAGCATCAGTGTATGTGATTTGCATGCTGTTGTTAACTTTAGCTTGTTGGAAAGCACCCTTGATGCCAAAACCGTAGCCTTCCCAACCCAGGTTCAGCGACAAAGCTGACTGAGGAGCTGCATTGATTTGCGAGTTAGAAGTAAACTTCGAGCCTACAACAGCTGGACCAACGGTAGTTTGGTTGGTGCCACCATTGTTGTTCGAACCCGTGTAAGCAATCACGCCGCTGAAGCCGTACATGGTTGGCAGAGCGTAGGCCAGAGCCGTTGCACGAACAGACGAGTTTGCATTGAAATAACCCGCGCCGCCTGGCTCACCCAGAGCAAAACGCATACCACCCATGAGGTTTTCGATACGGCCGTCACCCGTAGCACCTGGCATGACGTCGAACGAGGTCAGAGCCGAACGGAATGGGGTCGACAGGTAGCCGCCCAGAACCGTACCGTACTTGCTCGATGCACCCACATACGTATCACGCAGCGAACCGAAGTTGCTGTTCGAGGTGTTTGCAGCAACGCCTTGACCCGACGACTGACCCGTCATGTTGACGTTGGTTTCGATTTGGAACAGACCCTTCAGGCCGTTGCCCAGATCTTCCGTACCCTTGAAGCCGATCAACGAGCTGTTGTTCTTCAGGTTGAAAGCAGAACCGTCTGCAGGATTCGAACCAGGAGCAACACTCTTGTTCATCGTGGTGCCTTGAGCCGAAACGTCAGCAACACCGTAGATGGTGACGTTGGTTTGTGCGAAGGCAGCGGTCGACAGACCAGCAACTGCCAGAGCGATTAGTTTCGTCGCTTACATTGTAAGATCCTGCTTGAGATTGGTTTTTTATTGTTTTTAATCAGCGAGTTATAAAATTGCGGCTTTAAGAAAAATCCACTTGCTGACTCAAACTGAAAACACTAAAACGGCATCTTTTACGCAGAAACCCAACAGTACAAACGCAGAACCTCGCTAATTTTTAAGCGATCTACCGCGAAAAGCAGCTGCTTCGGGCATTGCTACGGAGAGATTTACTTGGTTCAAGCGTCGATTTGCGTGATCTTCTGCACTAAAGGGCGTTTTCGCGCTCGGTCGCCTACCCTATTCAACCCCCAGCACCGATTCGGTAAGCATCCACAAGCTGGGCTTGCGCCCGCGCCTTCTTCTGTCGCTCCCGCTCTATTTTCAAAGCCTGGTTTGCCCGCTCTTTTTGCTGTTTCAAGCCGTCAAGTCTTGCCTGGTCAGGTGTTTTTGGTTTAATCGTCTCGATTGGTTTGGTGCTGAACTCTGCAAATCGCATAATGATCCTCCGCTCATGTATTTAACAAATAGACCACTTCTGAGTGGCTACGCAGCAGGCACGATCTAATGCGTCCTTTTAAACGGACACTACATGTTTAAAGGCTTAATCGACGGGAAAACTCCACGCTCTGCGTTAGCAATCAGCAATTTTGCCTGTTTTAGGTAACGGCTGACGGCAATCGTTATTCGACGCCGCACCAAAGCATCGTCCAAATCCTGTCCCGTTGTATCCAGCTTGAGAATGTCAGGGTCAATACCTGCCATGACACCGATCTCATTGAGCGATGCAGTCAGATGCTTGTTTCGTATTTCGTGGACTTTAAGCAGTGTTTGCACTGTCGACATACGGATCTTGCTCTTAATAATCTGGCGCTTGGCTGTGCTTTGCTTCCAGATATCGATGCCCCGACCTTCATAAGCTTCTTTGAGAAAACGCCCAATCTGACGCATGACGGTCTGTTTTCGGACTGAAAGTGGGATTTGTAGGATCAATCCGTCGGATTTGAGGCGTAGTTCTTCCAGCTCCCTGTTCGTTTCAACTGATTGAACCTTCTTAAATGGCTTGGATTCACCAAAGAGTTTGCGCCCATGCTTCATGTACCACATAGAGAATGGCAGCTTTGGAATGTCCCCAAAGTCGACATAAATGCTGGCTAGCTTTCCCTTACCCCCGTTTTCACAGCAATAACGGTATTCGTCGCTGGCTCGTAGGGTCATATACCACCAGTAAATCCAAGTCTTTCTGGCAGCGGCAATTTCCCTGTCGGGGTTGCTGCGAACCCGTTCAGAACGTGGGATGTGTTTATTGGGATAGAAAGGTTTGTCTTCCATTGTTTCTAGAAACTATCGCTTATGAACAAAATAGATTATTCGCGTTAACTGCAAATCTGTCTATAGGTGCTTTATTTGGATTGCTGTAAACACGAAATATAACAAAAAGAATCGTAGGACAACTATAAATCAACTCTGTTTAAAGTGACATATATCAGCAGCGCAACACCAAACCTTCAACCGCGCTGCTGTTAACTTAAAGAAAGGCTTCAAGATGCAAAACGCAATCGTCGAAACTAACACCGTGACCACCCTGGCTAACGTTGCTGTTGAGAGCAATGTTGTGGCGCTGCCCTCTGTCACTAAAACCCAAGGTATGTATGACCGCCTTGTTCGCCTCAACACCGCGGCATCGGCATGGGAGTCTGGTGCATACGCAAATGCTAATGCGCAGCTTTATGGGCTGTTTGCCGAAGCACGCCAGATTCATATGGAGCTGACCAATGCGCAAGACCCCGATCTCGGCGCTAAGAAACAGGCTCTGAAGGACTACATGAACCTGAAGGGGCTGTCGAACTACTGGGATAAGCCGCTGACGCAACGCATCATTCGCTGCGTGTTTGGTGACCGTGATCGCCGTCGTATCAGCACCTACCACACTGTGCTGCGCTACATCGTTGCGCAAAACTGGTCGCCTAATGAGGTTGTGGCTGGCATCACGGCTGCAGGTGGTGTTCAAGAAATTTCGCTGGGGCACCCTGCTGGCTATGTGTCACCCAAGAATCGTGCGGCTGCTGCAAATGCTGCCGTGAGCGAAAAAGCACTGGCAACGGTGCAGGGCGACAAACTTGCTCAGCATATTGATGCTGACAAGCATGGCGAGAAGGTTGCTGCTGTGCTGACACAGAACGCAGACGGCACTTTTACCGTCAACTGCATTGTCAGCAGCAACACGGCTGTTAATGCAACGTTGGCTGCTTACTACAGCAAGACCAAGGCGGCACTGAAGGAGGCAGCAGTTGTGCAAGTGGCTGCAGCCAAGGAAGTGTCTGCCGAAGAGCACCTTGCTGCTGCCAAGGCTGCTTAACCAACTGCAACCAGGGCGGCTTCGGTCGCCCGTTTTATTTGTCATTTTGAAAGGACATTGTATGAGTAAGCTCAATACACAGCCAACGACGCTGAATGATGTCGTTATTAGCAACCATGCTGCAAAAGTTCGTCTTGATCAGCTTGTCAGTGGGCAAATCCCGTTTCCCGCCCACAAAAGTGGCATTTTGCTCTGGGGCACTTGGGGAACAGGCAAAACCACGCTTGCGCGACTGCTACCCGATTTGTTTGAACAGGCTCGGTCAAGTAATACAGCATTTTACGATTTCTGGTCGTGCGGTGCTGCCGCAAATGGTTCGCAGATGCTTAACCAAGCTCATCAGCGAACTGTTTACAACTCAGCTAACAACAGTGGGTTGCACTATGTCATTCTGGACGAGGTGGACAACTTGACCGATCTTGCACAAAAACAGCTCAAGGCGTGGATGAATCGAACGGATATTGTCTTTATCCTGACGACCAACTATTTGCCCCAATTAGACAAGGGCGTTCAAAACCGCTGCTACCTCATTGAAATGAATGCAGCGCAGCCAAGTGATTGGCTACCGCTGGTTCAGCGTGTCATTGCGAGCTATGGCGTCGTACCAGTTCCCGATAGCGCATTGCTGCCAGTCATTGGCGATTGCGATGGTTCGGCGCGGGAGATCTTAGCCAAAGCACATGAGATTGGTGCATCCCGTTTGGAAAAAGCTGCTTAAAATAAAGCATCTACCGACAAGCAGCCTTCGGGCTGCTTTTTTGTTGTCCGTATAAACGGACATTTATAGTAGTTCTACCGCGTTTCGCTTCATATCGTCGTTTACATCAATGTATTTCTGGGTAACGGCGATGGATCGATGACCCGCAAGGCTAGCTAGCACCCGAACAGAGATACCTCGATTCGCGAGTGTTGTTATAAAGTTTCTGCGACCACTGTGACTGCTTGCACCACTAATACCAGCATCACGATAAAGCCAGAAGAAATGCTGTACTAAAGTATTAGGGCTGAAACCTGATCGCTTGGCGGTGAAGAACAGGGGAATATCAGGATTGCTGACTGCACGGAATTTCAGGTAGTAAGCCAGTTCATCACGTAGCTTTTGCGGCAGGAACACCGTGCGGGCGTGCCGCCCTTTGGTTTGTTCCGCCAGCAGCTTGATCTCGGCTTTGACAGTGCCGTCCTGATTAAGGACTTGTCCAATGGAAAGCTGGGCTATTTCGCCAGCCCGCATCCCAGACCACAAGCTGGTTAGGAAAAGCACCCGATCACGGATGGCATATTTCCGTGTGGCGCAGTGACGCAGCACCTGGTCGATTTCGGCTTGTGTAAGTGTTTTGGCTTGTCCCATGTGGTTTTTCTCCTGATCAAATAAATTCACACATTCAGTTTGTTTCCTTTGCTGCTGGAAGTCGATCTGGATGTGTTGGATACAGGTATTTATTGAAATCAATGGGTTAAGGCGTCAACCAAAGATAAGTTTGGTTCTATTTGATCGCAACCGAGCTCTTGCTTAATGACGACGGGCAACACGCTCTAGAAAATGCGTCGTTGCCCGTTCTGTGTGTTTGTGTGTTTTAAGCTATGCGGCTATGCGATCAGCCCTGAACGTTGTAGACCGCTAGTTTCTGGGCTGTTTCGCTATACGCCGCGCTTAATCTATCCCTACATCGTAGTTGGCTGCCAGAAAGACAGGCTTTTTAGGATCGGTGCTGCTTTTACAGCCAGCAAGCACAATATCCCAACCATCATGAATATTTCGTGGCTGATCAAATATCTCGACATGCAAGTCTCGTGTATCCATATCCATGACTGCATAACCATCGATATCAAGTCTTGAACCAGTATCCCTATCCAAATAAATAATCCAGCTGAACAGTAGGTTATCGGCATTGGCAAACCCGTGCTTTTGTAGGTCATTGGCATGCTTAATCTGCCATGGTGTTCTGGCTTTGTGCTCCCAATGAATGAATGGCAGGAAATCCAGATAGTATTTGGCAAATGGATTGTTCAGCTCCGCACTGGCTGAATATGGGGCTTTATTGAATAGGTTCTTCCCATAGCTTTTTCCATATCTTTGGTTGTCATAAAGGCGCACTGCGATTTTTTGTTGCATTTGATTTTCCTTTTGTTAGTCGCGGTGTTGCTTGTTTGCTGTTTAGTCGCCATCGAAAAAAAATGTCGCTCAGGTCAGTCGCTGGGTGATGTTGCTCTTAAAGTCGCAATCCCAGAAAACGGTCACTTGGTCTTGGTCGCAGTGTATGTTGCTTATTCAGACCGTCTCATTTGCCCAGGTAAGCGACTTATCAAGCAACCCAACTAAGCAACCGTTTTTATCTAGCTACCTGAGCGACATAGCAACCCAAGCAACCCGCACTTTTATTTATGCATACCAAACAGAACACGACGAAAAATCGCGTGGAATTAGCTGATTTCGGTGAAATAGGTATCTAGTGGCTTGTTCTGGTCGACTTCTTGAATCAAGGCTATAGATTGCTGAGTGCTCGAATACTTTTATAGGAGATTGCCGTGAGCACACTGAATAACCTAAAGCTGACGAATGCCAAGCGCCCGCAAGCCATGCCTGCTGTTATGGTTCGCCGTCACAAACTGATGAAGAAGCTGCACGAACAACAGATGCTGGCTGAAGCCGTTGCTGCGGGCAAAACTTATGCCGCTACTCGTTTGAAAAATGTCATTGATACTGATACTGGACTTACCAAAACTATCGAAGTACCACGCCGAGTTCGTGCCTGGTGGTGGACTGGCGAAGACGGCAAGATTTGCCTGAATGTGAAATACGGTTCTTCGTGCCTGCAAATCGCTAAAGGCAAGTTCGCCATTGAAGCTGGCGGCATTGAGGGTGTGATCGAAGCCCTGCAAACCTTGAAAAAGGCTACTGAAGCTGGCGAGCTGGACAGCCAGATCGAAGCCGTGGCTGGGGAGGTGAAGTCTGGATTTGGCAAGTGATGGGCTGTCCGTTTAAAAGGACATTATTCAATGGACGGCATTAGCCAGGCGAAGGGGGGAAGTGGGGGCTTCGATGCTTCATCTTCCCCATCAGGCGCTAACAAGGCGTATGAGCAGTTAATCACCATCTGGCTCAAATCCTCACGATCACAGCGCAATGAAACCAAGATTGCCTACAGCAAGTGCCTGATGGATTTTGCTGCGTATGTGGATCTCAAGCCATTAGATGAAATAAGTCGCAAAGATGTTGTTAGCTTTAGAGATCAGCTACTACTACAGGGCAACAGCACAGTCACTGCAAACAGCAAGATTGGCATACTCCGAACATTCTTTCGTGGTGCCCAAAACTATGAGCTGATTAACGCCAACCCTGCTGCTGATATACACAACAATGTAGTCCACGACCGTAAAAGCCGTGTGGGCTTTAGCGCAGACGATCTCAAGAAGATATTTAACAGTGATCTTTATACCCGCAAATATAGACCTGTCAGTGGTGGCAAAGAAGCTGCCTACTGGCTACCACTATTGGCATTGTTTACTGGTGCAAGAGTAGAAGAACTGGCCCAACTGCTTGTCATCGATATCAAGGAGATTGATGGTCTGGGTCACATCATCAACATCAGTGATGAAGCCGCACATGCCCACCTTAAAAATGCCAGTTCCCGCCGTCGTGTGCCCATTCACGGTGCCTTGATTGCCAGCGGTTTTCTGGATTATGTTGCCAGACAGTCCAAGTCAGGAATGTTGTTTCCTGATCTCAAACCCAACCATCGTGGCAAGTATGGCGGTTACTTTAGCTATTTCTTCTCCACCTATCTGCGCAAAAAGATCGGTATTACGGATGAACGCAAGGTATTCCACAGCTTTCGTCATACATTCAAAGATGCATGCCGTCATGTAGGTATTGAAGAAGCAGTGCACGATGCGCTGACTGGACACGGAAGATCATCAGCAAGCCGTGGCTATGGGAACGACCAGTATCCGCTTGAACCCTTGTTTGAAGCTATCGCCAGATACGAGATTCAAGACTTGGATTTAGGTCACTTGTATGTACGCCCTGTCAGCAACCGACTACTTAGGTCAGAGATCAAGCCAATATCAGCCTTTTATGGTTTGGTCATAGCTTTTGCAGCGACAAAGAATAAACGCCAGATCAAGCCCTATGTCATGGTGCTATTTCAAGGTCGTGATGCAGGAGTGACGGTGCAAAACACAGCGTTGATCTATGGCTACTTGCCTGATGAGAAGCTGATACTGGTCACAGCTTGGATCAGCATCCATGAAGAAGAGCTATTAGCCAACTGGCAAACAGGTCGCGTGACTGGTGATTACTTCAAGATCGACCCATTACGTTAACGATGCCCTTTTAAACGGACACTTAATGCAAAACTACCAAGTAAAAACGGGAGCCCGAAGGCTCCCGTTTAACTCACAATTTGACCTAAGCCAAATTAGAAGTTTGTACGCATACCCATGCCGTACGTGAACAGCTTTTCGCCGCCCGACAACGAAACACCAGTCGGTGCCATGTAGTTGTAGTTAGCGTTAGCATTGTTCTTGATCTGCGAAACGATACCGTAAACTTGCGTACGCTTGCTCAGGTAGTAGCCCCAGCCCAGGTTCCACTGGTTGCCACCGTTTTGACCTGTGTAGGTCGAAGCTTGAGCCAAACCCGAGGTGTCGCTGGTGTTAGCATACGACAGACGCGGTTCGTTGTTGCCGAAACGGTAAGAAACGCCAGCCCAAATGCTGTTGTTTGCACCCTTAGCAGCGCCAGTAGTGGCAGTGCTGTTCATACCCAGGGTGTTACGACCATAAACCACACCAGCCTTCAAACCTGGCAGACCCGTGTACTGAGCACCGATCAGGTAGTTGGTAGCGTTTTGCAGCGGATAGCTGCCGTTGGTAGTCGTCGATGTAACAGTAGCAGTACTAGCAGCATCACCAGCAGGAATGGCAACTGTCGAGGTCGTGGTCATGACAGCCGAAGTGTACTTAGCTTGTTGGAAAGCACCCTTGATTGCAACGCCGTAGCCTTCCCAACCCAGAGCCAAGCTCAGAGCACTGTTCGGAGCACCCGTGTTTTGGTTCTCGGAACCAATGCTGTTGTTGTTGTTAGCATTAGGTGCGTAAGCGATCGAACCGTTGAAACCGTACATGGTTGGCAATGCGTAGGCCATGGCGGTAGCACGAATCGAAGCTGATTGGTTAGCAGCGCCAGCTTGCAGCGACGAAGCACCAACGGTAGTACGGCCGAAGATCGTTTCGATACGGCCATCACCCGTTGCGCCAGGCATGACGTCAAACGAAGTCAGGGTCGAACGGTAAGGAGTCGACAGATAACCGGCCAAGCCTGTACCGTACTTGCTGTTCACGCCGATGTACGAATCACGCATCGAACCGAAGGTTGTACCGTTGTTGACGTTAGTCGTACCAGCACCGTTACCGTTCAGGTTAACGTTGGTTTCGATTTGGAACAGACCCTTCAGGCCATTGCCCAGATCTTCCGTACCCTTGAAGCCGATCAGCGAGCTGTTGCTCTTGACCGAAGCAACCGAACCTTGAGCGGTGTCAGCAGCTGAAGCAACACCCTTCGAAACGTTCTGGCCTTGAACAGAAACGTCAGCAACACCGTAGATGGTAACGTTGGTTTGTGCGAAAGCAGCGGTCGATAGACCGGCAACTGCTAGTGCGATTAGTTTCTTTTACATGTTTCGGCCAAGCCGAAAAATTATCTTAATATCAATTAGATATCAGTCTACTCGTGCTTCTCAAGGGCCTCTGAGGTGG
>Ga0255756_1004989_pt1 | contig 12565 bp, 9 predicted proteins | sample 011ome_20_FD_179956 | JGI IMG/M metagenome (GOLD analysis project Ga0255756, IMG submission 179956) | Coastal salt marsh microbial communities from the Groves Creek Marsh, Skidaway Island, Georgia - 011509CT metaG (version 2) | ecosystem: Environmental > Aquatic > Marine > Intertidal zone > Salt...
GCGCGGGTGATGCCCACATAGGCGAGCCGCCGCTCCTCTTCGAGGCCCTTCAGGCCGCTTTCGTCCATGCTGCGCTGGCTGGGGAAAAGTCCGTCCTCCCAGCCCGGCAGGAAAACGGCCGGAAATTCGAGGCCCTTGGCGGCGTGGAGGGTCATGATCGTGACCTTTTCCTCGGCCTCTTCGCTGTCGTTGTCCATGATAAGGGCGATATGTTCGAGAAACCCTTGCAGGTTGTCGAATTCCTCGAGCGCCTTCACAAGCTCTTTGAGGTTCTCAAGCCGCCCCGCCGCCTCGGGCGTTTTGTCGTTCTGCCACATGGTCGTGTAGCCGGATTCGTCGAGGATCATCTCGGCCATTTCGACATGGATGTCGGCCTCGGCGAGAAGCTGCGCGTGCCAGCGGTCTAGGTTCTGAACCAGCAGGCCCAGCTCGGCCAGCGCCTTGCCCTTCAGCTCGCGGTGCTCCACCACGATCCGCGCGCCGTTCACGAGACTTACGCCATTGGCGCGGGCCGTGCGCTGGATCGTCTGGACCGCCTTATCGCCAAGGCCGCGCTTGGGCGTGTTGACGATCCGCTCGAAGGCGAGGTCGTCGTCCTGACTGACCGCGAGGCGGAAATAGGCCATCGCGTCGCGGATCTCGAGCCGCTCGTAAAAGCGCGGGCCGCCGATCACGCGATAGGGCAGGCCGATGGTCAGGAACCGGTCTTCGAAGGCGCGCATCTGGTGCGAGGCGCGGACGAGGATCGCCATGTCGTCGAGCGATTTCGGTGCCAGCCCCCGCGTGCCGCGCTGCATCGCCTCGACCTCTTCGCCGATCCAGCGCGCCTCTTCCTCGCCGTCCCAATGGCCGATGAGGCGGACCTTCTCGCCCTCTTCCGCCTGCGTCCAAAGCATCTTGCCAAGCCGCCCCGTGTTGGCGGCGATCACGCCCGAGGCGGCGGCAAGGATATGCGGGGTCGAGCGGTAGTTCTGCTCGAGCCGGATCACCTTGGCGCCGGGGAAATCCTTTTCAAAGCGCAGGATGTTACCCACCTCGGCCCCGCGCCAGCCATAGATCGACTGGTCATCGTCGCCTACGCAGCAGATATTCTTGTGCCCACCCGCCAAAAGCCGCAGCCAGAGATACTGGGCGACGTTGGTATCCTGATATTCGTCGACAAGGATATATCGGAACCAGCGCTGGTATTGAGCCAGAACGTCGGCGTGGGTCTGAAAGATGGTCACGACGTGCAGGAGAAGATCGCCGAAATCGACGGCGTTCAGCTCCAGAAGGCGGCGCTGATAGGCGGCATAGAGCGCCACGCCGCGCCCATCGAAGGCGCTTGCCTCTTTGGTTGGGACGTTCTCGGGCGTCCAGGCGCGGTTTTTCCAGCCGTCGATGATGCCTGCCAGCTGCCGCGCGGGCCAGCGCTTTTCGTCGATGTTGGCGGCAACGATCAGCTGTTTCATCAGGCGCACCTGATCGTCGGTGTCGAGGATGGTGAAGTTGGATTTCAGATCCACAAGCTCGGCATGGCGGCGCAGGAGCTTGACGCCCAGCGCGTGGAAGGTGCCGAGCCACGGCATCCCTTCGACCGTTTCCCCAAGGAGCCGCGCCACACGCTCTTTCATCTCGCGTGCGGCCTTATTGGTGAAGGTCACGGCGAGGATTTCATTGGGGCGGGCGCGGCCTGTGGTCAGAAGATGGGCGATGCGGGTGGTCAGCGCTTTGGTCTTGCCGGTCCCTGCCCCCGCCAGCATCAAGACCGGCCCGTCGAGCGCCTCGACCGCCTCGCGCTGCGCGGGGTTGAGATCGTCGAGATAGGGCGCCCCTCGCGCCGCCATCGCCCGCTGGCTGAGGGGGACTTTGGGGGCATCCAGCTGGGGATCGAAGTCGTCGAAGTCACTCATGCGGCGACGATAGCGCGACCGAACCGCTTGTTAAAGATGTGTTCTGCAATTGTTCTATATGGTCGCGCAGCTATTTTGCGCGGTAGACGCGGGCGATCCCGTCGATATAGCGCAGGAAGAGGCGCGAGAAGGTGACGATCTCGTCCTCGCTCCAGCCCTCAAACAGTGCCGACATTTTCGACCATTTCTGATCGCTCACCTGCCCGAGCACCTTCCACGCCGCATCGGTCAGAACGAGGATCGATTTGCGTCCGTCGTCCTGCGCCGCCTCGCGCCGAATGTAGCCACGCGCAATCAGGTCCGAGGCGATCCGGCTCGCCCGCGAGGGATCGATATCCATTTCCTCGGCCAGATGGCCCACCGTCACCTGAGTGGCGGCATCGCGGCCAAAGCCGTTTTGCAGACGCAGGATCGCGGTCATCGCGTAGAAATGCGACAGATCAAGATCGAGGCCCAACTCTTCGATCAGCTTGCCCAGCACCTCGCCCTTCATCAGCATCCGGTGCCATTGGAACACGCCGGAATCGAGATCGAGAAGCGATTGGACAATCTTCGGCGCAAAACCATCCGTGGCGAGTCGCGCCGCGACCGCCTCGTGATAACAGCTGATGGCCTCGTCGGCCTTGCTTTGATCTTTCGCCATGCCGCCTTTGATTACACCGGCGGGCGCCGGTCAAGTAGGTGCCTCTCACAAATATGTGCCATTGACATATATATTCCTCAGGCATAGTCAAACCCGCAATTGGCCGCAGGGCCAAAAACCGGAGATTCCCATGACCACTGACCATACCGACGACGATCACCACGGCGAGCGCCCCAAGAACGTGCCGATGATCATCGCCTCGATCGCAATCCTTCTGCTTTTGGCCTCGCTCGATCAAACCATCGTTTCGACCGCCCTTCCGACCATCGTCTCCGACCTTGGCGGCCTTGAGCATCTGAGCTGGGTCGTGACCGCCTATATCCTCTCTTCAACCGTGGTCGCGCCGCTCTATGGCAAGATTGGCGACCTTTACGGCCGCCGGAACACGGTGGCGGTGTCGGTGGGGATTTTCCTTCTGGGTTCGGCTCTGTGTGGCATCTCGCAAGACATGACCCAACTGATCCTGTCGCGCGCCCTTCAGGGCCTTGGCGGCGGCGGCCTTTTCGTCCTGACGCTGTCGGTCATTGGCGATGTGATCCCGCCGCAGGATCGCGGCAAGGTTCAGGGCGTGTTTGCTGCCGTCTTCTCGATCTCGTCGGTGGTCGGCCCGCTGCTTGGTGGTTGGTTCGTCGACCAGTTTAGCTGGCACTGGATCTTCTTTATCAACATCCCGCTTGGCCTCTTCGCTGCAGCCGCTTTCTGGATGAGCTTCCACCCCAAAATGCACCGCGTCTCGCACAAGATCGACTGGATGGGCGCGGTAACGCTTTCGGTTTCGCTTGCCTCGCTGACCCTTGTGACCACCTTTGGCGGACGCGACTATGAGTGGCTCTCGCCCGAGATCATCGGCCTTGCGGCTGCCTCGCTGGTCTTCGCGATTGCTTTCATCATGGTCGAACTTCGGGCCTCCGAGCCGATCGTCCCGCTCGAGCTTTTCCGCCTCAACGTCTTCTGGGTGACGTCGATCATCGGCTTCATCTCGGGCGCGGCGATGTTCGGCGCGATCACCTTCCTGCCGCTCTATCTGCAAATCTCGAAGGGCGTTTCACCGACCCAGTCGGGCCTGATGCTGATCCCAATGACCTTTGGCATCCTCTTCTCCTCGACCATCGCCGGCCAGACCATGTCGCGCCTTGGCAAGTATTACTACCTGCCCATCGCGGGGATGATCTCGCTGATCTTTGGGATGTATCTTCTGACCCACCTTCAGCCCGACACCTCGACGCTGGTGTTCAGCCTCTACATCATGACCGTTGGCTTCGGCATGGGCTTCATCTTCCCGGTCGTCACCACCGCCGTGCAAAACGCCGTGCCGAAGAAGCAACTCGGCGCAGCGACCGCCTCGGGCCTTCTGTTCCGGCAGGTCGGCGGCTCGCTCGGCGTGGCTGTGTTCGGGGCGCTTTTCACCGCGCGGATGACTTCGCAGTTTGCGGGCGCACCCGGCGGCATGGGTGAGGGAATGTCCTCCTTCGGGCCGCAGATGGTGGCGGGCCTGCCCGATGCTGTGCGGGATATGGTCGCTCAAGGCGTCGTGGATGCGCTGCATCCGATCTACTACGTAGCCATGGCCCTCGCCGTCGTTGGCCTCGGCTTTGCCTTCATCCTGAAGGAAGTGCCGCTGCACAACCGGCACGTTCCCAAGGGCGAATAGGCTTCCATACCCGACAAGAATGGGCGCGCCGGACTTCCGGCGCGCCCTTCTTTATTGTGCCTCTGCGGCATCATGTCGTGTTAGCGATAACAATTATCCTTTTCGGCTTATTTACCCCTTAGACTTTCGGTCATAGAAATGCTGCACCTGCACAATGGGGAGATCGCAGCCGATGGCCGAGTTCAAGAAGATCCTTGTCGCCAACCGTGGGGAAATCGCCATCCGTGTGATGCGCGCCGCCAACGAAATGGGCAAGAAGACCGTTGCCGTCTTTGCCGAGGAAGACAAACTCGGGCTGCATCGCTTCAAGGCCGACGAGGCCTATCGCATCGGCGAGGGGCTCGGACCGGTCGGAGCTTATCTGTCGATCCCCGAGATCATCCGCGTCGCCAAGATGGCCGGCGCCGACGCGATTCACCCCGGCTATGGGCTTTTGTCGGAAAACCCCGATTTCGTCGATGCCTGCGACGCGGCCGGCATCACCTTCATCGGCCCCAAGGCCAAGACCATGCGCGAGCTCGGCGACAAGGCCAGCGCCCGCAAGGTTGCCATTGCGGCCGGCGTGCCGGTCATACCAGCGACCGAGGTCTTGGGCGACGATATGGACGCCATTCGCAAGGAAGCGGCCGAGATCGGCTATCCCCTGATGCTCAAGGCGTCTTGGGGCGGCGGCGGGCGCGGGATGCGCCCGATCCTCAATGAAAATGAGCTTGCCGAAAAGGTCCGCGAGGGCCGGCGCGAGGCAGAGGCAGCCTTTGGCAATGGCGAGGGCTATCTGGAAAAGATGATCCAGCGTGCCCGCCACGTCGAGGTTCAGATCCTCGGCGACAAGATGGGCAACATCTATCACCTCTGGGAGCGCGACTGCACCGTGCAGCGCCGCAACCAGAAGGTCGTCGAGCGGGCCCCGGCCCCCTATCTCAGCCAGACCCAGCGCGACGAGATATGCGAGCTTGGCAGAAAGATCTGCGCCCATGTGAATTACGAATGCGCCGGCACGGTCGAATTCCTGATGGATATGGACACCGGCAATTTCTATTTCATCGAGGTGAACCCGCGCGTTCAGGTCGAGCATACCGTCACCGAGGAAGTGACCGATATCGACATCGTCCGCGCCCAGATCCTGATCGCCGAGGGCAAGAGCCTTGCCGAGGCGACCGGTATCGCCCGTCAAGAGGACGTGAAACTCGACGGCCACGCGCTCCAGTGTCGGGTGACAACCGAAGACCCGCTCAACAACTTCATTCCCGACTATGGCCGCATCCAGATGTATCGCTCGGCCACCGGGCCGGGCATTCGCCTTGATGGCGGCACCGCCTATTCCGGCGCGGTTATCACCCGCTATTACGATTCGCTCCTGACCAAGGTCACGGCGCGTGCGCCCTCGCCCGAGATGGCCATCGCCCGTATGGACCGTGCCCTGCGCGAGTTCCGCATCCGCGGCGTGTCGACCAACATCGCCTTCGTCGAGAATCTGCTCAAACACCCGACCTTCCTGTCGAACAAATACACGACCAAGTTCATCGACACGACGCCCGAGCTCTTCAGCTTTAAGAAGCGACGCGACCGGGCAACCAAGATCCTGACCTACATCGCCGACATCACCGTCAACGGGCATCCCGAAACAGCAGGCCGCGCCTTGCCCCATGCGGAGACCAAGACACCGAAGGCCCCGGTTCTGCCCGGCCTTGGCGCCTTGCCAAAAGGAACGCGCGACATTCTCGATGCCGAAGGCCCAGAAGGCATCGTCCGCTATATGAAGGCGCAGCCGCGTGTTCTGATCACCGATACGACCATGCGCGACGGGCACCAATCGCTTTTGGCAACGCGGATGCGGTCGATCGACATGATCCGCGTGGCGCCTGCCTATGCCCAGAAAATGGCCGATCTCTTCTCGGTCGAATGCTGGGGCGGCGCGACCTTTGACGTGGCCTATCGCTTCTTGCAGGAATGTCCGTGGCAGCGCTTGCGCGATATCCGCGCGGCCATGCCGAACGTCATGACGCAGATGCTCCTTCGGGCGTCCAACGGCGTTGGTTACACCAACTATCCCGACAATGTGGTGCAGGGCTTCGTGCGTCAGGCCGCCGAGACCGGTGTCGATGTGTTCCGCGTGTTCGACAGCCTCAACTGGGTCGAGAATATGCGGGTGGCGATGGATGCCGTAGTTGAAAACCGCAAGGTCTGTGAGGCGGCGATCTGCTATACCGGCGATATTCTTGACCCGGACCGCGCGAAATACGATCTGAAATACTATGTCGGCATGGCCAAAGAGCTTGAGGCCGCCGGCGCGCACGTGCTTGGCCTCAAGGACATGGCGGGCCTTCTCAAGCCCGCCGCCGCGACGGCTCTGTTCAAAGCGCTGAAGGAGGAGACCGGCCTGCCGATCCACTTCCACACCCACGACACCTCGGGTGCGGCAATTGCCACCGTGATTGCCGCCGCGGCGGCCGGGGTCGATGTGGTTGATGCGGCGATGGATGCCCTGTCGGGCAACACCTCGCAGCCGACCCTCGGTTCGATCGTCGAGGCGCTACGCGGCACCGAACGCGACACGGGCCTTGATATCAAGGCGATCCGCGAGATTTCCAACTATTGGGAACAGGCGCGCGCCCAATACACCGCCTTTGAAAGCGGCCTTCAGGCGCCCGCTTCGGAAGTCTATCTCCACGAGATGCCCGGCGGGCAGTTCACCAACCTCAAGGCGCAGGCCCGTTCGATGGGCCTTGAAGAGCGCTGGCACGAGGTCGCCCAGACCTATGCCGACGTGAACCAGATGTTTGGCGATATCGTGAAGGTCACGCCTTCGTCCAAGGTCGTGGGCGACATGGCGCTGATGATGGTCAGCCAAGGGCTGACGCGCGCGCAGGTCGAGGATCCGGCCGTCGATGTCGCCTTCCCCGACTCGGTCGTCGATATGCTCAAGGGCAACCTCGGCCAGCCGCCGGGCGGTTGGCCCGCGGCCTTGCAGGCCAAGGTCTTGAAGGGCGAAAAGCCGTTGACCGATCGTCCTGGCAAGCACCTTCCGCCCGTGGATTTTGACGCCATGCGCGCCGAGGTCTCGAAGCTGCTGGAAGGCAAGGCTGTCGATGACGAGGATCTGAACGGCTATCTCATGTATCCCAAGGTCTTCCTTGATTACATGGGGCGACACCGCGTCTATGGCCCGGTCCGAACCCTGCCGACGCGCACCTTCTTTTACGGCATGGAGCCCGGCGAAGAGATCAGCGCCGAGATCGACCCCGGCAAGATCCTCGAAATCCGCCTGCAGGCGGTGAGCGAGATGAACCCCGAGGGCGAGGTCAAAGTCTTCTTCGAACTCAACGGTCAGCCGCGCACCATCCGCGTGATGAACCGCGTCGCCGCTGCCAAATCCGCCGCGCGGCCCAAGGCCGAGGCCGGCAACCCCAATCACATCGGTGCGCCGATGCCGGGGGTCGTGGCCACGGTCGCGGCGCAGGCGGGCAAGCCGGTGAAGGCGGGCGATCTTCTTCTGACCATCGAGGCGATGAAGATGGAGACCGGCATCCACGCCGACCGCGACGCCGTGATCAAGGCCGTCCACGTTCAAGCGGGCAGCCAGATCGACGCCAAGGATCTTCTGGTGGAACTGGAATAGTTAGGCCGGCGCTCCGAACTCGAAAGGCCGGAGAGCCGCCTCGAATACCGCGTGGATCGGTGTAGCGATCCCGAGCGCCCTGCCCCGCCGCACGACATCGCCGCTCAGCGCGTCAATCTCGATTGGCTTGCCGCGTAACAGGTCGTCGAGCATCGACGCGTGGGTCGCGGCCGGCAGTTTCCCGAGGAAATCCCAAAGCTTCACGTCGTTTTCCTTTGGAAAGTCCGGCACTTCAGCTTCTGCAACACGCTGAGTTTCGGCCATCGAGTCTTTGAACAGCCGCGCTGAAGAGGGATTGCTCCTGAGCGGGCCGTTGTCGAGTCGCGTCAAGGCGGTGATCGACGCAAAAGAAGCCTGCATAATGAATTTGAACCAGAGCTCATGCAGTATGTTGTCGCTGATCTTGCCCATCGTTCCTGCCTGAACCAGCGCTTTGCAGAAGGCTGTAACGCGAGCGCTTTGCGACAGGTTGATCTCTCCAAAGGTAAAATGGTCGAAATCAGCGTTGTGGAGCACAACACCGGGCTCGGGAATGCTCGCAGGCATCCGCACCACACCCGGCACAACCGAACCTTTGCCGGTGATTGCCTCGACCCGTTCTGGCGCGCTCACGCCGTTCTGGCCCGTGACGATCATAGTCTGCGGCCCGACCATCGGCAGCATCTGCCGTGCGGCTTCTTCGACGTGATAGTTCTTCACAAGGAACAGGATCACATCCGCGATCCCAGCCTTGGCCGGATCGTCTGTCGCCTCGACGGCCTTGAGCGTCAGGTTGCCTTTGCCGCTTTCGATCCTGAGACCCTGCGTGGTCAGAGCCTTGAGCTGTGCCCCCCGGGCGATGAAAACAACCTCGTGCCCTGCCGCCGCGAGCCGCCCGCCGAAATAACAGCCCAGCGCTCCGGCCCCCATGATCGCGATCCGCATCGTTCGCCCTCCGGATTGGGTTCAGAGTCCCGAGCTTGAGCGCACTCGCCCCTTCGGGCAAGTCATTATTCTTTTTCGTCCAAGCCCGATTTTCCACTTGCAGCCAAGCGTGGGTTTTCATATCTGACGCCCACCGATCAGGGTGCGGGCGTAGCTCAGGGGTAGAGCATAACCTTGCCAAGGTTAGGGTCGTGAGTTCGAATCTCATCGCCCGCTCCAGATCGAAACTGCTTGGCGCGCGGGCGTAGCTCAGGGGTAGAGCATAACCTTGCCAAGGTTAGGGTCGTGAGTTCGAATCTCATCGCCCGCTCCATGCAGACAAAAAGGCGCCCTCCGGGGCGCCTTTTGTTTTTGGGCTGTTGTGGCCCTCCTTGCGATTGCTCCGAGTTCTGTCTAGACGGGGGCCGTTTGCGCAAAAGGAGGATAAAAACGATGTCAGTTTCCAAGACTGAGCTTGCCCGGGGAATCGCCGAGATTTCGACGCTTGAGGGTCAGTTCACTCTCCGCTCGGGGCAGGTCTCCAGCCGCTATTTCGACAAGTATCGCTTCGAGGGCACACCCGCGCTCCTGCGGCCCCTCGCCCGCGCCATGGCCGACCTTCTTCCCACCGATACCGAGATCGTCGCTGGCCTTGAGCTTGGCGGCGTGCCCCTCGCCGCGGCAATTTCCCTTGAAACCGGCCTTCCCGCCGCCTTTGTCCGAAAGGAAGCCAAGACCTACGGCACCTGCCGCGCCATCGAAGGGCAGGACATCGCCGGCCGAAGAGTAACCTTTATCGAAGACGTGATCTCAACCGGAGGCGCTGTGGTTGACGCGTATCAGCTTGCTGTCAGAGAGAAGGCTAATGTGATCGCTGTCGTCTGCGCCATCTGGCGCGGCGAGGGCACGCCGAACATCATGGGGGTTCCGGGCCTGCCCCTCTACCCTGTCATGACCCGCACGGATCTCGAAGCGGCGCTCTAGCTCCTCAAAACGCTTTGTGTGCCGGACTAGGCATCTCGAGAAGGCTCACATTGTGCTGGTGGCGAGGCGCATGGGCGAAAACCTCCTCGACAAAAGCAAAGAAGGTTCTGCGTAGAGCTGCGCGTCGAGCACGGAGGGCTTCGCGCTCGTGGGTCGACGGATGGGTATGGGCCTCAGAAGTGTGCTTCATCAGGTCAAGGTTCATCGGGCTTGTCATGGCGTGGCTCCTTTGCTGTTGATCCCATCTTGGAACCAAGCCAGCCCGCCTGCTTGAGGAAACCCTTTGGAAGTTCCTGTCTTTGCCTTGGGAAAATGGCCGAGACAGACCAGACAACTCTGATAAGCTGCCGAACATGGAGTTTCGTTTCGCCAATTGCGTGCTCGATGACGCACGTATGAGTCTGACCCGCGACGACATAGCTGTCGCGGTCGAACCGCGCGTGTTTGACCTGATCCACCTGCTGGTGCGAAAGCCGGGCGAGCTTGTCACCCGTGATCAGATGATCGATGAGGTCTGGGAAGGGCGGATCGTTTCCGACAGCGCGATCTCAGCCTGCATTGCCTCCGCTCGGAAGGCTGTGGGCGATGACGGCAAGGCGCAGTCCGTGATCCAAACGGTCGCACGGCGCGGGCTGAAATTGGTGGCCAGGGTATCCACGCCTCTATCAGACGCTCCTAGACCTATGCACACCAAGGCTACTAGTGCCCGTGTGCGCTATATCAAGGGCAGAGACGGGCGCAGTATTTCAGTTGCCGTTGGCGGCGATGGGCCGCCTCTTTTGCGCGTCGATCCCCCAGGCTGGGACATTGAAACAGAGATGTCGTCGCGCGGTTGGGGTGCTGCGACCGAGGCGCTTGAGCGCCACTACCGCACGGCCCGCTTCACGCGGCGTGAGTTCGACCAAGATAACAATGGCGCCCCCAAGATCGACTTCGACGAAATGGCAGGAGACATCGGCGCCGTGGCGGATGCCGCAGGATTTGAGCGTTTTACACTTGTCGCGCAATCTGGTGGCTCCCACGGTGCACTCCGCTTTGCAGTGCGCCACCCAGACCGTGTCGCTAGGCTGGTGATCTTGGGCGGATATGTCGAAGGCAGGTCAACACGCAGCGGCACCGAGTTGGAAAGCGACTCGCTCAGACGTCTCATTTCCGAGAGTTGGCGTGCCGAGGTCGACGGCATCGGTGCAGCTTTCATGATGGCCTATTTTCCCGAGGGCCCCTTGGACGTCATTGTTGATGGAGGTCGCATTTTTCAGAATTTTATGACCAAAGAAACTGAACTCGCGATCAGGGACGCCCTTAATTCAGTGGACAACAGGGTACTCTTGCCTCTTGTCAAATGCCCGACATTAATCGTCCACGCCCGCAATGACGCGGTGCATCCTGTTTCCGAAGGCCGCAAACTGGCCGCTGGAATCCCTAAGTCTGAGTTACTTGTGCTTGAAACCGCCAATCACATTCCATTACCGGGTAGCCCGGTATGGGACACCTATTGGAGCGCACTGCAGGAATTCCTGAACGAAAATCACTGAGCTGGCGCCGCGTCAAAACGCCTTGAACGTCAGCGTCGTCATCGACCGTTCGATCTGGGGCACATCACCCAAGGCTTCGTTGATGAAATGGCCCACGTCGGCGCCATCGGGGATGTAGATCTTCATCAAGAGATCCCATTCGCCGCTGGTGGAATACATCTCCGAGTGGATTTCCTTAAGCGCGATGGCATCGGCCACGGCATAGGTGGTTCCGGGTTTGCAGCGGATCTGGACAAAGACACAGGTCGTCATCGGGGGCCTCTCGTTCGACTGCCTCAAACTGGCACGGCCCCGCGGCCCCTGCAATCGGGTTTTCCCCGAAGCGCAGGCGCCACATCTCGCCGCATTCGCTGCAAGAGTTCTTGGCCCGCCCGCATTTGCGGCCTATAGCGGGGCGAAACCGAGAGGATCCGCCGATGCGTACCGCGACCATCACGCGCAAGACCGCCGAGACCGAAATCACCGTCGAGATCAACCTCGACGGCTCGGGCAGCTATGACAATCAGACCGGCGTTGGCTTTTTCGATCATATGCTCGACCAGCTCGCGCGCCACTCGCTCATTGACATGACGATCCGCGCCAACGGCGATCTGCATATCGACGATCACCACACGGTCGAGGATACCGGCATCGCGCTTGGTCAGGCGCTGACCAAGGCGCTTGGCGACAAGCGCGGCATCCGCCGCTATGGCGAGTGCCACCTCGCGATGGACGACGCGCAGGTGCGCTGTGCGCTCGATCTGTCGGGGCGGCCCTACCTCATCTGCAATCTCGATCTGCCGACCCCGAAAATCGGGACGTTCGACACCGAGCTGGTGCGCGAGTTCTTTCAGGCGCTTGCCACACACGGGCAGATCACCCTGCACATCGACCGCCTGCACGGCTTCAACAGCCACCACATCGCCGAGGCGGCATTCAAAGCCGTGGCTCGCGCCCTGCGGAGCGCTGTCGAAACCGATCCGCGCATGGCCGATGCGATCCCCTCGACAAAAGGGGCGCTTTGAGGCGTCAAATGGTCTAGGTTGCTCCATCGCTATTTGATGGAGGACGCCATGACCCACGAAACCGGCCGATGCCTTTGCGGCAAAGTGACCTACGAGGTCACGACCGATCCGCTGTGGGTTACCGTCTGCTTCTGTCACTTCTGCCAAAGATCGACAGGATCGCAAGGGCTGGTCGAACCGATCTTTGATCGACCTGCCTTTGCCATCACCTCGGGCGAGCCGCGCTGCTACACCCATGTCTCGACCGGCAGCCGCAAGAACGTCAATGTCCACTTCTGCGGCGATTGCGGCACCAAAACCCACCTCACCTTCGAGCGCTGGCCCGACCGCCTCG
>Ga0255756_1005007_pt1 | contig 12544 bp, 8 predicted proteins | sample 011ome_20_FD_179956 | JGI IMG/M metagenome (GOLD analysis project Ga0255756, IMG submission 179956) | Coastal salt marsh microbial communities from the Groves Creek Marsh, Skidaway Island, Georgia - 011509CT metaG (version 2) | ecosystem: Environmental > Aquatic > Marine > Intertidal zone > Salt...
CCGGCAAGCCCCCTGAGCATGGCTATCTTTCCTGCGATTGCGGGCCTGTGCGTACTGGCGATTATTGTGCCCTCCACCGTGTCGGCCCAGCTCCAGTTGCGCCGGCCGACGCCGGTGATCGAAACACCGGCACCGGCCAGTGAAACACCTGAACCTGCGCCGGGCGCGCGTCCGGCGGCGGAAAATACCCCTGTCGTCCGGCCGCCGCCCGGCATCACCGTTGCGCCGCGCCCGTTCGACGAGGCGGGGATCACGGTCAACAGGCTGGAGACCGTTGACCCTGACGCGATCGGCTTGATCGGCGTCGATCAGGGCGGTTTTCCGCTGACCCTCTGGCGGGGCGACCAATGGCCCGTCGTCCGTGCCCTGATGCCGCGGATGCCGACGGGGCTTGGTTCGGCCACCCTGCGCGATATGGCCCGGCGATTGCTTGTTTCACAGGCGAGCGTGCCGGTCGGCAAACCGCTTGATGCGAGCTTCGTCGCGCTGCGGGTCGACCGCCTGCTCGCGATGGGGGATATCGGCAATGCGCTCGCCCTCCTGAAAATAACCCCGGATGAACGGCGCGACGAAGCGCTGGCGCGCACCCGGATCGAAGCATTGTATTTCGAAAACAACAACGCCGATGCCTGCACGGCGGTCCAGAACGCGATACGCGATTATTCCGGCCTGTACTGGTCCCAGGCACAGGCGTTCTGTCTCGCCCTGTCGGGTGCGCATGCCCGGGCTGCACTGATTGCGGATCTCCTTCGCGAGCGGGAAAGCGAGATCGAGAAAGTCTTTTTCGCCGCTATCGATGCACTCGCTGGCGTGAAGGCTGGCGACGGCCCCCCGCTGACGGCCCCGTCGGCGTTGCATTTGTCGATGATGCGGGCCGCCGGATTCCGGTTCCCGGCGGAGATCGTTCAGACCTCCCGGGCGGCGGTCCTGCGTGCAGTGGCGCTTGCGCCGAACGCGGCGCTGGACGTTCGCCTTGTCGCGGCGGAAAAAGCACACCGGATCGGCGCGCTCAGTGGCGACGAGATACTGCGCCTGTATTCCAGCATCCCGTTCAGCAAGGCGGAATTATCCGGTCCGATTTCGGCCGCGGAAGAGAACTGGACGCCGCGGACACGTGCCCTGCTGATAAGAACAGCGGCCGGGCACAGCGTTGCACTGGCGAAGGCGGAGGTTCTGCGCCGGGCGTGGGAGCTTGGAAAGGAACGCGAAGGTTATGCCGAGATTTCAGGCGCCAGCGTTCCTGTCGTCGCGGGGCTGGAACCCGCAGTAGAATTATTGTGGTTTGCCAAAGACGCGGCGCGGGTGCTTTTCGCGGCAGGCGTCAACGACCGGGCGCTGGCCTGGTATTCGATTGCCGCGGCCGACAGCGACCGTATCGAAGAAGCGCGCGATGCGGAATCCGCGCTCTGGCCGCTCGCCGTTCTTGCTGACCGCCTGCCCGGTGACGGGGCGCCGGCCGAACGGTCCGATGCAGCTCCGCAAAGTGACGATACCGGAAACAGCGGCGTGACAGCCTCTGTCGCGCCTCCGCAGACCCCCGGGGGTGCCCTGCCGGCGAGTGCCGTGCCTATGGATCCGGCGCGGCTGCGGCGATGGTTCGAGGCGCTTCGTCAGGCCGATGCGCAGGCGGCTCCCCGCCAGGCGGCGGCTTTCTATACCCTGCTGGAAGCGACGGGCAGGGATGTGCCCGCCGATTTATGGCAGTCCCTGCTCGACCGTCCGTTCGCCGGTGCGGATGGAAACGGACTGAACGGGGTCTGGACGCAAAGCATCGAGACGGCATCGACGGATTTCCGGCTCGGCGGGACCGTATTGCTCGCCACCGTCGGTGCGGGGGATGCTGGTGACAAGGGGCTGAGCCTGGGCGATGCCGCCCGCATGATCGTGGCGCTACGGCGGGTCGGGCTGCCGTCCGAGGCGCGGCGGATCGCCGTGGAAACGGCCATGGCGGCGGGCCTTTGACGGGAACCCCGGAATTCCGGCACCTGGGCGCCTTTCTGGAGATGATGGTCGCGGAACGCGGCGCATCCCAAAACACATCCGATGCCTACCGCCGGGACCTGACGCGCTATCTGGAATTCCTCGGCGGTGCCGGACAGGACGGCGAGTCTGCGACCCCGGAAACGGTACGCCGTTTCCTCGCGGACCTCTCGGCGGACGGCCTCGCCGCCCGCACACAGGCGCGAAAACTATCCACCGTTCGCCAGTTCCACGGTTTTCTGGTCCTTGAGGGCCATCGGACGGACGATCCCACCTCGACCGTCGATGCGCCCCGGCTGGGGAGGCCTCTGCCGAAGGTGCTGCATTTCGACGAGGTCGGCGCCCTGCTCGCGGCGGCGGGAGAGATCGGCGGATGGCGGGGCGCCCGGTTGCGCGCGCTGCTCGAAATCCTCTATGCGACGGGTCTGCGCGTCTCCGAACTGGTCGGTCTGCGCCTGTCGTCGCTGTCAAGGGATGGCCGGATCGTGACCGTTCGCGGCAAGGGCGGCAAGGAACGCCTTGTCCCGCTGGGCGACGAAGCCCGCCGGGCGATCGATGACTGGCTTCCGCTGCGTCAGTCGTTGCTGGGTAAAAAGAACAAGTCCGTGCCCTGGCTGTTTCCGTCGCGCGCCGCCGACGGGCATGTCACACGGGACGGATTCGCAAAACAGCTGCGGGAAATCGCTCTTGCGGCCGGTCTCGACCCGGCACGGGTGTCGCCGCATGTGCTGCGGCATGCTTTCGCAACGCACCTGCTTGCGAACGGGGCCGATCTGCGCAGCGTGCAGCAGATGCTTGGACATTCCGACATTTCGACCACACAAATTTACACCCATGTGCTGGACCAGCGCCTCAAATCGCTGGTACAGGATGTACATCCCCTGTCAGGCATACGGATCTGAAAATGGCTGAAACGCGCGTGCACACATTTCTCGATTTCGAAAAACCGATCGCCGAGCTCGAGGGCAAGATCGAAGAACTGCGCCATCTGAGCGACGACGGCGAGATCAGCATCGTTGACGAGGTCGAGCGGCTGCAGACCCGGGTCGACCGCCAGCTCGGCCAGACTTACGCAAAACTCACCGCGTGGCAGAAAGTCCAGGTCGCCCGCCACCCCGGACGACCGCATTGCCTCGATTATGTCAAAGGCCTGATCACGGATTTTACGCCCCTCGCGGGCGACCGCGGCTACGCGGAAGATAATGCCATTATCGGCGGGCTTGGCCGGTTTGAAGGCCGCTCGGTCGTCGTTATCGGACAGGAAAAAGGCCACGATACGGAGTCCCGCGTGAAGCATAACTTCGGCATGGCGCGGCCTGAAGGGTATCGCAAGGCGCAGCGGCTGATGCATCTGGCGGAACGGTTTGGCCTGCCGGTCTTGACGTTTGTCGATACCGCCGGCGCCTATCCCGGGATCGGGGCGGAAGAACGCGGCCAGGCCCAGGCCATCGCGAGATCCATCGAAGTCTGCCTCGAACTGACGGTGCCGATCGTCAGCCTGGTGATCGGCGAAGGCGGATCTGGCGGCGCCATCGCGATTGCTGCGGCCAATCGGGTTCTGATGCTCGAACATTCGGTCTATTCGGTGATTTCACCGGAAGGCTGTGCATCTATTCTGTGGCGCGATGGCGGTCATGCGACCGACGCGGCAAATGCGCTGAAGCTGACGGCGCAGGATCTGCTGGCGCTGGGTGTGATCGATGAGGTCATTCCGGAACCGGTAGGCGCGGCCCATCGAGACCGCGACGCCGCGATTACCGCGGCAGGCAAGGCCATTCGAAACAGTCTCGTCAGCCTGCAGGGGCTGGACGGCGCGGTGCTTCGCCAGCAACGGCGCGAAAAATTCCTCAAAATGGGCGATACGGCGGGACTGTAATCACCCGCAGGGGCGAATGCCGGGATAGATCCGGGTTTCGGTCAGCTTTCAGTCGCCGGCGGCGGCTCAGACCTTGCCGTGGCAGTGTTTGAATTTCTTGCCGGACCCGCAGGGACAGACTGCATTGCGCGGCACCTTGCCCCATGTTTCCGGATCGCCGGGGTCGACCCAGCGGCCGAGACCTTTGTCGAGCACCCATCCGGGCGGCGCGTCTGCCGGGTCGGTGCTGGCTGACAGGACGTTGGCACCCGCAGGCTGCATAACGGCTGCCGGGTGCATCCCCTGTCCCCTGTTGCCGGATCCTTTGGTGCCGTCATCGGCGAAGGCCGGGTCCGTCCGCGTTTCGTGCATTTCCTGGCTGGCGTACTCCGCCTCTTCCATCGCCGCCAGTTCCTGGGCATCGATGGACAGTTCCAGATGGCACATGACCGAGGTGACGGTTTCGCGCAGGCTGTTGAGCATTTCTTCAAACATGTTGAAGGCTTCGCGCTTGTATTCGTTCAGCGGGTCTTTCTGCCCGTAAGCGCGCAGTCCGATGCCCTGACGAAGGTGGTCGAGCGCCAGCAGGTGCTCTTTCCATGCCTGATCGAGCAACTGCAGAAGCAGGCTTTTCTCGGCCATGCGCATCAGTTCCGCGCCGTAGTTCGCGGTTTTGGCGGCCATCTTGCTGGCGGATGCCTTCATCAGGCGCTCGCGGATTTCCTCGTCGGCGATGCCTTCTTCCGCCGCCCATTCCTTGATCGGGAGATCCAGACCGAGAATCCGGATCGATTCCTCGTGAAGCGTGTCCGTGTCCCACTGTTCCGCATAGGCCTTCGGGGGGATGCAGCGGGTGACGATGTCGTCGATCGCCTGTTCGCGCATTTCGACGACGGTTTCGGACACATCGTCGGTGACCATCAGTTCCTTGCGCTGCTCGTAGATCACCTTGCGCTGGTCGTTCATCACGTCGTCGAATTTCAGAAGGTTCTTGCGGATTTCGTAGTTCCGCTCCTCGACCTTCTTCTGCGCTTTTTCCAGCGCCTTGTTGATCCACGGATGGATAATGGCTTCGCCTTCTTCAAGGCCGAGCTTGCGCAGCATGGTGTCGATGCGTTCGGAACCGAAGATGCGCATCAGATCGTCTTCGAGCGACAGGTAGAACTTCGAGCGGCCCGGATCGCCCTGGCGTCCTGCGCGGCCGCGCAACTGGTTGTCGATACGCCGCGCTTCGTGGCGTTCGGTACCGATCACGTAGAGACCGCCGGCTTCCATGACGATCTTTTTCGCCGCCGCTGCCTCCGCCCGGACTTTTTCGGTGAGTTCCGCGCGTTTGGCTTCGCGCTGTGCCTCGGGTACTTCGGCGAGCTGCTGTTCGATCTGCATGTCGACATTGCCGCCAAGCTGAATGTCGGTGCCGCGACCCGCCATGTTCGTCGCGATCGTGACCGCGCGGGGACGCCCTGCCTGGGCGATGATAAAGGCTTCCTGTTCGTGAAAACGCGCGTTCAGCACATGGTGATCGATATTGTTCTTTTTCAGGAGCTCGGACAGCATCTCCGATTTTTCGATCGACACCGTACCGACCAGCACCGGCTGGTCCTTTTTCTGGGCATCGCGGATTTCAGACATGATGGCATGGTATTTTTCTTCCGTGGTCCGGTAGACCTCGTCGTCCTCGTCGATGCGGACCTGGGGTACATTCGTCGGGATTTCGACAACCTCAAGGCCGTAAATCTCGGCGAATTCGCCGGCCTCGGTCATGGCCGTACCCGTCATGCCCGCGAGTTTCGGATAGAGCCGGAAATAGTTCTGGAAGGTGATCGACGCCAGCGTCTGGTTCTCGTTCTGGACGGTGACACCTTCCTTGGCTTCCAGCGCCTGGTGCAGGCCTTCCGAAAAACGCCTGCCTTCCATCATGCGGCCGGTAAACTCGTCGATGATGACGATCGCATCGTCCTTGACGATGTAATCGGTATCGCGCTGGAACAGCATATGGGCGCGCAGGGCCTGCTGGACGTGATGCACGAGCGATACGTTGGTGATGTCGTATAGCGTCTCCCCGCCGAGCATGCCCATTTCGCCGAGAATCTCCTCGACGCGTTCGGTCCCGGCTTCGGTCAGAACCACCGTCCGCTGTTTTTCGTCCTTCTCGAAATCCGCTTCGGTCAGCTTCGGGATAACCTTGTTGATCGACGCATAGGTGTCGGCGGCATCTTCCGCGGGGCCCGAAATGATCAGCGGCGTCCGCGCCTCGTCGATGAAGATGTTGTCCACTTCATCGACGATGGCGAAGTGAAAATCGCGCTGGACCATTTCCTCGATACGGAAATTCATGTTGTCGCGCAGATAGTCGAAGCCGAATTCGTTATTGGTGCCGTATGTGACGTCGCAGGCATAGGCCGCCTGGCGTTCGGCGTTGTCCAGACCATGCGTGATACAGCCGACGGTCAGTCCGAGGAATTTGAAAACAACGCCCATCCAGTCGGCATCGCGCGATGCGAGATAGTCGTTCACGGTGACGACATGAACGCCTTTTCCGGTGATTGCATTCAGATAGACCGGCAGGGTGGAGACCAGTGTCTTGCCTTCACCGGTGCGCATTTCGGAAATCTTGCCCTGATGGAGCACCATTCCGCCAAGCATCTGAACGTCATAATGCCGCTGGCCGAGTGTGCGCTTCGCGGCTTCGCGGACAGTTGCAAAGGCTTCGACCAGCATGTCGTCGAGGGATTCACCGTCTGCATAGCGTTTCTTGAAATCTTCGGTCCGCGCCCGAAGCTGGTCGTCGGACAGCTTTTCAATGTCCGGTTCCAGCGCATTGACTTCCGCGACCAGACCCTGGAGCTTTTTGACTTCCCTATCGTTGGCGCTGCCAAAAATACGCTTTGCAATCGACTGTAACATTCTGAATCCTTGGTCCGATGAACCCGGCGAGGCGGCCGGACACTAACATATATGGGAATTGCCGCACAGATATGCACCATCCGTGTTCAAGTCAATCGAAACGGCATAGAGATAGCTGGATTCCCGGGAAAAACGTGTTATTTCCAGATCGTTGGTACGAATTAGGTGTGGGGCAGGGTATTGTGCCCGAAACAGGACCCGACACAAAACAGGCGCGGGCTTCGTCAGGAATGCGGGTCGCGCGAGGAACAAGGAAACTGCCATGAAATTTTCGACCTTCGCGGCCGCGTGTGTCGCGACGATGATGTTTGCGTCCACGGTCACTGCCCAATCTTCCGGCCAGGCTTCGGGCCAGCCTGCCGACGATCCGGTTGTCGCCACGGTAAACGGCGCCAAGATCCTGCGCTCCGATGTCGAGGCCGCCCGCGGCCAGTTGCCGGAACAGTATCGCAATCTGCCGATGGACCAGCTTTACCAGCCGATTCTCAATCAGCTGATCCGCACCAAAATCCTCTCTGCGCAGGCGCGGCAGGACAAGCTGCACGAAACCGACGAATACAAGCGGCGGGTCGATCTGATCGCGGAACGCCTGCTGGAAGAGGCGCTTCTTACCAAGACGATCGAGGAAAAGGTCACCGAAGAGGCGCTTCAGGCCCGTTACGACAAGACGTCCGGCAGTTTTCCGACGAAGGAGGAAATCCGTGCACGCCACATCCTGGTGAAGACCGAGGCCGAGGCCGATGCGATCATCAAGGAACTGACCGGCGGTGCCGATTTCGCGAAACTGGCGGCGGAGAAATCGATCGGCCCGTCCAAGGCCAATGGCGGCGACCTGAACTATTTCAGCAAGGGCCAGATGGTCCCGCCCTTCGAGGAAGCGGCTTTCGCCCTGACGAAAGGCGAATTCACCAAGTCGGCGGTCAAATCGCCGTTCGGTTGGCACGTGATCAAGCTGGAAGACAGGCGCCAGTCCAAGCCCCCGAGCTTTGAAGAGAGCCGTGCGCGTCTCGGTCAGGAAATGTCCCAGGAAATCGCCGAGAAGCTGGTAGAGGAGCTGACCGGAAAGGCCAAGGTCGAACGTTTTGAAGCAGATGGATCCGCACCGCGCATGAAGCGTATCCAGCCGGCGCCCGCAGCCCGGTAAACAGCGGCGTCAACATTTTACGCATTCACGCCCCCGGCTGCGGCCGGGGGTGTGGCACTGCTCGCCGACGGGATTTCCACCGGGTCCCTTAATCCGTTAAACTATTCCGCATCTCCACTCACGGAATCATGAAAAGATGGCAAAGCTCTCGCCGCTAGCACCTTCCGGCTTCCCCGATATTCCCGCTATCCCGGGCGTCCTGCTCGCCGCCCGCTCCTGCGGGCTCCGATACAAGGAGCGGAAAGACGTTCTGCTGGCCTCGTTCGAAAAGGGAACCCAGGTCGCCGGCGTTTTCACGACATCGAAGACCGCGGCGGCGCCTGTGCATTGGGACCGGCGCTTGGCCAAAGCGGGCCGGGCGCGGGCGCTGATCGTCAATGCGGGCAACGCGAATGCTTTCACCGGTCTTGCGGGGGAAAAATCCGTGCAGCGCACGGTCGACAAGGTGGCGTCGGTGCTCGGATGTCCCAAATCGCAGGTTTTCGTGGCCTCCACGGGGGTTATCGGCGAGGTCCTGCCCGACGACCGGATCCGCAACGCCCTGGGCGCGCTGAAGGATCAGCTCGGGCCGGATGACTGGACGGGGGCCGCATCCGCCATCATGACGACCGACACCTTTCCCAAGGGTGCTTTTCGCCGGGTCATGATCGGCGATACCGAGGTCACGATCGGCGGCATCGCCAAGGGGTCGGGCATGATCGCGCCGGACATGGCGACGATGCTGTCCTTCATCTTTACCGACGCGAAAATTCCGGCCGCCGTTCTGCAGACGCTGATCCGCCGCGGCGCCGACCGGTCGTTCAACGCCATTACGGTGGACGGCGACACATCGACCAGCGACACGGCGCTCCTGTTCGCGACCGGCGTTGCCAAACATGCCAGGATCGCCAGCGCAGGCGATGCAAAGCTGCGCGCATTCCGGGCCGCACTTGAAGAGGTGATGATCGACCTCGCCCATCAGATCGTGCGCGATGGCGAGGGCGCCAGCAAGTTTGTGACGGTGAACGTTTCCGGCGCGAAATCCGCGAAAGCGGCCCGGAAAATCGGCCTGACCATCGCCAATTCGCCGCTCGTGAAAACCGCGATTGCGGGGGAAGACGCGAATTGGGGCCGGATCGTCATGGCGGTCGGCAAGTCCGGCGAGGAAGCGGACCGCGACAAGCTGAAAATCAGCATCGGCGGGATAGCGGTCGCCGAAAAGGGCATGGTCGTCGCCGGTTACGATGAAGCCCCCGTGACGGCCCATATGAAGGGCCAGGAGATCGATATCGATGTCGATCTGCAGATCGGCAAGGGCGCGGCGACGGTCTGGACCTGCGATCTGACGCATGAATATATCGCTATCAACGCCGATTACCGGTCCTGAGCCTGACCGTCGGCGGGGTAGGATCATGTCAGACCTTCCGATCATTCTGGTCGCTGCCGTCGCCCTTTTCGACAAGGACGGACGTGTGCTTATCGCGCAGCGGCCGGAGGGAAAATCCATGGCCGGCCTGTGGGAGTTCCCCGGCGGCAAGGTTGAGTCAGGCGAGACGCCCGAACAGGCGCTGATACGTGAACTCCAGGAAGAACTGGCCGTCGATACGGTCGAAAGCTGCCTCGCGCCGTTCACGTTTGCTTCCCATGCCTATGACGATTTTCACCTGCTGATGCCTCTTTATGTCTGCCGCAAGTGGCAGGGGAAGGTGGCCCCGGTGGAAGGCCAGGCCCTGAAATGGGTGCTGCCCATGCAGTTGAAGGAATATCCGATGCCGCCGGCGGACAAACCGCTGATCGCCATGCTGAGGGACTGGCTGTGATGGGCGATATCGGGACGTGCGTTTGTTTTGCGCGTATGCTACCGGATAGTCATGGCAACTGACTCGCAATCGCTCGCGTCGATCATCCGCGCCAATCCGCGGGGCTGGCTGATCGTGGTGTTTATGTTCGGTGCGCTCAGCCTCGTGTTTTCGGCGCGTTCGGCACTGGGCATGATCATGCCGACATGGGAACAGGATCTCGGCTGGGATCGCACGTTCATCTCGACCGGCGGCTCGGTGGTTCTGGTTTTCATGACGCTGATTTCGCCGCTTGCCGGCAACCTGCTGGACAAGGTCGGCCCCCGTCCCGTGGTCACGGTTGCGCTTCTATGCGTCGGCGCCTCGCTTGCCGCGACGTCGCTCATGACCGAACAATGGCAGTTCATTATCCTGTTCTGCATCATCGGCGGGCTCGGCTACGGTTCGCTCGCGGCGCCCCAGGCGTCGGCGACCATCGGCCAGATTTTCGACGAACATCGCGGCCTTGCGACCGGAATCGCGACGTCGGGCGCATCCGGGGGACTGCTGGTCATCCTGCCGCTTCTGGCGGCGCTGATCGGATGGATCGGCTGGCGCTACAGTTTCGCCGGGTTCGGATTGCTGGTCATGGCCATGGCGCCGGTCGCCTGGTTCCTGATAACGCCGGCCAGCCGAACGGATGACTCGTCCGGAGGGCAGGCATCGCCGCTCGGCGCGCGTTTGCGGCTGATCCTGCGCAATTCAACCTTCTGGCTCCTGTTCGTGGGCTTTGTGATCTGCGGCTTCACGACCACGGGCGTGATTGAGGTCCATCTGATCCCCTATGCGATTTCCTGCGGTTTTCCGAGATTCGAAAGCGCGACGGCGCTGGGCGTGCTGTCGGCGTTCAACATGGCCGGCATGATTCTCGCCGGCTATCTCGCCGACAAGGTGAACCGCCCGCTGCTGCTGGGGGCAATCTATTTTTTCCGGGCCCTAAGCTTTCTGATCCTGATGAATATCACCGGCAATCAGGAACTCCTGTTCCTGTTCGCCATCATGTTCGGGATTTTCGACTATTCCACCATGCCGGTGCTGGCGAGCATCGTCGGCACGCATATCGGTGTCCGCGTGATGGGGCTGACCCTTGGCCTGCTGTTCGCCGGTCATTCCGCCGGTGCGGCCGTCGGCGCGTTCATGGGCGGCTATTTCTTCGATGCCTTCCAGAGCTATAAATGGGTCTGGATCGCGTCGATTGCGCTTGCCCTGATCGCAGCGGTCGTCAGCTGGATGATCCGCGAGACGCGCAATACGGAGCGGGCGGGCATGCCCGTCGCCGCCTGACCCGCCGCCTGCCGCGATGACGGGTATCGCCGAGACCAATATGAAGCGGGGCTGGATCGTCGTTGCGATCTGCTTTGTTGCCATGGCGCTTACGTTCGGTGCGCGGTCGTCGGTCAGCATGGTGCTGCCGTTCTGGCAATCGGAGCTTGGCTGGACGGCGGCGGAATCGTCCGCCGGGGCATCCATCGTGCTGCTTATCATGGCGCTCGGCTCGCCCGTCGCCGGCAATATCATGGACCGGTACTGCGCAAGACGGGTGATCGCGGCAGGGCTGATCGCGCTGGCGGCGGGTATCGGCGGCACCTCCTACGTATCGGAATCGCTGTATTATTATCTGTTTTTCGGTGTCGTCGGCGGCATCGGTTGGGCATCGGTTTCTATCCCGATGGTGACGGCCGCCGTATCCGGCTATTTCGTCAAATATCGCGGCCTTGCGATCGGTGTCGCGGTGTCCGGCGCGACGGGTGGGCAACTGCCGGTACTTTCCCTGTTCGGCACGATGATCGCGGCACTGGGCTGGCGCGATTCGTATCAGATAATGGCCGTCCTGCTCGCGGGATTTGCCGTGCTCGTATACCTCCGGTTTAAACCGCCCCTGTCCAACCCGGACGATCCGGGTCAGTCGGCGACGCACACCGTTGACGACACCCTGGCGGATCGCCTGAAACTGCTCTTTGCAAACCGGACGTTCCTGCTGCTGCTGGCGGCGTTTACGATGTGCGGCTTTACGACTGCCGGCGTGATCGATGTCTATTTCATCCCTTACGCGATTTCCTGCGGCTTCACCCTGATCGAGGGTTCTGCGGCGTACGGAGTTCACGGTCTTGGAAATCTCGCCGGCGTTATCCTTTTCTCGTGGATGGCCGACCATGTGAACCGGTCGCGCCTGCTGGCCAGCATATTCTTTTTTAGGGCGTTCACTTTTGTCCTTCTGATGTTCATTTCCGTCGATATCAGCGTGATGTTTGTTTTCGCCGCGATCTTCGGCATCCTGAATTTCGGCACTTTTCCCGTGATCGCCAATATTGTGGCGACGCATATCGGCGTCCGCATCATCGGGCTGACCCTCGGCCTGCTGTTCGGCGGGCATTCGATGGGGGCGGCGATCGGGGTCGTCAGCGGCGGCTGGATGTTCGATCTGACATCAAGATACGAATGGGTGTGGTGGATTTCCGCCGGCCTTGCCGCGATGGCAGGTGTGTGTGCGATCCTGATCAGGGAAAATCGCCCGCCGCGCGGGGAATCGGCGATACCCGCCGCCGCCTGAGCTATTCTCCCGGCCGGGCTTTATCGCCCGCTGCCCGTTCTTCCGTTTCCAGCGCGTCCGCCAGACGTGTGGTCCCGCTTCCGGGCCGGAGCGGCTGTTGCTGTGCCGCGTGCGGTGCCCAGCCGGTCATCCAGATGATCTGGAAGGTCGCCGGGATTCGTCCGTCTGCGTCCGCATAGAGTTCATGGTAGCGCGCGGCGGCGGCAAGCAGCGTGTCGCGGCGCAACCCGGCGCGGCTGCGGGCGGCAACGGCATTGGCTTCGCCCATGCCGCGCAGCTCGCGCATCAGG
>Ga0255756_1005023_pt1 | contig 12511 bp, 9 predicted proteins | sample 011ome_20_FD_179956 | JGI IMG/M metagenome (GOLD analysis project Ga0255756, IMG submission 179956) | Coastal salt marsh microbial communities from the Groves Creek Marsh, Skidaway Island, Georgia - 011509CT metaG (version 2) | ecosystem: Environmental > Aquatic > Marine > Intertidal zone > Salt...
TTTAAGGGATTGTTCTTTCTCCTATTTCATTGAAAGAAGAATACTCGCGGCAATGAAACTGCTCCCTGATAATTTAGAATCTTGCGTAACCAGTTTTTGATGTAATAGCTGTTAACCCGATTGAGGATTATGGGCCGTCTTGTCTAACTTCACCTGATACAAAAAGTTAATACCGAGTTTTAATATAGAAAACTAGCTAAATAAATAGGGGAATTTATGAAAAAGCTTAACAATCATCGTGCACAACTGCATGCCAGCAAAAGCCAAACCACAAAAGCCTGCTTTAAATTATCTGTTCTAGCATTAGCAACTACTCTGGCAACTCAAACCCTGGCGCAGGAAGTCGAGGAAATCCAAATTACTGGTTCCCGCATCCAGCGTGCCGGCATGGAATCACCGACGCCTGTCACCGATCTGGGCCTGGAAGAACTTGGTAATATCGATCCAGGGCAACTTGGCGAATCATTAAGCAAACTACCCCAATTTTTCAACAACCAGCGCCCCAGCCAGGTGGGCTGGAACTCCGCCGGTGCCAACCTCAACCTTCGCGGTGCTGGCTCCCAGAGGTCTCTAGTCCTACTGGATGGCCGCCGGGTACCGGCCGGTAACCGCTGGGGTATTCCCAACGTGAGTGCCTTACCAGAAGCGGCTATTCGCAGCGTGCAGGCGGTTACCGGCGGTGCCTCCGCCGCCTACGGCACGGATGCCGTAGCGGGTGTCATCAACTTCATCCTGGACACCGACTATAATGGGACCAAGCTGAAAGCCCAGGCAGGAACATCCTCCAGGGCAGATGGCGATAACCACGAGCTGGGGCTCACTCACGGCAGGGATGTAGGCGACAATGGCCATCTGCTGTTTTCCATTGACTCATTCCGCCAGCAGGCAATTCGTTCCCAGCAGGCTTTGGAAGACCGCTCCTGGTATAAGCAGCAAGCCCGTATCACCAACCCTGATCCCAACGGACCAAGCCTGATTACCCGCGACTACGTGGTCTCAACAGCAGTTTCCACTGGCGGTGTTATCAACGCACCCAACTCGGCCTTGCATCGCTGGGCATTCAGCCGTGATGACGGTAATGTCGTTGCCGGCCCCCAATCTTTCTCAGGCGTGGGCTCATTCCAGGGTGGCTGTAACTGCCAGGCCCTGACTGCAGCAACACAAGACTGGCAGAATGATGCCGACAACCAGATTTCGGCACGCAATGACAGGGACAATGTCTTTGTCTATTACGACCATGATGTCTCTGACAACCTGAACGTCTATTTTCAAGGCATGTATGGTTTCACTGAAGTGGAAAGCCCCTGGTTCTCCACCCCATTCCTGCAGGGCCCCTGGACCGTCAACATATTCTCCGGAAATCCCTTCCTGCCTGCCAACGTGCAGCAGATAATGGATGACGAGGGACTGGCCTCATTCAATATGGCACTTATCGGTGACAACCAGGCGGACAACCCCTTGGGACAATATACGATTACCCAGAACGACCGTTCAAAGGCAGGCACCGTGGGCTTTAACCTGCGCCTTGATGACGCCGGTTTCTTTACCGACTGGAACATCAAGGGCTACGCACAGTACGGTCGGGTTGACCAACGCCAGCAGTTTCGAAACGGCCCTGACCTGGCCTACCTATTTCCCGCGATGGACGCAGTCATCGGTCCGGATGGCCAGCCTGCCTGTTATGCTGCTCTTGCCAATCCCACCGACTTTGGTGACTGCCGCCCCATAAACCTGCTGGGCGGCGTCCAGAGCGCAGCCAGCACACCTGATGGCATCGACTATGTGATGGATGACGAAAAGTTCATTGCCAGCCTCTACGAGCAGAGCTTTGCCGAAATCACCATCGACGGCCAGCTGCATGAAGGTTGGGGCGCAGGCCCTATCCTGGCTTTCTTCGGCGCTTCCCATCGCAAGGATGAAGTGCTACAGCAGGTGAAGGAACTTGAAGACGAGTTTGTTTTCCTCGGCGGCCAGAACACTGGCTTCCGTGGCCTGGTACCAGAGGGGCAACCCGGCGGCATGGCAGGTATTCGTGCAGGCAGCGTACCTCCCGGCTTCCAAGGTGCAGGCAACCTGTCCCGCATCCTCTTTACTGGCTCCATCCAGACCCCGACCACGGTGCTTGATGGCAGCTTCACAGTTGATGAGGTATTTGGCGAGGTCAACGTCCCGCTTATTGCCGATGCTCCACTGATCCAGCAGCTGGACGCTAGCCTAGCCTACCGTTACGCGGATTACTCCGGGTCCGGCGGCGTCGAATCCTGGAAAATGGGCCTGAGCTGGCAGCTCAACGATGACCTCAGGCTCAGGGCCACCAGCTCACGTGACGTCAGGGCCGCGACCCTGAGGGAACGTTTCGACGAAACAGCCGGTGGTGCAGCAGTAATTGACCCATTCCTGGGTAATTCCTTCATCTTTACCGCCAGCCGAAATTCCGGCAACCCCAACGTCGATCCTGAAGAGGCCGATACCCTAACTTTTGGCGCTGTATACCAGCCCAGCTGGCTGCCCGGTTTCTCCATCTCCGGTGACTGGTATGACATCAAGATTGACGGTGCAATGGCACAGCCACCATTCCAGGATATCGTCGACAACTGCTTCGCGGGTGCACAGGAACTGTGTGATCTGATCGAACGAAGCCCGGAAACTGGCCAGATCACAAGGATCACCACGATCTACTTCAACCTCGATGAGCTGCGACTGAAAGGCTTCGACTTGGAAATGCGTTACACCACGGATGTCAGCTTTTTTGGCGGTGATGAAAGCCTGAGCTGGCGTTTGCTTGGCAACAACATCGATGAGAGGTCGCAGCTGGTCCCGGGTGCACCAAGAGACTTTTTGAACCGCTCCGATCCCACCAACCGTTTCCTGACCAACCTGACCTACAGGCGCAACGATTTCAGGGCCTTCCTGAACGGCCAGTACATCGACAGTTGGACCCAGGACAGGTTCAGCCCACCGGGCGAAAAGGATAACAACACGATTGATTCTGTGTTCATTACCGACCTCACCCTCGGGTATGACTTTACCGGCGAAGGGGGCAGTACCTACAACGTCTTCCTGACGGTGAATAACCTGTTCGATGAGGAGCCACCTCAGACGCCTGGCGATGGTGTTGGCTTCCTCGGCGGCACCTCTGGCATCAACGGTCTGTACGATGCTATCGGTCGGCGCTACGTGATTGGCCTGAACATGAACTTTTAAAGTCCATGTTTAAAACTAACCATTCAAACCCGGCTGCGGCAACGTAGCCGGGTTTTTTATTTTCGCTGATGGGGAATACCGAACCCCTTATTATTCTTATCCTGCTGAAATATAGTCACCTAAAAATTATCACTTGCGATATCAAATGCATAAAACCTGTTTATTGCTTTGTCTGTTTTTCTCCGTTTCATCGGAGGTTCTGGCTATTACTTGCCCGCCAGGCTCTGGTTTTGAGCCCGGCAATGATGTCTGGCAAGTCTGGGGCGGCAATCATGGCAACACGCGATCCAATTCTTATCTGTCCAACCCAATAAATAGTGCGACCCTGCCCCGGCTGACGCTGAAATGGCCCTATGGTTTTAAAGATGTGCGCTCGGTAATAGGTAATCCGGCATTGTCTGGCAACCGGATTTTTATCGGCGATGAAAATGGCAAAGTTTATTTACTGGATCGTGACAGCAGCCACTGCTGACGGTAAAACCCTTTGGGCGTTTAATACCACCAGGGATTTTGAAACCGTGAATGAAATAAGCGCCAATGGCGGCTCCATGGGCGCTGTGGGTCAAGTGGTCGAAGACGGCATATTACTCGTTACATCAGGCTATATTGGCGTGAAAATGGCGCTATCGGTAATGTCTTGCTGGTTTTTACCAGCGAATGAAATAGTAATAAAAAGTATTGCCATACATTCTCTTCAAATGGGAGGTACGATTTACTTTCAAATGTTGATATATGATACTGGCAGATCGTGACCTTTCAGTTTTTTCAACGGGTTTATAAAAGAGGAAAATAATATGAAGACCCTGACAACTATAACCAGTTTACTTTTGCTTTTGACGAGTTTTTGCGTTTCTGCGCAAGATCCTGTTATTGGGGTTGACGACCCGGAATCTCTGTTTGTTGATGATGACCCTGTGCTTCATCGCAACAAACAGGCCGCACTGCATATCATGCGTGAGCTGCTGCAATGCAACCAGTGGGACCGTGCCGGCGAATGGCTGACTGACGCCTATATTCAGCATAACCCCAATGCCGCTTCCGGTCTGGCTGGCGTGATATATTACTTTACCGAGGTAATGAATCGACCGGCTATTGAAGACTGCGGTCCTCTAACCACCGAGGTGGTTTCAGTGACAGCGGAAGATGATTATGTAACGGTGATGATGCCACGCACTTATCCGCATCCTCACAAGGAAGGCGAAATGTATTACACCACCTGGTTTGATACCTGGCGTTTTGTTGATGGCAAGGCCGATGAACACTGGGACCCTGCTCTGGTTAATCCCTGATTGCTACTGATTTAACAGCATGAAAAAAGCCGGCCTAGCGCCGGCTTTTTTTGTTGCCCTGTTTTCACTACTATAGCTCTTGATCAGGACAGCGTTGACTAACACCCAGCCACTTTCGGGAGCAACTTTCATGCAAGGCTTCAAGCAATCACTATCCTGTACAGGAGCACGCTGGAAAATGCTGTTAACTCCTCGTGTTAGCCCTGCTTTCGCCGGTCTTGCCCTGCTGGCAGGAATTTCCTTCAGCCAGATTACCAATGCTGGCACCGTCGCTGGCCAGGTGCTGGATACGAATGGTAATGCCTTGTCTGGCATACAGGTCATTTACACCCGCGAGCCTGGCGCAAAAGGCGCAAGCGTCGTTACCGTATTCAGTGCTGCTGATGGTGGCTACAGTTTTCCTGAAACCTTTGCCGAGCGCATAAACAGCGATTCCAATATTGTTGCCCGCGGACTGGGTTATCGGCAGATTGACAGGCTTGTCGATACTGATCGTCGTTCCGCTCAACTTACTTTCGTTATGCAGTCTGTCACCAACCAGGTGGACGTGGCGCCAGCCTCGGCATGGCTCGGACGCATAGAAGACAGACAGGAGAAAGCTGACTTTGTTATGAACTGCATCGACTGCCATCAGGTCCCGGCCTCAGAAGTCAGGGCTTATGCCCGCGCAATTGATGATATTCATGCTGTCCAGCCCGAGCTGGCGCGCCGGCAAAGCTGGGACTCCATCGTCAAGTACATGAATTTTCTCTCAGCCTGGGAATTCAGTCGTGGAGGCCGCGCTGAAGGGGCGGAAATTGATGCCCAGGCGGTCTATGCCGTTGAGAATTACGCTGAGGTCATCGATGTACTCACCACATATTTTAATGACCGCATGGACCATATAGAAGGATATGATCGGGGAGCACCCATAATCGCCACAAGCGACACGGCAATATGGGAATATGAAGTCCCGGAACCCAACGCCATTCGCGAAGCGGTCATGCTGGGGGATCCTGCCATGCTCCTTGCCGCCGATGTCAACGCCAACCGGATTGTCGGCATCGATGTCAGGACCGGAAGGCAGCAAAACTTTGAGGTCCCCACTGATTACCTGATCGCCCCCCATTCATTACATCGCAGCTCCAATGGCGAGTTATGGGTAACCCCGCTTTTCAATGATACGGTCGCCAAACTGAATCCACAGTCCGGAACGTGGCAAACCTGGCGTCTTAAAACCACCACTGGCGGCGGGGTTGGCATTCACGACCTCAGTTTCAGCTCGGAACACGAGTTACTCAGCGATGCAGCAGGAAGAGTCTGGTTTTCGGATATCGGCAACAGGGCTGTAGGCTTTTTTGATCCTGAAAGCGGTGAAACCCGAATCTGGAATACCCCGGTTGCCGAAAGCCGGGCCAATGATAGCGCCCTCTATGGCACTGCCTCAGTATACGGCCTGGTAATGACCAGTGACCGCAAGGAAGTCTGGTACTCACAGCTGGGAAACGGTGTTTTCGGTGGTTTTAATATCGAAACAGAAGAATTTATTGGCCCCTTTGTGCTGCCAGATCCCAACACAGGACCGCGCCGTATTACTATCAGTGATGACGATATTATGTACCTGGCACTCTATGGCACCGGTCAGATCGCAGAATTTGATATCAAAAAGCGTGAAATGATCGCTATTCATGACTTACCCGACACGGGTGCTGCCCCCTATTCGGTAACCTGGGATAGCGTGCGCCGGGTAGTCTGGGTCGCTACGGCCAACGCGGATGTAATTTATCGCTTTGATCCGGCAACGCGGTCCTATGGGGTACTTCCCCTGCCCCGCGAACAAAGTTTTCTGCGCATGATTGATATTGACCCGACAAGCGGTGTGCTGGTGAGCTCTTATGCCAATATTGTGGAAAACGTTAATGGTCCGCGAATGGCGCTGATCATTGAGCCCGGCGATGGCGCCTATCCAGTCAGTTTTTCAAGCGAAAATGCCAGTGCCCCCACGCCAGCCAAAATAAGCAGGAAGTAGATTTTATGATTAATGTATTTTCTAGATATATATTATATATTATTGTTTTATATATTTTTATTGTCCCTTTTTCTGCCTATGGCCAGGATCAGACAGAGACCCTCATCAGCGACAAAATGTGCTATGCCTGTCATCAGCTGGACAGCGCCTCCATAGGGCCATCCTGGCAGGCAATTGCCGCTCGACATGCCGAGCGCAGGGAGCAGGTAACACAGGTGCTGGCCGGAAAAATAATTCGTGGTGGTGGCGGTAATTGGGGAGTCGTGCCCATGGTGCCCAATCAACGCGTGAGCGAAGAGCAGGCCCTGCTTATGATGCAGTGGATTCTTGATCAGGCTCCCTGATAACGATAGTTACAAGTCTCAAGTCACTAGTTGCAAGCAGGCAACCAACACAGCCAGCTTTGGTCTTTCTTGAGACTTGTGACTTCTGACTTTGTTATAACAAAGCTGATGTAAAAGCCCTATGTTTTTCAAGGGATTAAGTCCTTGTTGATGAAAATTTTCGATAATCGAAAATTGCTGGTCTCACGCTCTCATGGTAGAATCCGCACTCCAGAGAAGACCACCAACCCGATTTATCAGCCTGAAAATTCCGTATATCATATTTAGCGTTATTCAGCCCTTTATTTGTAAGCCAGGTTTTCAATTCGAGTCTCAATAGCAGGATTTTTTAAGCATGCAGCAGTTATCAGGACCTATCAAATATCAGGAATGGAACCTGGATGCGGCCAAAATGGCCGTTCAGGAATTCAGAGGACGCACCGGTGGCGTCATGCTCGCACTTCATCGAATCCAGCAATTATTCGGCTATATTGATCCCAGCGCCATGGCAATGCTGGGCAAAGTATTCAATCTCAGTCGAGCCGAAATACATGGGGTTGCAAGTTTCTACCACGATTACAAAACCAGCAAGCCGGGCAAATACACGGTGAAAGTTTGTCAGGCCGAGGCCTGTCAGGCCATGGGTTCTGTCAAATTAACGGAAGATATAAAGTCTTTTCTCGGCGTGGATTTCCATGAAACCACCCCTTCCGGCGACTTTACCCTGGAGCCGGTTTATTGCCTGGGCAACTGCGCATGTTCTCCCAATATCATGATAGACCAGGAGACTTATGGGCGCGTCAGCATTGATGGCTTCAAGGCGCTTACTGAATCGCTAAGTGCAGCGACAAGCGAGGAGTTAGCATAATGAGCATCAAAATTTATATTCCCCGCGAAACCACTTCTGCCTCACTGGGCGCAGAACTCCTTGCCAAAGCCATTGATACCGAAGCCCGTTATCGTAACCTTGAAATAGAACTAGTGCGCAACGGATCCCGCGGGGCCTGCTTTCTGGAACCCCTGATAGAAGTTGAAACTGATAATGGCCGCGTAGGCTATGGTCCAATCACTGTGGAAGATGTTCCTGATTTATTTGATGCGGACTTTTTAAATGGCGGCCAACATAGCAAAGCCCTGGGCAATGTGAATGAACTGCCCTGGTTTAAAAACCAGGAACGCCTGACCTTTGCTCGCTGTGGCATTATTGAAGCCACATCGGTGCCTGCCTATGAAAGCCTGGGCGGGTTTGTCGGGCTAAAGAATGCCCTGGCCAAAGATGCCGACGGCATCATTGCCGAGATGACTGATTCAGGTTTGCGTGGTCGCGGAGGTGCAGCCTTCCCCACGGCTATCAAGTGGCGCACCGTCGCCGATTGCGTCGCTGATCAGAAATACATTGTCTGCAATGCCGACGAAGGCGATAGCGGCACTTTTTCAGATCGCATGATTATGGAAGGTGACCCTTTAAGCCTGATCGAAGGCATGACCATTGCCGGACTCGCCGTTGGCGCTGACACCGGTTATATCTACCTGCGTTCTGAATACCCGCTGACTCAGCGAATTCTGAATGAAGCGATTGAAAATGCAAAGACAGCGGGATTTCTCGGTGACAATATTCAAGATTCCGGCAAAAACTTCCACCTTGAAGTTTTCATGGGTGCAGGTGCCTATATTTGTGGTGAAGAGACTTCCCTGCTGGAAAGCCTGGAAGGAAAACGCGGACAGATTCGCTTCAAGCCACCACTGCCTGCCATTGAAGGCCTGTTTGGTAAACCTACCGTAGTTAACAATGTGATATCCCTGGCTTCAGTGCCGGTGATACTCGAAAAAGGTGGCAAGCATTATGCCAACTACGGTCAGGGACGCTCTCTGGGCACCATGCCATTTCAGTTGGGAGGAAATATAAAACAAGGCGGTCTCATAGAAAAAGCCTTTGGCCTCACCTTACGTAATTTAATTGAGGATTTTGGCGCAGGCACCCACAGCGGACGCCCCTTGCGGGCAGTTCAGGTCGGCGGCCCTCTGGGAGCGTATTTCCCTGACTCCCTGCTGGATACCCAACTGGACTATGAAGAATTTGCCAAAGCTGGCGGCATGCTTGGACATGGTGGTGTAGTAGTATTTGATGATAGTGTGGATATGGCCAAACAAGCCCGTTTTTCCATGGAGTTCTGTGCCGTTGAATCCTGTGGCAAGTGCACCCCCTGTCGTATTGGCTCTGTCAGGGGTATGGAAGTTATTGACAAAATCGTTGAAGCCGCTGACGAAACAGAGCGTGAAACACAGCATATTATCCTCAAGGATTTATGCGATACCATGGAATCTGCTTCACTTTGTGCCATGGGCGGTCTCACACCTATTCCTGTGATGAGTGCCGTTAAACATTTTTCTGCTGATTTTAATAAAGGTGAGCACTGATGAGCTTAGAGAAAGAAATCGATTACGGAACACCGGCTGTTACCAATACAGAAGAAGTTACCCTGGAAATTGATGGCCAATCCATTACTGTTCCCAAGGGCACCAGCATCATGCGTGCATCGCAAATGCTTGGTACTACCATCCCCAAACTTTGTGCCACAGACTCTCTGGAGCCTTTTGGTTCCTGTCGCCTCTGTCTGGTAGAAATTGAAGGCCGTCGTGGTACTCCCGCTTCCTGTACTACTCCGGTAGAAGCCGGAATGGTGGTGCATACCGAAAATGACAAGCTCAATAAATTACGCAAAGGGGTAATGGAGCTCTATATTTCAGATCATCCACTGGACTGCCTGACCTGCTCTGCCAACGGTGACTGTGAGTTACAGGACATGGCTGGCGCAGTCGGCTTACGCGAAGTGCGTTACGGCTATGACGGAGCTAATCACCTTGATGCACCAACCGACACCAGCAATCCCTACTTTCAGTTCGAGTCCAGCAAGTGCATTGTCTGCTCTCGTTGTGTAAGAGCCTGTGAAGAAGTTCAGGGCACATTCGCATTAACCATCAGCGGCAATGGCTTTAGCTCCAAAGTCAGCGCGGGTGTTGAAGAAGACTTCATGAATTCGGAATGTGTCTCTTGTGGCGCCTGTGTCCAGGCATGTCCAACGGCCACATTGATGGAAAAATCCGTTGTCGAAATTGGTACCCCGGAGCACAGTGTTGAAACTACCTGTGCTTATTGTGGCGTGGGATGTACCTTCCGTGCAGAAATGAAAGGTGATCAGGTAGTACGCATGGTTCCGGCCAAATCCGGCAAGGCCAATGATGGCCACTCCTGTGTTAAAGGACGCTTTGCCTTTGGTTACACCACTCATAAAGACCGCATCATGAAGCCGATGATTCGTGAAAACACCTCTGACCCCTGGCGTGAAGTGGAATGGGAAGAAGCTATTTCCTATACCGCCAAGCGTTTTATGGAAATCCAGGAACAGTATGGCCGTAAATCCATAGGCGGTATTACATCCTCTCGAACCACCAACGAAGAAGTTTATGTCGTACAAAAAATGATTCGCGCAGCCTTTAGAAACAACAATACCGATACCTGCGCCAGGGTCTGTCACTCCCCTACCGGTTATGGTCTCAATCAGACATTCGGCACCTCGGCCGGCACCCAGGATTTTGCCAGTGTTGAAGAAACAGATCTGGTATTGCTGATCGGTGCCAACCCTACTGATGCGCACCCGGTATTTGCATCACGCATGAAGAAACGCCTGCGCGAAGGAGCAGAAATCATTGTCTGTGATCCACGCCGCATCGATCTTGTTGAATCACCGCATGTTAAAGCCGCTATTCACTTGCCCCTGATGCCAGGCTCAAATGTTGCACTGATAAATGCCTTTGCCTCCACCATCGTAGAAGAAGATCTTGCTGACTGGGATTACGTTAAAGAACGTTGCGATCCGGAAAGTTTCGATGAATGGCTAAGCTTTATCAAAGACCCGAAAAATTCGCCGGAAGCTGTTGCTGATTTGCTCGGCGGAGATGCCGAGCAGGTACGTGAAGCAGCCAGACGTTATGCCAGGGCCGAACGTGGTTCTATTTACTATGGTCTGGGGGTTACTGAACACTCCCAGGGTTCAACCATGGTCATGGGTATGGCGAATCTTGCCATGCTAACCGGCAATATCGGCATGAATGGCGCCGGGGTTAACCCGCTGCGTGGTCAGAACAATGTACAGGGTTCCTGTGACATGGGTTCTTTCCCCCATGAATTCCCGGGCTACCGTCATGTCAGCCGGGATGATGTCAGAAAACAGTTTTCCGACGCCTGGGGCGTAGAGCAGGATGCCGAGCCTGGTTTCCGTATTCCCAATATGTTTGATGCCGCTATCAAGGGTGAGTACAAGGGGATGTTTGTTCAGGGCGAAGACATCGCCCAGTCTGACCCCGACACCCATCACGTGGAAGCAGCCCTGGAAAACCTCGATTGCCTGGTGGTACAGGATCTGTTTTTAAATGAAACCGCCAAATTTGCCCATGTCTTTTTACCCGGCACTTCCTTCCTGGAAAAAGATGGCACTTTCACTAATGCAGAACGCCGTCTGGGCCGGGTGCGACCAGTGATGAAGCCGAAAACAGGCAAGCATGAGTGGGAAATAGTCATGGAAATCTCCCAGGCCATGGGTTACCCGATGCACTATAACAACTCCTCTGAAATCATGGATGAAATTGCAGCGCTGACGCCTACCTTTGCTGGCGTAAGTTTTGATCGCCTGGATAACGAAGGCAGTATGCAGTGGCCTGTTAATGATGCAGCACCAATGGGAACTCCCATCATGCATGTCGGTAGCTTCGTGCGCGGCAAAGGTAATTTCAAGGTCACCGAATTTGTTCCGACTGAAGAAAGAGTGACGAAGAAATTCCCTCTCATTCTGACTACCGGTCGCATCCTCAGTCAGTACAACGTGGGCGCACAAACCCGCCGTACTGAAAACAACCAGTGGTTCCCGGAAGATATTCTGGAAATTCATGAAGAAGATGCACTGGAACGCGGTATAAAAGATGGTGACCTGATCAAGATAGCCAGTCGCAAGGGTGAAACCACCATGCATGCGAAAATATCAGATCGCATGCAGCCTGGCGTGGTTTACACCACCTTCCATAATCCGATTTCGGGCGCCAATGTGGTTACTACAGAGTTCAGCGACTGGGCAACCAATTGTCCTGAATACAAAGTCACCGCGGTACAGGTAGGTGTGACCGACTCAATGTCTGAGTGGCAGAAGCAGTATCTTGCCTACAATGAGGAGAGACGCAAACTTTCTGAAACCAGCGAAGAAGTATCACACTAGGCAGAATATATTTTGAAGTAGGCTTTCGCTACTAAAAATATAAATACAAAAAAAGCCGACCTGTTCAGGTCGGCTTTTTTATTAGCAATTATTTACCCGTTGGATTTTGATTTTCAGTCGGCCCCAGACAGGAACGTGTCGAGATCTTCAGGCTTATTGAGGTTAACAAAAACCTTGTCGGAAAAACCATCTGGCGCAAGAGATTCACTGGAAAAATGTTGTAACAGTGCTTTCATTGAACGATTACCGCCCAGCTCCCGGCTTTGTGAAAACAGGGAATCCAGGTAAGACCTGAGCCTTGAAGATAGCCTGAATACACAGGGAAACACTTCACCAGAGTAATAACAGGCATCTGTCTCACCAATGCCTGCCAATAGCGTTTTCAGGCACTGCTCATTCAGATAAGGCATATCGACAGGG
>Ga0255756_1005024_pt1 | contig 12511 bp, 10 predicted proteins | sample 011ome_20_FD_179956 | JGI IMG/M metagenome (GOLD analysis project Ga0255756, IMG submission 179956) | Coastal salt marsh microbial communities from the Groves Creek Marsh, Skidaway Island, Georgia - 011509CT metaG (version 2) | ecosystem: Environmental > Aquatic > Marine > Intertidal zone > Salt...
GACCCCCCGTCCCCCCCATCCCCCCCATCGCGGCCGTGAAGTGCATCTGCTGCTGCATCGCCGCCATCGCCGCCGCCGCGGCCATCGCCTGCTGCTGCTGCATCGCGTGCAGCGCCGCGGCGTTCGGATCCATCCCGGGCTGGCCGCCGTACGCCCCCGCCAGCCCGGGGTGGTACCCGGGGAATCCCAGCGGGCTGTACCCGCCGTACGGCGCCGGGTAATTGCTCGGCGGCGGCGGCGCGCCGTATGGGGACGACGGCGAGTACGGCGAGTGCGGCGGAGGGTATCCGTGGCCGTGACCGTGCGGGGAGTAGTCGTAGTCGTAGTCGCGAGGACGACGCGGCGACGGATGCGGCGGATGCCCCCCGCGTCCCCCCTGTCCGTCCCATCCCCCGTACGCGTCCTCGTGCGCTCTGCTGCGCCGCGAACGACCGTCGTCGCCGTCGCGGTGGAAGTCGTCGCCGCGGTCCGGGCCTATTCGCGGCGTCGTCGCCCCCGGCCGCGCGGCCTCGACGCGTCGCTGCATGTGCTTCCTTCGCGCGAGCGCGCGCATCTCCGGGTTATTCAGCGTCTCTCTCGTCTCCTCGTCCGGGTCTAAACCCTCGTAGCACGTCATCCCGTGCACGTTCGTGATGGTGTCGTCGGCGCCGAGCGAGAGCAGATAGTTCCCCAAGTCCTGGTACCCGTACGCGAAGCAATAGTGCAGCGCGGTGTGGCCTTGTTTCGTCTGCGCGTCGATGAGGTCCAGCCGCGGCGGATTCGTGGCGAAGTCCGTGTGTTTCAACACGAGCTTCGTCGCTTTCCGCTGATTATTCTGCGCCGCCATGTGCAGGAGCGTCAGTCCGTTGATATCCCTCGCCGCCGGGTCGACGCCGCTCTTGAACAGCTCCGCGAGGTCCTTCACGCGTCCGTGCCGCGCTTTCGAAAACGCCTCGACCAAGTCTTCGCCGCCGCCACGAGAAAACGTCCGCGACGTGAACTGCGCGCGCGGCGTCGGCTCCACGCCGCCCCCGCCGCTCGTCGTCGCGCCGTGGTGCGCGCGCGCGTCCAGGAGCGTCAGGTCCAGCGTGCCGCGCGCGCGGCCGGTGACGCGGCGCGTGCTGCCGCCGCTGCCGAGGTTATCCGGCCCGAAAGCGTCGTCCGCTCCTCTATTTTTTTTCCTATTTTTATCGCCGCCGCTGATGCGGTCGTACACCTCGTCGAACCCCGGGCCGACGTCCAACACCGAGTGCCCCTCGCGGTCGATCGACGCCGCGCCCGGCGGAGGCGCGGTATCCACGGGGACGAACGACAGCGCGGCGCCGAGCGCGCCGCGGTCGCGGTCTCGGGGCCCCGCGGCGCCGGCGGCGGCGGATCTCTCCGCCGACGGCGACGACGGATTCGGCGTGAACGTCAGCGGCGCCGCCTGCGTCGCGCCGCTCGCGAGCGGCGGCCGCGTCTTGATCGCGGCGACGCCGGGTCCCGGGCTCGGGCTCGGGCTGAACCCCGGGGCGTTCACCGGCGCCGGCGCCGGTCGGTGATGGTTCGCGTCGCCGGGACGTCCGGGTCGGATCACCGCGCCGCCGCCGCCGTTTTGGTTTTGGTTTTGGTTTTGGTTTTGGATTCGGTCGCGGTCTCCGTCCGGGTCTCCCCCGCGTCGCGCCGGGGAGACGAACACGTGGCCGTCCCTCGCCGCGCTCGCCGCGTCCTCGCGCATCGCCTCGCACGCCGCGACGTCGCGCGCGTGCGCCGCCAGCGCTTCCAGCGCCCTCGACCACGCCTCCGCGTCCGCGGGCGTCCCCGCCTGAAGGTCCAGCGTCCGCGCGTCGCATTCGAGCGAGAAGCACAGCTTCGGCGGCCCGACGCGCTTCGCGTGCCGCTCGAACGTCTTCGTCGCGTGGCCTCGCAGGACGCCGCGGACGTCGCGCAGCGGCAGCTTGGAGTCTAAGACGCTCGCCGCCGCGTCCTTGGGGTCGCCCCACTGGAGCTCGTCGTGCGGGTGCGACGCATTCGGCGTCGTCGTCACGCGGAAGAATCGAATCTTCGGACGCGCGGCCGCGTTGGACGGCAGCTTCGTGAGGAGCCCCCCCGCGCGCACCTTCCTGAGCGCCGCGTCCGGGATGTTCGGCGGCGGCGGCGCGTCGAATTCGTCGTCGCGCGGCGCGCCGAACGCCTCGCGCGGGCGCCCCGGCGGCGTGGCCGTGGCCGTCGCGCGCGGCGGCGGCGGCGGCGGCGCGGCGCGGGGCGTCGTCGTCGTCGTCGCGTTCGACGCGCTCGTCGTCGGGAACGGCGGAGGCTCGAACGTCGGCGGCGGGCCCCGGCGCGGCGGCGGCGGCGGGCGCGCCGCGGGGGAGTGAGCGAACCCCGGGGTGGACGCCTCGAGGTCGTCCGGGTCGACGCGGTACTTATCCGCCATGCCGGGTCGTCACGCGACGCGCGCGCGCGTCGTCGTCGTCGTCATCCCAATGCCGTTCGATGAAGATGTCACTCGCGGCGTCCGATAACTTATAATGAGATTTGACGACGAGCGACGACGACGTGGAGGCGCGCCACTCGTCCCCGCGCGCGTGCGACGACGCTTCGCGATGCCTCAGCGGCGGCTTCCGAGCGTTCGGAAGACGACGACGAGGAGGCGTGCGCGATGCGGCGCGCGCGCGTGGGTGTGGCGACCGCGGACGCGCGCGACCTCCCCCGCATTGATTGTCACGGCTAGTTTCTGTAAAAGCTGACAGCACTGCGCGCCCTCGCTCGCGCCTCGTCACGAGAAGTTCTCGCCGTCGGATCCCTCGTCGCGCGGCCACCGACGTCGCCGCCACTCGCGGGCGCGCCGACGCGTCTCGCATGCCCTGCGCGATCGTCGCGGCCCCGGCACCGAGTCCGCTCGCGAGCTCCGTCGCGCGGCGCCGCGGGCGCCGACGCCGGGGACCGCCGTCGCACGTCGCGTCCGCGAAGCCATCGTCGTCGTCGTCGTCGTCCTCGTCGACGGACCTCGCCGCCGCGAGCGCGTCCGTCTCCGTCCCCGCGGCGCCGCCGAAGCCGCCCGCGCTTCTCTCCGCGCCGTCCACGCCCGGGCTCGTCGCCGGGCTCGTCTTCGGCGGCCTGCCCCTCCTCGCCGCGGCGCTGCGTCGGAAGGAGGAGTCGGCGGAGGAGGCGGACGCCGATCGATCGAGTCGTCGCCCTCGACCCGCGAGCCCTCTCCCCGCTGCGACGACGGCGTCCGCGATGACGACGACGACGACGCCGCCGCCGTCCACGCCGCTCCCGAAGGGCGAGGGCGCGATCGGCTCCAAGCTCCCTGGACGCGCGCACGAGACGTGCGCGTACCTGGACTACAACGCGACGACGCCGATATACCCCGAGGTCGCCGCGGCGATGGAACCGTTCCTGTGGGAGCACTTCGGCAATCCGTCCAGCGGGCACGCGTTCGCGGCGCCGTGCCGCGACGCGATCGCGACCGCGCGAAACCGCGTCGCGACCGTCCTGGGTTGCGCTCCCGACGAGATCGTCTTCACGTCGTGCGGGTCCGAGAGCGACAACCACGCGATCGCGTCCGCGGTGGAACACGCGAGGCGGAGCGCGGGGGGGCGCGGCGGACGCGTCCCGCACGTCGTCACGACGGCGGTGGAGCACCCGGCGATATTAGGTGCGTTCTACACACTGGTCCCCATACGACCGCGTTGGCGTGGTGAACGCCGATCCTAAAGGACTTTTCCCGGCGTGTCCCTCCGCCCATCCCTCGCTTTCAATCCCCGCCCTCGACGCCTTTCGACTCCGACTGACGCCTATGAACTCCACCCCGACATCGATTTGTATGGAACGGCCCTTAGAATACCTCGTCTCCGAGGAAGCGAAGGGGACGCTCGCGTACGACGCCGTGCGCGTGAACGCGGAGGGCATCGTGGACCCCGGCGACGTCGCCGCCGCCGTGCGCGAGGAGACGTGCTTGGTGACCGTGATGCACGCGAACAACGAGGTGGGCGCGATTCAGCCAGTGGCGGCGTGCGCGGCGGCGGCGCGCGCGAAAAATCCACGCGTTCTCGTGCACGCGGACGCGGCGCAATCGCTGGGGAAGATACCCGTGAAGGTGGATCTGCTCGGGGTGGACATGTGTACGATCGTCGGGCACAAGATCGGCGCCCCCAAGGGCGTCGCCGCGCTGTACGTGAAGAAGACGGCGCCGTTCTCGAAGCTCTTTCACGGCGGCGGGCAAGAGTCCGGAAGACGGGCCGGGACGGAGAACGTGATGCACGTCGTCGGCCTCGGCGCCGCGTGCGCGCTCGTGACGAAGGAGGAGGACGCGCTGCCGTCGCACATGGCGACGCTCAGGGACGCGATGCAGAGGGCGCTCGTCGCGGAGCTCGGCGGGGACGACGGCGCGGGCGTTCGCGTGAACGGCCCGGCGAACGACGCGGATCGACTCCCGAACACGCTCTCCGTCGGCGTCAAAGGCGTCAGCGCGAGCGTTTTATTACAGACGTTGTCGTCCTCCGTCGCCGCGAGCGCGGGCGCGGCGTGCCACACCGGCGCCGCCGCGGCGTCGATATCGTCCGTGCTGCGGGCGATGGAGATCCCGGAGGCGTACGCGGTGGGGACGTTGCGACTGAGCGTCGGAAGACACACGACGACGTCGGACGTCGAGGTTGGCGTGAAGCGCATCGCGGACGCGGCGAGGGCGCAGATTTCCGAGATCGACGCGATGCCGGAGGGGGAGCGTCCGGCGTGGTGCGTGCGGAACGTTTTCAAGTGACGCGACGCGACGCGACGACGGACGCGCGAACCGAGTCGAGTCGAGTCAAGTCGAGTCGAACCGGACGGACGGACGGACGGACGGACGGACGGACGTCTCCGCTGCTAGTAGGGTCGCGTGTTTTATGATATCCCACGTCGACTTCGATCGATCCTAATCCTCGTCCGTCTCTCCGCGGAAGAAGCGAGAGCTCATATTCTCAAGGACGCGACGCGGACCTCCAGGTCGCCGTCCCGCCGCCGCGCGCGATGCCCTCTCGCCGGTGCCTTGCGCTTCGTCACGACCGGCTCCCAGTCGTCCTCGCTGCCTTCGTCGTCGTCGTCCTCGTCGTCGCCGCCGCCGCCGCCGTCTCTTTCCTCGCCGTCCCCCTCCGCCTCCGCGTCGTCGTCGGGGTGGAGTTCAAAGGCGTCAGGTGGAGTTGAAAGGCGCCGAGGGCGGGGATTGAAAGCGAGGGGTGGGCGGAGAGATGCGCCGGGCAAAGTCCTTAAGGATCGGCGTTCACCTCGCGAACGCGGTCGTATGGGGACCAGTGTATAGAACGCACCTCCTTCGCGGTGGCGTCGTCGTCGTCGTCGTCCTCCCCGCTCCTCAGCACGCCCCTGTAGTTCACCTCCTCCCTCAGCGCGATCGCCGCGGAGTCGACGTCGCCGCCGCCGAACAACCGCAGAATCTCCCGCGCGCGGCTCTTCTTCCCTCTCCCGCCCGAGCGCGCGACCGTCTCCGCCACCGCCGCCGCCGACGGCTCCCTCCCGCCGCCGCCGCCGCCGCCGCCGCCGCCGCCGCCGCCGCCGCCGCCCTCGCCGTCCCATCCCATCCACTCCCCGCGGCCGCTCCTACGGTCGAGCGCGATCGGCCCGCCGGGCTCCCGCTCGTCGTCCGTGCCGCGCGTCCGCACGCTGTTGTAGTGCTCGTTGCCCTGATACGCGAAGTGGAACCACCGCGACGCCGCCGCCGGGAAGTTGACCACCTCCCATCGCGGCTGGTTCGCCTGAGGGTCGTTCCATACAAAGCGAACGTCGGGGTGGAGTTCAAAGGCGTCAGTTGGAGTTGAAAGGCGTCGAGGGCGGGCGTTTAAAGCGAGGGATGGGCGGAGAGATGCGCCGGGAAAAGTCCTTAAGGATCGGCGTTCACCACGCCGTCGCGGTCGTATGGGGACCAGTGTATAGAACGCACCTGATGCACGCAAAAGTTCGCCATGCACACGTGCGACGCCGCCTGCACCTCCATGTTCCCCGCCCACGTCCCGTCCTCGGCCATGCGCGCGATGTACGGGTCCCACTTCTCGTCGTCCTCGATGAACGGCTCGAAGTGCTCGCGGTTCGCGAGCATGTACTTCACGGTCGACGCGCGGAGGGAGGCGTGGCGGGACTCGCCGCCGTAGCGCTGGTCGGAGAGCGCGCGGAAGAAGCAGTTCCCGTCGGAGGAGACCTCGCGGACGCGCATGCCGACGTCCGCGAGCTGACGACGGAGCGTCTCGTCGTCGTCGCCGTCGTCGCCGCTGCGGCCCTGTCGGATCGAAGACGAGGATGACGACGGGAAGATGAGATGATGATGATCGTCGTGGGTGGAGTTGAAAGGCGTCAGAAGCGGAGTTGAAAGGCGCCGTGGGCGGGGATTGAAAGCGTGGGACCCTGGGCGTAGAGACGCGCCGGGAAAAGTCCTTAAGGATCGGCGTTCACCACGCCAACGCGGTCGTATGAGGACCAGTGTCTTATAGAACATGATTGATGATGATGGATGAATGATGTTCGCATCACGACGCGAGATGCCGCCGCCGGGACCGCGCGCGGGAGAGCGAGGAACGACGGGGCGAACGACCGACGCGCACCCGCGAGTGGCTCGCCTTTTTCTTCGGGCCCAGCCGCGCCTGCGCGGCGCGGTGGGTCTTCCCCATGGCGACGCCGCGCCTCGAGCACTGACGCGCGGTCGTCTCGTGGACGGACGGCTGGATGGTTGGCGGACGCGACGAGCCACCGCAGCCGCACCGGACGATTTTTTCGCGCGCGCCGCGCCGCGCCGGAAGTGAAATTCTTTTCCACCACAATCCCTCGCACGTCGGGCGCGATGGCGGGGAGCAAACGCACGCGGGCGGACGCCGGGGCGGACGAGATCGAGGAGGCGGAGCTCGCGCTCGTCGCGCAGAAGGCGAAAGTCGCCGGCGGCGGCTCGAACGACGCGTCCACCGCGATCGCGATCTCGACGAAGGGCACGACGTCGTCGCGGCTGAGGGGCGTCAAGCGCACGTCCTCGCTGGACGCTCCGATCATGCTCCTGGAAGGGCACGCGGACGGCGTGAACGGCGTGAAGTTCTCCCCGGACGGTACCGTCCTCGCGTCGTGCGGCGCGGACAAGGTGGTGAACTTGTGGAAGGTCTCCGGCGACTGCGAGGTACGTCGCGCGTCGATCGATCCGATCCGTCGATCCGTCCGTCGATCCGACTCGTCCACGCCGCGGTCGAATCAAACAAACCCTACTAGCGTTCAGTTCATTCGGCAGCCGCCTCACCGACGTCCCCCCCCCCCACCCCTCCTCCGTCCCCCTCCACCGCTCGCAGAACTACATGATGATGCGCGGACACAAGAACACGGTGCTCGAGCTCCACTGGACCGCGGACGGCGACAACCTCGTGACGTGTTCGCCCGACAAGTCGGTTCGATGCTGGGACGCGCACGTCGGCGTCAGGCGCGTTCTATACACTGGTCCCCATACGACCGCGTTGGCGTGGTGAACGCCGATCCTTAAGGACTTTTGGCGGCGTGTCTCTCCGCTCATCCCTCGCTTTCGATCCCCGCCCTCGGCGCCTTTCAACTCCAACTGATGCCTATGAACTCCACCCCGCCATCGCTTTGTATGGAACGACCCTCAGCGTCAAAAACATGCGCGGGCACCAGGCGTTCGTCAACTCGTGCGCGCCGTCCACCCGCGGCGACCCGCTCGTGATCTCCGGGAGCGACGACGGCACCGCGAAGCTGTGGGACCTGCGGCGGAAGCACGCGGTGCGGACGTTCCCGCACCGGTTCCAGGTCACGGCGGTGGCCTTCTCCAAGGATGCCAGCCAAGTCTACACCGGCGGCGTCGACAACGTGCTGAGAGCGTACGACGTTCGGAAAGAAGACGCGCCGTATCTGACGCTTCCGGGGCACACGGACACGATCACCGGGATCGCGACGAGCCCGGACGGGACGCACGTCCTCACGAACGCGATGGACTGCACGCTGAGGATGTGGGACGTCCAGCCGTACGCGTCGGGAGACAGGTGCGTCAAGTACTTCACGGGTCACTCGCACAACTTTGAAAAAACGCTTCTGCGGTGCTCGTGGAGCGCGGACGGGACGCGCGTCAGCGCGGGGAGCTCGTGCGCGAACGTGTTCGTGTGGGACGTCGACAGCAGGAGGGTGTTGTATAAGCTTCCGGGGCACGGCGGAACGGTCGGCGAGGTGGCGTTTCACCCGAAGGAGCCGGTGATCGCGTCGGGGTCCGCGGATCACAAAATTTACTTGGGCGAACTCGCGGACTGACAGAATGATTCATCGTTCACTCGTCGGCTCATTCGTCGCGTCCGAGAGATCGCGGGGGGCGCGACGCGCAGCAGCACATAGCCTTATCATAGCTTCACGTAAAGAATCATCGAATAAAGAATTACAAGAAGAAGTATCGTACACGCGATCGATCTATCGATCGCTCGTTCGTCAGTCGAAGTCGAAGAAGCTCTTGTTGGCGTCGAAGCTCCGTCCGCGCTTCCCTCCCGCGCCGCTCTCTTTCCTGCCGAACAAGTCGCCCTCGTCCATGGAGTCCACGCTCTCATCGTACGACAGCGAGTCGCGCGCTTCGCTGTACGCGTACCACCGTCCTCGAACGTTCTCCCCGAGCTTCAACCACGCGTCGCGTATGCGCGTCTGAGGGTCGTTCCATACAAAGCGATGTCGGGGTGGAGTTCAAAGGCGTCAGGTGGAGTTGAAAGGCGTCGAGGGCGGGTATTGAAAGCGAGGGGTGGGCGGAGAGATGCACCGGGAAAAGTCCTTAAGGATCGGCGTTCACCACGCCAACGCGGTCGTATGGGAACCAGTGTAAAGAACGCACCTGCATCTTGCCCGTCGTCGCCGCGCCCTCCATCGCGGTGGACGGGTCCATCCCCAGTCGCGCACGCGCCTCCTCGCCTTTTCTGATCATCGAGTTGGCGACGTCGAACGGGTCGCCGACGCGGACGTTCCCGCCGTTCATGACGCCCACGTTCTGGCGCTCGCACCGTTGCATCGCGTACTCGAGGATGGGCAAGTTCCGTTGCTTCACCCAGTAGATGCAGTCCACCGGGCAGGACTCGATCGCGATGGTGATGTCCTCCTCGGTGTCCGCCCACTGCGATCGATCGTCGGGGTGGGGTAGGGGTATTAGGGTCAGGGTTAGGGGTAGGGTTAGGGTTCGTTCGTTCGTTCGTGCGCGGTCGAGATCTGGGACGGGGCGGGGCGAGGCGTCGAATCGAATCGCGCGTACCTGCTGATACGCGCGCGCGCGGCCCCAGTCGTCCTCCATCATGAACGTCTTCGGCGCGCTGTGGTTGCACTGCCGGCACCCGATGCACGCGCTCTCGTTCACGAACACCGCGCGCGCGTCCTTTCCCGTCTCGACCGGGTCCGAGCCGACGAATTTCGAGAGGGGCTGCCCGGTGTACGGCTTGAAGTCGCCGTCGTCGCCGGCGAGATTTTGCGCGCGGCGAAGCTCCGTCAGATCGCGATCGTACACCTCGCGCTGCTTCTCGTCCATGAGCGTGTCGTACGCCTCGTTCAGGATCACGCACACCTCCGTCCCGGCCTCGCCCGCGATGTCCGGGTGGCACCACTTCTGCAGCTGTCTGTACTGCGCCTTCACCTCCGTCTCGTCCGCGTCGAGGTCGATCTGCAGCAGCGAGTAATAGTCGCCCGGGATGGCAGCCTCGAGCGGCTCCGCGAGTCGCCCGTCCGCGCCAACCTCGAAGAACGATACCGCGCAGTCGTCCTCGTCGTCGCACTCGTCGACGGAGAGCTCGATCGCGGTCGTGCTCGTCGTCGCCTCCGTCGCGGGCGGCTCCGCGGACGCCGCGCGCGTTCGGAGACGCGCGAGACGATCGGCGCGCGAGGCGTCCGTTCCGACCGACGACCGCGATCCATCGATCGTCCGCCCGAGTTGAAAGGTCGTCGCGACGGATGTGGTGATCCAGCGCGCGTGGCGGTCGCGCGCGCCGAGCGCGCCTCGGCGCGACGCGGAGGACGCCGCCGCCGCCGCCGCCGCCGCGCGGCGATGCGACGCGACGGGGACGGCGGTCGCGGACGCCATCGCGACGACCGGGGACGATGCCATCGCCGGCGGGAGCCTTCCGCGGGAGAGCGCGGGGCGCGTGCCGATATGGCGCGCGGAGGCGCGTGCCAAGTGTCACAAAATCTTGGATCGCTCGCGTTCGAACGACTTTTCGCGCGCGTTCGGGGCTGAGAGCCACGACCGCGCGCGCGCGCCCGCTCGCCGACGATGCGAGCGCTCCTCGCGCACCTCGAATCACGGCTCGCGCCGTCGCCGCTCCTCCTCGCGGCGCGCGCGGCCTCGACGCGCCGCGCGCGCCCCGCGCGATCGCCGCCGCGGGGGCCGACGCGCGCGGAGCGCGGCGGCGAGCTCGACGACGACGCGTCCGCGCCTTCCCGCGCGCGCGAAGAACACGAAGCCCTGAGCCCCAAGTTCGAGCTCGAGTGCGAGAGAGCGTGGCACGAGCACGACGTCGCCGCGCTCAGAGCCGCGCTCGCGAGGGCGAGCGCGGAGCTCGCGGACGCGACGCGCGCGCACGACGAGGCGCTGACGCGCGAGAAGAGCTTCCACGTCGCCGTCGAGGCTGAGCTCGCGGCGAGATACCACGAGACTTACGTCGAGAACCACGAGGGTTTCCGCGTCGCGGTGAACGAGCTGCGCGATTACGTCGACGCCGTCGACGCGCGGACGCGTCGACGGGGCGAGGACGACCGCGCCGCGCTGGAGGAGGCGCGCGCGGCGCTCGCGGAGGCGAACGCGACGTGCGAGGCGCTGCGAGACGAGAAGGAGCGCGAAAAAAAAGCAGCGCTCCTTCTCTCAACCCCGGACGACGAGCAAACGTATCTCGCGCGGCGCGCGCTGCTCGACGCGCTCGTTCGCGTTAGAGACGGAGACGTCGCCGGCGCGAGAGACGAGGTCGAGTCCGCGGTGTCGATCGCGCGCGCGCTCGATTTCCGCGTGCGCTTCATGGAGGACGCTTCTTCAGAGGAGGAGCGCGAGACGGACGACGAGCTCGAGCCTCTCAGGCGCGTCCCATCTCACACTGGTCCCCATACGACCGCGTTCGCGTGGTGAACGCCGTTTCTTAAGGACGTTTGCCGTCGTCTCTCTCCGCTCACCCTTCGCTTTCAATCCGCGCCATCGACGCCTTTCAACTCCAACTGACGCCTATGAACTCCACCCCGCGCTTTGTATGGAATGGCCCTTACGTAGAACCGCGCGGTTCGTCTTCGCCGGCGGCGGGAAGGACGCGTCGACGGGCGAGCCCGCGCCGTTCTGGGTGAAGGTGGACGCGACGCTCGAGGGCGAGCCGTCCGACGCGAGGGTGGTGGCGTCGCGAGGCGGCGGCGGCGGCGCCGGCGGCGGCGTCTCTCGCGCGACGATGCGATGGGAGGCGCTCGACGACGACGCGCCGTGTCCCGCGACGACGCCGTATCTCACTTCCGGCGCGCTCGTCGTCTCGCCCGGCGACGACGCGTCGGGCTGGCTGCCTCCGGGCGAATGGAAGACGCTCGTCAACGCGTCGCCGAGCGAGTTCACGGTGGCGCCGACGGAGGTGCCGCGCGACGCGTGGAAGATCGCGCCCGCGGTCGCGTCGTCGAAGGACGACGAGGTCGAAGTCGACGTCAAAGTCGCCGTCGCCGCCGACGTCGCCGCCGACGCCGACGTCGACGCTCGTTCGCCTCCCTCGACGCTGAGGTGCGTTCTATACACTGGTCCCCATACGACCGCGTCGGCGTGGTGAACGCCGTTTCTTAAGGACTTTTGCCGTCGTCTCTCTCCGCCCACCCCTCGCAATCAATACCCGCCCTCGGCGCCTTTCAACTTCAACTGACGCCTTTCAACTCCACCCCGACGTTCGCTCGTATAGAACGGCCCTCACCCTCCCGAGCGATCTGCGTCCGGTCTCGATCGAGTTCGCCGCGGTTCGAGGGCTGCGCGACGACGACCCGTTCATGGCCGCGGCGATTCGGTTTCTGAAGAGAGGCGAGATCGACGAAGACGACGACGTCTTCTCGCGGCTCTCCCCGGAGGTCGGCCTAGGCGAGATCTCGTGGGTCGCGCCGCCGATGCGCGAGCCGGGGGAGGACTCCGAGACGGACCCCGAAGCGCGCGGGGACGGCGCGATCGCGGAGGCGGCGGCGGAGGAGGTGGGCGGCGGCGTGAAGAACCCTCGGTGAGGAGAATCGAACGGACGGACGACGAAGGACGAAGGACGAAGGACGAAACGGAACGAAACGGAAAGAAACGAAACGGAACGAAGCGAAACGAAAAAAAACCCATACGACCGCGTCGGCGTTGTGAACGCCGATCCTTAAGGACTTTCACTTCGTCGACGTTCATCGCACAACAAACACCCGTCACGTTCACCCTGCTAATATCCTATCCAGAGAAAGTAAGAAGAAGACGCGCAGAAGGAAGAGAAGACGCGTCGTCATCACATCACATCGTGACGACGGCTCACTTCTTCCCCTTCTTCTTGCTCTTCTTCCCGCCGCTCGCGCCCTCCCATCC
>Ga0255756_1005035_pt1 | contig 12493 bp, 10 predicted proteins | sample 011ome_20_FD_179956 | JGI IMG/M metagenome (GOLD analysis project Ga0255756, IMG submission 179956) | Coastal salt marsh microbial communities from the Groves Creek Marsh, Skidaway Island, Georgia - 011509CT metaG (version 2) | ecosystem: Environmental > Aquatic > Marine > Intertidal zone > Salt...
GAAACAAAACCGGTTAATGCTGATGAACTGCCATTTTCAGGCCAGGCCTTTGTAGTTACCGGCACTCTTGAATCCATGGGGCGTAGTGAAGCCAGGGAAAAACTGCAAAAACTGGGTGCAAAAGTAGCAGGCAGTGTATCGGCCAAGACCACCTGTGTTGTCGCAGGGCTCGGGGCTGGTTCAAAATTGACCAAGGCCGAGTCCCTGGGAGTCAAGGTAATCGATGAAAGTGAGTTTTTGTCACTGCTTGAGCAGCATGACAATTAGCCCCAAAAAAAGGTAAAGTAGCCCGATTAAGCCGTAGACAGTCAAAATCCCTGTTTGCGCAGATTATGGTCTCAGAAAAGACAGAATTGGCTGTCACAGTAGCGCTCACATCAGAGATCATGCAGCTGTGTGGAAGCCGGATCAAAATCGGGTAAAAAGACATAATGGAACGAATAAAAGGCATTGTTGCCTCTATGCTGCTGTTGATGCTGATCTCCTGCGCGTCATCACCGCCTCAAAATACTACAAATATCTGTAGCATGTTTGAACAGCGGCGCAGTTGGTACAAGGCAGCAGTCAAATCTGAACGTCGCTGGAAGACCCCGGTCTATGTCTCTATGGCAATCATTCAGCAGGAATCCTCCTTTGATGCCAAGGCGAAACCGGAGCGCATGAAATTACTGGGCTTAATTCCATGGCGACGTCCCTCGTCAGCTTTTGGCTATGCCCAGGTGCTTGATGATACCTGGACTCAATATAAGGAAGAGGCTGGAAACTGGGGGGCCAGACGCTCAAGTTTTGCTGATGCTGTTGATTTTGTTGGCTGGTATACCAGTAATTCAAGGCGAATTAATGGCATCGGCCGGGAAGACGCCTACAGCCACTACCTCGCTTACCATGAAGGTAATGGGGGCTTTGCCAGGCGCACTTACAACAGCAAGAGCTGGTTGATTGATGTCAGTCGCAAAGTTCAGGCCAATGCCAACCTCTATCAGCGTCAATATTCCCAATGTGAAAAGGAACTGAGTCGTAACTGGTTTATGAGGTTACTCTTCTGAGCTGGTGGGGCAAGATAATCGGGGGTGGACTGGGCTTTATGCTCGGTGGGCCGCTGGGTGCTGTTTTTGGTGCCGCTTTTGGCCATAACTTTGATAAGGGTTTAGGTTCATTTGCTGCCGGTACAGCATTCACTGGTGACGTAGAACGCATCCAGACCGCGTTCTTTACCACTACCTTTTCCATGATGGGGCACATTGCCAAGGCAGATGGGCAGGTCTCGCAGACAGAGATCTTTGTCGCAGAAGACCTGATGCGTCAGATGCGTCTAAATCCCGAGCAGAAAAAGGTTGCTCAACGTTTATTCAATGAAGGTAAAAAAGCAGGTTTTCCTGTCAATGATGTACTGCAACAGTTCAGAGTAGAGTGCCACCGTCGCACCAATCTGCTGCAGATGTTCATGGAAATCCAGATCATGGTTGCCCTTTCAGATGGCATTCTGGATGCCAGTGAAAGCACAATACTGGAGTATGCGGCTTCCGCACTGGGTTTCTCTCCAGGGCAGTACAGGGCAATTTTGCAGCGCATGCAGGCACAGCGCCATGTCCAGTCAGCCGGTACATTCGGAATGAGTCTGGAGGACGCCTATGATTTACTGGGTATTAGCAAGAGAGCCAGTGATCAGGAGGTCAAGAAAGCCTATCGTCGTCAGATGAACCAGCATCACCCGGACAAGCTGGTGTCAAAAGGTTTGCCTGAAGAAATGATGGAAATGGCCAACCGCAAGGCACAGGATATAAAAAATGCCTATGAAACGATTAAGAAGTCCCGTAAACAGTAAGCTTTTTAAACCATTCAATATCTTTAAGTGATTTGTTAAGACTCTCTTCTAACTCACTATTAATTATGAGTATATCTATATAAATATCCACTTCTATTTGGCCTTGAAGATAGTGCAGATCCAGTCTTTTTACTGAGGTTTTGTTTAGAATAGGCTGCCAGCGTGAATACAGCACTTTCTCTACTTCCGCACGTATGGGGAGTGTCGGAATTTCCGTGTGTTCTAAATCCTCTTCGGGGTCTATGTGCACGACAATGTCAGAAATATCCGGAAATGCCTTTTTCACTGAGTCACTGATGTAATCGGCCAGAAAATGCCCCTCTGAGACCGAAATGCGCTTATCAACCTGAACATGAAGATCCACGAAACTTCTTCCGCCATGTTGGCGCGTGCGCAGTTCATGAACATCAACTATCCCTTGCAGTTGATTTATATGGGCGTAAATAGCATTGACCTTATCCTTTGGTAAAGCGGTATCAACCAGCTCTCTGAGGCTGGATGAAACAAGGTCCCAGGCAATCTTGGCAATCATCATGGCAACAAAAATAGCCGCCAGTGCGTCCATTACCGGATACCCCAGCATGGCGCCCAGTATTCCCACCAGAACCGCAATGGAAGAAAATGAGTCAGTTCGACTGTGCCATGCATTCGCCAGTAAAAGAGAGGAGTTGGTAAGTTCAGCCACTTTTTTGGTGTAACGATAGATCCATTCTTTGGAAACTATGCTGGCCAGGGCAACCAGCAGACCAGTCCAGCCCGGGATAGGCAGTGCTGAATCACCGCCAATCCTTTCAATACTGTCAAAACCTATAATACTGGCAACAGCAAAAAGAACGATACCAAGTGCAATAGTACCCAGTGTTTCGAATCGACGGTGTCCATAGGGATGATCTCTGTCGGGTTCTGCATGAGATATGTGGGTGATAATCAGCACAAAGGCATCTGTGAGAAGGTCAGACAGGGAATGTACACCATCACTGATCAATGCCAGTGAGTTGGAAGCAATTCCGGTAATAATTTTTGCCAGCCCCAATATCAGGTCAAGTAACGCGCCGATCAGAGTAACGCGGGTGGCAGCTTGCTTGTCTTTTTTGTTTTGCAGTTTGCTCATTAGAAAGATTTCAAACCGTTATCCAGTCTGAGTAGGGAAAGGCCTGTAGCAAAAAATCAACAAGCGTAAGCATGACATTAAAGCAGGCATGAAAGAAGTATGAAAATAAAAAATAGGGAATGTCATGAAACGGAAGGCAAAAAAAAGCCCGGTTTACACCAGGCTTTTCAAATCAAGAGAGAAGCGCATGATACTGCTACCACAACTCAATGGCCTCCCTCTAACTAAGATATCAATTTAGCCATTAAGTTCCCTTCGATGAGCCCCAAAAAACTATTCGCCCTTTATCCTGGCTACTTTTTTACAAACAACCCCAAAAAGTAATTTGAAATCAGGACGCTGTAATAGCGGGTATGTCAAAGCTGGCAAATTGAGAGGCCAAGTGATTCCAGCTGGCTTGATTGAGATTTATTACTGATGATACCGATACTGGGCTGCTGGTTCGCCAGGTATTTTTCGGTGACATCTTTCAGGCTTTCAATGCTGACCTGCAGTACTTGCTGACGAAAGGCTGCCCGTTGTTCCTTGCCGCGGCCAAAGAGCTCATTGTAAAAAGCCTGCTTGGCAGTGCCGGCAGGAGAGGAGGGCTTGTCCAGACTGGAGATGACCCCAAGAATGGCTTCTTCCAGAGCCCTGGACTCATGATTGTTTTTGAGCATCCAGTCAATTGAGCGCTTGTAGTCTTCCAATGTCTCCAGCAAGCGCGGGTCCCGGTAGGAATAGAAGCGGAACGAGGCTGTACCTGAATCCTGATTGGCGCCACCGCCATAGGCTCCACCTTGCTCCCTTATGCTGCGATGAAGAAAACCGTTGCGTAGAAAACCGCCCAACACTGTCAGGGCTGCAGCGTCCTTGTGACCTACAGGAACTGAAGGAAAAGCCATCGCGCAGAAATTAACCTGTGTATTGGCAAGCCATGCTTCTTCAACTCTTTCACGACACGGGGGAAAGGAAAATTGTGACGTCTGGGCTTGCGTATCCAGCGTGCTTTCCCAGGTGGTTTTAATGCTGTCCAGCAGCGCTTCTTTTTCACGCTGTTCGCTAATTAGCAGGAACTGCTTCTCTGCATTGAGAATTTGACTATGCAGTTGTTCAAAACTGGCGGCAAATTCAGCCAAGCTGTCAGGATTCTCGAAATCTTTTATGCATTGTTTGAGTTGCTGAATACCAGCCATGCCTGAGCTTTGATAATTCATTGAAGCAATAGGGCTCATTTTGCTGCAGGCAACACCGACGGCCAGGCTATGCCCCTGACTGGTGATACTTTGTTCTTTGCGGGAGCTGATTTGCTCCATTAATTCCCTGATGCGCTGATGCTCATCAAAGCGACAATGCAGGAAAGTATCCCGTAGCAGATCGCTGGTTTTGTCCTGGTTCGCATAGAGTGACTTGCTCGATAAAACCAGATAGTTTTTGAAGGACTGCTCGTCATTGATGTCACTGCGGATCGTGTTGTATACATTTACCCCACCACTTATGGCTGACTGGAGAGCTTGTACTTCCAGGTAACTTTTGTTGCCGATACCCAATTCTGGCATGCAACTGGTGAAGTAGGGGAGCTGTTTGGTCAGCGATTCATCCAGGGCAGGCATATTCAGGATAACTTGCTGGTAACTCAGGCCATTGGTTCCCTGGGCAAAAAAGCGCACGGGGAAGGTTTTGTCTTTCAGCGGAACTTCAAGATGTTCGGATTCTGGCCAGTTGATTTCCACAGGGACATCATCCAGAGTCACGCTGGGCAAGACAGAAGGGTCATCGTCTTCTTCCTGTCGCTGCTTTAACAGTTGTGCTCTTTTAACAATAGCCTGCTTGTCCTTTTCATCGAGCTTGTCCTTGATGCTGGCAAGTTTTGCTACTTCTTCATTGGCTACCTTGTCCGCAAGCTCTGGATCAGGGTGTACAGTAAGGGTTATACGATGCGGGTTATCCAACAGGTATTCCTTGATCAGATTGGGAATATAGTTTTCATCCTGAATATCTTTTTCCAGTTGCAGCAAAACAGGATCTATATCGAGCAATTCGATTGGGTCACCGCGATGGGTAGCTGTTGAAAGTGCTGACAGGATTAACTGCAAGCCATAGGGATAGGAGTCACCACTGATTTCACGCTGACTGAGTTCCAGACTGTGCAAGGCCGCCTTAACCTTGTCCTGATCAATACCATTGGCCACGATATCTTCCAGGGCTCCAATAATAAGTGATTCAATTTCTTCCGTAGTGTTTTCAGCGCAGCCCTCAAGTCCACACATGAAACTCATCTCACGATAGGAGTCTTCCAAACCACATAATGGTGAAGGGGAGCGTCCCAGGGAGGTGGTTTCCAGCACATGTAAAAGCGGGCTCGCGCTGTTGTCCAGCAAGACTCCTGAAAGTAATTGTGCTTTATACATTTCCGCAAGGTTTGTGCTTTTACCCAGCAGCCAGGCAACCACGACATGAGTTTTGTCAGTGCTGTCCGGCTCATCAAGCGGGTAGCTTTCGCTCACTCTTAAGGGGGCCTTGAAACGCTTTTCGTCGTCTACGGCAATGTGGATATCGAGCTTTTTAAATTCCTTGAGAGCCAGATTTTCAAAGCGTTCCTGGTGCTCGCAGGCAGGAATGTCACCATAGGTCATGAAAATGGCATTACTTGGATGATAATGGGTTTCATAAAATGACTTCAGATCCTCATAGCTCAGGCTGGGAATATCTGTGGGCTCGCCACCGCTGTTGTAATGATAAGTGGTGGTTGGAAAAAGGTGCTGGCATACCTGTTGCCAGATTCTGGAGGTGGGGGCACTCATCGCGCCTTTCATCTCGTTGAATACAACACCTTTGTATTCAAGTGCAGATTTGGTGTTGTCCGGCTCGGCAAATTCAATGCGATGCCCTTCCTGAGCAAAATCCAGTTCATTGAGTGAGGAAAAGAAAACCGCATCCAGATAGACGTCAAGCAGGTTGTTGAAGTCTTTTCGATTCTGGCTGGCAAAAGGATAGGCTGTCCAGTCACTGCTGGTGAAAGCGTTCATAAAGGTGTTCAGGGAACGCCTGATCATCATAAAGAAAGGGTCGCGAACCGGGTATTTTTTGCTTCCGCAGAGTGCGGTATGTTCAAGGATGTGGGCCACCCCTGTAGAGTCCATGGGTACCGTACGCAAAGCCACCAGAAAAACATTTTCCGGATTATCGCTGGCAAGGTGGTAATGCACAGCGCCAGTTTCCCTGTGTTCATATTCCTCAACGGTAATGTTCAGCGTATCCAGTCGCTGTTTGCGTTTAAGAATGAAAGTGGGGTAAGGGGCAGAGTCTTTAGGAGAAGAATTGCTTGTAGCTTGCGAAGATTCGAATGACTGCATAGGGTCCGGGCTTGGTTTGGCAAAGGCTCGAAGTATAGCGGTTATACGGGGTTTTGTAGAGTGACAGCGCAAATAAACTTTGCTACTGTCAATGCACAAAAACCTGAACAAAAGTTCTCAAAAGGCTTTCAGGATAAACAAAAGCAATAATATAAAAACAATCACCAAAAACAGGGTTGAGACAGCTACAGCCATATCGATGGCCTGCCAGTATTCAATACCAATAGGGAAAATTCAGTGTCCAGAAAAAATTTATTTTCGATCCTCGCACTTGCCTCAACACTTTCATTACCTGCAGGATATGCAGTTGCCCAGCTAACGGATTATGAGCCAGTTACAGATGATATATTGGAGAACCCTGATCCCGAGGACTGGCTACATTGGCGTCGAACCTTGAACTCCTGGGGATATAGCCCCCTCGATGGGATAAATCATGACAACGTAGGGAATCTGGAATTACTCTGGTCCACTGAAATGACCTCAGGCATACAGGAAGGTACGCCCCTGGTTTATAACGGCATTATGTACCTGCCTAACCCTGGAGATGTAATACAGGCATTTAACGCGGTAAGCGGTGACATGCTTTGGGAATACAAGCGGGAAATGCCCGAGGACCTTGGTGATTACATTGGTGCAAATGCCACAATGCGTAATATTGCCATCCATGACCAATCCATTATTTATACCAGCAATGATGACTATATCGTTTCCCTCGATGTCCACACGGGCGCGGTGAAATGGGAAACCCGTATTCTTGATTATCGTACTCATCCTTCGCAGCAGAGCAATGGACCAATAATCATTAATGGCATGGCGGTATCGGGCAGAAACTGTCTGCCCCCTGCAGGACCTGATGCCTGCTTCATTGCCGCCCACGATGCTGACACCGGGGAAGAAATCTGGAAACTTCATACTATCCAGCGTCCCACCGGCGATGAGAATGACAGCTGGGGGGATTTGGACTGGGAACAGCGCTGGCATGTAGGTGCCTGGATGGCGCCAAGTTATGACCCGGAGCTTAATCTCATTTATATGGGCACATCCGTGACCGCGCCATCCCCAAAATTTCTTCTGGGCGGTAATGACAAGGAACATCTTTATCACAACTCAACTCTTGCGATTAATCCGGAAGATGGCACTTTAAAATGGCATTATCAGCATGTGGTTGATCACTGGGATCTTGACCATCCTTTTGAACGTTTGCTGGTAAATACCCGCGTTGCTCCTGATGCAGAACAGGTGCCATGGATCAACCCGGATATTGATCCGGATAAAGAATATAAAGTCATCACCGGCATTCCAGGGAAAACAGGCCTTGTTTATACCATCGACAGGGAAAGCGGAGAGTTTCTCTGGGCCAGATCCACTGTTTTTCAAAACGTAATAAGTGAAATTAACGGAGAAACTGGAAAAGCCACTGTAAATCCCGAGGCCCTGTTTCATGAGGAAGGCCAGCAGCGGGAAATTTGCCCCTCTACCGGTGGTGGCAAGAACTGGTGGGCTGGTGCCTATAGTCCTCTCTCCAATGCCATGTACTATGGTGTTCAGAATACCTGCATGGATCTTACCGTCACTACTGCAGAAGCGGATTCAGACGAACTTTATGGCTTCTTCGCCAGGGAAAAGCTGGCCGAAGGCAGAACCAATGTAGGCACCGTATTTGCGATTTCAGCAGAAACCGGGGAAACACTTTGGCAGTATGAAGCCGCGGGCACGGTGATGTCGATGGTTGCCACAGGGGGTGGACTGGTGTTTGGCGGGGATATTGAGGGCAATTTTCGTGCATTTGATCAGATGACGGGCGAAGTCTTGTGGGAAGTTAATCTGGGCTCATCCATCACCGGCTATCCGATAACTTTCGGAGTCGATGGAAAACAATATGTCTCTGTCGGAACAGGGACTTCTGTAACTACCGCAGGGCAGGCACGTTTTCTCGAAGGCACGCCACCTGGTATTGAGAGCAGGCAATATATCTTTGCTTTACCAGATTGATATAAAAGAGCAAAAAAGACATAAACAGGGCTTGAAGCGATCAAGCCATTCTGGGGCGAAAACAGAGTGGCTTTGATACAGCGCGGTAGGTGTTATCCTGAAACCCTGAGACAGCTTGATTCCTGCCGTTTATATTCATATTATCGTTCAGCTGTCGGGCTGCCGATACGGGCACTTTGAATGAGTGAATCATTTAGGCCAATGGCAGCGAGCTATACGGGCTTTAAAAGGAAGTGATCTGGATCAAGGAGAGATTGATTTCAGTGTTGATAATAATCAAGACCTGTTTTAAATAGGCAAATATGCGTCAAAATCCGGCAAAAACTTTTCGAATTTACTGTACATCAACACTGCTTGAATAATACGTTAATACTGTTTACTACCTAGAAGGGGAATTAAATGAGTTATAAGACTATGGTGGGGTCCCTGGACTCTTATGATAAAGGGAGCATCGAGTTAAATGATGATCTCAAGCACTATGCCTTTTCCAATATTTTTGAAATTTGTAACAGCTCTTCACCTTATGAAAGGATCATGGTTGCCTCCAACCTTGAATACTGTGCAGAAGTAACCCGGGCAGAAGGTGCATCGCCATGGTATACCGCACCGCACGATGAGTTTGCCATTGTTATGGAAGGCGAAATTGAATTTGAATTTTATCAGCTGGAAGACGACGAAAAACCTGCCAATGAAGCTGGTGCTGTCAGACTCGCAGCGGACCCCAAAGGCAAGCGCATGGGAAAAGTGACTGCGCGTCGTGGTCATGAGGTTCTGTTACCCCAGGGCTCAGCTTACCGCTTAACATCCGCAAACCCTGGCGTGGTACTTTTTCAAACCATGGCCGGGCCGGAAAGCGTTGAGAAATGGTCCGAAATTTGTGTGCTGAACTAAGCGAATAATCTAGAGAGGAAATAAATCATGAATACTGAAGTTACACCAGAGAAAGTATCTGTCATTGCCTCGGAACCGGATCCGGTTCTGGGTTATCGCAGTTTTCAGTTCGGCGAATTTAAATTTACCCGAGATGCCTATTTTGTCCATATTGAGTGGCCTAAAGGTGTTCACACCATGGAAGTTGACCGTTTTCTCAGAGCGATGGTACGTGACATCGGTTGGGGATTCTTTTACGGCTGGATTTTCTTCGATGATGTGTTTGGCACCCAGAACCATTACGGTACCGTAGATATTTATGCCGGTGCTTATAGCAAGGGCCACAAAGACACCGGTGTTGATTATCTGGAAACCTACAATACCGATGACGTTCGTGTCGCTTTTGAAACAATTTCCAAAAACTGGATTAACGAAGGCTATGATCCGCTAAGTGCTCCTCTGGAAACCGGTTCGCCACTTGGCGCCAAGCAGCAGGAAGCATCAGGTCCTCTTATTCGAGGCTTTGAACCAGCACGACGAATGCTGGGACTGGCTGGCGATGTACAACCGCGTTCTGATGAAACCGGGCACCCGATTAATCGTGCTTTCGCAGACCTTGATTATGATTTGCCTGATATCGAAGCCGAACCAGGTTTTGAAGAGCAGATTCATGCCATCAACCTGTTTGATCACATCGCTCGAGCCGATGTCACATGGAATCCTTCTTTTACCTCAATTACCCGTGCCTGTATCTGTTGTGTAACCAGCGAAGAACATATGTTACCGGTTATCCATGGCAATGATCGTAATGAGTGGTTCATTCAGTTAACTGATGAAATTCACTGGAATATCCAGGATAAAAATTCCGGAAATCCACGTGGACGTATTGTCATGAAGTCTGGTGACATCTGTGCCATGCCTGCTGATATACGTCATCAGGGGTATTCTCCGAAGCGTTCCATGCTGATGGTACTTGAGAATGGAACTCCCGGACTTGAGGAAAAGTATGCTACTGGTGAATTGGAGCCTTTCCCGATTACCGCCAGTCGTTGGTAAGCATGGATAGCCCCTATTGGCTATTTTAACCTTACTAAAATAACAAGCTGGAAAGGTGCCCGTATGGGCACCATCCATCTTGATCGCCGGCCTGTCGAATGCCTTGAGTAATTATAAGGTAATGCAGGCCGGACTTATTTTTAATCCAATAAACAGAAAAATGCAGGGATAATCGATGCCAGATGCTCAATTTAAGACCCAACTTTTTATAAATAATGAATTTGTCGATGCTGCTGATGGCGGCACCTTTGAAGTATTTAATCCCTATGATAACTCCCTGTTGGCCAATGTTGCTGAAGCCAAAGAAGAAGACATAAATCGTGCGGTTAAAGCAGCACGAGAAGCCTTCCCGGCCTGGGCTGCAATGAACCCTTCTGATCGCGGCATTTTGATAGGTAAGCTGGCCGATGCCATAGAAAAGGATCGTGACAATATCGCACTGGTTGAATCTCTGGATACCGGTCATCCGATTCGTGATACGCACAATCTGGATGTGATGCGTACGGTAGCGACCTATCGTTACTTCGCAGGTATGCCTGATAAAAACGAAGGTACGGTTATCCCCGTGGATACCGGCTTTCTGAATTATGTGCAGCGGGTACCGGTGGGTGTTGTCGGCCAGATTGTGCCCTGGAATTTCCCTCTGATGTTTACCAGCTGGAAACTGGGGCCTGCGCTGGCTGCTGGTAATACTGTAGTTATGAAACAGGCAGAGCTTACGCCTTTATCAACTCTGCGAGTTGCAGAACTGGCGCGCGAAGCTGGTTTCCCTCCGGGTGTAATTAACGTGGTTCCAGGTTTTGGTCATACTGCAGGTCAATGTATGGCAGAGCATCCGGGGATCAATAAAATATCCTTTACCGGCTCTACTGTTACTGGCAGAAAAATTGTTGAGGCTTCTGCCGGAAATCTAAAGCGGGTTCAACTGGAACTTGGTGGCAAGGGCGCCAATATAGTGTTTGAAGATGCCAATATTGATGCTGCCGTTGGTGGCTCAGCGTTCGCTATTTTCCACAATCAGGGGCAGGCTTGTATTGCCGGGTCCAGATTGTTATTACATGAAAGCATCGCTGAAGAGTTTCTTGAAAAATTCACCGCACTGGCGGCCTCAATCAAGCAGGGAGATCCACTGGATCCGACCACAGAAATGGGCCCCCTGACATCAAAAATGCACCAGGAACGTGTACTAAGTTTCTGTGATGTTGCCAGAGAGCAGGGAGGGGAGATTCTTCTGGGTGGCAAACAGCCGGATAATCCGGCTTTGCAGAAAGGCTGCTTTGTACTTCCGACTATTGTCCGTGCCAAAGCTTCTGATCGAGTAAGCCGGGAAGAAGTGTTCGGCCCCTTTGTTGTAGTGTCAACGTTCAAAAATGATGAGGAAGTGTTAGCCCAGGCAAATGACAGTATTTATGGCCTTGGTGGTGGTTTATGGACCAATAACCTGACCCGGGCACATAAGATGGCTCAGGCAATGGAAGCCGGTATGGTCTGGATAAACTGCTATAAACGTTTCCACCCGGGCTCGCCATTTGGTGGCATCAAGGATTCCGGCTACGGCAGGGAAATGGGGCATTTTGCCATGCATGAATATACCGAACCGAAATCTGTTTGGGTGAATTATGATGCCAAGATTCCACCGTTTTACCCGCGTTAGGCATTACTAAGATGAGTCTTCAGGTCATTGGTGCCGGTCTTGGTAGAACCGGTACCATGTCACTTAAAATTGCTCTGGAAAAACTGCTCGGTGGCCCCTGTTATCACATGACAGAGTTGTTCAATCATCTCGATGAACATACGCCGCTTTGGCACGCGGCAGCGCGTGGCGAGCCAGTAGAATGGAACAGGGTATTCAACGGCTATGTTGCCGCTGTTGATGAGCCGGTCTCCACGCAATGGCAGTCCATCAGCGCCTTTTATCCGGATGCGCTGATAATTCTTTCCGTCCGCGATGCTGAAAGCTGGTGGAAAAGTGCCAGTACAACTATTTTACCGGTAAAACAAAATCCACCTGCAGACCTTAGTCCGGCCCGCAGAGCATGGCTGGATATGATGCTGGATTCCTATAAAACTATCTATCCTGATGGCTTTTCCCGGCAGGACGAGGCTATCGCTGCCTTTAATGCGCATATAGCAAAAGTCAAGCAACAGGCATCTGCACAGCGTTTGCTAGTTTGGGAGGTTGCTAATGGCTGGGAGCCAATTTGTCAGGCCCTGGGTATCGCGGTTCCCGATGAACCTTTCCCGAAAAGCAATTCCACTGAGGAATTCAAAGCCCGAAAAGCTAAAGATATCTGATTCTGTGGA
>Ga0255756_1005041_pt1 | contig 12478 bp, 10 predicted proteins | sample 011ome_20_FD_179956 | JGI IMG/M metagenome (GOLD analysis project Ga0255756, IMG submission 179956) | Coastal salt marsh microbial communities from the Groves Creek Marsh, Skidaway Island, Georgia - 011509CT metaG (version 2) | ecosystem: Environmental > Aquatic > Marine > Intertidal zone > Salt...
GTCCGATGCGGGAATCAGGCATGAGGCGCTATCGCCAAGAATCTCGGTCATGATGCCACCCGCGCCAATGGTCAGCACAAAGCCATGCGCCGGATCCTTGACGACACCGATCAAAAGCTCAGCCACACCACCGGTCACCATTTCCTCGACGAGGAAGGACTTGGCGCCCATCTTCTCTGCGGCAGCGGCTACAGAATCGGCCGACCCAAGACCGACCACAACGGCTCCTGCCTCCGACTTGTGAGCAAAACCTTCGCCCTTGAGGACCACCGGAAAGCCAACCGTCTCGGTGGCAGCTGCAGCCTCATTGGCTGTCGTGGCGCGGAAGCGCGCCGGCGTCCGCAGACCAAAGCCAGCCAACTCGGCCTTGGCCTCGGCCTCGGTCAGTGTCTCGCTCTCGCGTGGCGCGGGCGGGATCACGAGATCAATATCAATGTCCGGCACAGGCCGGACCTGCGCCGCTTCCGCCGCGGCAATCGCTTCGGTTAGGCCGTTCATCGGCACGACACCTCCGGCAATCAGCCGCTCGGCCACGTCCTCCGGCATCAGCTCGGGCAGGGTTGCCACCATGGCCACGTTGCCGCCAGTATTGGCGCGCGTGCCAAGCGCCGCCTGGATCGTGCATTCCCAATCGGCCGGATCGCAGCGGTCATCACGCGGGAAGTCGACGATCAGGAAAGTCAGCGCAAGATCAGGGTCTATCATGGCCGAAAAGGCCTCCGTCATCGCCGGCGTGTCGCGCCAGATATAGGTGTGATAATCGAGCGGGTTGGCCAACGCGACCTTGGGGCCAAGCGCTGCAAAGAGGGCATCGTGCTGGGTCTGCTTGAGCGGCGGAAACTCAAGCGCGCGGCCATGCGCCGTATCGGCCGCCAGGCTCGCCTCGCCCCCAGAGCAGCTGATCGACGCAATCCTGCCCGACGGCAGCGGCCCGATCGCGTGAAGAAGCTTGAGCGTCTCCAAAAAGGTTGCAAGGTCGTTGACCCGCGCGATCCCGAGCCTGTCGAGAAGCGCCTGCGCGCCGGCATCCCCACCGGCGAGCGATGCGGTATGCGAAATCGTGGCCGACTGTGCCTCGGCCGACCGCCCCACCTTGAGCGCAATCAGCGGCACACCCTTGTCGCGAGCCTTGCGCGCCAGTGTCTGCCAAAGGGAAATATCGCCAAAACCTTCGATATGTAGGCCAATCGCCGTCACCCTCGGATCGTCGAGAAGGCCTGCCGCAATCTCGGCCTGGGTGGTCTGAGCCTGATTGCCGCACGTCACCACATAGGCAATCGGCAGCCCGCGCCGGTTCATCGTCAGATTGATGGCGATATTCGACGATTGCGTCAGGATCGCCACCCCACCCTCGACCCGCGCCAGCCCGTGCTGGTCGGGCCAGAGAAGCGCGCCATCAATGGCATTGATCATGCCATAGCAGTTGGGTCCGAGAATCGGCATCTCTCCCGCCGCCGCAAGAAGGCGGGCATTCAGGTCCTGCCCGTCTGCCACTTCTGCAAACCCCGAGGCGAAACAGACCGCGCCGCCCGCACCCATAGCCGAAAGCGTGGCAATTGCCTCGATCGTGGCCTCTCGGTTGATGCCGACAAAGGAGGCATCGGGGGCTTCGGGCAGATCACCGATCGAGGTATGAACCGGCAGGCCACCGATCTCGCCCCCTTTTGGATGAACCAGCCAGATTTGGCCTGGAAACTCCGCCTTGCGCAGCTGTCCCATAACCGACCGGCACCACGCCCCGCCGCCGATGATCGCGATAGATTTGGGCCTCAATAGTCTCGAAAGATCGCGGCTCATCATTATCCTCATGATGCCATTTCTTTTGGCCGGAAATACTCCGGGGAGCCCGAGGGGCTGGCCCCTCGGCCTTGCCTGATCACGCTCCGAGCGCCCGCAGAAGATCGCGGCTGATGATGTGGCGCTGAATCTCGCTGGTGCCGTCCCAGATCCGCTCGACACGGGCGTCGCGCCAGAAACGCTCGATAGGATAGTCGTCCATCAGGCCCATGCCGCCGTGAATCTGCAGCGTGGTATCCGTCACCCGCGCCAGCATTTCCGAGGCATAGAGCTTGGCCGAGGCGATCTCGCGGTTCGACGGCAGGCCCTGATCCAACCGGTTAGCGGCGGCAAGGGTCAGAAGATCGGCGGCGTCAATCTCGGTGATCATGTCGGCGATCTGAAAGCTGACACCCTGAAATTTGCCGATGGGCTGGCCAAACTGCTCGCGCTCGGCGGCATAGGTCAGGGCATAGTCGAAGACCCGCCGCGCGCGCCCGACCGACATCGCGGCCACAGTGATCCGCGTGGCATAGAGCCAAGTGTTCATCACATCAAACCCGCCATCGACCTCGCCCAGAACCTGTGCGTCCGGCAGGCGGCAATCGTCGAACTCGAGGATCATGTTCTTATAGCCGCGGTGGCTGACCGATCTGTAGCCGTGCCGGATGGTAAAGCCCGGCGTGCCACGATCCACGAGGAAGGCGGTGATCCGCTTCTTGGGGCCCTTCGGCGTATCGTCTTCGCCGGTGGCGATGAAGACGATGATGAAATCGGCATGATCGGCGCCCGAGATGAAATGCTTGGTGCCATTCACGACCCAGTCGCCACCCTCGCGGCGGGCCGAGCATTTCATGCCCCGCACATCGGATCCGGCGCCCGGCTCGGTCATCGCCAGCGCGTCCATCCGCTCGCCGCGCACGGCAGGAAGAAGATAGCGCTCGATCTGTTCGCCTTCGCAGGCCATCAGGATGTTCTGTGGGCGGCCAAAGAAATGATTGAGCGCCATCGAGCCGCGTCCAAGCTCGCGCTCGACGAGGGCAAACTCGAGGTGATTGAGCCCCGCGCCGCCAACCGACTCAGGGAAGTTGCAGGCATAAAAGCCAAGCTCTTTGGTCTTGCGCTTGATCTCGTCGGCGATCTCTTGCGGAACCTCGCCGGTGCGCTCGACCAGTTCCTCATGGGGATAGATCTCGTTTTCAACGAAACTGCGGACGGTATCCGCAATCATTTCCTGCTCGTCTGAAAGGCCGTACTGCATGGGGTTTCCTGAAGTTTGGGATGGCGGGAAATTAGCGGGCTTGCGCCGCTATTTCATGCAGTATTAGAAGATTTCATGCGAACTTGGCTAGATCCCTCCGCCGCGCCGCAGCGCATTGGTGTCCTCCTATTCGAGGCGTTTTCGATGCATTGCCTCGCCAATACGATCGAACCCCTACGCGCGGCCAACAGCTTTGCCGGTCGCAAAATCTATGATTGGCGTTTCCTGTCGCTTGATGGTGGGCCGGTTACATCCTCAAGCGGCCTCTTGGTCGCCGCCCATGAAAAGCTGGCTGATCACCGCGGCGATCTGCTGGTTGTCATGCCAAGCTACCGATTTCTCGAACACGCAAGCGGCGAGACGGCCCGCACCCTTCGCGCCGCGGCCTCTCGTCACGAAATCCTTGCCGGTTTCGATACCGGCAGCTGGCTTCTGGCCGCGGCTGGCCTGTTGGTGGGCCGCAAGGCAACAATTCACTGGGAAGAGATCGACCGCTTTGCCGAGGCGTTCCCAGATGTCGAGGTGATCCGCGCCCGCCATGTGATCGATGGCAACCGGATTACTTGCGGCGGGGCGCTGACGGCGTTCGAGTTAGTGATGGAGCTGATCGGTCAGCGCCACGGCGAGGCATTGCGGCTTGAGGTGGCAACGCTGTTCATGAGCCCCGAGACAACAGGCCCGCAATCGGCCCCTTCGGCGCGGGGGCGGAGCGTTGCGCGCGCCGTGGCACTGATGCAGGAGAACCTTGAAGCGCCGCTGCCTATCGGCGAGATCGCCCGCCGCGTGGGTCGGCGGCAAAAAGAACTCGAATCGCGGATGAAGGCCGAGCTGGGGGCGACGCCGCAGGCAGTCTATCGGCGCCTGCGGCTGATCCTTTCCCGCAAACTGGTTATCGAGACTGATCTTGGTATCTCGGAGATTGCCCTGCGAACCGGCTATCAAGATCCCGCCGCTATGACCCGCGCGTTCAAGGCCGAGTTTGGTCTCGCGCCGCGAAGTTTGCGGGCAAACTAGGCTCTACTCAGCGTAATCAGAGCTTTCGTCGTCGAGAATGGCCTTGAGCTCGGCCAGGTGTCGCACGTCGAAATCGCCATACCCTTCCCACTCGCCCGCCGTTTTTTCGGCAATCTCGTCCGACAAGATGCGCAGCGGCTTCTGCGTCTGCAGGGCGCGGATATAGGTCTCGGCGGCGCGCTCGAAATAATAGAGGCGGTTGAAGGTCTCGGCGACTGTCGCTCCGACCACCAAAACACCATGATTTCCCAATATTAGAGTCTTCTTTTTCGGATCAGACAGGGCCTTGGCGCAGCGCGCGCCCTCCTCTTCGAAGGCCATTCCGCCGAAGTGATTATCGACAACGACACGGTTGAAAAACATCGCGGTGTTCTGATCGATCGGGGGAATGATCGAGTCTTCAAGGCTTGCCAGAACCGTCGCAAAGATCGAGTGGACGTGCATCAGGCATCTTGCCCATGGCACGGCGCGATGGATCGATCCATGCAGGCCCCAAGCGGTCGGATCGGGAGCGTCGGGACGGCTGAGCGTTTCGCGGTCGTTCGCATCAAGCAGGAGAAGGTCAGATGCTTTGATCCGCGAGAAATGTTTGAGGTAGGGGTTCATCAGGAACTTGGACCCATCCTCATTGACCGCCAGCGAAAAGTGATTAGCGACGGACTCGTGCATATCAAGCCGCGCGGTCCAACGGAACGAGGCGGCAAGATCGACCCGCTCCTGCCAGTGTTCAAGGTTCTGTCGATGCTGAGTCACGGCCATTATGTCTCTCCCTTTTCGGGCAGGCTGCCTTTGCCACGCGCTTGCCGCAACAACATTTGCGACATCGGTCGATTTGACCAAGCCTCAATCTGTCTTGCGGCTGTTGCACAACTGGTGTCTGACTCGGAAATGAAACATGGTATGAAACCTTGAGACGTCGGGCTTCGGAGAGCGCCTCCGGAAAGCAGATGCCCCTGACGAGGATTGAACAAAATGAATGAATTTGAGCAGCACACACCCATCTTAACGCCCAAGGCTTCGGCGCCCGAGTATTTCACTGACCCCGTCGCCGCCGTACAGCGCCTGATCGAGCTTTACGACAAGGCGACTGATTTTCTCAGCGGCCATTTTGCCGAGGTGGTGAAATCCGGCCTGCCCAAGGCGCGATATCGTGCTTTCTATCCCGAGATCCGGCTGACAACGACGAGCTATGCGTCGACCGACAGCCGCCTCTCCTTCGGTCACGTGGCCCAGCCCGGAACCTATGCCGCGACGGTCACACGGCCGGCGCTTTTTGCCGCCTATCTCGAACAGCAGATCGGCCTTCTGGTTCAGAACCACGGCGTTCCGGTTCAGATCGGAGCTTCGGAAACCCCGATGCCGGTGCATTTCGCGGTTGCCAGCGATCCAGCGGTAACGGTCCCGCAGGAAGGCGCGCTCGAGTTCACGCTGCGCGACGTCTTCGATGTGCCTGACCTCGCGACGACGCATGACGACATCGTCAATGGCTATGGCTTTACCTATCCCGATGGCGCCCACCCGCTTGCGCCCTTCACCGCCCAGCGGGTTGATTATTCGCTGGCCCGACTCGCCCATTACACGGCGACGGCGCCGGATCATTTCCAAAACCATGTGATCTTTACCAACTATCAGTTCTATGTTGACGAGTTCGAAGCCTACGCCCGCGCCGCGCTGAAAGACCCAAAAAGCGGCTATTCGGCCTTTGTAGGGCCCGGAAACCACACCCTTACGAAGGGCGACGAGACCCTGCCGCAGCTTGCGAAGATGCCGCAGATGCCGTCCTACCACCTCAAGCGGCCTGATGGGCAGGGGATCACGCTCGTCAACATCGGCGTTGGCCCGTCCAACGCCAAGACGGCGACGGATCACATCGCTGTCTTGCGGCCCCACGCGTGGCTCATGGTTGGCCACTGCGCCGGCTTGCGGAATAGCCAGCGGCTTGGTGATTTCGTTCTGGCCCACGCCTATTTGCGCGAAGACCACGTTCTTGATGACGATCTGCCGATCTGGGTGCCGATTCCCGCGCTCGCAGAGATTCAGATCGCGCTCGAGCGGGCGGTGGCGGATGTAACAGCGCTTGAAGGGTTCGAGCTCAAGCGGATCATGCGGACCGGCACGGTGGCGACGATCGACAACCGCAACTGGGAGCTGCGCGATCAGTCCGGCCCCGTGCAGCGCCTCTCCCAGTCTCGTGCCATTGCGCTCGATATGGAAAGCGCGACGATCGCGGCCAATGGCTTTCGGTTCCGTGTCCCCTACGGGACGCTGTTGTGTGTATCTGACAAGCCCTTGCATGGCGAGCTAAAGCTGCCCGGCATGGCCTCGGATTTCTACAAAACGCAGGTCGCGCGGCACCTGATGATCGGCATTCGGGCGCTTGAAAGCCTGCGCGATATGCCGCTCGAACGCATCCACAGCCGCAAGTTGCGTAGCTTTGAGGAGACGGCTTTCCTCTGAAAACACCAAAAAACGCTACTATAAGGGCGATTTTGGCTTGCAATGCATCACAATTCGTTGTGGTGCTATACCACATACCGTTAGTATGCGGAAAATGAGGCCCAAGTTATGGGCAGACAAGGGAGACCAGAAAATGGCAAAACCGATGACCAAGGCCCAGCTCGTAACGGCAATCGCCGAAGGCGCTGGCAGTGACAAGAAATCCGCGGGCGCTGCGCTCGACGCGCTCCTGTCGATCATCACCAAAGAAGTTTCGGCCGGCGGCGCCGTGACCCTTCCCGGCGTTGGCAAGATCTATTGCCGCGAGCGCCCCGAGCGTATGGTTCGCAACCCGGCCACCGGCGAAAGCATCAAGAAGCCGGCCGACAAGGTTGTGAAAATGACCATCGCCAAGGCGCTCAAGGATAGCGTCAACGGCTAAGCCTTCGAGGGCTTGCGCCCGACGAACGGATAGGAAAGGGTCGCCGCGTTACGGCGGCCCTTTTCATTTTGGGGGATTGATGGACCTTCGCGCAATTGGAATGGGGCTGTCCTTTGCCCTGATGTGGTCTTCGGCCTTTACCTCGGCGCGAGTGATCGTCGAATACGCGCCGCCTATGTCGGCCCTTGCGCTGCGCTTTCTTGTATCGGGTCTCCTTGGTGTCGGCATCGCTTGGGCGCTGGGGCAGAGCGCGCGACTGTCGAAGGCACAATGGCGGGCGGTCGTGATCTTCGGAATCTGCCAGAACGCCCTTTATTTGGGTCTGAATTTTGTGGCGATGAAAACGGTCGAAGCCTCGCTTGCCGCGATCATCGCCTCGACCATGCCGCTCATCGTGGCTTTGGCTGGGTGGCTTGTGTTCCACGAAAAGATCCGGCCGCTGGCAATGGCGGGCCTTCTGGCCGGCGTGGTTGGCGTCACGATCATCATGAGCGCGCGGTTTGGCGGCGGCGTTGATCTGATGGGCGTGATCTATTGCGGGATCGGGGTCCTCTCGCTCGCGGTGGCGACACTGATGGTTCGCAATGCCTCGTCAGGCGGCAATGTCCTGATGATCGTCGGGCTTCAAATGCTGGTGGGAAGCGCGGTGCTGTTCGTTCCAGCGGCCTTGTTAGAGACACATACTGTTACCCTCAGCTGGCAACTTGGTGTTGCTTTTGCCTATACGACGCTCGTTCCAGGCCTCTTGGCCACATGGATTTGGTTCATGCTCGTTGGCCGGATCGGTGCGGTTCGTGCCGCGACCTTTCACTTCCTCAATCCGTTCTTCGGCGTGGTGATCGCTTGGGCGCTTTTGGGCGAAACGCTGGGCATGAGCGACGTATTGGGCGTAACCATAATCGCCGCCGGTATTCTGGCGGTTCAGCTTGCTCGCCAGGCGAAATAATCAGCCGATCTTGCCGCGCACGCCGCCGGTTTGGCCGCGATCGCGAAGCAGGTGATCAAGGATCACGCAAGCCATCATGGCCTCGCCCACCGGAACGGCGCGGATACCGACGCATGGATCGTGGCGGCCTTTGGTGACAACCTCGACAGGCGTGCCATCCGAGCGGATCGACTGGCGCGGCGACAGGATCGACGAGGTCGGTTTGACCGCGAAGCGCACCACCACATCCTGACCTGTGCTGATCCCGCCAAGGATGCCTCCGGCGTGGTTGGTGCTGAACTCCGGCCCGTTCGGTCCCATGAAAATCTCGTCGGCATTCTCGCGCCCCGTGAGGGCGGCGGCGGCCATGCCTTCGCCGATCTCAACGCCTTTGACGGCGTTGATCGTCATCATCGCCATCGCCAGATCAGAGTCTAACTTGGCGTAAATCGGGGCACCAAGCCCTGCAGGAACCCCCTGCGCCACGATCTCGACCGTCGCGCCGACCGAGTTGTGATCCTTGCGCCGAAGGAAATCGAGGAAATCCTCCCACTCGGCGGCAACCGCTGGATCGGGGCACCAGAAGTCGTTTTGGTCGATCGCGTCCCAATCAAACCGGCTGCGGTCGATGGTCTTGGGGCCCATCTGGACCATATAGCCCTTGATCCGCAGATCAGGCACCAGAGCCGCCAAAACCTTGCGCGCCACACCGCCAGCGGCCACCCGCGCGGCTGTTTCTCGCGCTGAAGAGCGCCCACCGCCGCGATAATCGCGGATGCCGTATTTCTGGTGATAGGTGATGTCGGCATGACCGGGCCGGAAGGATTGGGCGATATCTCCATAGTCTTTGGATCGCTGGTCGGTGTTGCGGATCATCAACTGGATCGGCGTGCCGGTTGTCTTGCCCTCGAACACGCCCGACAGAATCTCGACCTGATCGGCCTCTTGCCGCTGGGTGGTGTTCTTGTTCTGACCGGGGCGGCGTTTGTCGAGCCACGGCTGGATATCGGCCTCGGAAAGCTCGATCCCCGGAGGGCAGCCGTCCACCGTTGCGCCAAGCGCGGGCCCGTGGCTTTCGCCCCAGGTGGTGACGCGGAAGAGATGGCCGAAAGTATTGAACGACATGATCGGGCTCCTTTGACCAGCGGTCTAGCGAAGCAATCGCCTGTGCTCAAGAACTCTCCGCAGCATGAATCCGGCTGTTTTGCGGCGCCTGAGCTTGATCAAGGGCCACCTGGCACCGAAATTGGGCCTGCAGGACTTCACCAAAAGTCTTTGTGCGAGGCGACGATCTGCTCTTCCAAATCAGGAAAGGGCCCTCTGACATCGACATGTCGGCGGCCGGCCGCAAAGACTTGGTGGCAGCTGAGGTCCAAAGTCAGGTTTTCTGGATTGTCCCCTGTCAGTACAGCAAGGCGCTTTTCCGTGAGCCCATACACCAAGGCACCAATACCAGCCCAATATGCGGCGCCTGCGCACATGCAGCAGGGTTCGACCGAGGTGTAGAGAACGCAGCGCTCGAGAAACTCTGGCTCATATTTGCGGGAAGCAGCACGCGCTAGTTTGCTTCGGCATGGCCTACGCCTCGGTCTGCCGCGTATGTATTTCCGGATGTTAGCAATACGTCGCCGTCCGGGCCGACGAGCAATGCGCCAAACGGGTGGTTGCCCCTTGCCCGACTTTCATTTGCGAGGTCGATCGTGATTTTGAGATAGTCGGCATCATGTTGCATGCCAGTCTCCGCGTTCGAAATGAACGATCAGTCCCTGGACTATACTCTCAAATCCAAGCCGGTCGACTCTTCTTGCAGTTCTGGATTTCCGGCGATAGCTTCCGCCCCACCTCGGGGTGCTCTGGCAACAGGGCTGAGATGCGGGATGGTCCGCGAACCCGTTGAACCTGAACCGGTTAAGACCGGCGGAGGGAAGGTCGCGAGTTTGTCCTCAAAGCCCCCATCCGTCCGGCGCATGAGAGGATGACCTATGAGAAAGACCCATCTGAGCCATGTCGCGGGACTTTGCCTTATCGCCAGCGGTGCGATGGCCGAGACACCCGTTCTGACAGTCTATACCTACGACAGTTTCACCAGCGAATGGGGCCCCGGCCCTGCTGTCGAGGCCTCCTTCGAGGAAACCTGTGGCTGCGATCTGAAGTTCGTCGCCGCTGGCGACGGCGCGGCGCTCCTGTCGCGCGTGCTTCTTGAGGGGGCCAGCACCGAGGCGGATATCGTTCTTGGTCTCGATACGACCCTGACCGAAAAGGCGCTTGGGTCGGGTCTTTTAGCCCCACATGGCGATCTGGCAGAGCTTGATCTGCCCGTAGAGTGGACCGATCCAACCTTCGTTCCTTTCGACTGGGGTTGGTTTGCCTTCGTGGCGAATGCCGATACTCCGGCTCCGGCCGATTTCGAGGCGCTGGCAGCAAGCGATCTGAAGATCGTTATTCAAGACCCTCGCTCCTCCACCCCCGGCCTCGGCCTCGTTATGTGGGTCAAGGCGGCCTACGGCGATCGCGCAGGCGGAATCTGGTCCGCGCTGGCCGACAATATCGTGACTGTGACGCCTGGCTGGTCCGAGGCCTATGGTCTCTTCCTTGAGGGCGAGGCGGATGCGGTTCTGTCCTACACCACCTCGCCTGCTTATCACCTGATTGCAGAGGGCGATGCTTCGAAGGTCGCGTGGCCCTTTAAGGAAGGCCACTACATGCAGGTCGAAGTGGCTGGCAAAATTGCAGGAACGGATCAACCCGCGCTGGCCGATGCCTTCCTCAATTTCATGCTCACTTCGGGGTTCCAGTCGGCCATTCCGACGACCAACTGGATGTATCCGGCGGTAACGCCCGAAGACGGCCTTCCCGAAGGGTATGAGCAGATGATTACGCCTGTGCAGAGCCTGCTTTACTCGTCAGCTGAAGCTCAGACACAGCGCGATGCTGCGGTGGAAGAATGGCGCGCGGCGCTCAGCCGCTAGGGCGCATCCGCGCACTGGGGGTTGGGGTGGCACTTGCCATCGCGGGCTTCCTCGGTGCGTCGGTCTGGGCGGTGGCGGCCAAGGCTGCCGGCCGCCCGGGCTATCTATCGGCGGCTGACTGGTCGGCGCTGCGGTTTACGATCCTGCAAGCGGCTCTGTCGGCGGCGCTCAGTGTCGGCCTTGCGATCCCGGTGGCCCGCGCTTTGGCGCGGCGCCGGTTTGCGGGCCGCAGCGCCCTCATCACGCTTCTTGGCGCACCGTTCATCCTGCCGGTGATCGTTGCGGTTCTCGGCTTGATCGCGGTGTTTGGCCGCTCGGGCCTCTTGAACGAGTTTCTCGCCATCGCCCACCTGCCGCAGGTGTCGATCTATGGTCTCACCGGAGTAGTTCTCGGCCACGTCTTCCTCAATCTGCCGCTCGGAATTCGTCTGTTCCTTCAAGGGTGGCAAGCGATCCCGTCCGAGCGGGTGCGCCTCGCGGTCGAGCTTGAGGGCTCCCGATGGTGGCTGTTGGAGTGGCCCATGTTGCGGAGCGTCTTGCCGGGCGCTCTCCTCGCGGTCTTCCTGATCTGCCTGACGAGTTTCACGGTGGCGCTCACCCTTGGTGGCGGGCCGAAGGCGACAACCCTCGAGCTTGCCATCTATCAGGCGGTTCGTTTCGATTTCGATCTCGCAAAGGCAGCGCAATTGGCCCTTCTGCAACTGGCGCTCGGCGCGGCCTTCGCGGTGATCGCATATCGCGGTGGCGCGGCGCTGGGCATGGGGGCGGGGCTTGACCGTCAGGGCATCTCTCTGGCGCCGACAAGCCACCTTTCCGCTCTGACGGATAGCCTCTGGATTATGTTCGCTGCAGCTTTCCTTTTGGTGCCTCTGGCGATGGTGGTGGCCAGCGGTCTCGGCGGCTTGGCAGACCTTCCTGCGGGCATAGGGATGGCGGTGCTTCGGTCGGTGGCCGTGGCGCTTGCTGCTGCCGCCCTTTCCGTTGCCCTCGCGCTTGCGCTCGCCCTGCGCGGCGGTGCGGTCGCCATGCTGGCCGGATCGCTGCCTCTGGCGACATCGGCGCTTGTGGTGGGCACAGGCGTCTTCCTGATGCTTCACGGGCTGATCAACCCAACGCGCGCTGCGCTCCCCGTTACCGCCGCGCTCAATGCCCTCATGGGCCTGCCCTTTGTCTTCCGCGGGATCAGCTCTTCGGTTGAAGAGATCGAGGCCAACTATGGCCGGCTGGCTGCAAGCCTTGGTCTCTTTGGAAGGGCGCGGCTCCGCCTTCTGATCCTGCCGCGCTTGCGCCGCCCGCTTGGATTTGCCGCCGGTCTGGCCGCCGCCATGTCGGTTGGCGATCTTGGCGTGATACTCTTGTTTTCCGGGGGCGCTCAGGAAACCTTGCCGCTCATGATGTATCGCCTGATGGGCGCCTACAGGATGGATGCGGCGGCAGGTGTCGCGCTTGTCCTTGTGATGGTGAGCCTGTCGCTTTTCTGGCTTTTTGACCGTGGAGGCCGAACCAATGCTGACGCTTGAGAAGCTACGAATCGAGCAGGGCGATTTCTGCCTCACGGCGGACTGGTCGGTTCCGGAAGGGAGCATAACCGCGATTGTCGGCCCTTCAGGTGGCGGTAAGTCGACGCTCTTGTCGGTGATCGGCGGATATTTTTC
>Ga0255756_1005054_pt1 | contig 12457 bp, 4 predicted proteins | sample 011ome_20_FD_179956 | JGI IMG/M metagenome (GOLD analysis project Ga0255756, IMG submission 179956) | Coastal salt marsh microbial communities from the Groves Creek Marsh, Skidaway Island, Georgia - 011509CT metaG (version 2) | ecosystem: Environmental > Aquatic > Marine > Intertidal zone > Salt...
CCTTTTCTCGCAAACAAAATGCAGCGAAACTACGGTGAAGATCATCAACCGTACAATGAACCTTACGGCGATTTAGTGCCATTCGGAGACCCAAACTGGTACCGCGGCTACACATCACCATTCTATAAAAAAACGCACTCCGATTTTCGTCTCAAGTGCCGCTCGTTCGTTGAAAAAGAAATTTTACCGTTCGTGCACGAATGGGACGAATCGAAAACCATTCCGAAAGAAATATACGTGAAAACATACAAAGCCGGAATCCTGCCGGGTGTGGTTGGAAAACCGTGGCGTGAAGAATTGACAGACGGGATTCAACCTCCACCAGATTTTGATTACTTTCACGAATTGATCTTGTTTGACGAATTCGCCAGATGCGGGTCCGGAGGCGTCTTGTGGGGGTTGTTGGAAGGCGTGCACATCGGGTTACCGCCGGTGTTAAATTTTGGAAGCGAGGAGTTGAGGAGAAGAGTTGGTAGTCCGGTTTTGCAGGGGAAGAGTATCATTTGCTTGTGCATTACAGAGCCGTACGCTGGGTCAGATGTGGCGAATATTCGGTGCGAGGCGAAGAAAGACCCGACTGGGAGATTTTACACGGTCACTGGAGAGAAGAAATGGATCACGAACGGTATTTGGGCAGATTATTTCACCGTTGCAGTGAGAACCGGTGGGAAAGGGTCGAGCGGAATTTCCTTGCTCGTGATTGAAAAGTCAATGAAAGGCGTGGACTGCAAACGCATGGACTGCATGGGCGTTTGGGCATCCGGAACGACCTTTGTTACGTTTGACGAAGTCAGAGTGCCGGTGGAAAACTTAATCGGTAACGAAAACGAAGGCTTTAAGTACATTATGCACAATTTCAACCACGAGCGATGGGGATTCGTCGTGCAAGCGAATCGATTTGCGCGAGTGTGTTACGAAGAGGCATTTACGTACGCACATCGGAGGAGAACGTTTGGCCAGCGTTTAATCGATCACGCAGTTATTCGGCACAAACTCGCGGAAATGATACGGCAAATCGAAGCCACGCATAACCTACTCGAGAATATCACGTATCAAATGAACACCTTATCTGAAGAACAAAAACCAAAAATGCTCGCCGGCATCACCGCTTTAGCAAAAGTCCAAGCGACGAAAGTGTTTGAGTTTTGCGCCAGAGAAGCGGCGCAGATTTTCGGCGGCGCGAGTTACGTACGAGGAGGGCAGGGTGAAAAAGTCGAAAGGCTGTACAGAGATGTCAGAGCGTACGCTATACCTGGCGGTTCAGAGGAGATCATGCTGGACTTTGGCGTGAGAGATAGCATGAAACAGTTTTCGCGTTTATGAGTATTTGGTCGAGCTGTTTTTTTGTAGCATTTAAGAATGATATCACAAGTTGCATTAAATGTAGAAAGTAATCATCACACATTCATTTACTGTTATGTACACGTACTGCGCGCAGATTGACAAGAGGAATTGATATCGTGCGCTCATTTACGGTACTCGCTCTAAAAATACTCGTTTCTTTCAGAGAAAATACGGTCGGTTGAGGTGACTTCTGAACAAAAAAAATTAATTGCCAAAAACGCTATTAAAACGCTCGCTTGGGAACGCACATACAGATAAAGAATATGCGTTCCAGAGCGGTAAACAATGGTCAGAGTAGACGCGATGATAAAGAGTTGAGCAACGACATTGAGGAAGCTGAGATCAAATCTTCTTCTTCTTCAAGAAGATACGATTCTGTTGGCGAGAACTCCAGTCAAAAGTGGATGATTGCGATGCTCTGTTTAGGTATCTTCTTCGGCGTGTTTTTGTCGTTATCAATCCACGACAAAAGTCAAGCGATGATGAAAGGATCGATAGAGGGATTACACAGAAACGTTAAAAAGGTGTACAGAGCGCATAACGTAGCGAGAAAAGAGTACTTGAGGTCGTATCGTGAAGCGTATTTGGAGTCGATTTTGGCAGCAAGAGGACCTTCTTCTTCTTCTTCTTCTTCTTCTTCTTCTTCTTTGGATGTGGAGGAAATTGAAAAAGGCTCCGCTGAAGATGTAAGTGAAGGCAGCAAAGACTCGGAGAAGAACGTGATCGCACGTTCTGGAGAAGATAGCCGGTCTAGCCCAAACGAAGAAGGCGAAATCGTTTTCAAATCGCTCGAGAATGGCAAGAAAATATGTTCTCCATTAATAGACGAGGAGTTCAGCGATCTCGTAGTCGAAGAAGGAAACGACTACAGCGGCGCTCTCACGTCCAAAGCAGAATGCGAGTGGTTCAATCAGCTCACGAAAGTTGGTCTGGAAGCGTCGAAAATGCCCTCAACGTGTGTTCCCGATGACCACATATTTGCAACTTTAACAAACGATTACGACTGGGACATGTATATGTTCGGTTTGCAACACATCAAAGATGAGAAGTGTTTCACCGACCGCCTCGTGATATTATGCCTCGACGATGTAACCTTCTCGAAATGTGAAGCTGCCGGTTTCAAGCACTGCGTAAAATATATCAAATCTATGGCGTCCTCGATCTTTATGCAGAATGATTACAGGCAGATCGTTTGGCTGAAACCGAAAATGGCGCTGGCATTCCTAAACGCCAAACTGACCGTATTTACCTTGGATTCGGATATATTATTCTTTCAAGTCCCAGATTTGGCTAAAATCAAAGAGTTACATCCCGAAGCCGAGCTCCACTATCAGTGGGAAAAAGTCAATTATACGGCACTCTACGAAATGGAGAATCCGAACGAGGATTTCGAAGAAAGCGTTATGCACGAAGGGTACAACTCTGGCCAAGTCTTGTGGATGCCAACCGCAAACGTCATCAAAGGCACTTTAAGAGCGTTACTTCGAGGTAAAGAAGCTGGAGGCTCAAAGGTGTTGGAGCAAACTCATACTCAGGATGGAATGAAAGATGCGGGCGTGATCACTGCCGGATTAAGTTTTAGATATGCTGGAAACTGGGTATATGCAGACACAAAGAACTGTGTGGTGAAAACGAACGGTCAAAATTGGATCTCATACCACGCAACATGGGTGATAGGCCTCGAAAAGAAAATGGAGGTCCTAAAAACAGTCGAAGAAGCTTGGTCGCAATTACGTTCTGGAGAAAGTCAGTCTAGCCCAAACGAAGAAGGCGAAATCGTTTTCAAATCGCTCGAGAATGGCAAGAAAATATGTTCTCCATTAATAGACGAGGAGTTCAGCGATCTCGTAGTCGAAGAAGGAAACGACGAGAGCGGCGCTCTCACGTCCAAAGCGGAATGCGAGTGGTTCAATCAGCTCACGAAAGTTGGTCTGGAAGCATCGAAAATGCCCTCAACGTGTGTTCCCGATGACTACATATTTGCAACTTTAACAAACGATCACATGTGGGACATGTCCATGTTCGGTTTGCAACACATCAAAGATGAGAAGTGTTTCACCGACCGCCTCGTGATATTATGCCTCGACGATGTAACCTTCTCGAAATGTGAAGCTGCCGGTTTCAAGCACTGCGTAAAATATATCAAATCTATGGCGTCCTCGATCTTTATGCAGAATGATTACAGGCAGATCGTTTGGCTGAAACCGAAAATGGCGCTGGCATTCCTAAACGCCAAACTGACCGTATTTACCTTGGATTCGGATATATTATTCTTTCAAGTCCCAGATTTGGCTAAAATCAAAGAGTTACATCCCGAAGCCGAGCTCCACTATCAGTGGGAATATGTTGATTATGAAGCACTCTACGAAATGGAGAATCCGAACGAGGATTTCGAAGAAAGCGTACGACACGAAGGGTACAACTCTGGCCAAGTCTTGTGGATGCCAACCGCAAACGTCATCAAAGGCACTTTAAGAGCGTTGCTTCGAGGTAAAGAAGGAGGTTCCGGCGATAAGTTGGAGCAAGCTCATACTCAGGATGGAATGAGCGATGCGGGCGTAAACACTGCCGGATTAAGTTTTAGATATGCCGCAAACTGGCAGTGTTCAACGAGGGGCGTTTGTTCGGTGTATACGAAAAGTCAAAATTGGATTTCGTACCATGCGACGTGGCTACAAGGCCTCGAGAGTAAAAGGGCCATCCTGACGAAGGTGGAAGAAGCCTGGTCGAAACTCTCTTCCAAACCTGCGAACGCAGAGGATGATGCGAATGATTCTCCTCTTGCGCAATGTGCAAAATCTTTAAAAGCAGAACATACAGGTTTCGGAAACACCTTCCTAGGCGACGGTATGAAGACCGAACTAGACGCTGCGCGCGGGAATCCAGGCCGCGAAGGGGGATGCCCAACTGGGCGTTTGTATTGTAGCGCGTGGGAACCGTTGCACTGGGGGAGCGACGAAGATTACACGTCCTTTTGGAACACGGTGTCATCCAACGGTGCGCTGAAAGAGCATCTTATCGTCGCGGCAGAGCTGGACGAGCAGTGCGCTTTTGACCCGAAAACGGGAATCGAATCCATCGAACAAGATGTGCAGAAAATTGCCGCAGTTCACTTCAGATGCTCTGACGTGCCTATAAGCTACACTCAGGATTATCCTGTGGCACCACCAGAATATTCTTCGTTCGTAGGAAAGAAATTCCGCGAGTGGGGGATGAAACGTGTTGTCCCTATACTCTGCGTCGAACATGGCTTGGAGGAATCAATTCGAGACGACCGTCAAAAGCAGTGCGAGGAATTGTTCAATTTACAACTTAACATTATCAAGCGCGAGATGATAACGAATGATGAGAACGTTCATTTCGACGACATCACCTGTTTATCCGAAAAGACGACACTCATGGCAATCCGCGACCTAGGCGCCTCTGCTATCCTCGTCCCTTCGTCGTTCACCTTCCCGGCTGGGTTAGCTCGAGAAGATGGCAGTAAATTCATCATGCCGCACTTCGGTGTCCAAGGTGTGAGCCCTGCTGACGTGTTGCTTCAATCCAAAATAAACGATGAAATCATTCTGCGCATGCAAAGCGTAGCAGATGCGATGCATGTGACTGTATTCTGCCCCCGGTGCGGTAACGACATCGCGGACACTCCTGAAGGCGCGACCCAGTGGAACATCGACGTGTGGAAGCCACTGTTGGAGAAGTACGCATCAAAGAATTGAACTCGTCGTATGCATTCAAAAGAGCTCTGATTTTAGTAGATTTTAGATTAGAACGCGAGTGTATGTACAAATAAAACCGCACGCAAAATAAAAAAGAACTACACAAACCCGCTCTTTCTGAGCGATCATCATGCGCGAGAAAAAGAGGAAGGAGAAGAAGAAGAGGAAGAAAGAAACGAGCAAACATCGGAAGACGACGACGACGACTTTGCGATGTCGATACTCTTCGTTCAACCATCCCAAACACGCCGCTTTTTTTTCCTCCTCTTCGTCTGATGATTTCGTGCCGACATTTCTCTCCTCGATTGAACTGTTCGCGTTTTCAACTTCAAACGAGAATTCTCAGAAGAACGAGGCGAACGAACAGGCATCATCGGCAGCAAAGATTCTTTCGATCGATGCCCTAGATCGTGCATCTTTTTCTGTGATTCGAAAGTGCACCATGGCGGATGTTTTGAACGCGCATTTTGTGCACGAGTACGTGAAAGAAGATGAAGAGAAAGAAGGGAAGAAGAAAAAAGAGTTGAGTTTACTCTCGATTGGCGACGAGGAGGAGGATATTTTCTCCATCGCTCGAGGCCGGTTCGAAGCGATTTTGAGCGAGCGTCTGTGCGAGAGACTGGGCGTGTCCGGACCGCTCTCTCGAAGTTCTTCGTCTGAGAGAGAAGAAGAGAGGAGACGGAGAGTCGTCGCGATAAACTTACGGAGCGATAACTTTGTACCCGGGCGAACGACGCACGACCGCGTGACGGATAATGCGAGGAGGGTTTTTCATCGTCAAACTTCTTCCTCTGGAGGGAAGTTGGGTAACATAGCTGGTGATGGTGGTGGCAGTAATGTGCTCCTCGCGCACTTTGAGGTTGGAAACGAAGCGATAGAGATTGAGAGGTCTAGTTTTGCAAGCGGCGAGAACGCGGTTGAGATTTCGAGTCGGAAAATTGAAAAGTGCACAGGAGAAGCGAAATGTGAGAAAGAGGAAAATAGGTTGTTTGAACTCGTTGAATCGTTTCGGCGGTCCGTGGAGAGCAAAGAGAGCGCCGCGATAACATCTGGTGAGCACGAGGAGACTTTACGGAAAATACTCGAAATTGTAAGCGTCGCTGCTTTGCGAAGTCGGCAGAAAGAGAAGAAGGAAGAGGCGGCGAAGGAGTCTCCGTCTGCCTGTCGCCTTCATACTGCACGATGGAGCGGGTTTTTAACATCAAATCACCTCGAGCGAGCGCTCAAAGCGACGAATGAAATGATCGAGAAGGACGATCAGTTTGAGTTTTGCGTTGTTTGCGCCCACGCGTTTCCGAATCAACCTTCTTGTGAAGCATTGCAGACAACCACGAGAACGAAGAAGAAGATGATGAAGATGAAGAACAGCAGCGATAGGAAACGAAAGCAACCGTCGTCGAGCGTTGAAGGAGAATGCGAAGAAGAACAAGAGGTCGAGATTTTGGCGCCGAGGACTTGCGCTTTCCTCGTGATGCAAAATCAGCGATACGTGAGTTTCCTTCCGATAACGTGAGAGATAGATACAGTAGGTAGAGATGAGATTTAATATAGTCATAGATAGAATGCCGCGTATTAGCTGTTATACATTTACACGATTGAATTATTATTACGTTTATCTTGATGTTGTTATATGTTATTGCTTCTGCGAGAGGAGGAGCGCTTTCACACTTTATTCGTCCACAACTTTCATTTTCAAAGTTTCTTCACTCGCTTTGTTCGCCTCTTCGTCGCTGTTCGTCGTCGTCGTCGTCGCGATCTTCGCCGCTATCGTCGTCGGTACCTCTTCTACGGCAACCACTTTTTTCACAAACTGACCGCGAACTCTTGGTCGAGCTTCCGCCAGCCGTTTTCTGCTGGCATATCGAACTTTCTTTTCGAATTTACGCTCCTTGCGCTTCTTGAGAAATCGAGCGATGGCCAACGCTCTTCGCTCGGCACAGGTTGAGGCGGTGTTGACGTTGTTGACGGCAGCGTTGGTATTGTTGGCAACAATGTTGTCCAACTTCACTTGCGCCGCAGATGTGTTTACGAACGGTTGGGCCGGCTGCTGTGGCGCATAGTGATGCTGCTGATGTTGGTGTTCTAACATTGTCATCGGCGCCTTCTCGACGGCGGATGCCAACGCTTGCACGAATGAATTTACGTATTCTTGATTTTGTTGAAAGTACGGAAACATGCCCATTCCGGCGTTACTGTGTATGCTCGTTGGCGGTGGCGCTCCATTCAAGGAGGAAGCAAACATGGCTGCTGCAGCCGCGGCGGCGGGATTGAATCCAGGAGGCATTTGCATTTGATGCTGTTGCTGTTGCTGCTGAGACATCGCCAACGACTGCATCAAATTTTGATACGCTTGCGCGTTAGCTTGCACCGTGGCCGGATCCTGTGCCGCCCCCATGAAGTTCTGCTGTTGAAGGTGGAATTGCATTTGCATTTGCATGAATTGCTGCTGTTGCATTTGCATCTGGTACTGCTGCTGCTGTTGTTGTTGTTGTTGTTCTTGTTGTTGTTGTTCTTGTTCTTGTTGTTCTTGTTGTTGTTGTTGTTGTTGTTGCATCTGGTACTGGACCAAGAGTTCCGCAGCTTCCACATCTTTCGCTTCAGTCATCGCCGCCTGCGGTGAAGTACTTTTCTTTGATAATCTCGAACGCGCTGCTTTCGTCGCATTCTTTCCGCTCTTCTTCTTACCATCCGGAGTCATATCTGCTTTCGCGCCATCATTCAGATTGGGAAAAACCATCGACATCGGATCAATCGGTAACGCTACCGTTTCCACGCCAACGTTTTTGTTCTCGTTTTGTTTGATGAATGATTGAAACGCCGAGCGCGACTCAGACCGGCGTAATTTGACGCGATCAGAATCGTTCGTATATTCGTTACCATCGTTGTTACTACCTTCGCCTTTATTGTGTGAATGTGGCGGTAACGCGAGTTCGAGAACAGCCGTTGGACCGCCGTGTGCGCGCACGAGTTGCACCGACAAACCCGAGAAGAGTTTCTTTTGTTCCGAGTGCAATATATTCGTCACGAGGTCTGAAGTCCTTCGCGCCGAGGTTCCTGGTCCTTCTTCTTGCATTGGCGCCGTCGCGAGTTCTCGAGCAGTAACAGTAGTAGTAGTAGTAGTTTTCATGGTCTCCTTTTCCGACGAATCTTCTTTCTTCTTTTTCTCCTCTTCTCCTTCTTCTTCGTTTCCGGAGGATTCTCTCCCACCCCCGGCTCCAGAACCTTCATCTGATCCGCAATCTGCATCTCGCATTTGATTTCGAGTCCAACGGTCGGCCGTTTTCGATTTTTTCATCTCTTCCATTTCCTTCGTCCCTTCTTCGTCGAGGACTCCGAGACCGCCAGATTCTTTCACCGCGAGTTTGAAAGTCGATGGATCGTCCGAGCCGCCCGAACCTTTCTCCTCAGAACCGCTGTTGTTGATGATGATGATGTTGTTATCATTATTACTATCCTTATTATTATCCTTATTATTATTATTATTATTATTGTCGTTTTTACCGTCACCATTCCTCGTCGTTGTCGTTAACAGTAAAGACGAACTCGACGAACTCCCGTTCGACGGTAACCTATGATGCGTCCCGACCATGCTCCTACACACATCCTTACTCAGCGGTTTCTGCAAAAACCCCTCCGCACCAATCGCGTGCGCTTTACTCTCATCCAAAACTTCCCCGGTAGCTTCCAAATGATCGCTCACCGACATGACAATTATCGGCACCTCTTTCAATTTCGGATTCTTCGATAAAATCGAGCACAACTCGATGCCGTCCACCTCCGGCATCATGATGTCCGTTAAAATCAAATCAATCTTTTCGTGATAATTGTTATCTCGTAATCGCTCTAAAGCTTGCTTCCCGTTGGATGCGTTCGTCACTATCGCTCCGGCTTGCGTGAGCATGGACGTTATGATCAAGGAGGTCGGGATGTCGTCCTCGACCAGTAAAATTCGTAATTTTTTCTCCTTTTCCTCAGTCGTTTTCGTTGACTTCTTTTTCTCCTCCTCGTTTTGGGGAGAAACGTCGTCACCATCATCCGTCGTCGTCGTCGTCGTTGCCGCTGTTTCAGTCCCTCCTCGTTCGAGAACGACGACGATCTCTTTTTTTTGTTTCGATGATCTCGTCTTGATCTTTGCTTCTTCGTTCGCAGCGACCGAGTGACCGCCCATCCTCTTCGTCTTCTTCGTCGTAGTCTTCTTCTCAACAAAATCATCCTCAAACTCCGACGTGTCGTCACTCCGTTTCCGGATTGGAAAAGGAGACTCAAGATTCCTCTTTTCTTTTCCCTCTTCTTTTCCAGAGGAAGATCTGTGCGCGCGCGTCGATCGCCTCATGGTATATCTCTCTCTTTGTTTACGCGTGTGTGTGCGCGCGCTGTCTCTCTGCACTCCTCGTGACCTTCTTTGTGTGATTAGAGAATGTGTTTCCTCCTTCCCCGTAAAGAGCGGTTTTTTCTTGAGATATTTATGAGATCTTTTGCACTTGAATAGAAATTTGAGACGCAGAGGCATCCTGAAATGCACTTTTTTCATCGCGTCATCAAAAGCAGTTTTTTTTTTGTTATGATTCGTGATTCAAGCGTGAATTGTTTGTGGAGATGTTGTGTTCCCTCTACTGTTATTGGGAATTTTACGCGAAGTAAATCGTGATGTAATAGCGTTCATTATATTCGTAAAAATAAGTATACAACTTTGATAACACTCTCTTTTAACTCTTCTTCTTTTTTACGTGTTGTTGTGTCTTCTTTTCATGCGTCGTCGTTCACATCTCTCGTGTGCGCTTTTAACTTTTCGAGCAAGTGTTCGGTTTCGACTTTCGAAACGAGCAAGTTTAAGCTCGTTTTGCCTTTCCAACACGTGATTGCGAATTCGGATCGAGAGCAGTTGAGTTTCTGAACGTCCTCGTCGCGGAGCAAACAAACGAGCGAGCCTTGGGAGCAACTTTCGACGTGTTTTCGAGTTTCCGCGTCGGTGAAACTCGGTCGCGGAGTGAATTTGGAACCGTCCGGTACCGGTTCGTTTTCAACCAACGCCAAACCTCTCAGTTTGAGGATTTGGAGGAGTTCGGGGATGGTGATCGTGATCGCTTGTTTTGTCATGAACGGCAAAGTTAGGAATAAACCGTCTTGGTTTAATCGGTAGTTGCACGAGCTCAAAACTTTCGAGTCTGCGCCAAAGTAAGAGTCTTTATCGTCGTTTAAGTTTTGTCGTTCGAAGACTTTTAAACCGATGGCGGTTATGCGTAAACTTTCCCTCGTATCGGCGGCGATGTACTGTCGTAAATTTGGAGTGACATAATACACGCGTTTCGGTTTGCTCCCTGCCGCGGTTCTCGTGACACAGTTTTTCTCGATTTGAAGCGAGTGAATGCCGTACTTTTCGTTGATTGGATCGACGACGTCCGGAGAATTCACGGGCGCGACCCCGTCGAACCCTTTCCTACCCGGTCTCGATTGGTCTTGACCGTGCGCGTTGAGGAAGAGTAACGTACCATCTTGCGGGTCGCGAGAGTACTTCTCTTTCGGCGGTTTCGGCTGTTCCACGGTTAAAGAGAGCTTAATTTGATCTCCAGAGTCACCATTCGAGGACGAGGACGGGTACTCGAAATGGCACTTCACTTCCGCCATGCCTAAACCTTTAAATTTCGAAAACTCTCTCGTTTTCGACTTTTTACTCTCGTTGCCGTTCGCCTCGTTTTCGATTTGCGTCTCAATCTCCGGATCCAATTCTCTCACCTTATCGAAAACGGCGACAAAGAAACCACCGGTATCGGAGTGGTGCGGTAAAATTCTCACGCAATTTTCAATCGGGATGGTATCTAAAAACTCTTTATCCGGGAACATGGAACTCGCGACAACTTTTTCGTTGTTCTCGTGCGCTTCCTCCGCCGAATTCCATCGACGATTCGATTTCCCCCAAACTTGCCAATCTCTCAACCCGTTCGATCGTTTCAAGTTCGGTAACTCTTTGCTCACGTCTACCAACGTCAACGCCCCGTTCGTCGCTTTCATCAGCGACATCACCACGGCTTCGTTTTCAATCGGGTTCAACGAACACGTGGAATATACCATCCTCCCTCCAACTTTCAAAATCTGCGCGGCTCTCTTTGCGATTTTGATCTGCAGCGAGTGCAGACCATTTCCAAAGCCGCCGTGCCATCGAGCCCAAATATCCGGCGCTTTCCGCATCGTGCCATCTCCGCTACACGGCACGTCACACAAAATGGAATCAAACTTAAAATCATCCTGAGCGTTCCCGGGTTCACCTTTAATCACAGGAAAGTTCTGCCCCTCGTGATTCGTCACCAACAAGCACGGCGAATTCGCGCGTTTCGTTTGGTGCGTCAACAAATTACAGCGCTTCAAATCAGCATCGTTGGCGACGACAAACCCAGTCGGCATCTTTGCGGACAACTCTGCTTTTCCTCCCTCCGCGTCCGCGTGAAAACTCCCAAAGCTCGGATCGTAACTCTCAAAATCCCTATGCAACGCCTCTAAAACTTGGAACGTTTTCGATCCAGGCGCAGCGCACATGTCCAAAACCTTATGGTGCGGTTCAACCTTCAAAAACTGCGTCGGTATCATCGACACGACTTCTTGCCTCGTGATCGAACCAAACTCTTGGCCGGATTTGAGAAACTCGTGCAACGACTTCAACTGCGGCACGGATCGTAACTGTAACCTGGAGTAACTAAATTGCCACGCCCCAGAGTCTGGATACCACTCCACCGCTTTCGGTGGTTTAATATCTTCCAACCCTGCTCCGGATAACGTCGCGAACTCGTTTTTCACTCGTTGCTTGATCCGCGCGGCAAAGTTCCCAACCCCGTTGATTCTAAAACTGCTCGGTAAATCCGTTTTCAAAACGCGCATCAAGTTTGCAAAATCCTCGTCGGACGAGCATATCTTTTGCGCCGAGTAGTACGCTTCGAAGTGCTCGTTTTCGCGGACGTATTCAGTCGCGCCGTATTTCCCTTCGCCGTTGTTCTTTTTGCCTCCTCCTCTTGCCGGTCGTTTCCCTTTGGGTTCTTTGTCCCACGAATTTGAGCGATTGGATTTCTTAAAGTCTCGCTTTTGGATTCTTTTGTTGTTGTTGTTATTACCATCGCTCGGGTTTGACTTGCGCTTCTTGTTGTTGAATCCCATCTTTATACCTCTCTCTCTCTCTCTGCGTTCTTCTTCTTTGTTTCTTTGGATGTATGTTTGGAGAAAACGCTCGGGTAAACGAAGTTCCTGAGAGGAATTTTTGGCGGCTTGGCGGCTGTTTTTGAGAAGAAAAAGAGAGAAAAAAGAACAGAAAATACTAATACGGAGATGAGTAGTAATAGTACACAACTTTATGTTCAAGTTCTTTCTGTTTTACAAATACCCACCACTCGTGAAAATCCCGCAGACGA
>Ga0255756_1005056_pt1 | contig 12456 bp, 10 predicted proteins | sample 011ome_20_FD_179956 | JGI IMG/M metagenome (GOLD analysis project Ga0255756, IMG submission 179956) | Coastal salt marsh microbial communities from the Groves Creek Marsh, Skidaway Island, Georgia - 011509CT metaG (version 2) | ecosystem: Environmental > Aquatic > Marine > Intertidal zone > Salt...
GAAAATCCATTCTGGCGGTTTCAGCAACCAACCGGCTTTTCTGTTGACAAACGACGCCCCGTCGGACACCTTCTTCGCCCCCTTCTTCGCCGCTTTCGACGCCCCGTCGGACACCTTCTTCGCCCCGTCGGACACCTTCTTCGACGCTTCTTTGGCCATTGCCTTCTTCGCGTCCCCCCTTTTATGCCCGAGCTCGGACTTGGCGAGGGCCTCGTAATTCTCGGTCAACACGAGCCCTAGCTTGGATTGATCGAGGTCCACGGCGTCGCCGTACCCGAGCGCGGACGATTCTTCACCGAGCGAAGCGACGTCGCGGCCGTGGCCGAGGCGATGCGTCGCGAGTGTGCCGACGACGGCCGCGGTGACGCAAAGCGCGCCGAAGGCGATACTCTTCATACTCTTCATCGTCGGCCACGCCGAAGAGGAGGCGCGCGGCTTTTCGCCGAGGAGCGGGGCTTCATCATCATAGTTTCCGACGGACATCGTACGCGAACGCGACGGCGCGAAAGAAAAGCGTCGCTGGTTCGCGCGTACCTGACAAGAGATAAGTCTCGCGTCGCGTGGGCTCGTGGAAGCGCGCGCGGGTTTGCGCGAACGGGACGCGCGCGAGACGAGACGGCCGAAGAGTGCGCTTGACGAGGCGAAAAGTTGTAAACCGACCCTGGCGGGAGGTTATTAGGGTTCCGTTCGGTTCCTGTGGCTGGAGCAGGAGTGCGTTCCAAAAAGCTCCAACACATCAGGCTGATTGTTAACCCTGCTTTTTGAGTCAAATTTTAGAACATTTTATACCGATCGTCTCATAATAACTGGTCCAGGCCCTCGCTCGCCAACTGAATCGTCGAGTGCACCGCCAGCGTGAACGCCCGCGCCGCCTCCGCGTCCTCCCTGACAAGCGCGTGGAACCCCTCCGCGACCCTGACCGCGGCCCAGTCCCTGCGCGCGCGTCGAACGGCGACGGACCACAGCTTCGCGTCGCCGGCGTCGCGCGCGATTTTCGCCGCCCCCGCGCACGCGTCGGCGTCCGCGTCCCTCCGCAGCCGCCGCCGCGCGTACGCCGCGAGCCCGTCGATCTCGTACTTCGTCGCCGCCGCGTGCAAATCGCAAAGCGCGTCCACGGGCGGGTGCAGCGGGACGCGGTAGATCCATCGCAGCATCTCCGTCATCGTCCGCGCGTCCAAATCCGGAAACACGAGCGTCTTCTCGCGCGGCTTGGCGACGTCCGACGACAGCGAGTACGCGGCGACGGCCCACCGCGCCGCGTCCCTCGCCGCGAACGTCGCGAAGACCGCGAGCGCGTGCATCGCGTACAGGATCACGTGCAAACACGCGCGGAGGAGCGGGTGCGCGCGCGACGAAACGCGCTCGATGACGTCGACGCGTCGCGTCGCCGCGGCCAACGCGGGGGACGCGCGGAGCAGGCTCTCGAGCGCCGGCGACGCCGCCGCGAGCACGTCCGCGTGCGCGTGCAGCGTGACGCCGCTCTTCCCGGCGCCGGGGATCAAGCGCACGTCGCCCTCGCGATGCGACCCGACGTGTCCGGAGACGTGCAGCGAGCCGCCGACGAGGCCGCCTCGCCGCTTCGTCTGCCTGAGGGTCGTTCCATACGAGCGAATATCGGGGTGGAGTTGAAAGGCGTCAGATGGAGTTGAAAGGCGTCGAGGGCGGGGATTGAAAGCGAGGGACCCTGGGCGGAGAGAAACGCCGGGAAAAGTCCTTAAGGATCGGCGTTCACCACGCGAACGCGGTCGTATGGGAACCAGTGTATAGAACACACCTGAGCCCGCGGCGGTTCAGCGCGGCGGCGGTGGTCAGCGGCACCGCGCGGTCCGTCGGCTCTTCCGTCGCGTCGAATCGCCCGGGCGTCGTCGCCGGCGAATGACTCGAGTCCGCGGGCGCGATCTCTTCGGCTTTTTCGCTCTTCGACGTGTTCGTCGTCTTCGTGTCGTCCGAGCTCATCGCGACGTCGTTCACCTCTTCTTCGTCGTCGGCGTTTTCATCCTTCGCGAGCTGACCCGCGTCGAGCGGCGGCCCGGTCGGTTCGAACCGCGCCTCGCACTGAATCGTCCCGCGGTTCACGCCCTCGAGCGACAGCGCGTACTCTCGCGTCGCGCCGTCCTCGGGGACGTCGGAAATTTTCAGCGTCGCGGTGCCTAAGAAGTCGTCCTTGCCGATCTTGTCGTGGTCGCGGCATTCGAACGACACGCGCCCGGAAAGTCGCTGCGTCGCCGAGACCGGGATCTCGAACGTCTCGTTCCACGTCGGCCTCAGCGTCCGCGACTTGATCTTCGTCTTGAACCGCGCGGAGCCGCAGCGGAGGATGAGGTACGGATCGCTCTTTTTCGTGATGCGGTCGGCGGCGAGCAAGTCGGAGCCGCCGACGCACTTGACGTGGAGCACGCCGTCGCGCGCGGCGACTTTGCTCTCGGTCGCTCTCCGGCTTCGCAGAAACGCGCTCGCCTCTCGCGCGTACTCGTCGCCGTTCCCCCGCGTCGTCGTTGTGTCGCGCTCGTCGTCCGAGCCCGCGTTCGACGGCACCACCGACGTGTTCATCATCGAATCGGACGCCTCCGGGAACGGGAGGTACTGATCCAGATTCACCGCGAAGCACGGGCCCGGATCCTTCTCGTCGCCTCCGTCCGCGCCCGCGTCGTCCCCCTCGCCGCGCGCGTCGCCGCGCGCGTCGTCGCCGACGGCGCCTCTCTTCCCGTGCAGAAGCACGAACGCGCCGTCGATCGCCGCGCCGGCGTGGCAGCACCGCCGGTCCGCCTCCGCGTCCTCCGCGAGCTTCGCCCACTCCCCGGACGGGAAGTGAAACGCGTAGCAGTCCCCGAGGACGCTGCCGCCGCCGTTCGCGCCGTTCACCGCGCGGCCGCCGTGCACGAGCCAGTTGACGCCGTACGTCGCGGCGACGTAATCCGTCCGTGGCGTCGGCGGCGTCCCCGCCCGCCCCGCCTGCGTCCACCGCGGCCTCCCTCGCCTCATGTCGAGCTCCAAGCACCACGCGTGCATCGACTCGCCGAGCTCCGACCTCGACAGCGCGTAGATCACGCCGCCGAAGGACGCGATCGCGCACCCGTCGCCGCCTCGAGGTTTCCTCCACTTCGTCTCCACCGCGAGCCACTCGTCGGATCGCAGGTTGTACGCGTACAGGTCGTCGTAGGACACGCTCCCCGCGCCGTCCGGTCCCACCGGGTTCGAGCCTCCGAACACGAACATCACGCGCGCGCCGCGCGCGCCGCCAGCCGCGCCGACGCACGCGCAGTGGCCCGCGCGCGGCGGCGGCGGCGCGCCCTTCGTCTCGCCGCGATCGATCCGCGTCCACCGCGAAGTCACGAAGTCGAAGCGCCACAGGTCGTCTAAGCACCCGTACCGCCCCTGCCCGCCGAACACGTACATCGCGTCCTCGCTCACGACGGCGGTGTGATTGTACCGCCCGGGCGGCGCCGCGCCGTCGCCGTCGCCGTCGCCGTCGCCGTCGCCGTCGTCCGCCGCCGCGCCCGCGACTTTGACCTCCACGGACGCGGTCGCGGCGCTCCAGCGCGTGATCGAGGACACGAACTCGCCGTCCGGGGTGAGCCCGCCGTAGACGTACACCTCGTCCTCCCACGTCACCGCCGCGGCGCCGACGACGTACGCGTCGCGCGCGTCGCCCGCGCCCGGCGCGGCGCCGAACTCGGACATCTCGTTCAGTCGAAGCGGCGGCGTCGACGGGGCGTCGGGGTCGGCGTCGTCGGATACGCGCGCGTCGCCCGGGTCGTTCGCGCGCGCGTGCGACGCGAGCGCGCGGATGAGCGACGCGCGCGGGCCCATCGCGATCCCTCGCGTCGCCGCCGCGGACGCGAGCTGCGACGTCGACATGTGCTTCAGCTTCACGCCGTCGATCTCCGCGTTGTGCGCCGCGGAGACGAGGTTGAGCTCCTCCGCTTGCGCGAAGAAGTCCGCCATCGTCGCTCTCTCTCCGGAAGGCGCCTTGTCAGACTACGGTGGCTGAGTTCTTCTTCGACGCGCGCGCGCCCCGCTCGTCGCGATTCGAGATCGGGTCGCGTCGCCGCGCCCCCCGCCCGTCCTCCGTCCGCGATCGCGCGCGCGGTCGTTCGCGAGGGCGCGTTGACGACGGACCCACGCGCGGCGGGTCGGTTCGGTCGTCGCCCGCGCGTCGGCGTGTGATGAGGCGACGCGCTCGCGGCTTCGTTCGTCTCGGCATCGATCATGACGAGCTCGAAGAGTCGTCCAGTCGGTTTGAAGAGGCGGGCTGTGTAACACCTTCCCTACGCGGACGGGAGGGCGCGCGCGCTGCGCGTCACTCCTCGACGCGCGCTCGTCCACCACCGCGCGGGCGGACGATGGATTCGCCGTTCATCCCCGCGCGCGGCGCGCCCTCGCGCGCGTCCGCCGCGCCGCTTCTTCCGAGGCGCGCGCCATCGCGCGCGGACGCGGCGCCGGACGGGGGGGGGGCCGCGACGCGGTGGTCTTCGATCTACATCTCGTCGTCGCGCGCGCTCGCGCTCGTCGCGGCGTGCGTCGTCGCGGCGTGCGTCGTCGCGGTCGTCCTCGTCGCGTCGAGTCCGACCGCGCCGCCGTCCGCGTCGACGACACCTCGCGTCTCCTCGCTCGGCGCGTTGCGGCGATCGCCCGCGTCGTCGCGCGACGCGCCGCTCTCGGCGCTCGCGAGCGGCGCCGCGCTCGGCGCGACCGACGCGCGCGGATCGGGAGGGGGCGGATCCGACGGAGGGAATCCGAAGACGCGGCACGCGGCGCCCGAGGGCTGGGGCGTCGGCTCGGACGCGGACCTCTCCGCGGACGAGCTGAGAGCCAAGATCGACGCGATGCGCCGCGCGTTCGACCCGCCCTCCGTCGGCCTCCCGCGCGACTTCGACGCGCGCGTCGCGTTCCCCGCGTGCGCGGCGCTCATCGGCGGCGTGCGCGACCAGGGCGAGTGCGGCTCGTGCTGGGCCATGGCGGCGACGGAGGTGATGAACGACAGGCTGTGCGTGAAGACGAACGGCGCGGAGAGACGACGGATGAGCGCGCAGTTCACGCTGGCGTGTACGGTGGACCACGGGAACGCGGGGCAGAACGGCTGCCGCGGCGGCAGCGTCGGCGCGACGCTGGACGAGGCGAGGACGCTTGGCGTGCCGTTCGAAGAGTCGAAGAGCAAGGTGGATTCGGATTCCAACGCGGACGACGCGGATGACGCGGCGGCGGCGGTCGCGAGGGAAGGCGAAGGCGAGACGGACCGCGGGGACGACCGGGCGTCCGCGGCCGCCGCCGCGTCGCCGTCCGCGCCGTCGAAGAAGACCGAGAAGACCAACAAGAGGAAGCCGTGCCTCGGGTATCAGTTCAAGCCGTGCGAGCACCCGTGCCAGAACCCGGAGGCGGAGGCGGCGTCGTGTCCCGCCGCGTGCGACGACGGCGAGGCGTTCGAGAAGGCGTACCCGACGACCGGCGCCGTGGCGTGCCCGGCCGGGGACTGGGCGTGCGTCGCGAGGGAGATCCACGCGCACGGGTCGATCGCGGTGACGTTCGGGACGGTGCACGACGACTTTTACGCGCACAAGACGGGAATATATCGCGTCGCGGACGCGGCGTTGGGTCGCAGCGGGCTGGGCGATCACGCGACCAAGCTGATCGGGTGGGGGTTCGACGACGAGACGAAGGACCCGTACTGGCTGATGATGAACTCGTGGGCGAACTGGGGCGAGGACGGCGTCGGGAAGGTTGGCGTCGGGGAGATGAACTTGGAGGGCGAGGCGGTGGGGGTGCAGATGTAGTCGATGAATTTGAAGTCAGAGCTGCGCGTCTTTCGTCGGTGAAACTTCCGCGGGCGATCCTCGGTCGGCGTTCACTCCCGTCGGCGCGGCGCGGCGGGGTCACGACGCGACGCCATGGCCGCGCTCAAGTCCGCGCAGGTCGCGACGCTCGTGAAGGACGCGGAGGAGAAGCGCGCCAAGGTGCGCGCGCGACGTCGCGTCTCCGGATGGACCGTCACTTCGTCGCCCGCTCGCGGCCCCCTAACTAAACTCGGCATCTCGCGCCTCGCGTCCGATCCCCCTCCGGCCGGCCTCACCGTCCCTCCGCCCTCCGTCCGCGCGCGAACCGCCGTCCCGCAGGAGCGCACGCGGAACGCGCAGGTCCTTCTGCTCAAGTACCTGCGCGATAACGGGTACGTCGACACCGCGGGGACGCTGACGCGCGAGTCGTCCGCGCCGTTGAACGATTACGAAGCCGCCAGCGACGTCTCGCTCGAGCGCGTGTTCGAGGACGTGGAGAACCACCACGTCTCCGCGCGCGGGGAGTACCCCGCGCTCGTGACACGGTGGTCGGGGAGAGAAGACGACGCGCCGCCGACGCCGTCCGTCTCGGGGAGGCGCGCGCCGCACGAGCACGCGCGAGCGGAACGCGCGGCGGCCGCTCCGCCGCCGCCGCCGAAGCACCAACAACGAGGACGGCGACCGCGCGTCGGCGTCGCCGCGAAGGGGGGCGACGACGCGAACGCGGACGGTGCCGCGGTCAACGGGCTCGGACTCGCGGGCTTATCCATCACGTCGTCGTCGACGAAGACGTTTGCGAGCGCGAGGGCGACGAGCTCCCGCGGGGATGGGGCTGCGGAGCTCCCGCCGCCGCCGGATTTCGGCGTCGCGGAGTTGAACGATCTGGCGAGCGCGGTGACGAGGGACATCTTCACCGGGAACCCGAACGTCCCGTTCGGCTCCATCGCGGGCTTAGACGACGCGAAGCGTCTGCTGCGCGAGGCTGTCGTCATGCCGACGCGGCACCCGGAGCTGTTCGTGGGGTTACTATCGCCGTGGCGCGGCGTGTTGCTCTACGGGCCGCCGGGCACGGGAAAGACGATGCTCGCCAAGGCGGTCGCGACCGAGTGCGGGACGACTTTTTTCAACGTGAGCGCGTCGACGGTCGTGAGCAAGTGGCGCGGCGACAGCGAGAAGCTCGTCCGCGTGCTGTTCGACCTCGCGAGGCACTACGGACCGTCGACGATCTTCCTAGACGAGATCGACGCGTTGATGTCGGCGCGCGGCGGCGGCGGCGGCGGCGGCGGCGAGCACGAAGCCTCGCGTCGGATGAAGACTGAGCTCTTGATTCAGATGGACGGCCTCGCGAGATCGAGCCCGACGACGCAGACCGCCGACGGCCCTCGGGTCTTCGTGCTGTGCGCGAGCAACCTGCCGTGGGACCTCGACCTCGCGTTGTTGCGGCGGTTGGAGAAGCGCGTGCTCGTCGGTCTTCCGACGGAGGCGGCGCGGCGTCGGATGATCTCGACGCTCCTGAAGCCGCACGCGATGGACGCGGACGTGAGCGTGGAGGAGATCGCGGCGAGCGCGGAGGGGTACTCGGGCGCGGACGTGATGCTGCTGTGCAAGGAGATGGCGATGCGGCCGCTGCGGCGGGCGATGGCGGCGACGGCGGAAGACGACGACGACGGGGCCGGGGCCGGGGCCGGGGGGGCGCGGGCGCGGGCGCGAGCGAGGGCGCGCGCGCCGACGACGCCGACGACGCCGCGCGTGGGGGCGATCACGAGAGAGGACGCGACGCGCGCGAGGGAGGTCTCGAAGCCGTCCGCGGCGCTTCACCTCCAGAGGTACGCGGACTGGAGCGAGAAGTACGGGAGCGCGTGAGAACGAGCCGAGGTAGACTCTAGCTGGCCGACTCGAGCGTTTAATTAACGTTGCGCCTTGGCGCGATGCGTGTCATTTCAACCACCCACGACTAGGTGTGGATATCTACGAAAACCTTCATCGCCCTCGCGCTGAGACGCCCCCCCCGATGCGAACGCCGCCGCATTGAGTTTCGCCCCCCGGCGACTCCGTCAGTGCGCGGCGAAGGACTTGCCAGCCTTGGACCCGGACGGGATCACCTTCAGGGTGTTGAACCGGACCGTCTTCGAGAGCGGGCGGCACTGCCCGACGACCACGGTGTCGCCCTCGAAGCAGCGGAAGCACGGGGAGATGTGCGCCGCGATGTTCGTGTGTCGCTTCTCGTACCGTTGGTACTTTTGAATGTAGTGCAGGTAATCCATTCGCATGATGAGCGTGCGCTTCATCTTGTACGACTTCACCGTGCCGGTCAAGATGCGGCCGCGGATGGAGACGTTGCCGGTGAACGGGCACTTCTTGTCGATGTACGTGCCTGTGCGAGAAGAGAAGAGCGATGAAGGGACGAGGTGAGATACAGGCGGAGGAGGAGAAAAATCAAATCGCGTTCGCTCCAAGATCGGCCGACGATGGGGGGGCTCGACCGAGCGCGCTGGTCGCGACGCGCGCGCGCGCGGGAGAGACGCGAGCGTCTTCCCGCCGCCGCGCGCGAGAAGATCGACCATCGCGCGATCTGAACGGGGGCGACGGGGGCGGATCACGACGCGCGCGCGCGTCGCGACCCGCGCCCTCGATCCCTCGCGGCCCCGCCCCCGAACGAGCGCAAGCCCTAGCGAGAAAAAGACGCGCATCGCGCGACGACGGAGAGCGAGCACGCACCCTCGATAGCCTCGCGCGGGGTCTTGAAACCGAGACCCACGGACTTGTAATAGCGGGTGCCAGCCTTGCCGGGCGCCTTGTTCTTAATGGACTTGGCGAACCTGATGACGAGACGAGGGAGGAGGCGGGCGATGGCGTCAGAACGCGCGTCGAGTTGCGGCAGCGGAGCGGAAAAGACGACGATGCGTCGTCGTCGCGCGTCGGAAACGACGCGCGAGCGACGCGGCGACGCGAAATCGTGCGCGAGGACGCACCCGGCGTTAACGCCGAGCTGCTTCTGGTACGCCTTCTCAGTCTGCTCGGCCGCCATGATGAACACGTGCGGGAGCGCCGGTGTAAGAGACCGCGCGCACGGGGACGCACGCGAAGAAAAAGGCAGTCGTCTCGCTAGGGTTTTTCCGCGCCTGAGCCGAGCAGAAACCGGAGCGCGCCGCGCAGCTGTTCGGGCATAGGAAATCGACGGCCACCGTTTCGCTTCGCGTCGTCTCCGCCGCGTCGACACACGTCATCGCACGCGCGCTCACGCACGCGCACGCTCACTCCAAAACGATGTCCGCCGCGACCGCCTTCCTCACGACCCCCGTCCGCGCCTTCGCGGTCGCGAAGAGAGCGACGGTGCGCGCGCGCTCCCGCTCCCGCGCGTCGTTCCGTTCGCGTCTCCCGCGCCGCGTCGAACCGGCACTTTTTCGTCCACCCGCTCGCTCGTTCGTTTCGGTCCTGACGCGTTCCCTCGTCCACCTCGTCCATCCTTCCCGCGCAGACGAAGCGCGCCGTCGCCGCGCGCGCGGCCGCGAAGGAGACCACCCCCGTCGTCAAGGCGGAAGACTTCAAGTGCCCTCTGACGTGCGAGGAGAAGTCCAACGACGCGACGACGCACGAGATGGCCAAGGCGAAGTGCGTGCACCCGGAGCGCCCGGTCTCGAAGGCGTGCCAGGACTGCCCGAGGCGGTGAGATCTCGACGACGAGGGAAGGGAATCGTCGGTTCCTTCGTTTCATTCTTTCGCGGTGGTTGGTCGCGTGATAGCGTGCTGTAGGCGGGTCGCGAGGACAAAACGATTCGTCGTCTCTTATTACGATTTACGCGCTCGAAAACCAGAAACCCACAGTGCGGCAGACAAAAAAAACAAAACCGCGGCCGCCGCCAGCCGCTCCCCCCCCGTATGCACACCCGCTCGCGTCGCGACCGCCGCCGCCGACGACGCGCGCCGCTCGATCATCGCTTCTCGTGCTTCACGCACCGGACGCCGAGGTAAAACGTCAGGATGAAAAACGGCAGCGAACACGCGGACCAGCCGAGCGACGCCCACTTGTTCGAGCCGTCGAGCTCGAACGACGACAGCACGCTGTCGCCGAGCAACGGCTCGCACGGCGCGTTCCTTCGCGCGGCCTCGTAGAACGTCAGCGCGCGCTGCTGTGACGGCGTCAGCGGCAGCGTGCTCGCGATGCCGTTCAGTCCGCCGCCGCCGCCGTCGCAGTGGTCGTAAAACTCGCCGGCCTCGAACTCGTTGACCATGAGCGCGGACCACGTCCACTGTATGAACGAGATCCAGTAGAGCCACTTCCACACGACGTGAATCGTCGCCTTGCGGATGAAGAACCCACCGACGAGCATGTTCAGGGTCGTGAACACGGGGAGGAACACCGCGGGCCCTACCTCGCCGCTTATCCCGCTCGCGATGCTGAACCCGATGAGCATCGCGATCGCGAAGTTGACGACGTTGGCGAGGAAGAAGAACAAAAACCGCTCCCAATCGTCCGCCAATCCGACGGAGTAGTAGAGTATCGCGGCGAACGACCCGCCGGCGACGACGAGCATCGGGAGCTCGACCAAGATCCTCTGCGCGACGTAATTTCCGGCGCGGTAGTACGCGTCGTTGAACTCCCGGGTGTACACCTCGCGGTCGAACTTCATCTCCTCGACGAAGACCTGCGCCATCGGGGTGGAGCTGAAAGGCGTCAGTTGAAGTTGAAAGGCGTCGAAGGCGGGGATTGAAAACGAGGGACCCTGGGCGGAGAGATGCGCCGGCAAAAGTCCTTAAGGATCGGCGTCCACCTCGCCAACGCGGTCGTATGGGAACCAGTGTACAGAACGCGCCTGCGCCATGAAGCACGGCACGATGACGGCGATGAAGAGGATGCCCGTCGTGTTAAGGATGCCGCCGATATTGCGGTCCTGGCCGTAGAAAAAGCTCGACAGCAGACCCGCGAGGAGGACGTAAAGCCCCAACCGCGTGACGACGAAGATCGGGTGCTTCATCCGCGGAATTCCCTTGTACCGCAGCAGCACCCACAGCTCTCTCGCGTTGCCGTTGGCGAACTTGCTCGCCTTGGTGTCGTGCGCGGAGGATTCCACCGCGAGCTCTCTGAAGCCGTTCACGTTCGCGTCCTTCACGCTCGCGACGTTCGCGGCGCGCAGCGGCGACTCCTCGTAGTACTTCTCGAAGTCGTGCGTCCCGCCCGTCTCCTTATCGTGCGTGTTGAGCGTGTCGATGAGATACTCCGCCGCGTTGTACCCGGCGCGATACGGGAACCCCTGCTCGGCGAAGAAATCCAACGGCGCCGCGCGTCCGGGCCCCCAGTACGCGAGCCTTCCGTAGTTCAGCAGCACCAGCGAGTCGAACGCGTCGAACACCGCGGGCGCGGGCTGGTGGATCGTCACCACGAACGTGCACCCCTGCTTCCGCTGCAGCGCGCGCAGGTTCATCACCACCTCCTGCGCCATCGCGCTGAGGGTAATTGTCCATACGAGCGAACGTCGGGGTGGAGTTGAAAGGCGTCAGTTGAAGTTGAAAGGCGCCGAGGGCGGGGATCGAAAGCGAGGTGTGGGCGGAGAGAAGCGCCGGGAAACTTCCTGAAGGATCGGCGTTCACCACGCCGACGCGGTCGTACGGGGACCAGCGTATAGAACGCACCTGTCGAGCCCCGACGTCGGCTCGTCGAGGAACATGCACCTCGGCGAGATGAGCATAGCGCACGCCACCGCGGTGCGCTTCATCTCGCCGCCGCTGACGCCGCGGATGAGACGGTTGCCCATGTACGTGTCCGCGCATCGAGTGAGGTTGAGCTGCTTGATGACTTCGTCGACGCGGCGGCGCTTGTCGTCGAGGTCCTCCGCTCGCGACGCTTCGTCGCGCTTGGGAAGCTTCGCCATCGCCGCGAAGAGGATGGTCTCGTGGACGGTGGCGCCGCCGAAGAAGCAGTCTTGCTGCTGGATGTACGCGGTGTACTTCTTGACCGTGGACGTGGACGGGACGGCGCCGTCGAAGTAGACCTGCGATGGGTGCGACGCGGGAAGGTGCGAGAAGGTGAGTCGAAGACGCGAGTCGAAGACGACGGCGGGTCCCGTCGAGGAAGAAAAAAAGACAAGACGCGCCTTCCCGAGGACTTTTCCCTCGGTCTTTCGCTTGCTCACGACGTCGAGGAGGGTCGTCTTCCCCGCGCCGCTCGGGCCCATGACCGCGCACAGATCCCCGGAGTACACCGTGCCCGTGACCTGCGACGGGCGAAGCGAGGAGAAGAGAAGACGCGGCGAGGTCAGCGCCGCCGCGCGCAGCGAGGAGGAACGCGCGAAGAGAGACGTCTGGTCGCGCGCGAACTGAACGGCGGAAAAAAGGACGCACGTCCTGAAGGAGCTTCTTGGTCTTGTCCGCGACCGCGACGCCGCCGCGCGCGAGCACCTCCCCGACCTCGAGCGTCGCGGGCCCCGAGGGAGACTTCTCCGCCGCCCTGGTAGCGTCGCGGTTCCGTCCCGCGGGTACGAGCGCGCCGACGCCGTCGAGCGATATGGTTATGCCCCTGCCTCCGCTCGCGCGTCGAAGAGGGCCGCTCCCGACGCTGGGGCACGAGTCGCCGCTGCCGGTGGCGGCGACCGCGCACGTCGGCGGCGGCGGCGGCGACATGCCGAGCGCGGCGGGGGGAAGATCGGCGGGCGAGCGCGGCGTCGGGCGCGGCGTTCGGTGTCGGCGT
>Ga0255756_1005060_pt1 | contig 12448 bp, 10 predicted proteins | sample 011ome_20_FD_179956 | JGI IMG/M metagenome (GOLD analysis project Ga0255756, IMG submission 179956) | Coastal salt marsh microbial communities from the Groves Creek Marsh, Skidaway Island, Georgia - 011509CT metaG (version 2) | ecosystem: Environmental > Aquatic > Marine > Intertidal zone > Salt...
TTCTTTTTGGTCACATAAAAGTAACCAGTATCAGCTGTGCTTACGAGTTTGATTTGCAGGGTCGCTGGCTTCGCCATGACACATACTCCTAAATTAGAGGTCTTCGGTTGGACCTGTCTTGAAAAACTGCGCGCAAATTGGGGTAAATCGCACCAAATGTCAAGCGCAGATCATCGTCTTTTTCGTTTTGACCCTTTGCCATGCCCTGACGCATTTCGGCTATTGCTCGACTTTGTTCTGGTACCGCGCCCCGATGTGTTGGCACCATGTTTTTTTGCGTATTTTGCTGATTTCCGGCCAGATATCTCGCTTCGCAGGCCGCCTTCAACCCATTCCAAAAGAATGCCGCCTGATACTGGTGTGACCTCGGTCACTTTGATCCGCAAAGACAGCCCCATGACAAAGCGCCAACCATTATGCCGTCCATCGAGCGATTGCGCCGCTTCATCATAGTCATAAAAATCGTCAGGAAAGCTGTTCAGCGGCAATAATCCGTCAGCGGCACCATCTTCAAGCCGGATAAAAGCCCCAAAACCGGTAATGGCGACAATTACGCCATCAACCACCGCGCCAAGCCGCGCTTCAAAAAGGGCAGCGGCAAACCGGTCAATGGTACGGCGTTCAGCTGCAGCTGCATTGGCCTCGGTTTCGGAAATATGCGTGCAAATTTCGGCAATCTGGTCAAGCGGCATGCCGTTCAAGCCGTCCTTTGGACCGGTTTTTCGGCTCGCGGTGGCATCGACAAGCGCACGGTGGACAAGCAGATCAGCATAACGCCTGATTGGCGAGGTGAAATGTGCATAATTGCGAAGTGATAATCCGAAATGCCCGATATTATCGATGCTATAGACAGCTTTTGCCTGACTTCGCAATACCGCTTCATTTACCGTTAATGCATCAGGAGTGTTTTCGGCAAGCGCTAGAACCTTGTTGAAATGATGGGGACGAAGCACCTGTCCGGTGGTGAAATTGCCGCCAACAGATTTGGCAAGCTTGGAAAGGGTGGCCGCTTTTTTAGGGTCAGGCGTGTCATGAACGCGAAAGACGCATGGTTGGCGGCTGGCAATCAAGCTATCGGCCGCGGCGACATTGGCCGCAATCATGAAATCTTCGATCAAACGTTGCGAATCGGTTTGCGACCTTTGGGAGATGGCAATGGCTTTGCCGGTTTCATCCATAACAACGTGGCGTTCCTTCAGGTTCAGCGCCAAGGGTTTGCGGTCTTGCCGGTCTTGATCAAGCGCCCGCCATGCACCGAACAATGCGTGAAGGCAGCCATGCGGCACATCGCAATCAGCCTCATCCATTACCCCATCAAAAACCGCCTGAACCTGATCATAGGTTAATCGGGCATGTGACCGGATCAAGGCGCGTTCAATATGATGCGATAGGCGTTTGCCATTTTTATCAATCTGGATTTCGGCAACCATCACCGCGCGGTCTTCATGCGGCCGTAGCGAGCAAAGATCATTCGAGATCGCCTCGGGAAGCATTGGCACAACACGATCGGGAAGATAAACCGAATTGCCGCGTTTGCGCGCTTCCTGATCAAGCGCGCTGTCAGGGCGGACGTAATGCGACACATCAGCAATGGCAATAAGAAGACGCCAACCGCCATTTTCGGCTGGTTCGGCAAAAACCGCATCGTCAAAATCCCGCGCATCAGGCCCGTCAATCGTCACAAGCGGATGATCGCGTAGGTCACGCCGGCCTTTTATCGGCGGAATCTTTAAGCCCTGAGATTCGCTGGTTGCCGCATCGGGAAATTGATGTCTGATGCTAAATTCGGCAAGGGCTAGCGCGCTGAAAGCACCAGGTGATCCGGCATTGCCAAGGTTGGTGATGACGCGTGCATTTTTGCCAATATAACCGCGTGAGGGCAGTAATTCAGCCTCGACCAGATCGCCAGCCCTGAGGGTGTTTTTATCATGTGCCGTTAAAACAAAGCTGTCACGTTTGCCACGATCGGCCGGTTGCAGGCGAAACCCTTTGCCGGCGGGAACAACAACGCCAAAAAGACGCTTTGGCTGGCGATCAAGAACGCGGATGATGCGCGCCTCATATAAGGCGGGACCAACACGGGCAAGGCGGCCAAGTACCTGCTGGCCAACAGCGGGCGCACGTCCTGCGCGGCGGCTTAGAATGACGCGAATTTCAGGCTGGTTTTCGTCGTCATTTCCAACCTGACGCGCCATGCCATCGCCATTATCGTCAAATTCGGTGAGTTCAAGAACGGCGATTTCAGGCAATGTGTCGGGGGCGGCAATGCCGCGGCGATCGCCGGCAAGAATGCCGCGTTCGGCCATATCGCGCAGCATCTGGCGCATCGAGGCGCGATGATCCTGCCCAATTTTAAAGGCGCGCGTGATATCGCGAAGGCTTGGCGGGACAGCGCAGCTGTTAATATAGTCAAGAACCGATGCCTCATTGGGCATAGCCAGTTTTTCCGGCGCATTATCTGGGCGGGAGTCACCCGGTTTACGCGCCATCTAGACCGCTTTCTGCTTGTCAGCGGTTTTTTTGGTCGCTGTCTTTTTGGTCGCTGTCTTTTTGGCGGTGGCTTTTTTCTTCGGTGCCGCTTTCTTTGCGGTTGCGGGGCCTTTGGCTGCTTTGGCGGCCAGCAATTCTAGCGCGGTTTCAAGGCTGATATCGGCAATGTCATGCGCTTTGCCCAAGGTGACACGAAGCTTGTTATGTTCGACAAAGGGGCCGAACCGACCTTTTTTGACATGAACTTCACCGCCCGATGGATGCGTGCCAAGCAAGCGTCCGGCCTTTTTGGCGGCTTCAGCAAGAAGATCAACAGCACGGTTGATGCCGATTTCAAGAACGTCATCATCGGGTGCAAGACTGGTAAATTTGCCCTGATATTTCAAATAGGGACCAAACCGGCCAAGACCAGCTTGGATCATATCACCGGTTTCGGGGTGCGGCTCGATATCGCGTGGCAACGCCAGCAAGCCAAGTGCGGCTTCTAAATCCAGCGATGATGCGCTTGTGCCTTTTGGCAAGGAGGCGCGTTTTGGTTTTTTGGTTTCAGGGTCGCCAATTTGTACATAAGGCCCATAAGGTCCGTTCCGCAAATAGACAGGGAGACCCGAAACCGGATCAGGCCCAATCTCTTTATCGGTCAGGGGCGCGTCGCCATCAGCATTGTCATTCTGGCTTGCCAGCTGGCGGGTGAATTTACATTCTGGATAATTCGAACAGCCAACAAAGGCACCGAATTTGCCAAGTTTTAGCCCAAGACGCCCATTATCACAATTCGGGCAGCTTCGTTTCAATGCGCCAGTTTCATCAGCCTGAAAGAAATGTGGCCCCAATTCTTCGTCAAGAACATCAAGAACATTGGTGATGGTTAAATCTTTGGTGCTATCAATGGCAGCTTTGAAATCACCCCAGAAATGCGCTAGCAGCGTTTTCCAATCAAGATTGCCAGCCGATACTTCATCAAGCTGGGTTTCAAGTTGGGCAGTGAAATCATATTCAACGTAGCGATCGAAGAAATTGCCAAGGAAGGTCGAAACCAATCGGCCCCGATCTTCAGGTGTGAACCGGCCCTTATCCTTGATGACATAATCGCGGTTCTGCAAAACCTGAATGATCGACGCATAGGTTGATGGACGGCCAATGCCTAATTCTTCCATCCGTTTGACAAGGCTGGCATCGGTAAAGCGCGGTGGCGGTTGGGTGAAATGCTGTTCAGGCGTGACGCTATGGGTAGTAAGCTGGTCGCCTCTGGCCATGCTTGGCAAAAGGACGGTATTATCGTCGCCATCACCATTAACCTTGTCGGCATTGCCATTGTCTTGGGCGGCGTCTTTGCTTTCTCGGTAAACCGATAAAAAGCCGTCAAAAACCATCACCTGGCCGCTGGCGCGTAGGGTAACGCTGTTTTCCGCTTCACTGATTTCAATACCGGTCTGATCAAGCTCAGCCGATTGCATCTGGCTGGCAATAGCGCGTTTCCAGATCAATTCATAAAGCCGTGATTGGTCATGATCAAGAAAGGCGCGCATTTCATTGGGGTGGCGCGCAATTTCGGTTGGGCGGATCGCCTCATGCGCCTCTTGAGCATTTGCCGCCTTGGCTTTATAGACACGCGGCACATCTGGGAGATAACGCTTGCCGAAATTCTGGTCGATATTCTGGCGGATTGAGGCAATCGCTTCGCCGCCTAGCTGAACCCCATCGGTTCGCATATAGGTGATCAGGCCGGTGGTTTCGCTGCCTATATTAATGCCTTCATATAGTTTTTGCGCGATCTGCATCGTGCGGCTTGCGGAAAAGCCAAGCTTGCGCGAGGCTTCTTGCTGAAGGGTTGAAGTGGTAAACGGCGGTTGCGGATTGCGGCGCACGCGCTTGGTCTCGACCGATTGAACGGCAAGCTTGGCGGCTGAAATGGCAGTAAGGGCTTGGGTGGCTTGGGCTTCGGATGTGATATCAAGCTTGCCAAGCTTGGTGCCGTCCAAATGGGTGAGCCGCGCGGTAAAATTGTCACCACTAGCAAGGCCTAGCGCCGCTTCAACACTCCAATATTCCTGAGACTGAAAGGCTTCGATCTCGGCTTCGCGTTCGCAAATCAGTCGCAGCGCAACCGATTGCACGCGTCCAGCAGATTTTGATCCGGGCAATTTACGCCATAAAACGGGCGAGATTGAAAAGCCGACAAGATAATCAAGCGCACGCCGCGCCCGGTAAGCATCAATCAGTTCAACATCCAACTGACGCGGATTATCCATGGCGGCAAGGATCGCGGTTTTGGTAACCTCGTTAAAGACAACCCGTTCAACATCAACACCATCAAGATGTTTCGTGCCTTTTAGCTGTTCGAGAACATGCCAGCTAATGGCCTCACCTTCGCGGTCAGGGTCAGTCGCAAGGATCAATTTATCCGCACCCTTCAGCGCGGTAATGATATCTTTTAGATGTTTTTCAGAGCCGCTTGAAATTTGCCATTTCATCTCAAAGTCATTTTCAGGCAGAACAGATCCGTCCTTGCTTGGCAAATCGCAAACATGACCATAAGACGCAAGTACCTTATAGCCATCACCGAGGTAACGGTTGATGGTCTTGGCCTTGGCTGGAGATTCGACAACGACGACTTTCATCACTTGTCCCTACTATATTGTGAAGGGCTTGCGATAAAGGCAAAAATGGGTTTTGTCAAAATTTCTAATGGTTTTTTTGGAATTTAGCCTGTTTTGAGGGCAATTCAGCCTGATTGCATGGCTGGTTGACTGCTGGTATTTGCCACTGATTTTTCACTCAAAGCCATTAAAATTCAAATTGACGTGATACGCGATTGCCATAATGACGTGGTAACTGAACTGCTAATTCTAATTCAAGAATGGCCGCCCAGACGACTGCAGATGGCTGGTCGCACCATGCAATTAAATCGTCAACATTAACCGGTTCGCCGCCAAGCCTTGAAATGATGATCTCGCGGTATTTTGAAATGTCTGCGTCGGTAAAAGTTGTTTGTGGCATTTCAACCCATATTGTCTTTTTAGGGAGAACTTTAACGGTGCGGTGCTGGCCAACCGCGTCGATGATGTCAGTCGCATTTTGCACAAGGGTGGCACCATCGCGGATACGCTGGTTGCACCCATTTGACCTTGGGTCAAGTGGCGATCCGGGAATGGCCATCACCTCACTGCCGCGTTCACCTGCTTCACGCGCGGTGATCAATGATTCTGATTTGGCCGCTGCCTCGATCACCTCAACCGTGCCGGTTGCCATGGCACCGCGATGGGCAGTGCCATCAATTCTGGGCGCATTCCTGACACAATCACATAGCCTGCCGCGCCAAGTTCGCGCGCCAGCGTTTTGGCATGGCGAATGGCATTGATCGAAGCATTGCGCGCTCCAACAAGCGCAATCATCGGTTTATGCAGCAGATGCAGATTGCCCCGCGTTGATAAAGCGACCGGCGCGTCATCAAGTTGAGCTAATCGAAGCGGATAAGAATCGCTGTTCCGCCAGATCAGGAATCGTAGCAAGCGCAGCAAGAGCGCTTCCATAACGCTGGATTAAAAGACTGAATGTCATTGGCCCGAAATGGCGCGTTTGGATCAACCGGATCTGCGCCAGTTTTTCACGTTTATCCAAGCCCAAATTTTAAAGGCACTGATTTAACATATGGTTAACGGAAAAGTGTTATCCCTTTGATTGGATGTTTTAGGATTTTTTTGCGCCAATTTTGGTTTCGGTGCCCGATAAAAGACGGCCAATATTTGTGTGGTGACGAGTCCATACAATGCCGCCAAGCACCAGAATGGCAATTTTGTTCATGTTGGAGTCAAGTAAGCCAAACCCCGTCACAACGCAAGCCGCCATCGCCAATAATGCCGATAATGACGAATAGCGCGAGAAAAACGCAGTCAACAGCCAAACAAACACAAAAACCGCACCAAGCCCCAAATCAAGCGCGGCCATAACGGCAAGGCTGGTCGCAACGCCTTTACCGCCATTGAATTTCAGCCAAATCGGAAAACAATGGCCGGCAACGACAAGAATGCTGGCAAGGGCTGTCAGGGCTGGCGTGGTTGTCTGACCTACAAGCCAAACCACACTAACACCTTTGCTAACGTCACAAATCAATGTTGCAATGGCTAGTTTTTTATTGCCGGTTCGTAGCACATTTGTTGCGCCAATATTGCCGGACCCGATTTGCCGAATGTCACCAGCACCAGCCAGTTTCGTCAAAATCAAGCCAAATGGAATGCTGCCAAGCCCATAGGAAAAGCACGCCACAAGAAAACCCGACCCGACATCATCAAACATTTAATTATCGTTCCTGTTTAAAGCTGTTCCGGCCAGTTTATTGGCGCAGGAATATGGCAGCACCATCAACATAGGTCGCGTTGACAATGCCTTGCACCGGATGCGACTCAAAAGGTGTGATCCGCGAATTTGATTTGAAATTTGCGCCGGCAATAATCCAGCTACTATTGGGCTGGAACAAGATGAAATCGGCGGCACTACCCGGGTTTAGCGTGCCACCTGTCATATCCAGAATTGACGCTGGGGCAAGGCTAAGCGCCTCAATCATGCGGGGCATAGAGATATGGCCCTGATGGACAAGGGTAAGGCTAAGCGCCAGCAAGGTGTCAACGCCTGATGCGCCCGGCTGTGCTGGGCCAAAGGGCTGCATTTTGGCGTCGCGGTCAACCGGCATATGATCGGAAGAAATTGCGTCAATCGTTCCATCGGCAAGACCTTCGATCACTGCTTGGCGGTCATCTTCGCTTCGCAATGGCGGCGATAATTTGAATGCGGTGTTATAGGTGCTGATTGCTAGTTCATTGAGCAGGAAATAGGGTGGGGATGTATCGGCGGTAACAGCCAGACCTTTGGCTTTGGCTCGGCGAACTGCCTCGATGCCGGCACGCGTTGAGATATGGGCAACATGATAGCGGGCACCGGTACGGTGAAGCAGATGCAGATCACGATCAATGATGATCACTTCAGATTCGCTTGGGCTGCCAAGAAGGCCAAGCCTTGTCGATGTCTCGCCTTCATTCATTTCGCTATTTGCGGTCAGCGCATGATCCTCGCAATGCTGGATAAATGGCTTGTCGAGCATGCTGCTATAGGCGAGCAGGCGGCGCATGATCAAGCTGTCATTAATTGATGTTGTGCTGTTGGTAAACCCAATGGCACCGGCTTCGGCCATCAATCCTAATTCAGCCATTTCAATGCCAGCCAGTGATTTTGTTGCCGCGCCGTAAGCGTAAAGCCGAGAGCCGCCAATGCGTGACGCGCGAAGGCATAGCGAGTCAATGGCGCTGGCCTCATCAATGACGGGCCGTGTGTCGGGAAGACAGGCCAAGGCGGTGATGCCGCCATTGGCAGCAGCGGCCAACAATGTGGCAAGGCTTTCAAGATGTTCTGATCCCGGATCGGCCGGTTGAACGCGCATATCAACAATGCCGGGCGACAGGCAGGATGATTTGCAATCAATCACCTGTTCAAATTTTCTGGCTTTTGGCGGCGTGCCAAGCCCGATAGCGTCGACAACACCTTCAACAATATCAAGATATCCAAGGCCGTCGATTGATTGCGACGGGTCAATAATATGGGCGTTGAAAAAACGGATCGCGGTCATGTTTGCCTCGTTACCAGCGCTTCAAGACAGGCCATGCGGACAGCAACGCCCATTTCCACCTGCGTGCGAATCAGGCTTTTTTCCAAATCATCCGCCGTTGCAGAGTCAATTTCAACACCGCGATTCATCGGTCCTGGATGCATGACCAACGCTTTTGGCGCGGCGCGCATCAATTTACCGCTATCAAGGCCAAACATGTTGAAATATTCGCGTTGTGACGGCGTTTCAGTTCCGGCCATACGTTCGGTTTGCAGGCGCAGCATCATCACAATGTCACAGCCCTCAATGCCTGCCTCGAAATCAGTATAGACCGAAACGCCCATATTGCCGATATCAGCAGGAAGAAGGGTAACTGGACAGACAAGCCGCAATTCAGCGCCAAGCGTGCCAAGAAGATGGATATTTGACCTCGCGACACGGCTGTTGGCGGTATCGCCGCAAATGGCAATTTTCAGCCCTTCAATCCGGCCAATGCGGCGGCGAATTGTTAGCGCATCAAGCAAGGCTTGGGTCGGATGTTCATGGCGGCCATCACCAGCATTGATCACCGCCGCATCAACGTTCTGGCTTAGCAGCAGCGCCGCACCCGAGTAATTATGACGGATTACCAGAATATCAGGATGCATCGCATTTAGCGTTGTCGCCGTATCAAGCAGTGTTTCGCCCTTTTTAACCGATGACCCGGCAACCGAAATATTGAGAACCGATCCGCCTAGCCGCTTGGCGGCAAGTTCGAAAGAAACGCGGGTTCGCGTCGAGTTTTCATAAAACAGATTGATGATTGTTTTGCCCTTAAGCGCATCGCTAACCCCGTCATGGGGATTGTCGGCAAACATATGACCGCGATCGAGCAGGCTTCGGATTTCAATGGGGGACATGCCCTCAATGCCAAGCAGATGCCGGCTGGTCAGGGCGACAGGGCCGGTTATTTCGTGCGACTGAACGCCTTTGGAATCCTGCTTGATCATGAAGCCAGTTTATTACCGTAACCGGTCGTGCCGGTCTAGCTTTAAATGCAAGATTGAAAAAACCGAAAGGCAGGCTTTTAGTCGTTTTTGCTTGGTGATATGGCTTGGTTGCGGAACATCTCGTCATTTATGGCATCAAGTGCCGATTGCAAAATCCAGCAGGCAGCAAGCGCATCGCGGCGTACAGCGCGTTTGGCGCGGGTCATATCGACAGCGATCATCGCGCTCTCCACGGCGCTCGTTGACAGCCGTTCATCTTGAAACGCAATTGGCGTATCCCTGATTTTCATCAACGCATGCGCAAAATCACGAACCGAATCACAGCGGGGGCCAATGCTGCCATCCATATTCACCGGCCAGCCAAGCACCAGCCCGCCAACTGATTCGTCATCAATCAGCTTGAATAGGGACTCGACATCAGGGGTGAATTTGGTGCGATAGAGAATTTTCACTGGCGAGGCGATTTTCAGCCCGGCATCGGACAAGGCAAGGCCAATGGTTTTCTTGCCAACATCAAGTCCAAGCAGGCGTTGGCCTGTTGAAATCATCGCGGCCACATCGTTTATCTTGCAGATTGTCATGCTGAGTGATAAGTCACCAATTGAATTTTTCCTTGTAACAGCAAAAAGCACAGTAACATGTCCGTTGACAAGACCACAGTGGCAAAAATCGCGCGTCTGGCCCGAATTAAAGTTCCAGATGAACGTCTCGAGCCTCTTGCCGCCGAATTAAATGGCATTCTGAACTGGATTGCCGAACTTGACGAAGTGAATACCGACAATGTTGAGCCATTGGCAAGCGTTACCGGTCATGCCTTGCCGATGCGCGATGATGTCGTGACTGATGGGAACCGTCTTGATGATGTCCTTTCCAATGTTCCAGAGGGCGCTAGTGGCTTTTTTGTCGTGCCAAAGGTTGTTGAATAATGTCTGATTTATTGGATTTGAATGCGGTTGCCGCGCGCGAAGCGCTGGATAAGAAAGCAATTTCGGCGGTTGAGCTTACCACTGCGTATCTTGGGGCGGCTGAAGCCACGGCTGTTTTGAATAATTATGTGGCTTTGACAGCCGATCATGCGCTTGCAATGGCAGCTGAATCGGATAAGCGCATTGCCGCTGGCGCGGCGGGCTTGCTTGAAGGCTTGCCAATTGGTGTAAAAGATTTGTTCTGCACCAAGGGCGTTAGCAGCACGGCTTGTTCGAATATCCTGAAAGGGTTTGTGCCACCTTATGAAAGCACTGTTACTGCCAATCTCTGGGCGGCTGGCGGGGTTATGCTTGGCAAATTGAATTGTGATGAATTCGCCATGGGATCTGGCAATGAAACCAGTGCCTATGGACCAGCAATCAATCCGTGGCAGGGCAAGGATAAAGGCGATCTTGTCCCGGGTGGATCATCTGGCGGATCGGCATCTGCCGTCGCCGCGAGGTCAGCGCTGTTGGCAACCGGAACCGACACCGGTGGTTCAATCCGTCAGCCAGCCGCTTTTTGCGGTGTTGTTGGATTAAAGCCAACCTATGGTCGCTGTTCGCGTTGGGGCATTGTCGCCTTTGCATCGTCACTTGATCAGGCGGGGCCATTTACCCGTACGGTGGCTGACAATGCATTGATGATGACGGCAATGGCCAGCCATGATGCCAAGGACTCAACCTCAACACAGACCCCGCTTCAAGATTTGATTGGGGCTGTTGGCGATGGGGTCAAGGGCATGAAAATTGGCGTGCCGAAAGAATATGTCATGGATGGCATGGATAGCGAAGTTGTCACTTTATGGGAGCAGGGGCAGGCATGGCTTCGTGATGCAGGCGCCGAGCTGATTAATGTGTCACTGCCGCATACCAAATATGCGCTTCCGGCCTATTATATTATTGCACCAGCCGAAGCCTCATCAAACCTTGCCCGCTATGATGGTGTTCGTTATGGCATGCGGGTTGACGCTGAAACCCTTGACGGGATGTATGAGGCCACGCGCGCCGCCGGTTTTGGCGAAGAGGTTCAGCGCCGCATCATGATCGGTACTTATGTTTTATCGGCAGGCTATTATGACGCCTATTATCTGAAAGCGCAGAAAGTCCGCCGTCTTATTAAGGGCGATTTTGACGTGGCTTTCCAAACTGTTGATGCGTTTCTGACCCCGGCAACGCCATCCGCCGCCTTTCCGGTTGGTCGCAAAATTGATGATCCAGTGACCAATTTTTTGAATGATGTTTTCACCGTGCCGGCAAATCTTGCTGGTCTTCCGGGGATTGCGGTTCCCGGTGGGGTGACAAGTGATGGCCTGCCGCTTGGGCTACAGGTGCTTGGCCGGCCATTTGATGAGGCCAGCCTTTACCGTGTGGCAGGGGTTCTTGAACAGGCAGCCGGATTTACCATGACACCAGCACACATGGCAGGAGGCGCAGCATGAGCGATCTTGTAACAGGCCGCACCGTAGACTGGGAGGTCGTGATCGGCCTTGAGGTTCATGCGCAGGTTAGCAGCAACGCCAAATTATTTTCCGGCGCATCCGCCAGCTTCGGATCGGCGCCAAATGAAAATGTGTCACTTGTCGATGCGGCAATGCCGGGCATGCTGCCGGTGATCAATCGGGAATGTGTCTATCAGGCCATTCGCACCGGCCTTGGCCTGAAAGCGCGAATCAACCTGACAAGCGTGTTTGACCGTAAAAATTATTTTTACGCTGATTTGCCACAAGGCTATCAGATTAGCCAGTTCAAAGACCCTATTGTTGGCGAAGGCTCATTGCGGATCGTCATGGCCGATGGCAGTGCGCGCGATATAGGCATTGAAAGGCTGCATCTTGAGCAAGATGCTGGCAAATCAATGCATGATCAGCATCCAACGAAAAGCTATATTGACCTGAACCGGACTGGCGTTGCCCTAATGGAAATTGTTTCGCGGCCGGATATGCGCTCGGCTGCCGAAGCGGCGGCCTATGTCCGCAAATTGAGGTCTATCTTACGCTATCTTGGCACTTGTGATGGCAATATGGAAGAAGGCTCGCTGCGGGCCGATGTGAATGTGTCGGTGCGCCGCCCAGGCGGCCCGCTTGGCACACGAACCGAGACCAAAAACCTTAATTCGCTTCGGTTTATTCAGGCGGCGATTGATTATGAAGTTGCTCGCCAGATTGAAATTATCGAAGATGGCGGCACAATTGATCAGGAAACCCGATTATTTGATACCGCCACCGGGACAACACGGGCAATGCGAAGCAAAGAAGATGCGCATGATTACCGTTATTTCCCCGATCCTGATCTATTGCCGATGATCGTTACACAAGACGAGGTTGACGCGCTGGCTTCGGCACTGCCGGAATTGCCTGATGACATTCGTGACCGCTTGATGGGGGAATATGGATTATCGGCCT